>Ga0164241_10005075_pt1 | contig 12477 bp, 7 predicted proteins | sample OricomyardsoilBY_FD_108780 | JGI IMG/M metagenome (GOLD analysis project Ga0164241, IMG submission 108780) | Backyard soil microbial communities from Emeryville, California, USA - Original compost - Back yard soil (BY) | ecosystem: Environmental > Terrestrial > Soil > Unclassified | place: USA...
ACAACTCATACTCACGTTGTGCCAGTGATACGATTAGTAAATCGATACAGGTGCTTCCATCCCCCACCGCAGATTTCACAGCGAATAATCCAAATGGTTGTGCAACGCCATACAATGCCAGCTTTTCAAATTCTAGTATAGGAGCCTCACGATATGAATGGAGTTTTGGGGATGGTTCTGCCACTGTTGTCAAATCAGACTTGTCCACGGTCATAAAATCGTATACCTCCTTTAGTACATTTCCCGTTGTACTGAAAGCCATCGCTTCTAATGGTTGCACGTCCCAAAAGACCATTTCAGTGAAAAACTCGGAACTGGGTTTGAATTTTGATTATACACCCAAGGAAGGCTGTGTGCCACTTACGGTAAAGGTGACTAGTTCTGTGAAACAGGGGAATTTTACCTTTGACTTTGGGAATGGCAATGTGGTGACTTCTACATCCCCAATTGCAAGTGGCACTTATGTCACAGCTGGTGCATACGATATTAAGGTAAAGGTAAAAACAGCGGAGGGGTGTTCGGCAGAATCAATGACAAAGAAAGTGATGGTTAATCAGTATTGCGATACCTATGGGGATACAGTTGGTTATGGAGGTGTGAAGATAGGTCAGATTTTTTCGGTACGGAATCGTAATTGTGATAAAAAATATTCATTCGTTTTCCAAGATACCTTGAGTTCAGCACGTGTCATTTCATGGAAATTCGGTGATCAAGTAGTCAACACAACGGTAGATTCTATTGCCTACACATTCCCTAAAAATGGGCAGAAAAAATTTTATGTCACCTCCACTCTTCGAGATTTAGTCACCAATTCACTTATCGAGCATACCATCAGGGTATTGATAGTGGACGAAAAAGCCAATTTTGCCGTCGACAAATCCAATATCTGCAAAGACATTACGGTGAACTTTAGGACGTTAGGCATTGATTCGAGCAATATTGCCACCTTTACATGGGACTTTGGAGACAGTACTTCTCGTGTTGTAATTGACAATTTGGCGATCTACCGCAATTCGGGAAACTACTCAAGGGGAAACACGGCGCATGTCTATGCTAAGTATGGCACATTTCGGCCGAAACTGATAATTAAGGATCGCTTTGGCTGCCTTGATTCTCTTTTATTGCCGACTCCAATTGCCGTTCGAAGTCCTGTTACGAACATGAAGGTAAGTAAGAACAAATTTTGTGCTGGCCAGTTCGCTGTTGTATTTTCCAATGATGTGGATTCTTCTAAAACATCTCCCTTGAAAGAATGGAAATGGGAATTTGGGGACAACACATCCGTTATACTTCAAAAGGATTCTACAATCATCCACCAATACGCCAATTCAACCTCCTTCAAAAACTTCAATGTAAGGTTAACCGTGACAGACAGCTCTGGGTGCGTGAATAGTCAAGATACCGTTATCTACTCCTATGTTCCTAAGGCTAATTTTACTACACCCGATACGTTACGATGCGGTAAATTCGATATCCAATTTACCAATACTTCTTCCGCAGCGGTAAAAGATACCAATCAGTACACCTGGCAATATGGGAATGGACAAAGCTCGAAGGGCATAAAAGGTTGGCAGGTCTATGCAGATACTGGAAGTTATTCCGTCACCTTAATAGTTAAAGATAACGGAGGTTGCTCCGATACCCTGACCAGAAAGGATTTTGTGAAATTGGTGAAACCACATGCAGCATTTACCATTGGCGGAGATACCTCGAAATGCATAGGCACTTTCTCTTTGCCCTTCATGAGCAGTTCCTCTTATGCGAATGAATATGTGTGGGATTTCGGTGACAGCAGCAGTGTTTCAAAGACGGACAAATCAGAGGCAAGTCATTTTTACAAAGAACCTGGTGCCTATAGTGTTAAACTGTTAATCACTGGTTTGGATGGTTGTCAGGATAGCACTAGCCGTTTGATTCGGATCAAGGGATCGAGTGAGGAAATGAGAATAAAAGACAATTATCTGTGTGTTGGTGAGATATTTACGGCAGTGGTAAATGGCAAAAACATCAAAAGTTACTATTGGGATTTTGGTGATCTTTCTTCTACAGCAGATTTGATAACAAGCGATTCTGTGACACATGTGTACAAACCGGGGATGTATCTGCCAAATGTGATTTTGGTAAGCCCTGAAGGCTGCCAAACGACAGTGGCTCTAAAGGATACCGTTTTTGTGGATAGCCTTTCGGCAGGGCCCAATGCCAATATTGAATGTGGTGATCGGTTCACAACTTTAATGGGAAGGTCAAAACTGAATTTGCATAAAAGATATGTTTGGGTAGACACGCTAGGAGCTACCTATTCGCCTGATAGTGTCTCGTTGACTACCAAAGTGGATAAAGTGGGCGTTTACATATTGAAATCGAAGAATGACCAGTGCGGTATGACGGATACGGTAGAAGTGACGAGTTCGGGAATAGTCCCCACTGCCCAAGCGGGTGCCAACAAGAAATTGGATTGTATTTCAGAAGATGTTCAGTTGGATGGAAGTACCGCTACGCCGGACACTAGGTTTTTGTGGAAAGGCCCTGCTGGTACAAGATATAGCCCTAGTGATACGAGTGCACGACCAAATGTAGATCGAGTAGGGAAGTATATTCTCACTGTGATACAGAAAGAGTGTGTTAAGCGAGACACAGTGATTGTATCTGCCTGTACACTTGTGCCAACTGACACAACCCTGGAGATGTGTGCAAGCAAACAGGGGGTGCCTGGTGTATTTGACAAGTATAATTTAACCTTGCTAGAAAATAGTGTGAGAGGAGGAAGGCCGTCTTATGTTTCGTGGTTTCTCGATAGTAAGTTCGATAGCACACTGAGTAGGCAAGATGTATACGACGCTATGGATGGTGATACGATTTATGCTAAAATTGTGAGCCTAGACAGCGCAGAGAGGGGTCGGGCTATGGTGCGATTTGTAGTGGATACCTTGCCCGTTGTGCCAACCGTCTATTCGCTGGAACCAATCTGTCAAGGTTTTAGTAGAACGCTTAACGTTCGCGGTTCCAAATTGAGTAGGTATGTTTGGGGACTTGTTTCCGATACAACCTTTCATGCAGATAGCTCTTCGTCAAGCACAGTTTTAATTAAGGCAGGTGCAGAAAAAATTAATGGGACAATTGTCGAAACGGATACGAAAGGGTGTGTCGGAGACACCGGACACTTTACTATTCAAGTAGATCTTTTGCCTTCAAAGGCGACCTTGAACGGAGGACTTTTGGCGGATACTGTTATCTATTGTATTACCCACAGCGGAAAACGGATGCTGGGAGATACTCCCTCAGTCGGCTTCGCAAGATGGGAAGTACTAAAAAATACAGGTCACGCAAAAATAGACAGTACTTTACCGAGGTCGCCAATCAACGACTTTACAGAAGTGGTTGATACTTTAATTGCGCAATGGGTAGTGAGAAATGGTGTTTGTCCTGTCAATAAGGCTATTTTGACTGTATTGCCCGAAAGAGCATTCACGCCAACTGTTTCATTGAAACAAATGCCCACAGTCTGTGAAGGGACTCCTGTCACTTTTCAAGCCATTCGAGGAATAGCGAACGGTAGTTCCCCTAAGTTCAGCTTTTACAATGGGAAGTGGGAAATGATGCGAGAACCCGATACTTCGGCCACCTTTAGTTTCGTTGCTACTAAAGATACGGCTGTGTACGTCAAACTTTTATCCAATTACCAATGCTTGTATAAAGACACTTCCATTTCTCAAAGGGTCAATTTAGACGTCATTAATAAGCCGGTCGCTAATCTTACTTATTCGGCAGATACGCTGTGCGTGGATAATGGACCCGTTACCTTAAGTGCGGAAAAGAATTTTCTTAGTCAAGTAGTATATGAGTGGTATTATCAGAATAAGCTTTTTGATAAAAATGAACAAGTAAAACCGTTTGAATACGAATTGCCCAAGGAATCTGGATTATACACGTTGAAAGTATACAATGCGATCTGCCCTCCTGCTTACGACAGTTTGAAGCTGAAGATTTATGAAAAGCCTGATATTCTTTTTAGCAAGGAGATAGTGGAAGTGATGTATGCGAATGGAAACACAGTTCCTTTGCCTTTGGAGATAAAGCCTTTAATTTTTCCCAATGACATTTCAGCGATCCTTTGGAATCCATCCGACTATCTTGGGTATTATTCAGGAAACCCTCCCACATTTAAAGACCTTGACGATAGGAGTAGTGTGGTGCAAAATCCTTTGTACAAAGCCCAGGACCGTGAAATAACAACGGTGTATTGGGCAACCGTACGAACCGGACCGGAAGGAAGAGGATGTGAATCAACAAGTTCTGTTCAAGTGAATAATTACATTCCCGTCAAAATCCCCAATGCTTTTTCGCCTAATGGAGATGGGTTAAATGAAACTTGGGTATTGGATGGAGTGACTAAGTATCCCCAAACAAAAGTGCTTGTCTTTAATCGTTGGGGAACAACTGTCTTCCAAGATAATGCGGGGTACCGAGTACCTTGGGATGGCACGATAGCAGGGGAAAAACTGGTAGCAGGTACCTATTATTATATCATTGAATTCTCGGGAAGCACCGATGGTTCTGATCATTCTAAGAGTGGGGCGCTCACGATTGTCTATTAAATGAATGGGTTATAGAACGCCTTGGGCGTGACAGCTGTTGGCATCTTCTTTTGGACCGATTCCAAGAAACTCAGTTTAGTTTCGTCGTCTTTCAATAATAATGTGTCATACAAATAGTTGCATTTCACATAGTAGCAACCAGTGACGTGGTTCTTGAAACACTCAAAGCTGCCCTGTTTTTTGACGTGGAAGGTAGCTACATACAAATCGTTTAGGTCACTAGGATCTATTTTTTCAATAATAAAATGAAAGTTGTCCGTTATTTTCATGCCCTAAAAGCTTGTTAGAAAAATTCACCTGTTTCCTTATTAACGCAAGATCACCAGAGTTTATTTCTTTCGTCCAGTTTTTTCTTGGAAAATTAATTTAAGCGTGATTTTGGGTTCTAACAAAAAACCATTAAAACGGGTTCAAGTCGACTAAACTATCCTGTGGTTTTTTTAAACGAGGTAATGGGATTGTACTACTCCTTCTTCCTAAACCAGTTGAAACCTTTCTTCTTTTTCTTTTCTTCTTTTGGCTGCTTCTCAAAGCCAGATTGATCGCTACTTTTCTCTTTTCTTCGGAAGAGCTTGCCCCAGAAGCCATCCTCTTTTCGCATTTCACAATCTATCGTGTTTTCATAAGGAAAAGACGAGGCTAAATAGCGTACGGATTTATCCCGTAACACACGTTTGTAAAAGTTTGCCCAAATAGGCATTGCCATTCTTGAACCTTTCCCTTGTTCCATATTGGAGAAATGGACTGCAGGATTGTCCGCTCCCACCCAGACTCCAGCCAACATTCGATTCGTGTAGCCAACAAACCAGCCATCCCTGTGGCCTTGGGTGGTGCCAGTCTTTCCCGCAATGTCTCCGGTAAAGCCATATCGCTCTCGCATTTCATATCCCGTGCCTTTCACCGTTACGTTGCGCATCATATTAGTCATTTCTTGCGCTACTTCAGCGCTGAGTACACGTGCGTTTTTACTTGGCTTTGCCTTGTAGAGCACTTTGCCTTCTTTCGTTTGAATATTGCTAAGGAATTGCCAATCTGTTTTTACACCATTATTTGCAAAAGCAGTGTATGCACCGAGCAATTCCCAAAGTGTCAAATCCGCGGTTCCTAGTGCTAGGGAAGGTTTCTCGGGAAGGTCACTTTTGATTCCTAAAGCCCTTGCGAGGCCGATTACTTTTTTGATACCTGATTTCATGCATAGCTGCACACTGATGGTGTTCACAGAATTCGCAAAAGCACCTGCTACAGAATATTTCCCTCCATAGTTTTCTTCGGAATTTTCAGGGGTCCAGTTGTCATATTGCGTATAAGTAATCTTTTGGTTGGCAATAAAATCACATGGCTGGATACCGTCCCTCAGCGCTTCAGCATAGACAATAGGTTTGAAGGTTGAGCCCACCTGTCTTTGTGCCATGATATGGTCATACTGAAAATATTCGAAGTTGGGCCCACCAACATAGGCCAAGATTTGGCCATTCTTGGGATTGGTTACAAGAAAACCTGCTTGCAGGCTACTAATCATCAGTCTAACAGAATCGATAGGGGAAATTTCCATTTCCTTTTCGTCTTGTTGACCAAACATGGTGAGCTTGACGGGCTTCTGGAGTTCTTTTATGATCTCATCATGCTTTAATCCGCTTTGCTGAAGATTTTTATAACGCGCTGATTTTTTGATTCCTTCCGTTATCAGTCGGTGGTTGTTTTTGAAGAATCGGTTGGCCCTTAAGTCATTTTGCAAAGAGGGCTGTATTCTTGTCAAATGCTCCTTTACTGCCTGTTCGGCATAGTTTTGAAGAGTAGAATTCAAAGTCGTGTATATCCTAAGTCCATCGGAATAGATATTGTATGTAGTTCCATCTTCTTTTGGATGTTCAGAAAGCCATGCCTCTACTTCCTGTCGCACCTTTTCGCGAAAATAGGGTGCTAGGCCTTCGTAATGTTCCAATCGATGATAATCTAGCCCTAGTGGCTTTTTTCGCAATTGCTCCGCTTCCTTTTTTGTAAGGTGTCCATAATTGGCCATCTGACTAAGTACTAGGTTACGTCGTTCGAGTGATCGTTCAGGGTTCCGCCTTGGATTATACGCAAATGGTGATTTTAACATGCCCGCTAGGGTGGCGGATTGTTCAGCAGTTAGTTTGTCAGGGCTGGTATTAAAGAATCGTTGGCTGGCGGTTTTGATACCATAAGTGTCCTCTCCAAAAGAAACAGTGTTGATGTATAGCATCAATATGTCCTTTTTACTGTAGAGCTTTTCTATTTGGTTGGCGATAATTGCCTCCTTGATTTTGTTGACAGGCATGGTCAATAATCCATGCCTGTCTCTGCCAAAGAGGTTTTTTACAAGTTGTTGGCTAAGGGTGCTTCCACCTCCAGATTTTTTGCCTAACATGATAGACTTGAAAAGTACGCGAAGAAGGCTGCGGGTGTCCACTCCTTTGTGTTCATAAAATCTTGCATCTTCGATGGAAATGATAGCGTTAAATAAAGTGGGATTTACGTGCTCATAAGCTGCATCAGACCTATTCATAACAAAATAGCGACCTAACAATACGCTATCTGCGGAGTAGACTTCGGAAGCTTGGTAACTTTTGATGTCCTGTAAATCGCTGTCAGAGGGCATCTCGCCAAAAGCCCCTCCTTTTACGGCTAGATACAGCCATATAGGGAAAGAAAGGATAAGGGCAAGGGAAACTACAAAAGCCAGTGCTGCTACCCATAACTTCTTGCCAATGGGCAAAGAAAAGTACCAGTTAAAGGGTTGAATAAAAATGAGGTGGAGAACCTTTAATAACCAAATGAAGACTTTTTTCACACTTTCCAACAGTTGAAGATTTAAGCTTGTGAGGCTCTAAATTAGAATATTGTCCAACTATTAGGAAAGGTTATTGAAAACAACATGGTGCTTATCCTGAAAACAGGAAGAAAGATTAGGGGGAAAGCCGTGCGATTTTCCAAGATTCGTTCTCTATCAAATAGCTAAGGCGATCATGAAGTCGACCGGATCTGCCCTGCCAGAACTCGAAATAGTCAGGCTTCAATCGATATCCTCCCCAGGCTTCAGGTTTGGGGACGTCAGTATTTTTAAATTTGGTGGAAAAATTCTGGAATTTATTCTCAAGTTCTGTGCGATTGAGAATGATTTCGCTTTGGTTCGAAGCCCATGCCCCCACTTTACTCTCCCAAGGTCTTGAATCAAAATACTTTTTTGATTCTTCGTCTGTCAATTTGGTCGCAACTCCCTCAATTCTTATTTGTCTTTCTAACTCGGGCCAGAAGAACGTCAAGCTTGCAAATGGATTCTGTGCGAGGTCAGCCCCTTTGGGACTTTTGTAATTGGTAAAGAAAGAGAATCCATTATTATTGAAGTCCTTTAACAAAACTACTCGGCCAGAGGGCCTTCCATCTTTGGAAACAGTACTCAGCACCATAGCATTTACTTCTTGGACCTTTGCACTGACCGCCTCTTCAAACCAAGTCTTAAACTGTCCGAATGGATCGGCAGCTGCCTGTGATTCGTCAAGTGATTGGAGTCTGTAGTCTTTCCGGATTGCGGATACATCCATTTTGAAGTATGTTTTCAGGAAAGGTAAAACGTTTTTTTTTTAAAGCATAATGAATTTCGCGCTTGCGAATATGCACGAAATTACTGTGTTTAGCGACTCATAGTTTTGTACAAAAGATGGGAGAGAATCCGCAGCAAGGCCAAGCATTAGATAAGGGAGTAATCCTTATTTCTGAGCCTTTTTTGCCCGATCCCAATTTCGAGAGAACAGTCGTTTTGCTTTGTGATCACAATGAGCAGGGTAGTGTAGGTTTTGTACTAAACCGATATGCAGACATTCAACTGCCAGATGTTGTTGAAGAATTCGTTGGTACAGAGGCGAAATTATATCTTGGAGGTCCAGTAGAGCAGAATACTATGCATTTTCTGCACAAGATTCAACACGAACTAGAAGGCAGCTTGGAATTGAGTGAAGGAATTGCGTGGGGAGGAGATTTTGAGAAATTAAAATTTTTGGTTAATACAAAACAAATAGATCTTGACGATGTTCGCTTTTTCATCGGATATTCCGGCTGGGCGCCTGGCCAACTACAAAAGGAAATAGAAGAAAACAGTTGGATTGTGTATAAACCGGATAACTTGTTAGAAATCTGGGACATGAATACAGAGGATTTATGGAGAAGGATACTCCAGAAAATGGGAGGTAAATTTAAAATGATGTCCAACTATCCAATAGACCCAAGGCTAAATTAGCCCTATTAGTATTAATTCTTTATATTTACGACCCATCAAAAACACCCGTCATGACAACGGAGACACCCCACGTATTGGCCGAGGAGACTCAAGTAATAGACAGCCCAAATGTTACTGTACAAGATCAGCACACAGTGCTTGTCTTAGATGAGCAGCATGATTTGGAAGAGGTAGACTATAAAAATTGGACAAAAGAAGCACTACTAAAGGCCTTTCAAGAAATAGGGCTAAATGCTAATCTTTCCCAGGCCATAAAGCAAGCCAATAGACTTAAAGTCTTTATTGAAGAAAAAATACATGAGGAAAGGCTCCACGCCCTCGAAAAATTCTTGTCTGAAGGTGGAACAGAGGAGGATTTTATGTTTAAAGGTGACTCGCAACTAACTGAAGTTGAAAAGGAGTTCAAAAACCTTAAGACAAAACATAAGAACTTCCTCAATGATCTGAACAGGAAAAAACAGGAAAATCACACTGCTCGGATCGCTCTTTTAGATAAATTACGTCATTTAGTAGAAGGAGAGAAGGGAATCTCCTTTAAGCAGATACAGGAAGAGTGGAAAAAAGCGAGCCCAATCCCGCATGAGTACAATGAGGAGCTGTGGGCCTCTTTCAATGCATTAGCGGATAGGTATTACGATAATAGGACAATCGATTTTGAGCTAAAAGAATTAGACAAAAAGAAGAATCTTGAAATAAAGCTGGATCTGTGTGCCAAAGCGGAGGCGTTACTTCAAGAGCCATCCGTCAATAAGTCGCTCGATACGCTCAACTTTCTGCATCGGGAATATAAGCACACGGGCCCAATTCCCGATGAACAAAAGGAAGTGGTCTGGCAACGTTTCAAGACTGCCTCGGATGCGCTTTATGTCAGGAGAGATGAGCATTTAAAACAAAGGCATGCTGAGCAGGCACTTCATTTGGAGAAAAAAAGAGAATTCCTTCCAAAGCTGGAAGAGTTGAGTCAGTTCATCTCAGATTCTACGGAGGCTTGGAAACAAAAAATTGCAGAATTGGAAAGCCTTCAAAAAGACTGGTCAAATATAGGTTTTGCAGGGAAGGATGATGCTTCCAAAGAGGTAAACAAAAAGTATTGGGAGTTAATCAAGGCATTCTATAAGCATAAAAGCGAGCATTATAAGAAAGTTTATCACGAGCTGTCTGAGAATTTAAAGAAGAAAGAGGAGCTCTGTGCGAAAGCGGAAGCATTAAATGCTGAAGAGAATCTTGACAAAGCGGGTAAGGCCGTAATCGAGCTACAGAAAGCTTGGAAGGAAATTGGACACGTCCCTTTCAAACTTAGGGATAAGATTTATGAAAGGTTTAAAAAGGCCTGCGATGAGGTTTTTAATAGGAAGAGAGGACAGGAAAAGGTCAAGGATCAAGAATACGAAAAGAATCTTGAAGAAAAATTAGCCATTGCCGATAAAATCACAGCTTTAGATCCAAATGCAAAAGAGAGCTTGCCTGAATTTAAAAGGCTACTAAGTGAATGGAAGGGCCTTGGTTTCGTCCCAAGGAAAGATATAGCAGATGTGCAGGCTCGTTATTCCGAAGTGGTAAAGAAGTTTCTTGATGGTAGCAAGCAGAACGAAGAGGAAAAACGCAAAATCAAATTGTCTTTAGAAATTGACGATATCAGAGCTAAACCTGATGCCAAGAATCTGCTCTACAAAAAAGAAAGTGGTATAAAAGGAAAGATAAAGGCATTACAAGCCGAAATTGATACCCTGAACAATAATCTCATGTTCTTTTCCAAGTCAAAAAATGCAAGTTCTTTGGCGAAGGAAGTAGAGAATAAAGTACAGCAAATTGAAAAGCAGATTCTTTCGTTGAAGGATGAGCTCAAGTTTATCCAAGCCTAAGGTGCCGCAAATAGTAAGAACAGCTTCTTTTGTTAAAAGCAGCACGAACAATGAACAATGCCCCCCTGCTGACAGGCCGGAATTTGCTTTTATCGGTAGGTCCAACGTAGGCAAATCTTCTTTGATTAACTACATCACAGGATTCCTGAAACTGGCCAAAACATCTGGGTCGCCAGGTAAGACACAGACAATAAACCATTTTTTGATAGACAGTGCTTGGTACTTGGTAGATCTTCCAGGATATGGATATGCGAAGGTAAGCCAGGAACTACGAGCGAATTGGCAACAGATGCTCCATTCGTATCTCAGAAATCGCCCAAATCTGTTGTACACATTTGTGCTGGTAGATAGCCGACTTGATCCACAAAAGAGCGATGTAGATTTTATCAATTGGCTAGGCATAGAACAAATTCCTTTCGCCATCGTGCTGACTAAAACAGATAAGAACACAAACTCAAAAACTCAAGCCAATCTGAATGTTTATCGGAAAAAGCTATTAGAATATTGGGACGAATTGCCCCCAATCTTTTTGAGTTCTGCGGAGGGTGGGGTGGGCAAAGAAGAAATTCTTACTTTCATTAGTGAAAACATGCACCATTTTGTCTCTAAAAAAGACACGTGATTTGAATCCACAAACAATTTATTTACATTCGCAGCCTCAAAACCAAGCTGTAACTTTATGGAATTGAAGGAGATCGCTGTCGTATCAGGAAAATCTGGCCTTTTTAAAATTGTAAAACCCGCAAAAAGCGGTGTCATTCTTGAATCTATTGGAGGTGTTCCTGCACGCTTTATTGCCGGAACAAGCACAAAGGTCTCAGTATTGGGCGAGATCTCTATCTATACGGAAAGTGGAAATAATGTTATTTTGGAAGAGGTGTTTCAGGCCATCTATGCCAAATACGGCAAGTCCCTACCTGTGGACGCAAAGTCTTCGGATAGCGAACTACGGTCTTTCTTCGAAGGGATTGTAGCAGACCATGATAAACAGCGTGTTTATGGCAGTGACATTAAAAAAGTGGTGGTTTGGTACTCGTTGTTGTTAGGTGCTGGTTTCGAAGAGCTTTTTGCCAAACAATCGACATCTGATGAAGTAGTGGAGCCCAAAAAGGAAAAGAAGGCAAAAAAAGAAGTTGAGTCAGAAGTAGAGCCTCCCCAAAAAGCAGCTAAAGCCGTAATAAAGAAGGAAGAGAAGAGCACAGAGACCGAGAAGAAAGCAACAGCACCCAAAGCCGCAAGTAAGAAAGCAGCTAAATAATAATTAGCCAGCTATAAATTCGATTTCGATCAAGAGCCTAGAATGGGTGAAATACCCAAATTCTAGGCTCTTTTGTTGGGGTACAATCCTAGTTATACTTGCCAAGTTTTTAGCAGGTAACTTGGCGTCAGTGGCAAGGAAAGTCATCATTTCGTTTTGCAAGGTTAACCTTTTCCAGTCTGTCGTTGGATCCGTAATGTTCAGGCAGAGATTCATTTTCCAATCATTTTGATTTTTGATAGGCTCCAAAAGCTGAACCAATAAAGTTCTAAACGCTCCAGGGTCACCTTTGGTCAAAAGCATAAGCCCTTCCGTGTCAACATACACCATGTTGTCCTTTTGTAAGACACACTTTCTTGTCCCAATCCCAATTAAATGACAGTAGGCGTTTTCCGTAAAGGATTCAGCTCTTTTCACCGAAAGCCATCCGTGATAGGAGGATTCTTTTTTAGCAGACTTTAAATCTTGGGAAAGTTTCTCTGATTCAGCTCTATAATATTGTAAGGC
>Ga0164241_10005076_pt1 | contig 12477 bp, 13 predicted proteins | sample OricomyardsoilBY_FD_108780 | JGI IMG/M metagenome (GOLD analysis project Ga0164241, IMG submission 108780) | Backyard soil microbial communities from Emeryville, California, USA - Original compost - Back yard soil (BY) | ecosystem: Environmental > Terrestrial > Soil > Unclassified | place: USA...
TATTTATTTTATAGAGGTTTAGAAAATGGCTCGTGTAAAACGTGGTGTAGAGGCGCGTCGTCGTCACAAGAAAGTATTAAAAGCAGCTAAAGGTTATTACGGTGCACGTTCGCGTACATTCCGTGTTGCCAAACAGGCTGTTATCAAAGCTGGTCAGTACGCTTACCGCGACCGTCGCGTTAAGAAGCGTAACTTCCGCGCTTTGTGGATTACTCGTATCAATGCTCAGTCTCGTGCTGAAGGCATGACTTACAGCCAATTGATTGCTGGCCTGAAAAAAGCCAACATCGTATTGGATCGTCGTGTTCTGGCCGATCTGGCTGTATATGATAAGGCAGCATTTGCTGCTGTTGTTGCGAAGGCTAAATCAGCTCTGGCTGCTTAATCGTCCAACGACTTCAGGTGTTAAGCAATTAACACCGCTGTGAACGCGATGAAAGGGGAGGAGCTTCGGTTCCTTCCCTTTTTTTACTTCTGTACTAATGCGTTTAGATATTTCTTTTATCTTCGGTAGGATTAGAAAAAATATCTCAACGCATTTAAATAACTTGAAAACTTAGATTGGAATAGCAGATGGAAAATCTCGCTGCGCTTACTGAAGAAGCGCTTAAATTAGTTACCAATGCTCAAGACTTGGCTGCGCTCGATGCAGTGCGTGTTAATTATTTGGGCAAAAGTGGCAGCATTACCGCGCTTATGAAAACTCTTGGCAAATTGTCGCCAGAAGAACGCCCTGCAGCTGGTGCGGAAATCAATAAAGCTAAAGATGCTGTGCAAGCTGCTTTGGAAATTCGCAAAACCACGTTGGAGCAAGCCGCCATTGCAGCCAAACTTGCGGATGAGGTTGTGGATGTTACTTTGCCCGGTCGCGGGCAGCATGCAGGTGGTTTGCATCCAATAACACGTACAATTCAGCGTATTGAGGATATCTTCACAGCTGTTGGATACTCCTTGGAGTCTGGCCCCGAGGTTGAGGATGACTATCACAACTTTGAAGCGCTCAATATTCCATCGCATCATCCTGCGCGTGCTATGCACGATACCTTCTATGTGGATGATACTCACGTATTACGTACCCATACCTCGCCGGTGCAAGTGCGAACTATGGAAAATAAGACACCGCCAATTCGTATAATTTGTCATGGACGTGTTTATCGTTGTGATTCTGATATGACTCACTCGCCTATGTTTCATCAGCTAGAAGGTTTAGTGGTTGATAAAAATATTAGTTTTGCGGATGTGAAAGGCACTATGGATCAATTCCTCAAAGCTTTTTTTGAGATTGATGTGCCAGTGCGTTTTCGACCATCTTATTTCCCCTTTACAGAGCCGTCAGCTGAGATCGACATTCAGTGCACCCAATGCCGTGGCAAAGGTTGCCGTATGTGCAAAAACTCTGGCTGGCTGGAGGTTGCGGGTTGCGGTATGGTTCACCCCGAAGTCTTTAAAGCTAGCGGCGTTGACCCTGAAACCTATACCGGCTTTGCCTTTGGTATGGGGGTAGAGCGCTTGGCGATGCTGCGCTACGGCGTAAATGATTTGCGTCTGTTCTTTGAGAACGACTTGCGTTTCCTCAAGCAATTTTAAAATCCATATGTAGGTTGGCGGTAAGGTGTGAGCTTGCGAACTCCGCACCCCAACAGAATGAATTAATACGATTGTTGGGCTTCATTCCTCAGTCCAACCAACGGAATAAAAAGCTATGAAAGTAAGTGAATCTTGGTTGCGCGAGTGGGTTAACCCAGCGGTAACAACCGATGAATTGGTAGCTCAGCTCACTATGGCTGGCTTGGAAGTAGATGCGATTGAATCTGTCGCAGGTGATTTCACCGGTGTTATCGTGGGTGAGATTGTCGGTTGTGAACAACATCCAGACGCCGACAAATTGCGTGTAACTCAAGTTGCCGGTTTGCCAGATGGCCCAACCCAAGTGGTTTGTGGTGCAGCCAACGCACGCGTAGGTATTAAGATTCCATTCGCCACCATAGGTGCTGAATTACCCGGTGACTTTCACATCAAGAAAGCTAAGCTGCGCGGTGTTGAATCCTTCGGCATGCTTTGCGGCCAAACAGAATTAAAAGCTGGCGATGACGATACCGGTTTATGGGAGCTTGCCGCTGACGCTCCTGTCGGTGCCGATATTCGTGAATACTTGAATCTCAACGACAAGTTGATCGAGGTTGATTTAACACCGAATCGCAGCGATTGTTTGAGTGTTAAAGGCATTGCTCGCGAAGTAGGTGTGCTCTTCCGTGCACCAGTTCAATCACCTGCGATAAGTCCAGTTGCTGCGACAATTACAGATACATTCCCAGTAAAACTTTCTGCCGATGCAGCCTGTAGCCGTTATGTTGGTCGCGTAATTCGCAATATCGACATCACCAAGCCCAGCCCTGCGTGGCTGCAAGATAAGCTGACCCGCGCTGGCCTGCGCAGCATTGATGCCGTTGTTGATGTAACTAATTACGTGCTCGTCGAGTTAGGTCAGCCAATGCACGCTTTCGATTTGGCAAAACTCTCTGGTGGTATTGATGTTCGTCTTGCCAAGCAAGATGAGCAGATCGTTCTCTTGGATGGCCAAGAAGTGAAGCTGAATGACGACACTATGGTTATTGCTGATCAGCAAGGCGCTTTGGCGATTGCTGGCGTGTTTGGTGGCAAGCCAAGTTCAGTCACCACTGAAACTCGCGATTTATTTCTTGAAAGTGCGTTCTTTAATCCCTTGGCGGTTGCTGGGCGTGCGCGTTCTTATGGATTGCATACAGATTCATCCCATCGTTTTGAGCGCGGCGTTGATTACAATCTGCAAGTTGAAGCAATGGAGCGTGCAACTGCACTCTTGCTTGAGATCGTTGGCGGTGAGGCTGGCCCCTTGGTGCATGTTACTAACGAGCATTTACCGCAAGAGCGTCAAGTGACTTTGCGCAAAGCACGCATCGTGAGCGGCTTAAGCTTGGAAATGGCAGATGACGAAGTAGTCGATATTCTCACCCGTCTCGGTTTTGGCTTGGTCTCGCAAAATGCCGAAGGCTGGACGTTTGATGTCCCAAGTTATCGTTTTGATATTTCTATCGAAGCCGATTTGCTAGAAGAGCTGGCGCGTGTTTATGGCTATAACCGTCTTCCAACTCGTGCTCTGGCTACCCCAATTCAAATCGATGAGCGCCCAGAAGCTGTACTCGGAATCTCTGCTGTGCGTCGCCAATTGGTAGCCCGTGGATACCAAGAAGCTATTACTTTTAGCTTTATCGAGCCTAAGTTATCTGTGTTGTTTGATCCTACGCGTGAGCCAGTCGTGTTGCGCAATCCAATTAGTGCTGACTTAGCGGCTATGCGTACCAGCTTGCTACCCGGTTTAGTTACAGTGCTGCGCAATAACCTCAATCGTCAACAAGAGCGTGTGCGCTTGTTTGAGACAGGCTTGCGTTTTGTACCAAGCGAGGCGGGTGGTGTTGCAGGTTTGCAGCAAGAGGCTATGTTGGCAGGCTTGGTCTACGGTAATCGCTTGCCAGAAGCTTGGTCTAACATCGCTGAAGTGGTGGATTTCTTTGATATCAAAGGTGACCTAGAATCGGTTCTTGCGGTTACTGGCAATGCAAAAGACTTTAGTTTCCAGGCGGGTGAGCATTCTGCGTTGCATCCCGGCCAGACGGCGTCTATTTACCTGAACAGTGAATTGCAGGGTTATGTGGGCGCTTTGCATCCCAACCTGCAGCAACAGCTGGATATCCCTAAAAATGTCTTCCTGTTTGAGCTGAAGTTGTCGGCAGTGACTCAAGCGCGCGTGCCGGCCTTCTCAAGCCTATCGCGCTTCCCAGAGGTGCGCCGCGACTTGGCTATCCTGGTTGATCGCGAAGTGGCGGCTAAAACCCTGATGGATACTGTAGCGGCGCAAGCTGGCGAACACCTTACAGACTTAAAGGTGTTTGACGTATATATGGGCAAAGGTATTGATCCACATAGAAAAAGTGTTGCTTTGGGGTTGACCTTTCAGCATCCTTCACGCACTCTTAACGAGGATGAAGTTAATGCTTCCATAGATGCAGTTATTAAATCTTTGGAGGTCAATTTTGCTGCCACCCTTAGATAGCCCTATGACAGCTCTTAATAGGAAAAATAACTATGTCGGATGGTGCTTTAACCAAAGCTGATTTGGCTGAAAAGCTGTATGAAGATCTAGGTTTAAACAAACGTGAAGCCAAGGAGCTGGTCGAACTCTTTTTTGAGGAGATTCGCCACGCGCTTGAAAATAATGAACAGGTTAAGTTGTCCGGGTTTGGTAATTTCGAACTGCGCGATAAGAGCCAGCGCCCGGGTCGGAACCCGAAAACTGGTGAAGAAATTCCTATTAGCGCGCGTCGGGTAGTTACCTTCCGCCCCGGTCAAAAACTTAAGGCTCGAGTAGAAGCTTATGCTGGAACCCAGTCATAACGACGAACTCCCGGTTATCCCCGGGAAGCGCTATTTCACCATTGGTGAGGTCAGTGAATTATGTGCGGTCAAGCCGCACGTGTTGCGCTATTGGGAGCAAGAATTCCCCCAACTAAGCCCCGTTAAACGTCGTGGTAATCGCCGCTATTATCAACGTCAGGATGTAATGACGATTCGTCAAATTCGCTCCTTACTTTACGACCAAGGTTTCACTATTGGTGGCGCGCGTTTGCAGATGACAAACGAGAATTCACAGCCAGATAACAACCAATTTTCGCAGTTGGTTACGCAGATGATTGGTGAGTTAGAGCAAGTGTTAAAAGTTTTAAAATCCCGCTAATTTGCTGCGATATTAATCCTAATAGTTTGTTGCAATCCCAATGAATTAAGGTATTATGCCCGTCCCTCGCGATGCTTGCTTATTAGCGGTATCGGTCATGTGAAGAGCATGAAAAAGTTTTACTGTCGGAGCGTAGCGCAGCCAGGTAGCGCACTATACTGGGGGTGTAGGGGTCGTGGGTTCAAATCCCGCCGTTCCGACCATATTATTTAAAAAGGCGCTTATATAAGCGCCTTTTTTATTGTCTAAATTTTTTGTGTTATTTGATTTAAATGATTTATTTTTCAGCTAGTGGCACCTACCTACTAAAGTGCTAACATGCGGTTTTATTTTTAGAGCGCAATTTATTTTCCAGAGCACGCCTGTGCATCACAATAAAAAAGGGGTCTTCCTGTGTCAAAGCAATTAATGATTTACGATAACATTCAGCCTTTGTCTGAAGAGCATGCTAAATGGTCAGTGGGCGTTGAAAACCATGGCTTTCTTAGCGATTCGAATTCACTTCCCTTATTAGCTACCGAAATTGCATTTGCTGCCGCTGAGTTCCCAGTGATTTTCTCTGCCACAGGCAATGAGGGTGAGTACATTCCTCTAGCTGTTACGGGTTTGAAGAGTGGCCAAAATCTGTTGTTGAATGACAAGAACGCACTGTCCACCCGTTATGTGCCAGCATTTGTGCGTCGCTATCCTTTTGTATTGGGTGGCAGTAAAGATTCAGACATGATGGCGTTGTGCATAGATGAAGACAGCAAGTTCTTCTCTCAAGATGGCAGCAAGGGTACACGTTTATTTCAAGATGATGGTTCACACTCGGATTTCTTAAAAAGCGTAGTAGAGTTTTTGAAGGACTACCAATACCGCGCTGAAATGACACGTGTATTTACTAAAAAATTGCATGAGCTTGATTTGTTAGAGCCAATGTCGGCTAATATTTCTTTCAAAGACAAAGAAGATGCCAATATTAATTTGGGTGGCTTCTTTGTTGTTAAGCGTGAAAAGTTAAAAGCAATTAGCGATGCAGATGCCTTGGATTTATTCAAGAAAGATGGTTTGGAGTTGATTTACGCTCACATTCAATCGCTCTCAAATTTCAACCGCTTGATCGATATTATGTCTACCAAGTTGGCTGCTGAATAAGCCCCCTGTTACTAGGTGTAAAAAGTGCTAGATGTAAAAAGCCGGAATTTCGCAAGAAATTCCGGCTTTTTTATGGGCGCTTGTAAATGTTCTACCTATGAGTGTCCACTCATAGATACCTAGAGCTGCTTATTGCAGTGTTCTTTGACGAGCAGTAATTTGTTTCACTTTGCGCTCGGCGCTGTTGAATGCATCGCGAACGGCAAGATGAATTGATTCGTTGTCCTGAGTGACGGCTATTGGGTGTCCCTTGATGTCAATCTCAATGGAGGCACGGAATTGTTTACCTTTCTGTTTGTGGTTGTGTGGGGTGTCAAGTACAACACGGCTGTGAATAATCTGGTCTGAATAGCGGTTTAGTTTTTCAAGTTTTTTTGAAATAACGTCGTTGAGTGAAGCAGAGTATTCCATATCACGATAGAGAACGTCGACAGCAGGTTTCATATAAAACTCCTTAACGTTTATGTTAGAGAGCCAGATTCAATTTTCAGACTTGTGGAGAGAATAGAACTCTCGTAAAAATTCCCGACCCTCGGTTTTAATATTGACTCTTTGCGCCTAAATTTCAAGGCGAAAAGTACCTATCTTAATAACATTTTAATCTCTAGAAAGTTCCTTAAGTTATTTAGGGAATAAGTCTGGATCATATTCTGGGGGGTATTAAAATGGTGCCGCAATGAGTGTTTGTGGTGCATTGGTAAGTTGTTGTAGCGGCGATGCTTGCACTTTAACTATTTGAATGACTGCATGGTTGTTAGTCGATTGAAGCTATCATTTTTAGGATTTTAAAATTTTTACAAATAATTTCTATCTTTGTCTTGAAATATGATTGTGCGACTACATATCTGTTGCGTAGCCGCTCATTAGAGGGTTGCACATAAAATTAACGACTTGATCGCTACGATAAGTCATTTTCATATTGCTCTTGTTTGAGGATATTTATATGCGTAATTTTGATTTTTCTCCACTATACCGCTCTGCAATTGGCTTTGATCGTATGGCCAACATTCTTGATAATTTAAACCGTGCTGAGCAAAACCAGCCGAGCTATCCGCCTTACAATATTGAATTAACTGGCGAAGATAAATATCGCATTACTATGGCCGTTGCAGGTTTTGATCGTGCCGAAATCAATATTGAAGTTAACCAAAATCATTTAACTGTGTCGGCGAATAAAGGCGCCGAGGAGCAGCAACGCACTTATTTGCATCAAGGTATTGCTGCGCGTAGTTTTGAGCGCCGTTTCCAATTGGCAGATCATGTTCAAGTGCAATCTGCCAATTATGAAAATGGGTTATTGCATGTAGATTTACAGCGTATTATTCCCGATGCAATGAAGCCCCGCACTATTCCAATTGGTAATAACATTGCACAAGATAAATTAACCCATGTCACACCATCAGCTGCGGCTAATGCAGAAAATGCTACAAATACAGTAGCAGCCTAAGCTTTAATAGGTTGTTTTAAATACCTCCGCACAATTTTTGTGCGGAGGTATTTGTTTGATGTGGAGAGGATTTACGAGGTACTGAATAGTTTTGCGCGTACGGTTTCGCGATAGGCTGTTGGCGTCGTAGCCAAATGTTTTTTAAATAACGTTGTAAAAAATCCCGTATCTTGGTAACCCACCTTGTCGACAATTTCAGTAATCGATAAATTGCTTGTCTTTAATAAATCTTTAGCGATATTAATTCGCACTTCTTGCAGAAAATCCACCGGTGAAATACCAAGCGCTGCTTTAAAGCGGCGATTCAATGTACGCGTACTCATACCAAATTTTTCGGCGAGCTGCGATATAACAACGTCGCGGTAATAATTATCTTGTAGCCAAATTTGAATTTGGGTGATGTCTTCATCAGGATGGTTGCTGTGTTCTTGTTCGAAAAATCCGCTAGCTTCATAGGCGCGACGAATTTCATGAGAAAAGTGCCGCTCCACATGGTTAGCAATTTCTTTTCCAAATAGACGTTGAATAAAGTGCACGGTTAAATCGGCTAGGGAATTCACGCTGGCAGCACAATAAAGATTGCCTGCTTGCGTAATAAAATACTGGCGTTTGAGTTGTACCAGTGGATAGTCTTTGTGAAATTGATCGAAGTAGTGCCAATGGGTCGTTGCGGCCTTTCCATCCAATAATCCCGCCTCCGCCAAAAAGCAGCAACCAGTCCCTACGGCGCTAATAAGTGCACCATTTTGATATTCCTGTTTTAGCCAATCCAGGAGAGGTCCGCTTTTTTTGATCAAGGGTCGTGGGTTGCGCCATAAGCCAGGAATGTAAATGATTTGGTTGTCGCCAAGATCCGTGAGTGCGCCATCGGATTGCCAGCGCAAACCGGAGCGTGTGAGAACGGATTCTCCCGTTAAGCTTGCGGTGCGAATTTTAATCGGCGGTGGATTGAGGATGGCACCAGAGTTTTTTGGTGCCAGCTTAGCGGCACTCTGCGCCGCTAACAGCATTTCGGAGGGTAGGGTGGCGCTGGTGGCGAGCATGTTGTCCAGTAAGACAAAGGTGATATTGGTAGTTTGCATAGTGTCTGCCATGTTTTGATGAAATTGCATTGGCCAAAATACCACTAATAATGGCTAAAATAACAATGACTTTATGTGCGTATCTCAATAAACTGTTTTCATTGATTTTATTGGTGTTGAGGTTTGTTAGATGTCACATTTACCTATCATTGTCGGTTTTGGTGGATTTAGCGCGGCGGGCCGTAGTTCGGGTCATCACGCCTATCGCCGGATGGTGATTGAAAGTTTGCCGGCACAAGAGTGTCAAGAGACTCTGGCGGGTTTGGCGGCCATGATGGGCTTGGTGGAATACGAGAGCGGCCAATATCAAAATGAAACGGGTGAGGCTTTGAGTCTTGCGCAAATCGAGTCTGAGTATGGTGCTGCTATTTTGGATGGCACCTTAATTCGCCGTATCGAAAAAACCTATTTTGATGTGGATGCTGCGCACTGGCAGAAAAATGCTGTGTTAGGTGCGGGCGATGAGCCGCTGGTGTTTGATATGCGCCGCCGCGATTTGCCAGAGCCAGTACCTGCTGGCTGGCAGGTGAAAGATCTCGATGATGACCGCGTACGCGTAAGTGCGCCTAACGGCCTTGAGGTTAAGTTTGATAGCTATCGCGAGTTGCCGGTGAAGTCTGCGGGGCAATTGCCGCGCGGTTTTAATCCGGGCGCTTTGTATAATTCCCATTATCATCCTCGCGCGCTTCAACTCGCGGTAATCGGTGCTTCGGATGCAGTGCAATCTATCGGTATCGAATGGCAAACCATTATGGATGCTGTTAATCCCGATCAAATCGGGGTTTATGCCAGCAACGTTATGAGCCAAATGGATGAAAATGGTTTTGGTGGTTTGTTGCAGGCGCGTTTGAAAGGTGGTCGTGTAAGTACCAAGCAGTGTCCGCTAGGATTGAACACTATGCCCGCGGATTTCGTGAATGCCTATATTTTGGGTAGTGTTGGTCATACCGGTGCAATCGTCGGTGCTTGCGCTTCTTTCCTGTATAACTTACGTGCAGCTGTGGAAGATATCGTTAGTGGTAAATGTCGTGTTGCTGTTGTCGGCAATGCTGAGGCGCCAATTCTTCCTGAAATCATCGACGGCTACGCCACTATGGGTGCGCTTGCCAGCGAAGATAAGCTTAAGAAATTAGACAATACCGAGATTGCTGATCCGCGTCGTACCAGTCGCCCTTTTGGTGAAAACGCCGGTTTTACCATGGCAGAAGCCAGTCAATACATAGTGTTGATGGATGATGCTTTGGTAATGGATCTGGGTGCAGATATCCATGGCGCTGTGAGCGATGTGTTTATCAATGCCGATGGCTTTAAAAAATCTATCTCTGCGCCGGGCCCGGGTAACTACATTACTATGGCTAAAGCCGTAGCGGCTGCGCGTGCTTTGTTGGGCGATGAGGCTGTGCGTGAACGCTCCATGATCCAAGCACACGGTTCAAGCACCCCGCAAAATCGTGTGACTGAATCGCAAATTTTTGATCATGTGGCGCAAACCTTTGGCATTACTAATTGGCCAGTATCGGCAGTGAAATCCTATGTTGGCCACTCGCTGTCAGCTGCGAGTGGCGAGCAATTGGTGTCTTCGTTGGGTATCTTCAAATACGGGTTGATTCCCGGTATTAAAACCATCGATAAAGTTGCTGATGATGTGTTTGCAGAGCGCCTGAGCATTTCTATCACCGATGTTGACCGTAAGAATTCGCCAATTGACGTTGCCTTCCTTAACTCCAAAGGTTTTGGTGGTAATAACGCTACGGCTAATGTGTTGGCTCCGCATGTGGTTGAGTCGATGCTATCTCGCCGCTACGGTGCTGATGCTCTTGCCGCTTACAAAAATCTCCGCAAAGATGTGGTCGCCAAGGCCAATAGCTACGATCAGCAAGCACTTACCGGCAACTTTGATACGATTTATCACTTTGGTAAAAATTTGATAGATGAGAGCCAAATCACCATAACTCAATCGCAAGTAACCCTACCGGGCTTTGCGCATCCAATAGAATTGGCGGTGAGCAATCGTTTTTCGGATATGACTAACTAGGGATCCCTGAAAAAAGTTTGCGGTGCAGCGCTGGCTAGGCAAATTTATTCGAAAAAGCGGAGCTTATTGAAATAAGTGAGCATTTTGAGAACAAATTTAACGACGCCAGAGCAAATAAGCTAATTTTTCAGTGGTTCCTTAGATCTTGTGGTTTACGGGCTAATCAAGTCTATACAAACCCATCACTTTCCCTTAAAATGCCGCGCCTTTCGCACACCTTGTGTGCGACTAAACGCTTTCGCACTTGTGCAATTAAAGAAAGTTAACTGAGAACGCACAAGCGCTCTCCCTAAGTAAACATAGGAAGAAGACCTCAATGGTAACTATTCGTCTGTCACGTGGCGGCTCTAAAGCACGTCCATTTTATCATTTGACCGTAACCAACAGCCGCAGCGCCCGTAATGGCCGCTTCATTGAGCGTATTGGTTTTTTCAACCCGGTAGCCCGTGGTCAAGAAGAAAAAATCCGTGTTGATGCTGACCGTTTGGCATTTTGGGTTGGTCAAGGCGCGCAATTGAGCGATCGCGTTGCAACTATCGTTAAAGAAAGCCAAAAAGCTGCCTAAGTGAATTTGACGCCTAATGTCTACGAACTCTAATTTGGTTAATGTTGGGCGTATCACAGCGGTTTTTGGTATTAAAGGGTGGGTGAAAGTCCATTCTTATACATCGCCAGCTGAGAACCTTTTTGAATATCACCCTTGGTGGTTAAAGACCCCTCACGGTGTCAAAAAGGTCGAGATTGACGAAGCAAGACCTCATGGCGATGCGTTTGTTGCGCATATTGTTGGAGTGGATGATCGCGATTTAGCGCTGACGTTCACTGCAGTTGATATAGCTATCGAACACGATCAAATTCCAGAGCTGGACGACGGTGAATACTACTGGAGTCAGCTAGAGGGCTTGGCGGTGTACACACAATTCTCAGGTACGCGTCAGCGTTTAGGAGTTGTGTCAAAACTGTTTGAAACAGGTGCCAATGATGTTTTGGTGGTGGTCGGCGATGCCGAGTCTATCGATCAAAAAGAGCGTTTAGTACCTTATGTTCCTGAGCAATTTGTACTCTCTGTAGATTTAGCCGCAGGTGAGATGCTAGTTGACTGGGATCCCGAGTTCTAAATATTAAGTTTTAAAACTATCGAGGTAAACGGTGGATAATCAACCACTGGAACAGCGAGAGCCACTGCGAGAAGTATTAAAAGTAGCGGTAATCTCGATTTTCCCCGATATGTTTGGCGCTATAGCCAATTTTGGAATTACCAGCCGCGCACTCAAGCAAGGTTTGGTGGAGTTGAAAACAATAACTCCGCGAGATTTTGCCCATGATCGCCATTCAACGGTTGATGATCGCCCCTTCGGCGGTGGTCCCGGTATGGTGATGATGGTTCAACCTTTGCGCGATGCGATTGCAGAAGCCAAAGTCTGGACGGGTAGTGACGCCAAAGTGATTTACCTGTCGCCACAGGGTAGAACGCTGGATCAAGCAGGTGTTGTGCAGCTTTCGGGCTACAACAATATGATTTTGATCGCAGGGCGCTACGAAGGTATCGACGAACGCTTGCTGGATACGGTTATCGATGAAGAATGGTCCATCGGTGATTATGTGTTAAGCGGCGGAGAGTTACCGGCGATGGTGTTGATAGATGCAGTAACGCGGTTAATTCCGGGCGCTTTAGGGCACGCACTATCGGCAGAGCAAGATTCGTTTACCGCGGGCCTGTTAGATTGCCCGCACTATACTCGGCCGGAAGAATTTGAAGGCATGAGGGTTCCAGAGGTTTTAATGTCTGGTAACCATGAACTGATTCGGCGCTGGCGCTTGAAACAAGCGTTAGGGCGAACATGGCTGAAAAGGCCAGATTTATTGCAAGCAATAAACTTAACCGAGGAACAGCAAAAGCTGTTGACGGATTATCGTCGGGACCTTGATAACGACACACTCTAGCTGTGAAGCTATAGACTCTTAGGAGAATATCAATGACTAACAAAATTATTCAGGCTCTCGA
>Ga0164241_10005077_pt1 | contig 12476 bp, 7 predicted proteins | sample OricomyardsoilBY_FD_108780 | JGI IMG/M metagenome (GOLD analysis project Ga0164241, IMG submission 108780) | Backyard soil microbial communities from Emeryville, California, USA - Original compost - Back yard soil (BY) | ecosystem: Environmental > Terrestrial > Soil > Unclassified | place: USA...
CCTTAGCGTCTGGATCCCAGAACACGAAACGAACGTGAGCCATCGGAAAGTCGAAGCTTTCCCATGCGATGATCGGCAGGAAGTGATCGGGGCTCGCGATGCGGTTGTCGAGTCGGGCTCCGGACAAGACGGCAGCGTTGAGGAGGTGTCCCCTGTCGAGCGCAGTGGTAGCGGTTTTGACTTGGGAAGCGAGACCTCCTCCGTAGCGAATGAGGTCCCGCAAGGGTGAAAGGAAGCGCGTGAATCCAGGGTCCGGTAGTCCTTGCGTCCGCGTGCCTTCGAAAAGCTGACCGGGACTTTTTGCCGGCTTCGTCTTTGGCAGGATTGGGGCGGGCGCCGGCTTTCCGTTGACTGGTTGCCCCTGCGGGTGCAGCTCGGGCTTGATCGTCAGACCGCCGCGATTGCCGATGTAATTGCAAACCGCGTTGGTCATGTCGAAACATCGATCCTTGGCGCGGTTAGTAATGCTCAAGGCACCGGGGAACGTCAGCCCCGCGGGATTGAAAATAATTGCGAAGTCAGGGTCGGCGTTGCGCGGTCCGGGCCGGGGGCCCGCGGCGATCGTTCGAACGGGGCTAACCGCCGTCCCAGTGGCTAGCAGCCGTGTTGCGCGATCGTACGTCGCGACGCCGTTGTCAACTCGCCCTTGCAGCAACCCTCGCAGAATGCGGGTGGCGGGGCTGCCAGTGTTCATTGAAGCGTCCGCCAACGCTGTTTTCCTCAGCGTTCTAAAAACATCGCGCTTTATTGGGTGAATGGCTGTCGCGATCAGGTCGTCGAGGAAGCTGGGTGAGCTGCTCGAGATTGTGGAGTTCCAGAAGCGATTGAGAGCTGGGTCGGTTTGAGCCGTGGCTTTCGCCAGCTTCTGAAGCTCTTGGCGGTAGCGAACGGCCCAGATGAATTGACCGCTTCGAACGAAGTCTTCGTCGTCAATCAGATCTTTGAATTTCTCGATTGCTTGCTCGGGCGTCGGCCGAGTTGACTGGGCGGAGAGCAGGGCGGTGTCGTCTGCCACGATTTCCCCTCAGACTGTTGGCAGGCGCCGCTTCTTCGGCCTGCCGGTTCGGTGCGCTTCATTGATGGTGGAGTCGCTCGAGTCCGTATCGTCGTATTCGAGCCTAAAAGCCCTCCGATTGAGCTCGTCGTCGCCGAGCCGAAAACCTAGGTTCGCGAGTTGCAGATTCGCCAGATCCGTGACGGCATCGCCTTCGCTCGCATTTAGAAATATTTCTGCGTAGTGGGGAAAGACCGGATCGGTCGGTTGCGCATTTTCGAGTCCCCATTCGATCTCGCAGGTAAGGCCGACAAAGACTTGCGGTTCCACGACTTGTCCCGCGCCATTGGTGGTGTTGGTGCGAATCTGCGCACCCGTTTTTAGCCGATAGGGGGCGTTCTTCGATGGTAGCCCGTCGTTTCCGAGCAAGACGATGACTAAATTCTTACGTACCGTTTCGCAGGGCGACTGCCGGGCCAAGCGATCGTAGAACTTGCACGCTATCGTGCGTCCGCGCTGTAGGTACTGACGCTGCAGTTCCTGAGGAGTGCGACGCGCATCGGCATCGGCAAAGAACTGAGCCTTGCACCCCGCGACGCCTTCCTTGACGGTGGGGCAGGGCCACTTAGCCACGTCGATACCCAACGCCGGGTCGAACATGTAAATCACGACCCGGCGGTTCGGCAGGTTGGCGGCGTCCCGCGTCGCCTTGTTGCCGGGCTTCTCGAACTCTTTTGCGTCTGCCTTGGAGAACACGAGGATTGGATTGAACTCGCTGCAACCTTGTCGATCGGCCTTGCCATTGGCGCTCGAACCCAGGCCCAAAAAATCGGTAAGTTGGTAACTGAACGGACCACTGTCGTCTTGGCAGATGACGTCCATGTACCGGACAAACAACGCTTTGCGGGTGTCTGTGCCGGGGAAGCCGCTTTGCTTCAATCGGACTTCGCCCTGAAATTCTTTGACCGCCGCGGTAGTGGAAGCGTCGAGGAAACCCGAGGTCGTGGCGCCGGTCTTGCCTAGCGCGCGCAGCATGATCTGAATGTGCACGATGGACCATGTGTCGCCATGGAACGGGTTGGAATATAGCTCTTCCCAAAGTGTGGTGTCTCTCACCAGTAAGGCGTACACGGCCGTTGCTCGTCGGCCCGACAGCGTCTTGTTGTAGTCGTCGGCGCCAGTCGGGTCGGCATGACCAAATACCGAAAGTAGCAGCCCCGTGGCACCTGCTGTCGGCGAACGCACCGCGCGCAGCAGCGCAAACTCTTTCGATGCTTCCGGCAGGATGAAGGATGAATCGAAGTGGAAGCGAGAGTCGTCCATGCGCCAGCATGCCGAGGGCCGCAAAGCCGGGCGCAGGGTGTTGACGCGAGTCGTGAGTGTGGGGGCCACATGGAACGTCAAATCGCTCGCCGGGAAGCTAGCCGTCACGCCGGCGTCGGATGCGACAGCGTTGGCTTTTGCTTCGTCGTCCAAGAGATGGTCAGCCACCGCGAGGCTCTCGCAGCTCGTCGCAGGAAAGGAGTTTCATCGGCTTCGTTCGGAATAACAGTTGCTCGTTGTCGACGTCACTTGCCTCAAGCCAGATGTCGTCGGCGCTGAGAGCGTAAACGTTGGCTAGCCACGGGCCAGGCGACGGACCGTCGATGAACGGCACTGTGTGCGACTGGCCCTGCGGGTCGATTCGGATCACGGTCCTTTGATCGGTCGCCCACATGGTTCCGGCTGGCAAGGGCGTGCTGAGCGCTGCCGACCGAGGGACCTGAGCGTGCGGTCTCCATTTTTTTTCAAAGAATTGCCACACCTGTTGGCCTCGTCGGGCCCAAATTCGATCGTCAGCAAACCATAGCGCGCTCAGGTTATCGTCCGACTGAGGTGGCCCCGGCACCGCGAAGGGCGCCCACGATGACCCGTCGAAGAGCCTCAGCCAGGGTCGGACTTGGTCAGAGTTCGCTGACATGAGCGTGCTACCCCACGCCATGGCGACTTCCCGCTCGCCCGAGCGTCCGAACGCGAGATGAGCGTCGGAGAAGCCGGCGGCATCGAGCACGGTCTGCGAGCGTACTTCGCCCGTAGCGCTGGCGCGTGCGATGGTGATGATGCTCCGGTCCGGCCTTTCTTTGGTCAAGACATGCGTGACGAAGACTTCGTGACTTGCCGTCACGTCATAGTAAACTCGAACATTTTGATCTTCCCGGTACCAAGGAAAGCTGACGGTTGAGAAATCTGGTGCCGGATGAGTTGTCTTTCCCCACACCAAAAACGGCTCGACTCGATAAGAAACAGACTCGTGCCAGTGCGGTGATTGAGCCACAATCTTGGCGCCATCAAACCAATCAAACACTCGATGAGGTTCGAGTCGCTTGACGTTGTAAGGCGCCGTCGCGATGGTGTGCCAACGGTGGCCGTCCCACTGATGAAATTGCTCCCGCGCTCCGGCGTCGTCCGGTGGGAAGGTGTACCGTAGCCACACGTCCGACGGCCAATGTCCGCTTAGCCCAAAGCCATAGACGCGACGCGCGCTGAACGCTGGCGATTCGGGCAGCTCGCTGAAGTGGTCCCCTTGGGCTGCGCACAGCGTGTAGCTGTAGGCCCTGGAAGCTGCACCGGGTTGGTAGGGTTCCGCGCCGCATGGGGGGTAGGTGAGGATGAGCGTGTCGTCGAGCTGAGTGGGCACGGCCCCATGCAGTCCCTCTGCGACGAGATGAAAGGGGCTGTCTTCACGGAGGTGCCAGGCGCGTGGCCGTGGTTGTCGCACCGCGGAGCGCGGAGTGGCCAGGCGGTTCGAGACGGAGGCGACGGCGGCTACTTTGCGCGGCTGAAGGTTTGCCGAAGGCCTGATCGAGGTCGGCTGGGGCTGGCAACTGGCGGACGCTGCGCCAATGAGCGAGGTGCCTACCACGGTTCCCAACCAGCTCCCGAGCTCCACAAACGAACGCTAGCGCATGGTCCGGCGGTCGGGAAGCGGCTAGACTCGGCGTGGAGCTTTCAGGTGACAGCGACGCATATCGTGGAGGCGGGGGAGCACTTGGGCACGATTGCGCGGAAATTTGGCTTCGAGAATTTTTCGGTGCTTTGGGATCATCCCAACAATGCTGCCCTCAAAGCGCGCCGTAAAGAGCCGACGCTGCTCGCGCCCGGCGACGAGGTTTTCATTCCCGACCGTGTGCGCCTGGTTTTCAGTCGGCTGACGGATGCTTCGCACGATTTCAAGGTGCAGCTCGACACGCTCAAGCTCAACCTTCGTCTGCTCGAGCTCGATGGCGAGCCGCGCAAGAACGCGCGCGTCGTCGTGCGCGTGGAGGTGCCTGAAACCGCTGCCGCCACCTCGTCCAGCGAGCAAGAGCTTTCGACGGACGGCGACGGCAACATCACGCTCGACATCGCCGCCCACGCCGACTCGGGGACGATCGAGATCGACGGCGTGCAGTTTCCGCTGCGCATCGGGGGGCTCGATCCGATCGATACCGACAGCGGCGTGGCGCAGCGCCTCAGCAACCTGGGTTACCTCGTGTTGAGCGACGAAGGGCTGGACCCCGACGACCTGCGCACGGCCGTCGAGGACTTTCAGTCAGACAACGACATGAAGGTGACCGGCGAACCAGCCGACATCGAAGCCAAGCTCGAGCAGGCTCACGACGGTTGAAGCCGTCGTCGCTTGGCGTTCAGAACGTGCCGGTAAGCCCCAGGTAATTCAAGCCCACCAGTGGTGTCACGTGGGGGCGGCTGGCGACGGAGGTGCTGCGGTTTTGGTCGAGAATGAGCAGGGTTATGCCGGCGGCGAGTCCGACGCCGCCGGTGACGTAGCCGGCGATGGCGATGCCTCTTTGCGTGTTGCCGTCGCTGTCGATGCCGGCAATCTCGATCGCTTTGTCGCTGCCTTCGGGGCAGGTTTTGGCGGCGTTGCATCGTTGGAACGCGGCTTCGGATTCGTTCAAGGTGTCGTTGCTCTTGAGCAAAAACAGCGTGCCGATGACTCCGCCCGCGACGGCCACGCCGAACCCGGCGATGGAACCGACCAGCAGCGGACGACCGCCGCCGCTCGTTCCCGAGTCACTCGGGGGCGTGGTGGTGAGCGAGCCGCTCGCCGTCGGGCCGCCCGCTGCGGCCGGCGTGCTGCCTTGGGCCGCCGGCTTCACGTAGCCCGGGATGGCGCGCAGCGTGAGCAACACCGTTTCGCGCACGCCTTCGCGAAGCTTGATGGTCGTCGCGGTGCTCTCCATGCCGTCAGCCAGTGCTTGGTAGCTGTAGTCGCCAGGGTTGACTGGCGTCGGCACGCCGAGCAGCTCGGCCGGCACGGGCTCGCCGTTGCGGACCACGTGTACCGACGTTGCGCCGGCCCCGCCTTGTACGACGACCGACACGTACGGTATGCGCGGCTCGACTTCGGCCAGCTCTTTTTCACCCATCTGTTGCGCGTCGCGAAACACGCGCGGCGCGGAACCGGGTAGATTCTCACGGGTGAGGGTGAGGTACAGCTCACGAGCCTCGACCAAGTGACCCAGCTTGACGTGCGCCCGGGCCGCATAAAGCAGGTGGGGGGGGGCGTGCATCAGGCGCTCGGCGCGCTCGAACAGGTCGGCCGCCTCGGCGTACTTTCCGGCGTCGAAGGCGTCGCCGCCAGCGTTGGCAGCGGCTCGGGCGCCGGCTTTCTGCTCCTTGGTTTGCGCTCCGGCAGGGGCCGCGGTAACTAATCCGGCGGCTACGAGGATGGTTCCAATCGCTAAGAAGGGCTTCACGCGAGTCATCTTAATCGGGGTTGGAGCTGGGCACTACGGGGTAGAGGAGAGGTCGTGAGTATCGAGGTAGGTCAGGTCATCGACGGGAAGTACCGGGTCGTCAAGCTCCTTGGGCAAGGTGGCATGGGCGCGGTGTACCTCGCCGAGCACATGATCATCGGCAAGCGCGTCGCGCTGAAGGTCCTGCTCGGCAGTGTGGCCGGAAATGAGACCGCCGTGGCGCGCTTCGAGCGTGAAGCGCAAGCGGCCGCTCGCATCGGCAACGACCACATCCTCGAAATCTTCGACTTCGGTTCGTTGGCTGACGGCGCCCGCTACATGGTGTGCGAATATCTGGAGGGTGAGACGCTCGCGGCGCGCGTCACGCGCGACGTGCGGATGACCCCCGCCTCGATCATGCCGATCGCCCGGCAGCTGTTGAGCGGCTTGGGCGCGGCTCACGACGCGGGCGTGGTGCACCGCGACCTGAAGCCGGAAAATGTTTTCATTCTCCGCCAGAAGGCCGGCCTCGCCGACTTCGTCAAAATCATCGATTTTGGCATCTCCAAATTCCAGCCGTTGTCGGCCGCCGACGGCATGCAAATGACGGCCACCGGTATCGTGGTCGGCACGCCTTGCTACCTCTCGCCCGAGCAAGCTCGCGGCAGCCGTGACGCCGACGCGCGCAGCGACCTCTACGCCGTCGGGGTGATTTTGTACGAGTGCGTGACCGGAACCTTGCCGTTCAACGCCCAAAACGTGAATGATCTGCTGTTCAAGATCGTTCTGGAATCGCCGATTCCGCTGCGCGAAGCCGCGCCGGACGTCGATCCGGCGTTCGCGCAAATCATCGAGATCGCGATGGCGCGTGATCCCGAGCAGCGCTTCCAATCGGCCTCGGGGTTCATTGCGGCCTTGGACAACTGGGCCGCCGAGCACGGCGTCGTCGTTTCGATTCGGGCGAGCAGCGCTTCCGCGCCCGTCGGCGGCGCCGTCTCGGCTCAATCGGCCGACGTCAAGGTCGCCTCTGGCGCCACGCGCTCACTGCTGCCCACGCCGGGCACCTGGGCTGACTCGAAGGTTTCCGTCGCGGCATTCCAACCGCCGCCGCGTCGCAAGCTGCTACTGCCCGTCGCGGGCATCGCGCTCGGCGTGCTGGTGGCTGGGCTCGGCTTCGCGTTCTTGCGCGGTGGCTCGTCCGACACGGGCGAGGCCACCGCTGCGTCTGGCGCGGCCGCAAAGTCGGCGGCCAACGCCGTGACGGCTTCGGCGACCGAAGCCGTAGCACCGCCCGCGCCCGTCGAAATTGCGCCGGCACCGGCTGCAGATATCAAAGTTCCTGCCGTCTCGCCGAACGACGTCAACGCTTTGCTCGAACCGCCGACTGGCTCGAGCCCGGCTCCCGCCCGTGCACCTGCGGTGAAGGCCGTCGCCCCCGCGAAAAAGAACGCGCCCGCCACGGCGGCGGCCACTCCCGCGAAAAAGCCCCCCGAAGCGGCGGCAACCGCGGCAACCGCGGCTCCTGCGGCGCCGCCGGCGGCGGCGGCCAAGCGTCGTCACGATTTCGGCTACTGACTCGGCGCGTCCACCAACGAGCCGAGAAACGGCGCCATCGCCTGGCTCAAGCGCTCGAAGCCTTCCGCGGTCGGGTGCAAGAAATCACGCATGGTGGCTTTCGAAATCGAGCCGTCGGCCTCGAGCATCACCGAGCCAAGGTCGTGGAGCTCGACCTTGCCCGGCTGGCTCATGCTTTGCAAAAGCCGATTGGCGTCCTTGATCGACTGGCGCAACGGATTGGCGGCGTCTTGGCGCGCCGGTAGCACGCCGAGCAGCAGCACTCGCGTGGTGGGCACGTGGGTTTGGATGGCCGTTACGATGGCGCGCACGCCGTCGGCGGTCTGCTCGGGTGTAAAGCCACCGGCCAGGTTATTGATGCCGATCATCAACACGACCGCTTGCGGATGCGTGCCGTCCAACGCGCCATGCTCGACGCGCCACAGCACGTTCTGGGTCGTGTCGTTGGCGATGCCGAAATTGAGCGGCGCGTATTTGCCGAAGCTCTCACGGTAGGCGGGCGCTACGCTCCACCCTTCGGTGATCGAGTCGCCCAGAAAGATGACCTTGGCGGTGGCGCGACCGAACGCGTGCAAATGGCGTTCGTGATGGGCTCGCCACTCCTCTGAAATGAGCCAGGGCTTGTCCCCGATTCGCGGCACGGGGTGGTTGGCAACATTCTGCGGGTAGGCGGGCGGCGGCTTGAAGTTGGCAGATTGCGCGTCGGGACTGCCCGCCAACGGCGCCGGCTCTGGGGTTGCTGGTGACGGCGCTGCTTGGTCGGCGACTGGCTCGGGCAGCGCCGGGCCCGGTTGTTCGGACGGATTGACCAGCGTCGGGGTGGCAGACGTTGACGAGGCCGCAGCGCTGGCCGCTAGCGCCGACGGCTCGGGCGTTGCTTGAGAGTTGCCCGAGCTTCGGAAGAACAACGCGGCGACGACCACCGCCGTGAGCAAGACCCCCGCTGCGATGGCTACGAGCAACACTTCGGGGCGTGCCCGCTTTTCGATTGCGCGTGGTCGATTCGACGTGTTGCGGGCTACGCGTAGCAGCGCGAAGCCGAAACGCAGCTCGGCTCCTTCCGAGACCTCGGTCCATTCATGGCCAAGCTGTCGACCGGCCGCGGACGCCGCGCCCTCGCCGCTGGCCGCGAACAGCCGTTGTCCGTCGAAGCTCAGCCAGAGGTGGAGCGGCACCACACCCGGTCCCGAGATCATCCAGTCGCCCTGTGAACCCACGGAAATTCGCCCCGATTCCTCGCCCGGCCTGAAGACCTGACTGCCCTCTTGGGTGTGACCGCGCACGACCTTCACCACCAGCTCGGGTTCCCCCGGCAACCCTGAGCGTGACGTGGCGGATTTAGCCATCGAACCCAGCCGGTCATCGGCGGGAAGCCGCCGGTCGTCAAGCGTCTCGCGGGCGACGCCCTACGACAGCACACCGTGACGGCTAGGGCAGGCGCGCCAGCCACGCTTGCTCGACGCCGGCCAGTGAGCCATTCCCGGCCACTATTCGCCCGTCCGCCGAGACCGCGACCGCTTCCGACAAGGTCCAACCCGTCAAGGTCGCGCCAAGGTCGAACAGCACATCAGAGAGAAGACGCGCGCCCTGGGTCTCGTCCCAAACCATCGCTTCGCCGCCCGAGCTGCCCACGATCACGTCGCCCTTTTGATTCGCGGCCCGAGCAATGCCCGTGATGCCCAGGGATACGGGCGCCGCGCCCGCCACCCAGCGCACGGCTTTTCCGCCCGATTCACCGACGACGACCCGCCCGTCTCGACTCACACCGAACGCCGCACCGCGGTCTTCGCCGATAGGCAGCGGCAAGCTCGTGAGTCCGGTTTCAGGCGTCCACTTGATGGCGGCGTCCGGATCGTAAGCGTAGCCGACGATCACGTTGCCATCCCCGCTCATGGCCGTGACGTAGATTTCTCCGTGCCCGACGCCCAGCAACTGCGGCTCGTGATTGACCCAACGAACGGCGCGAGGCGAGCCGTTCGAAGATTCAGAGCCTCCCGCCACGAGCGTACCGTCGTCGCTGACGGCCTTGGGCGTGCACGAGACGGCCATGCCGTCGTACATGAGTCCTTGGTACCCAGTATCACCGCTGCCGTTGAACCAGCTCAGGCCGCTCGCCACTCCGCCCGACTCCTGCGCATAGCCGACGACGTACGTACCGTCGTTGGTCAACGCGGTGGCGCGGCTGTCGCCCGAGCCGGGCAGGGCCTTGGTACCGATGGACGGCTTCCACCAAAACGACGTCCTGGTTCCGGCGACCTGACAGTCACCGACCGCAACCCGGCCGTTGCCGTTCAGCGCGTTGACGCTGCAGCTCGTGGCCCCCGTCAAGAGCGGCAGCGCTTCTAAAGCTTTTTCCCCGCAAACTTGGCCAGCGAAGCCGTTTTTGCAGGTGCACGTCGAGACGTCGCCCACGTCATGGCAAACGCCGTCGTTCTTGCAAGGGTTGGGATTGCAGTCGTCGACATCGGGCACAGTTGGCTCGCATGCGTCGGATGAGCAGCCCCCGGCGCCGCCGGCCTCGCCGCTATCGGTGGGCTTGGCTCCCCCGTTCGGCGCGCCCGCATCACTGGTCTCGTCCTCGTTGCCCGCGCGTCCCAGCACGCCACCGGTTGCGCTCGGTACGCCGCCGCCCCCGCCCATCGCATCACTCGGCGAGGCAAAGTTGCGATCTTTGCTGCCACTGCACGCGACCGCCAAGCCAACCACCGCGCTGCTCGCGAGCCCAACGCGCCAACCAACACCGCGTGCCATCGAGCGGCGTTCTATCACGAGCCCGTCATCACGCCCGTTGCTGGAAGGGCGGCACCGTCGGCGATGCCTTCTAACGCTTTCTCACCCAGACGTTTCGACCGCCGACTGACAAGGTCTGGAAAGGGAAGACGCTTGCCCCGGGTGGAAGTCTTCCCATCGCGGATGCTGGTCGAGCTGAGCCGCTGGCAGGCCGAGAAAAAGTGGAACCGATTCCGCACCCCCCCCGGCCAAGGACGCGCACCGTCATATTTAGGCGTATTCTGTGTGAAAAGCACGCGCGTGGTTCGGCTCGAGGTTGTCGCTTGCCGCCGGTGGACGGCGGTCGTCACTCGATTGTGGGTAGAAAGTTCTGCGCCGCGTGGTACACGAATATCGACATGGGAAGTTGGTTGGCGGGCGCTGGTGGGCGAGTCTTCGCGCGTGCTGTACTCGGCGGCGCGCTGCTGCTGAGCGGCGTCGCTTGCTCGTCGGATAAGCGTCAGTTCGCGGACGCTGAAGCTGGCAACGGCGGCGGCGGCGGCGGCGGCGGCATGAGGTCCGAAGATCCGGGTGGCGCCCCGACGCTTGCCGGAACGGCGGGCAATCCTGAAGCCGGCTCGCTCAGCGCGGGGGGCTCGGTCACGGAGGGCGGCATGCCGAGCGAAGGCGGCATGCCCACGACGCCAACTTGCGTTGACGTAGACATCGATAGCGACGTCGCGAATTGCGGCGAATGCGGGCATGCTTGCGCGGCCGAGCAACGCTGCGCCGCGGGCGAATGCGAAGACTTGCCGCCGCAGTGCCAGGACGGCGTCGTCAGCGGCGACGAATCCGACCTCGATTGCGGCGGCTCTTGCGCGCCGTGCGACGCCGACAAAGACTGCAAATCCGACGTGGATTGCTCGACCAAGTACTGCCACGTCGCGGTCGAGCCGTCCCTCTGTCGTCAGCCCAAGTGCAACGACGGCGTGCAAAATCAGGGCGAAACCGGCAAAGATTGCGGCGGCGCGGCGTGCCGCGGCCTCAACGTGCTGTGCAACAACGGCGGCGGCTGCGGCGAAGACGGCGACTGTGTCACCGGCTACTGCAAAGGCGGCACCTGCACCAGCCCCACCTGCGGCGACGAAGTTCTCAACAACCAAGAGACCGACACCGATTGTGGCGGCCCCAATTGTCGAGCGCTGAAACCGTGCGATACCGGCGGTAAGTGCAAGGTCGACGACGACTGCTCGAACAAGTACTGCAAGAACGACGTCTGCACCAAACCCTCGTGCACGGACGGCGTCAAAAATCAGGACGAGACCGGTCTCGACTGCGGCGGTCCCACGTGTCGCGGCGCGCAAAGCAAAAAGTGTCCCGATAACCAAGGTTGCGCTGCCAGCGCCGACTGCGCGAGCGGGTTCTGCTCCTCAGCGAGCCTTTGCTCACCGGCCGGCTGCGCCAACGGCGCCAAAGACAACAACGAAACCGATAAAGACTGCGGTGGCGATGACTGCCGCAGCAGTAGCCCGTGCGCGTTGACCAAGGCGTGTGTCATTCACGCCGATTGTGCCAGCGGCGCATGCGTCGGAAGCAAGTGCGTCGCCGCCAGCTGCAGCGACAGCATTCAAAATCAGGGAGAAACTGCGGTCGATTGCGGAGGGCCGACCTGCTCGCCGGCGGGCAAGACCTGCACCACGCCCAAGGCTTGCGTAGCGAACCGCGACTGCAGCAGCGGATTTTGCCTGAACAACAAGTGCTCGGATCAGTGCCTGGCGAGCCCGACGACGTTGGGTTGCCCGTGCGTTTCGGGTGTAGCTTGTAACGGGCCAGCCCAAAAGTTGCGCCTGATTTGCAGCAACGGTGCGTGGGCGACCAATAGCGCCTGCTCGGCGAGCGAGAACTGCGTCCAGTCCGACGGCTCGTGCGCGACCATCGTGCCGGCCTGCGCCGGAAAGACCAAGGGTTACACCTACTGCGAGGGTGTCGATACGCTGCGCACCTGCGGTGACGACTTGGTCTCGGCCGGCAGCAAGACGTGCCCCGGTGTGTGCTCGGCCGGTGCGTGCGTCGCCGCCACCTGCGGCGACAAAAAGATTGAGTCCGGTGAAGAGTGCGATGACGGCAACAGCGTCGCGGGCGACGGCTGCGAGCCGACGACGTGTCACAAGTCTGCCGTTACCGCGTTCGCGCTGGGCGGAAGTCACAGCTGCGCCTTGCTCAGAGACGGCTACGTGCGCTGCTGGGGTAACAATGACTACGGCCAGCTCGGCCAAGGCAACGTGACCTATCTGGCGGAAAAGCAGCCGTACGAGGTGCCGGTCGTGGACGTCGGCGGCAGCGTGACCGCGCTCGCGGCGGGCCGAGATCACACCTGCGCGCTGCTCACGGACGGCAGCGTGCGTTGCTGGGGCACGAACGCGGAGGGCGAGCTTGGCCTGGGCAATAGCGCGTCGCAAGCGAGCAAAACGCCGAGTGCG
>Ga0164241_10005078_pt1 | contig 12475 bp, 15 predicted proteins | sample OricomyardsoilBY_FD_108780 | JGI IMG/M metagenome (GOLD analysis project Ga0164241, IMG submission 108780) | Backyard soil microbial communities from Emeryville, California, USA - Original compost - Back yard soil (BY) | ecosystem: Environmental > Terrestrial > Soil > Unclassified | place: USA...
CAATTAGTATGCAAAGTATGATGGTGACTAAATCCATTCGGTTATTTCATGCTTTTTTTATTGGGAAAAGTGTTTTAAGAATTTTATTCCTGTGTTCAAAAATAGCGTTTACCTCACGCTCCACAAAAAACCAGTGAGCCAGTTTACCTATGAATTTGAAGGGAATGGCATAGGTGAGTAGATCAGTCATTTCGACACCCCCCTGTACTTTTTTAAAATGATGCTCATGATGCCATAAGGAGTAAGGTCCTTTTTGCTGTTCATCAACAAAATAGTAAGGTTCATTGACTTCGGTAATTTCTGTTACCCAATGCAATCTTACTAAAGGAAGTACACTCACTTTGTATTTGATAATTTGCCCGGTAAACATTTTTTCACCTCCTGTCATTAACAGAATTTTGAAGTTCATTCGTGTTGGAGTAATGACGGAAAGATTTTTAGGAGAGGAGAAAAAATTCCATGCTTCCTGGATGGAAATGGGCAAAAATTGGGTTCTGCTAAGTGTATATGTTTTCAATCGGTTTTAAAACAGGCGTGAATCAAAAAGGTTTATGAAATAGCACTGATAAATTAGAATTTAAGATCAAACTGGTGTGGCCGCCTTACTCTCTGCTTAATCCTTCTTTATAAGTTTTTAAAACCCGTTCACGTGCCATGGCGTGATCAACCATAGGCTTTGGATATTCTGCTGAACCAAACTCGGGCACCCATTTTTTTACGTAGACTAATTTTGGATCGAACTTTTCTGTTTGTAGTTGTGGGTTAAATACGCGGAAGTAAGGAGCCGCATCACAACCTGAACCAGCTGCCCATTGCCATCCCCCGTTATTGGCCGCCAGGTCATAATTCAATAATTTTTTCGCAAAATAGGCTTCACCCCACCGCCAATCGATTAGTAAATGTTTGGTGAGGAAACTGGCTACGAGCATTCGCACACGATTATGCACGAATCCCGTGGTGTTCAGTTCACGCATACCTGCATCGACAATGGGATAACCCGTTTGTCCATCGCACCATTTTTGAAATTCCTGTTCGTCATTTCGCCAATGAATATGATCATAAGCAGGTTTAAAGGATTTGTGTTCTACGTGTGGAAAGTGCCAAAGGATCATATGATAGAAGTCACGCCAGATCAGCTCATTTAGCCATACTTCATTTTTCTTAGAGGCAAGTTGCGCCAGCTTGCGAATACTCACCGTTCCGAATCGTAAATGGATGCTTAATCGTGAGGTGCCGTGAATAGCTGGAAAGTTTCGTTGCTTGTCGTACTTCTCTATAATGGATTGTTTAATTACCCGCTCTGGAAAATGGGCTTCTGTTTTCTCGAAACCAATTTCTTTCAAGGTTGGAAAGGGGAGTGACTGGTTTTTTTTTAAATGATCAAAATACTTTTTTGTCGGATAACTTTTTAGATAAAATTTATTGAGAGCAGCCTTCCACTTGCGACTATAAGGAGTGAAGATAGTATAAGGCTTTCCGTCATCTTTTAGTACTTCATCTTTTTCGAAGATGACCTGATCTTTATAACTTTTAAAAATGCCCCCTGATTTTTCAATCTGTTCTTTTATTTTTTGATCGCGCTGTATTGCATAGGGCTCGTAATCGTGATTAGTATAGATGGCTTTTGGTTTTAATTTTTTATATAATTCAATAGGATTGCCATAAAGAATCAGTAATGAACTCCCCAATTCTTCCAATTGATGTTTCAATATAAGAAGTGATTCGTGAATAAACTTTACACGCTTGTCCTTCCGGTCATCCAACTGATCCAGAATTTCTGTATCAAAAATAAAGACAGGTTGTACTTCTGGATTTTCTTTCATCGCGTAAAACAAACCAGCGTTATCGTCAAGACGCAAATCTCTTCGAAACCAGAAAATAACATCTGATGTAAGTGTATGTGGTGAAGAAACCATTAGAACATTTACTTACAAAAACAGTAGTCGATCTTTTTTGTTTAGCCAATAACCTGTAAGGTTAAAAAGAATGTACGCGAACACTAATAATTTTCTGTCCCAATTATTGCAGAATTAGGACACTTAAGCTTCTAAAAAATAATATTACGTACCTCCTTTTACCGGTAAACGGTACTCTATATTTGCATGTTGATTTTCGGAACGCATTCAATTTCTCTCCCCTTTAGAATAGCAGGTTTCCTGCTGATTATCAGCTCCTTTACCTTATTTACCTGTTCTAAAGAGGAGAAGATAAAGACGTGGGTTTTAAAGGCTGAAACGGTCAAGGTAGACTCTCTTAGCCAGGTGATTTTACTTACCGATACGTTGGTTAAACCAGTATTGTATACGCATGTAAATGGTATCAATCTTCAGCCGATTCGTAAAGCAAAGGCCTTATTTGTTTCTGTACTTCTTCCTTCTATCCTGGTGGCAAAGTACGAAGTCAACGCCAACAGGGATAAAATTAGCTTGTTGAATAAAAAGGAGACATGGAGTAAGAACGACAGCATATTTTATATTGAAATGAAGAGCCGCTACAAAGCGAAGGATGTGAATGATCTTTTGAATCGAATGATCTCCTTACCTAATAGCTTGATATTGGCTCAGGCCGCTGTAGAGAGCGGATGGGGGCAATCACGATTTTTCCTGGAGGCTAATAATGTATTTGGCATCTGGTCTTACAACCGGAATGAGCCTCGATTAAGAGCACGAAAAAATGGATCTGTACACTTAAAGGCCTATGACAACATCTCACAATCCATTGAGGACTATCTGGAAGTCATTGGAAGCGCCCGTTCTTATAGGGCCTTGCGAAAAGCCCGTTTAAAAACAGATGATCCTTTTCTATTACTCCCTCATCTTAAATACTACTCTATATCCAGGGAACGTTATACAAGTGTCTTGAAGACAATGATTAAGCGAAACAATTTCACCATCTACGATCATTTTCAGATTGATCCTGCTTACCTCGTTGAAGAATGAGTATGAAGTTTATCTTTTTTATCAGCGCTATTCTCTTTTCAGGTAGGGAAGGATTGCCGGAAAGAGATACGAATGCAACTTTAAGAGAAGTTAAGCAGAAGTCGATTGTTTGCTTTGTATATCATCGTTTCGGTGATAAACGATATCCTACAACTAACGTTCCGATATCCGATTTTGAAAGTCACCTGCGTTATCTAAAGGAAAATAATTTTCAGGTGCTTACGCTTTCCCAGGCTATGAACTACCTGAAGTCGAATGAGCCAGCAATGAAAACGGCTGTATTGACAATCGATGATGGATACAAAACATTTTTCACTAACGGACTTCCATTGCTAGTCAAATATAAAATGCCGGCTACTTTGTTTTTTAATACTAAAACAGTAGGCGCTTCTGATTTTATGAATTGGGAACAATTGCGAAAAGTAAAAGAATCAGGTGTGGAGATGGGTAATCATTCACATTCGCATAATTTCTTTTTGAATGAACCCGTAGACACGCGTTATGAATCTTTTGAAAGAGAGATAACTAAAAGCCAAAGTATAATTAAAGATAGTCTTCATCTTATTCCGAAAGTAATTGCGTTTCCTTATGGAGAATTTGATGAGAAAATGAAAGAGATTGCAAAACGCACTGGATTTACCTGCGCTGCTGCTCAAAACTCAGGCGTACTTTATAAAGGGACTGATCCCTTTCAGATCCCACGGTTCCCGATGTCTGAATCGTATTCAAGTTTGAAACAATTTGCAGAGAAAACTAAAATGCTTCCTTTTCAAATCATTGATGAATCGCCAAATTATTTAGAAATAGCAAAAACGGAATCAAGACCTGTCTTCATTTTGAAATTGAATGCGGAAGATTTGCAGGTAAAAAATCTAAAATGTTTCATTCAGGGAAGTGAGAGCGAATGGAAAATTATTGATCAGGATGAAAAGGAGATTACAGTACGCATACAACCCAAATCAAGCATTCTAAAACGAAGACGTACACTTTATACTATCACCGCACCTGGTAAAACAGGTTATTGGTACTGGTACAGCCGATTGTGGATAAACACGGACGTGAAAGGCGAATAGTTTTCGTTCAATGGCTGATTGAGCAAGTCCGGCACCGCAACTTTGTATCATTTAATCAGTTTATAATTTGAGCTTTACTCGGGAATGTGGATTTTTTACACAGATCAGGTTGGTTTTCATATTTTTTTTGTTTGCTGTTTTAAATAAAGAGTTTTAGTCTGTCGTTTACAGTTTGGCACGAAAATTTACCCAATGAAACTTTAAGAAATACTAAAAACGAAGGAAATGATACAGAAAACAATACCCTCCAACTGGAGTTTCTCAAGGCTAATCATGCTGACATTAGTGGTCATGTTAATGATTGGTGGCGCAGGATGTAAAAGCAAAAAGAAGGCTATGGAAGCCGAACGTGCGGCCAAAGAAAAGGCAAGGCTCGAGCAGGAAATGGCCGATAAAAAGCAACGTGAAGAGGAGGAGCGGAGAATGAGGGAAGCTGAAGAAAAGGCCCGCAGAGAAGAAGCGGAAGCCAAAGCAAAAGAGGAAGTAAAAGGCCCTGCTGCAAAACTCGACCAATATTTCAACGCAATTGCAGGATCCAACAATGTTGCCTCTGCTAACGGAAGCATTAATGAAGCTCTTGCATTGTTTGCCTCACCAAGTACACCTGTGTTAATTGTGATTAGTGAGGAGAACGGTGAAAAGGATTATGACCGTCCTACAACCATCAAAGATTATCTCAACTATCTGAAAGATCAGAAGAAGAGTATAAATAAAGTTGGTAATCTTCAGTTTGATGGATCGGGTAAAATCACTGAAGTAGAATTGATCAAGCAGAAATAATTTCCAAAGCTATAAATTGAAATAAAATGATAAAGTTTAAATATGTCTTCGCTTTGCTGATCGGACTGTTCATCACGGATAATCTGTTAGCACAAAAAGGGGAAATCAGTAAAGAAAGAAAATTAGCCATTGATTCACTGGCTTTGGAAAAAGTTAGAGACTTAAGTAAATACATCTCCATTATTGGCAATAAGAAAACACCCTTTTCAGAAGCCAGTCGTGTGATGGATCGTGCGGAAGAATTGTTTGTCCCTGAGAGCGAGATGGGCGTTTCCGCCTTAAACAGAAAAGAGATCAACTATTATAAAGTAAGAAAATATTTCGAACGCCTGATGGCCTTGAATTATGATCGTGTCACTATTCAATGGTATGATATTCACTATATCAGTGATCTGGAGCGGCAGCCCGATGGGCGTTATGTAGGTGTGATTACGATCTATCAGCGATTTGAAGGTGTATCCGATGATGGATTAAAGTACAAAGACACGACAAAGAAGGACATCACGATCTATGTAGAACGCAAGAAGACTCAGATATCCGGCAGAACGGTTGAATTCTGGGACGTATTGCTGGGTGATATTCGTGTCACTGAAACTGCTGCATGAGATTGAAACACGGCTTTATATTTACTATACTTTTTATTTCATCCATTCACCTTCAGGCACAGCTTGTAGGTGAAATGGATGATGAAAGCAAACTCTATGCGCAAACCAAGCTGGTTAACCAATTCTTCCGGAGATTTAACGGAGAGGAAAATGAAAAAGGGGATCGCTATTACCCCGGTGACAAGGCCTACCAAAGTGCAAAGCTGCGCAAGAAATATATTGGGATACTGTTTGATGAAAGTAATAAGGGCATTAGCTCTGATCTGAAGACGCAATTTGGGAAAACTGTTCTGGAAAATAAGACCAACCCAGTTCTCCTTGATTTTCATGGAGGAAATTGGTTTGCTGAAGTTCATACGACTTTTGTATTGAATGGAAAAGATCAGCCCATTGTACTTTTTATGGAATTGGAGAATGCGCAACTGGGAAGCAAATGGGTAATCACTAAAGTATATTCCGAGGTGTTTGCTACTTCTTTTGTGCGTGACACCAGCAAAGTGGGGCGTTTTATTCATCCCATGAGCCATGAATTGGATTTCATGAATCTAAGAAAGGCTTTTGATCGCAACGATAGCATTGCTCAATTTACTACCAAACATTTTGTTCCTGATCATCTTTCTGTTTTTCTCTATGAGATAAAAAAAGGAAGCCTTAAGTTCAAGACGGTGAATGAAGTGAAATTTCATTTCTTCCAGGTGGAAGGATGGTATTTCGAATTAGCTGAGCAAAACAGATCGGGATACAACACCGGATGGCTGATCTCTAACCTGGTAAAAGTGAACAGCGAAGCCGATAAAAATGTTTTGAAAAAATTCCTCTACAATGAAACGCATTAGATGGTATTTATGTTTTTTTACTTTGTTTTTTCTCATCGGGACGGCTTCCTATGCGCAGGTAAAGAGCAAACCGAAGAGAGGCAAACCCACTACTACCAAGAAGCCTGTCGTTAAACCTGCACCCGCAAAAAAAACAGCAACAAAACAACCTGTTAAATCAGAAACGGTAAAAACTGCTGAGCCCTTAAAGAATGAGCAGAAGGTGCGAGATATCGTTGCCTTTCTTGAATATGTATTGAATACCATTGGATCAGCTACTACTGCTTCCAGTGATAAGGATGTGTTGATTACTGAAAGCTATACTAAAATTTTTCGCGATGCGAAAGTCCAGGTTGAGGATGACCTGGCTGATAAAAGAGATGTGATCACTAATAAAGACATTCCTGCTTATTTAAAAGATGTGGATTTCTTTTTCAAGGACGTCAAGTTTGAATTTGCCATTGAAAATATTCAGGGAGGAACAAACGCCAATAATAAACTTTTTTATAAAGTCTCACTCAGGCGAAATCTTAAAGGAATAGATGTAGATGGAAAGGCGGTAAACAACACCATTCCTCGTTTTATTGAAATCAATTATGATCCCAAAGATCAGGATCTGAAGATTGTCAGTATCTATACGCATGAAATCGATGAGACCGCTGCATTGACTTCCTGGTGGAAGGAATTGTCGTATGAATGGCAATCTATTTTTCAAAAGAAATTGAATCTTACTGATAGCATTCAACTCTCCGACATTAAGAACATTGCCGCACTGGAAGAGCTGGATCTGAGTGGTAACACTTATATACGCGACCTTGAACCACTTTCAAGATTATCTGCTTTGCGGATACTTAATATTTCCAATACTTCACTTACTGATTTGAGCCAGGTTCGTAACCTTACCGAATTGGAAGAACTAAATATTTCAAACACCGCCATTAGTGATATTTCATCTTTACGTTATTCGGATAAATTAATGAAGCTGGTAATGAACAATACTTTGGTGAGTGATGTTTCCGTTTTTGAGAAACTGGCTTCTATGAATCACCTTGAAATGGAGGCTACCCCGGTTAATGATTTAACAGCAGTCAGTTCAATGGTGGACTTGCATAATCTGGATGTTAAAAATTCTAAGGTAACCAATCTTCAACCTATTGAGTTGTTGGTTAATGTAGAAGAGTTGAGAATTTCAGGTACGTCTATCACCGACTTAAATCCCTTGAAAGCATATAAGAATCTGAGTGTATTATATATTGATAGTACTCAGGTAGCGGATTTAGTTGCATTGAGTGGATTAACTGGTTTGAAAGAACTGCACATGAATTATACAACTTTATCTAACCTACAACCTTTAAAGGATTTGCCTCATTTGGAAAGAATTTACTGCGATCATTCGCAAGTGACCAGGACAATAGCAGATACATTTATGGCAACGAATCCGGAGGTGTTGGTTATTCTTGATTCGGAAGATTTAAAGAACTGGTGGGCGGCTCTTCCTGATGAATGGCATGATGTGTTTGCTAAAGCAGCGAAAATTACTTCAAACCCAACCAAGGAAGAGTTAGCACGAGTGACTAACCTGGATTCAATAAACGTATCTGGCATGAGCCAGATACGCGATTCAGATCCATTGTCTCGATTGCTGAAACTAAAGGTGATCATTGCTAGCAAAACTGCCCTTCGCGATTTGTCAGCGTGGAAGGAATTAAAACACATAAAATACCTGGACATCAGTGACACAGAAGTAAGCGACATATCTGTTCTCAGTCATTTCAATGAACTTAAAGTCTTCAAGGGCGATCGTAGCAAGGTTCAGAACATTGCACCTTTGACTGATTTAGCTAAGCTGGAAAGAGTCTATCTGGACGAAACCGGTATAAATGATTTTGATGTCATCGAATTGCTTAAGAAAAATCCGAATACCCTCATAGTCTATAAAACAAGTCAACTCGAAAACTGGTGGACATCACTTTCTGATGATTGGAAAAAAGTATTCCAGACGCGCATTACAATTGACCCTAAATCCAAAAGAGAAAACCTGCATCAATTAGCAGAACTGGAAGCGGTTAATTTCAGAGAAGCTGCCGTGAGCGATCTCTCTGTGTTTTCAATGTTTATCAGATTGAAAGAGCTACATCTATCAGGTACTTCTATTTCTGACATCTCTCCATTAGCATCGATGAAAAATTTAAAATCATTGCATATCACCGATAGCCCCATGGCAAATCTTGAGCCTATAAGTGAGCTAACTAACCTGGAAGATGTAGATATTTCAAATACTCCCGTTGAAGATATTAGTTCGCTTTATAGTCTTCAGAGTTTAAAGAAACTGAATTGTGCAGGGACTCAGGTTAAAAAACTGGATGTTTTGGAGAAAATCAAAGAACTGGAGCACCTCGATTGCTCGAACACATTGGTGAGAAGTCTTGATCCGGTGATGAACCTGCCACTTAAAACGCTGAAATGTTATAATACAAAGATTTCAAGTAAGAAAGCGCAGGAGTTTAAGAGCCGCCATGCAGATTGTACTGTTATCTATTATTAGATAAGCGATAGTCAGATTAGGAAGCGACAATTAGCCTTTTATGTCGTTTAAGCTTGAGAAATTGTATCTTTGGACATAAATACACTACAACCATGTCCACAATTAAATTGTCTCCGCAGCAAGTGACTGAAGTGAATGCGCTAATTGCCGAAATTGAAAAAGTAGTAAAGCCTAAAAGTGAAATTGGAGCTCGTGAAAAAGCAAGTCTTACTTCCTTATTAGCGACTTCAAAAGTGGATAAAAAGCCGATCTTCTTTAAAGTGAAAAGAGAGTATTCGGATACAGTCATCGCATATTTTGTAAAGGAAAAAGGATTGACAAAAAGCCGTTACCATATGAATGGACAGGCATTAATCTTTTTACTTCCTGGGTAATTTATAAAATCAATACTGATGAATAGCGAGTTAATCAACAGCAACCGAAAAGTAGTTGATCAATTTTTTGTTGCGCTTGAAACGCAAAACTTTGAATTGTTAAAAGTAGTTTTTGCTAAAGAGGGCAGGCAGTTGAATCCCTACTCACCTGCTGGCTTTCCGGAAAGTTTTGATGGTGCAGAGCGTATTTACACCCAGTATAGTGGATTGACAGCTAATTTTGGACAGATGAAGTTTCCGCGCCAGATATTTGCTACCGAAGATCCAAACTTCTTTTTTGTAAAATTCAGAGGGGAAATTGAAATTAAGGCGTGAGGAAAATATGAAAATGATTACCTGGGCACTTTTAAATTGGAAAATGGAAAAGTGGTTGAGTACACAGAATATTTTAATCAAATCGTTATGGCTAAAGCTTTCGGCATTGATCTCAAATAGGGTAAAGTTAGAATTCGAGTAATTTACCTTGCTCCGGAAATATCAATTTTAGATTCAGGCTATTAAGTTGCTTTAATTGATTCTTAATCATTTGCTCCCGGTCACCTGTAGGCTTCATGTGAGTGATGATAATTGGAAATCCCTTTAGCGATTCCGCACCTGCAACGGTACTTAAATGATTTAATTCGGCCATTAGTAATTTTGGCGTAAGATGACCAAAGAGCAAATTATCTGGTTGTTCATTTGAAAAAGACACTTCTATGAAAATGGCTTTGAGTTTTTTACCTGAGATTAAGGGGCTGATGGATTTCCATAATTGACTAAGCTTATCTGATTTTTCAATCGTATCCGCTCCAGTGTCACCTAGATACAGCATATAATTCTGATCGTAGCCAATAAGAAAGGCCGTGCTCTGTGAAGTAGTGGAATGACTTAATGGGAATGCTTTCACTGTCATCTTTGTATCCTCCAATTGAATTTCTTTTTCTGTCTCCAATGTGACATAGTGATACTTGCTCAGTGCAGGCCGCTCGCCTTCATTTCCAAAGTTCGCCCAACTCTTCCAGGAAAAGTATTTATCCTTCAAAACATCAATGGTGTAGGGTAATCCATAGATAGGTTTGGGCGAATCATCTGGTGAGTTGGTTACCAAACCTGAAAGATGATCGAGATGCGGATGAGAAATCAGATAGCCCTTAAATTTTGTTTTAATGATATCTTCCGGCAATCCCTTCCAGATTTTCTTTTTGATCCCCTTTTGAACACCATAGTTAAGGGTACCGGCATCGAGGCAAACATATTCCTCTGTTCCCTTTACAGCTATCGCATAAGACGAAAGATTACTTTCATCGCTACCACCTTTTACTCCAAGTGGAACAATCTGAAAAGTAACTGATTCCGTTTGAGCCTTTGTAATTGTATAGGGAAAAATAAAAATAATAGCGATAAAGCAGATACATGCACGCATGAGTAAATGGATTATTTGATTGAAAGGTAAATGATAAATCGTTCTACATCAATTCATACATATCCGGTAATTCTGTCTTTTCTTCTTTTATTTCCACTTGTTCAATCTTTATTTCATTATCAAACAGATCATCTCGTTTTTGTGTAAAGAAGGTACCGAAGATGGGAATCCCCGCCAGGGCCATTGCAAGGATAAATGTCAATACAATAAGTCGTATTATTTTTTTTAGTTGCTTCATAAACTGAAAAGAAAATGACTCACTACTGGTATAGCAGTGAAATCGGGTTAGGAATTAATTAAAGAGCCAATGATTGGCAAAGTATTATCCTAACAGGTAAGACAGATTATCCTCTGGTATTTTAGACAGGAAATGCCGGGTGGCAAGCAAGGGGAAGAAATCCTGATGCGTTTTGTTTGCTTTGTTGAAGAGAATACGATAGCGATCGTTTTGAAAATGAATGAAGTAAGTAGCGCTAAAAGGTGACCATACTTTAGGAATGGGAAAAGAAGTAGCAAATTGTTTATAACAAAACGACTTCTTTGACTTTGTTTTAGCACTGACTACGAGTTCTGTCTTTGCTTTGACAGGCCCTTCTTTTACATATTCAGTCGAAAGAGAAAAGCTAAAACCAGATAGGAAAATAACAATAGCCAGCAGGCACGTGGCGTACCTATTCTTTCTATCGATGAGTTTCCTGAAAATCATAGGTCAAAGATACAATTTTCTTTGACCGGTGTTCGGTCTATTCTTATCCGCCTTCAACCAATTTTTTGATCTCAACTAAGATCGGATTCCAACCTTCACCTTCATTATACGATTCTGCATATCTTTTCTCACCTTCGGCTACTTTGTTATAATCACCTTGGGTCACTGTTAGTAACGTCTGTTCATGCTCTTCTTTCAAGTCGTAGGTCACGTGCAGGTAATTTTCTGCAATATCTTCCATCGGAGAGTTAGGATCAAAGGTCGTATAAACTAATGTTTTACCCGGTTGAATCTCTTTGATGATTCCTTTTACAAAGATCATTTCTTTGTCTTGGTAACTTCCTTTCCACAGCAATTCATTTCCTTTCTTCCAGTCAGATACTGCCTCACATCCAAACATATACTTTTTAGTTTGTTCCGGATTGGTCAGCGCATGCCATACACGGGCCGCAGAAGCTTTGATGATAATCTGGTTTTTAATAGTCAATGGTTTGTTCATGGTCATTTTGCTTTGCCTTGGGGGCAAGTAATAAAGAGGAGGTGACAAAGGTTTGTCAGCAGCTAGTTAAATAGTGAAAAAGCCATTCTGACTCTGTAGTTTGAAAATATCAATTTTGACAAAAAAGTAGATTAAGTTTCATTAGAGGAAACACTCATAAGACACTGACAATTAGTAGTATATGAAATAACATTACTTCAATGTTACGTTAATGTTAAAAGCTTAAAACTAGGGTAATATTAGGCTTGGTAATTTTGTTCCCAACAACAAAAAAACCTTCTAAGATTAATGATAAGGACATCTATTCTGGCGTTAATATTGGTTTTTAACCTAATTCAGTCTTCAAAAGCACAGTCATTTTCAGATCGCGAAACGGTAACTCAGGCCGCGGAATGGTTTGCCATTGCTTCGAACATCAAAGTTCATAAGAAAGTAAGCATTTTAGCTGAAGGCCAGTTTCGCTATGCCCAGACATTCGATCCGATGCAGTACCAGTTACGAACCGGAGTAGATTATGATATCAATAAACACTTTTCTGTGCTGCTGGGATATGTTTACAGTTGGAATCCTTTATATGGTAAGCAACCTGCCTCTTACGTCAATAACGAGCATCGGATTTTTGAACAGGTAGTTTATAAGCATCAGTTGGGAAGATTTAATATTAGTCACCGTGGACGATTAGAACAACGGTTCATCCAGGTACATCAAAATGATAATGGTGAAGTTATAAATAAAGG
>Ga0164241_10005079_pt1 | contig 12473 bp, 12 predicted proteins | sample OricomyardsoilBY_FD_108780 | JGI IMG/M metagenome (GOLD analysis project Ga0164241, IMG submission 108780) | Backyard soil microbial communities from Emeryville, California, USA - Original compost - Back yard soil (BY) | ecosystem: Environmental > Terrestrial > Soil > Unclassified | place: USA...
ACTATTGCAATACTGTTTCCTTTGTGAGAGAAACGCCCGTTCTGTACACCACCTCCATAAAAATATTCCTGCGGATTTTCCTTTAAGACAAGCGTTACTTTTCCGTCACCAAATTCAACAGGTTTTAATGTTTCCAATACTACTTTTTTTGTAACACTATTAATTACTTTGAATAAAGAAGTGTTCTCGTCTATTTCAATAGAAATTTTTCCGGAAGCAATCATAATGCTATTTTCATCATCACTTATTTTTAATTGACCAACCCATTTTCTTGGATTCTCTACCAAAATATTCGCAGGCGGCATGGATTCAGGTTTGCGAATAATACCACCGGAAGTATCTTCAAAAACACGAAAAATATTTTCGCCATAGAAGTCAATAGTAAGGCGATGCTTGTCAGCAAATATGAGTTCAACTGTGGTCGGGTTAATTTGTTCCGCACTTTCTATTTTATTTGATAGCGAAGCGATTTTTTCACCGGACTGCGCAACAGCCCTGGCGAACACAAAAGACAACATGATCGTGAGTAAAAAGACTTTTGACAATAAATAATTTTGTTTTACACGGAGCATTGTTTGAATAGTAAAATAGGTGAAACAGAAAATAAAAGCACAATGATTGTAAAAGTAAAAAAAGGAAAGGGATTATTCCCTGAAAACGGCAACACATACGATTGCGTGAAATATTTGCATACCACCTACGACACTTTCGTATCGCAGGTATCTTAACCAAATCAATCTCTAAAATTTATTTTGAGATACCCGGTCTAATACGATTTATTGTTTCGAAATGTTGCGTCGTCTTTTTTTTAGGATTAGGTAGAATAGCCGCAATAGCGCCCATGCATTAGTTGAACCGGGGTTTCAACCCGGTGTTTAAAAGAAATTTCTGCCCGGCTTTAACCTAGTCCTTTTAGGAAAAATTTGGCTAAAGCCTGGAAATCCGGATAAGTTGTCCGCTTGCTAAAACAAGCAGCAATTCATTTTGACAACTATATTCTTTAAAATTAAGCAAACAAAAGCTTTGCGCTTAAACTGCCTAATCCTATTTTTTTAAATAAGTCAGATGAAAAAAATTCATCATTGAAGTCTTTAAAATATTTTATTCATTCCTTTTTCAAATAATCCCCAGTATGCCTTTTTAGGTTTCATATATTTTAATCCAAAAGCCATAATACTTTTTTCTTTGATATACTCAATTGCTTCCGGTATAGAATCCGTAACGATATAAAGTTTTTGGTCGTTGGGAGAAATGGTTCCCGCTTCCACCATTTTTTGATTATGCTCAACAATGTTCTGATAAAAATCACGATCAAAAATAATAATAGGAAACATTTTAATTTTCCTGGTTTGAATCAAAGTAATAGCGCCGAAAAATTCATCCAATGTCCCAAAACCACCGGGCATTACAATAAAGGCGTAAGAATATTTCATCAACAACATTTTTCTTAGAAAAAAATATTTTATATCTACCCATTTATCTACATAAAGGTTGGGTTGTTGTTCATGCGGTAATATAATATTACAACCAACGCTTCTTCCGCCTACGTCTTTAGCGCCGCGGTTTGCAGCCTCCATAATGCCAGGGCCGCCACCGGTCATAATCGTAAAACCGAGTTTGGCTATTTCCCCGGAAAGTTCCCTGGCTTGTTTATAAAATGGATGATCTTCTTTGAACCTTGCAGAACCAAACACAGTAACACAAGGGCCTACAAAATGCAGCGCCCTGAAGCCTTTTATAAATTCAAAAAAAACACTTACTGCATATTTAAAATTTTTCCAGCGGTCTTGCGGGCCTTCAAAAAAGCGAATCTCAGTTTTACTTGGAGTTTCCTGTGCCATTCAGTTATTTTTTTTCAAACTTAGGGGATTTGGCGTTCGGTTTGGCAAAATTATTTCTACGAAAATCAATTGAATCGCTGAACGGGCGGCAGGTTTTTTGTTGATTGGATAAATCTCCGGCTCAACGTTTTATTTGAAGATTCGTCTGTCAAAGGGAAATTTGTCGGTAGCCATAATTTTTATTCGTTTGAAATAAGGATGATTGGGATTGATGAGTAAATTATAATCTCCCTGTGTTACTGCCGATGGAATTTGAAGAACACAAAATTTATTGTCAGCAACAAACCGGTCGCCTATGGCCTGCGTGGTTAAAGGATGAGGAAATATATTCCAATCACCTGGTAAATCAGAAACATTTATTTTTTGAACTGATACATCGTCCGGAATAAAAATAGTAATCATCATATAGTCGCCCGGAAGTGTTGCTAAAGTAAAATGAACGGCTATCTCGGCCATTGCCAAAGACCTGTTGCCTGCTGTATATATAACTTCTACGCCAATTGAATTCCACCTTGCTCCTTTAAGTGCTGCACCTTTACCCGATAATGTTGTTGCAAACTTTTCTCTTGATAATCTGTATGCTTCCATTTAGGATAGTATTCCGTAGTTAATTCTGATTAATTCACTAATTACTAATTCCTTTCCATACGAATCTTTTAAAAGTTCCATGGGTTTCAGATTACCCAAAGAAAAATTCGGTGTTTCTAACCACAGTTTAAACTTTTCCATGTCTCCAAATACATCGAGTCCAACATGGGTGACTTCTGCCATTTCAATTATCTTCTCTGATTGAATGGATTTAAAACTTTTTGAAGTTTGCTTATATCGTTGAAGTGATTTCGTAGAAATATCTAAAAAGTCCGCCCAATGATCATCAGTAAATGGTGTAAACTGTTGAATCAGGTTAAACAAAGAATAAGGTACACCTTCCCGTATCAGGAAAATCATAAACATTTTATTAGAGAGGAAGTCTGAATAAGTTATATTCTTTGCCGACGATATAAACTTTTTGTCGATGGTAGAACGCTTGACAATATTAGAAATTTCTTTGTCAAGTTTATTGGTCATATTGGTAGTTACTGTTGACATGATATTTGGCGTTTAGACATTTGTCTCCGAATTTAAGACAAATTTCCAAAAATAAAATTTTCTTTTTGTTAATTCTCTATACCGGGCGGGACCGCAGGTAGATTCGTCTGCTATAATCACGCGCGTGACTGACCGATAGCGAGCTAAAGCCGATTGTTATTTCACCTAATCTATTTGTTCGGCAGTTCGGCCGATTCAGACAGGTTGGGCTCGCGAAAACAAAAACCCGCGTATGTTGGCTGAATCGCCTGTTGTTGTGCACAGATTTAATTAACTGTTTCGAGTTACCCGGCCTTGCTAAGTTATTTTCATTACTGCGTTGATTACTTACCAGCATCCTGGCTGTAAGAATTGTTACCCAGCTTGTAAATGTCATAATATCTTTTGACAAGCCCGTTGATAAATCTTTTCAAATAGTTCTCACTTAAAAAAGAGTTAGACCAATTGTCGTATCGCTGACATTGAACACCTAAATAGAAAAAGTATAAGCTTACGCCAAGCATTGGAATCAGTCGTTTTTCTTCTACGGTTATTGGCTTTACTGATTCGTACCCTTTAATAAAACGCTCCACCTTAGGTTGATAATCTTTTGCTTCATACTTTTCAATGTTATGAAGCTGTAATATATAGTAAGCGATGTCTAAGCAAAGCCAACCGTTTCCGCAGAAATCGAAGTCGAAAATGGTTGCCTGGTTTTCGGCAGTGATATTTAGATTGTCAAACCAAATATCAAGATGTACAATTCCCTGTCTAATTTGCGAAATATCGGCATTTTCAAATTCTTTCAACAAGTATTTTTGGGCCGATCTCATAAAGCTCATTTCTTCTGTATCACTTTTCAAAAAGGCGGATACTTTTTTCAATGAGTCAATAAGAATTACTTCGGGTGTATAGCTGATGCGATTTATTTTCTGATTATTGGTTACGTTATGAAGCAGTGCCATCAACTGTCCAATTTGAAAATGTGTTTCTCCTGAAATCAGGTGTTTTTTTTCGCCGGGTGCAAATGTAAAAAGCACAGCAAATCTGTCTCCTTCCGGGGCGTTTAGTATTTGTATAAAGCTGCTTTCTTTGTCTGATAATGGATAGGAAATGGAAATATTATTTTCTTTTAGTTGATTCAGCAATTTAATTTCTTCGTTAATTTCTATTTCTGTCCGCCAGTTTAAACTGTAAACCCTAAATACGAATTTGTCTGAGTTGCCGGTTACCAAATACGTGTCATTTATACCGGCTTTTATTAGTTGGCATTTAGTGTTTCTGCTCAAAGAATATTTTTCCTGTAAAAACAGTCCGATATGTGTCGCTGAAAGATTAGAATTTGTTACTGGAAAATGTGCCATTGGTTTGTTTTGTTGCCGCCGTAAAATTTTGCCTGACGTTGAGTATTTGACAGAGCATTTGAAACTAGTAAGCCCGAACTGCCGATGATCGAAAAAAGATGAAGATATGAACAAAACATAAACTACTAACGTCACGCTGGAACTATTGCTGATAGTGAATTACAGACGAGAACTTACACGTCGCCGCCTTCTGTTGGCGAAAGCATCCGCTTGTGTCCTGGTAATTGCTCACTAGAAATTAACACAAACAACACGTTTAATCATGCATTATAAAAAAGTACAAATCACTTTTTATGATAGCAGAAGCGGATGTTCAATGTATTTTAGTTACAAAAATTTTAATCCATCCCCTCGGTCAATGGACTAAAGTCCAATGTTACAAAATCGGCCGTTCCTATGGAACTGGTCTCTTGTAGAGCCGTAGGCTCGATTTATTTTGTAAGGATGGACTTTAGTCCGTCCCAAAACAATCCTTAACTAAATGACATTAAGCATCCGCTTGCGTCCTGGTAATTACTTACTGGAAATTAACGCAGACAACAGGTTTACCAATGCATTATAAAAAAAGTACTAATCAATTTTATGTCAGCACGAGCGAGACGCTTTACGCTAATAACTGAAGCCCAAACTTGCTATAGAGGAGGGTTCCACTGTTCATTTTAGCACTTCAGCCAGGCTTATATAAATGTGAATGTTAGCGGCTGAAGTTATTCAGTATTTTTCGCCTTTTTGGTTTCTTCAAAAACGTGTTTTATATGTTCAAGTCGCCATAAGTCGAGTCGCCTTTTTAAGTTCAGAAATTCGGTAAATTTTCATTTTCCACCCATCAATAATTCAATAGTTGTGAAATCACCTCCCCCACCTTTTCTTCATCCGGTATCATTGCATTTTCCAAAATAATATTTATCGGAACTGTAGGAAGATTTAAGGCGCCAAGAACTTCTACCGGCGTATCAAGGAATTGGAAACATTCTTTTGAAATCCTTCCGGCAAGCGCTTCTGCGAACGAATTATTTTGTTGTTCTTCAGTAAGTACCAAACATTTTCCGTGCTTTTTCACCGTAGAAAAAATCATTTCTTCATCCAACGGAAACAAAGTTCTCAAATCAACAATTTCAATTTGTCTAGGGAATTTTTTGGCAGCATTTTTAGCCCAATACACGCCCATGCCATAAGTGATGATGCAACAGCTTTCGCCATTCTTGATTTTATTTTCATCAGCTTTTAAAACGATATTTCCTTTGCCTAACGGCAATACATAATCGCGGGAAGGCTCTACGCGTTTCGCATCTTCCGTTCCCGGCACTTTGCTCCAGTAAAGTCCTTTGTGCTCCAACATGATCACCGGATTGGGATCAAGAAATGCCGCTTTCATCAATCCTTTCATGTCAGCAGCATTGGAAGGGTACGCAATTTTAATTCCTTTGATGGAAAGTAATAGTGTTTCTATACTTCCGCTGTGATACGGGCCGCCCCCAACATAAGCTCCGGTTGGAACACGAATGACGGTTTGCACCGAAAACTTTCCATCACTTAAAAAACAACTCTTTGCGACTTCTGTATATAATTGATTAATTCCCGGGAAAATATAATCGGCAAACTGCACTTCAACAATTGGCTTCACGCCGGTTGCGCTCATGCCCGCGGTGGAACCAATAATATATGCTTCCTGGATAGCCGTATTAAAAACACGATGATCGCCAAACTGTTCGCCTAATGTAGCGGTCTCCCTGAAAACCCCACCCAGCCGTCGTCCTACGTCTTGTCCATACAAAACTGCTTCGGGGAAATCTTCCATAATTTCTCTGATGGCGAACAAAGCCGCATCTACCATAACGATTTTTTCTTTTCCTACAGGTGCTCTTTCTCCGGCTTCTTCTACAATTGTTGCCGGAGCAAAAATATGTTCTGACAGGTTTGATAGATCAGGTTCGGGAGCTAATTTTGCTTGTTCAAATTGATTCCCGACGTCTTCCATAGCCATTCTTTCAACTTCATTCAATTCACTTTCGCTGATCCCCATATCCAATAATTGATTTTTCAATTTCGGTAGCGGATCCTTTTTAGCATGTGTTTCCAGGTCTTTTTCAGAACGGTAAAATTCTTTCCTTACACCACTTGTATGATGGCCAAGCAATGGTACTTTCGCATGAACTAAAAATGGCGCTGGATTTTTTCTAACTTCCTTCACCACATGTTTCATCGCTTCATAACTTTCAAAAAAATCACTTCCGTCAATGCGTACGCGCTTCAAACCTTTGAACCCTTTTGCATATTTAAATGCATTCATATTTCGTGATTCCGATGAAGTAACACTGATGCCCCAATCATTGTCCTGAACCAAATAAATAATGGGAAGTTTTTTTAAAACAGCTACCTGCAATGCTTCACTCACTTCGCCTTCTGTAACGCTGGCATCGCCAAGCGAACAAATGACAATAGGAGCCTCGCCATCTTTTCCTTTCTTATATAAAGGAGAATTGATCTGTTGCAGATATTGTAAACCCTGGGCAATACCTGTTGCCGGAATCGCCTGCATTCCGGTTGCGCTACTTTGATGAATGATGGTTGGTTTATCATCGCCGCGATAATTGGGATGGGAGTAATAAACTTTACCGCCGGTAAAAATATCATCGGCTTTCGCCAACAGTTGCAACATTAAAGTGTACGGTGAAAACCCAAGGCCGAGCAATAAACTATCATCGCGATAATAAGGGCTTACATAATCGCATGGAAGTAATTGAAAAGCAGTTGCCAGTTGAATGGCTTCGTGCCCGCGGGAAGTGGAATGAACATATTTACAAATGGAACGATTGGCTTCGTAAGTTTTTGCCATCTCACCGGCGGTAAACATTAAACGAAATGCACGTAATAAGAATTCTCTTTCCATAATCATCAATTAGCTGATTGGCCAATTAGCTGATTAGCTAATTAAATCTTCAACGAAACTTCCTTCTAAAGCAGTTGCAGATTCTTTAAAAGATTCTCTTGGTTTCAATCCCAATAATTCAAACATCATTTTATCCTGGTCAAAATCAGGATTAGGAGTAGTTAATAATTTTTCTCCTGAGAATATTGAATTAGCGCCTGCCATAAAACACAATGCCTGTTCAGGAATCGTCATTTCAGTACGGCCCGCGCTTAATCGTACCATAGCCTTGGGCATGATGATCCTTGCTGTAGCAATCATGCGTATCATATCCCAGATATCTACTTTCTGATTTCCTTCGAGCGGCGTTCCTTTTACCCGTACCAATGCATTGATGGGTACGCTTCCCGGATGTGAGGGTAATGTTGACAAAGTATGAAGCATTCCTATTCTGTCTTCATGAGTTTCGCCAAGACCGATAATACCGCCACTGCACACGCTGATTCCGGCCTTACGCACATTTCCTAATGTTTTCAGGCGGTCATCGTAGGTGCGTGTAGTGATCACGTCAGCGTAATGTTCTTCCGAAGTATCTACATTGTGGTTGTAAGCATACAGCCCGGCAGCCTGCAATTTTTCTGCCTGGCTTTCAGAGAGCATTCCCATGGTACAGCAAACCTCCATGCCTATTTCGTTTACACCTTTAACCATATCAAGAACACGGTCAAAGTCCCTGTTGTCTCTTACTTCGCGCCATGCAGCGCCCATGCAAAATCTTGTGGAACCTGCATCTTTTGCCCGCTGGGCATAAGCCAACACTTCATCTTTCTTCATCAACGCCTGCACATCCACACCGGTATTGTAGCGTGCTGCCTGCGGGCAATAAGCACAATCTTCAGGACAGCCACCCGTTTTTATGGAAAGCAAGGTGCATACCTGGACCTCCGCCGTTTCCTGGTATTCACGGTGAACGTTAGACGCTTTATAGATTAGCTCCAACAACGGCGTATTGTATATTTCAGAAATTTGTTCTTTTGTCCAGTCGTTTCTTATTTGCATTTATATAAATGGATTTATAATGGTTAAAGAGTTTTCTATTTTTTGGTTATGTTGCAAATCTTCTGAATATAAAATTGAGCATTTATTTTCAAGTGCAGAGGCTATTATTAATGAGTCGTAATAAGAAAATTGATATTTAAAATGAACATATAGGGCGTTGTTTATAGTTTTAAAATTATTGATAAAAACAAAAAAATTTTTATTTAGTTCCGCTAAAGTCTTAGAAATTGAAGAGTTATCCTGTTTCAATTTTTTAATTAAGATATTACACATTTCTTGTAATACCTGTGTGCTAATTATTCCATCCGAGTTTAAAATAATTGTTTTAGCAATTTCTTTCTTAGGTTCAGGTTTATCTGAATAAGAATATAAAATAATATTAGTGTCAAAAAATATTTTATCGCTCATTGGCTTCTTCTCTGTTAAACTTAAATCCGGTGAGATCTAATTTAATCGCATCGAAAGTCTTTTCTTTAGAGCCTTTAGGAATCCTGGTCTTTTCTTCAGCTTCAAATGCAAATACCTCAATCCTCTTTCCTATAAAATTATCAGGAACAGTCAACTCAATTATATTCTTTTCGGGAACGACAATTTCTCTTATTAATTCCATAACATTTTATTTTCACTTATCAAAAGTAACTCAAATTTGTTTTAGGGCTCAATGCTAACACACTTTCATAGATAAGCCTAATAGTATTTGACACATCATCTTTATGAAGCATCTCCACGGTGGTATGCATATAGCGCAATGGAATGGAAATTAATGCAGACGGGCAGCCATCATTGGCATAAGCAAAAGAATCTGTATCCGTGCCGGTGCTACGGCTTACTGCCTGCAATTGAACAGGAATTTTATTTTTCGCGGCTACCTCTTCAATCAAGCCTAATAATTTATTATGAACTGCGGGGCCATAGGTTAATGCGGGGCCTTTGCCACAGGCGGTGTCTCCATGAATATTTTTGTTGATCATGGGCGTTGTAGAATCATGCGTTACATCGGTTATGATGGCTGCATCGGGTTTTATTCTTCTTGCGATCATCTCTGCGCCACGTAAGCCGATTTCTTCCTGTACGGCATTTACGATATATAACGAATAAGGAATGGTCTTTTTATTTTCTTTCAATAACCTGGCTACCTCGGCAATCATAAATCCGCCAATCCGGTTGTCAAAGGCCCGTCCAATAAGGTTTCCATACGCCATTTCGTCGAAGCCATCTGCATAAGTAACCACAGCGCCAACGTGAATTCCTAAATCCTCTACTTCTTTTTTATTTCTTGCACCGCAGTCTAAAAAAAGATTTTCCACTTTGGGCTGCTGCTCCTTATCACCATTGTTCCCGTAGCGTGTGTGTATAGCAGGCCATCCAAATACGGCCTTTACAACTCCCTTCTTCCCATGAATATTCACCCGATGGGATGGGGCTATCTGGTGATCTACACCGCCGTTTCTTTTTAGATAAATAAGTCCTTCGGCATTGATATAATTTACGAACCAGCTAATTTCATCTGCATGCGCTTCTATCACCACTTTAAAAGATTTGCCCGGATTAACCACCCCAACAGCGGTTCCGTAAGGGTCGGTAAAAGTATCATCAACGTAGTCTTTTATATAGTTAAGCCAAACTTTCTGTCCTGCTGTTTCAGAACCTACCGGCGATGCTGTATTCATATAAGTCCGAAGAAAATCCATTGATTTATCGCTGATGCTAAGGGTTGATTTTTTTGCTTTTGCCATCGGTAATTATTTATTTTTCTTTTTTTTAAAGTGCAAATTTATTGTTTTAAGCTGAATACATAAACCAGCGCTGCCTGCAGAAGCATCATTCCATCAATGCCCGCGAGATACACAAAATCAGAATTGCTTTTTTTAGTAATTTCTATTGTAACAAAAGTAGCAGCAGCAGATATCAACATCGCCGGAAGAAATGCTGTCTGCGGAAAATAATGATATTGTACAATCGATAGTCCGATAAAGATTACTAAAAGTACGTACGCTAAAAAATAGGATTTCTTCCTACCCAGGACTACCGCTGTTGTATGGATATTTTCATTGTTGTCAATTTCGATATCCCTCATATCAAACAGTAAACAAAGAATAAACATGAAAACAAATCTTTTTACAAAAACAAATAGGAAAAGTTTTGTTTCTACGTTCATGCTGTTCACAGGAAACCAGACCGTTACCAATGTCCATAATAACGAAAGCGTAATAATTTTTAAAAAGCCATAGTCTTTGATACGTTTTCTCTTACTAAATGGAAGGAGCGGAAATGAGTACAAAAACGCGATACCGCCTAAACAAATAAGAATTGCAAAATGTTTCAGGTGAAAACTAAAAAAACTGAACAGGATCAAAAGGACACCTGCTATTAAAAGAATGAGATGCATATTCCTATTTCCAAGGGACCAGCTAAGACGTTCAGAATTTCGTACAGCTACTTTTTTTGCGATATAGTGGAGATTGTACTGAGCCAGGGTGGCGCCGAAGACGAAGCAATAAAAACTAACATGATTTAAAGGTACACCAAAGACAATATTCGTTTCTATACAAAACGCTACTGCGCATGACGCAATGAATAGGCTACCAAATAAAATAAATTCCAGAATTTTTTTTGGCCACACGGTTATTGATAGTAAAGAATGACTTTTGGAGAAGATACGGTATCGCTTGTCTGTTGTTTATCGTCCTTTAATGAAAAACGAAATACAGCCGTATCATTCATGCCGCATTTTGGCGATATGTCCACATACCCCCCTGCGTTATAACCATAGGTTACGGTAATCTCACCATTCTGGTTTTTACTAACGGGATATGAAGGCAGTGGATATGATGTGATGAAACTGCTTCCGGGGCAATAAGGTACCAATTCTTGCACATAAATCGTGTCATTACCGGAACCACCCTCAAATGATAATGTAAATTGAACGATATTTCCTGAGTAGATATCTGTTGCGTTGACGCTTTTAAATTTAATCGTAGGCGAGCCACCGGCACTATCTTTTTTGCAGCCTGTAAAAATAACAAATAAGAGTATTGAAAATAAGAGAGTGTATCGCATCTTTGTATTTTAATTCCCCAAATTTAATTATTAAAACCTGAATAAAAAGTTACAAATACCAGATTGGAAAAATAAAATTTTTAATGTAAGTAATTACAACTTTTCCAGCCTGTGTTTAGAACTGTTTCGCTGGCAGTACGGGCATAACGAATTGTATAAAAAATACACGGATTCCCTGGGAATTATTCCTCACAATATTACGTCAATTGAACAGGTCCCTTTCCTGCCAATTTCGTTTTTTAAAACTCATGAAGTTTCCACGACCGATTTTAAGCCTGAGATTACTTTTGAAAGCAGCGGAACTACAGGCATCAGTACCAGCAGGCATTTGGTGAAAGATATAGGCGTTTATCAAAAAAGTTTTTTAAATGGATTTGAACTGTTTTACGGAAAGCCATCCAAATGGTGCATCCTGGGTTTGTTGCCGGGTTACTTAGAAAGGGAAAATTCTTCCCTTATTGTAATGGTAGATGAATTGATAAAGAAAAGCGGGAATGCGAATAGTGGATTTTATTTACATAATCACGAGAAACTCTTTCAAACGTTAGCCCATAATGAAATCATTCAACAACCAACCTTATTGATTGGTGTGACCTACGCGCTTCTTGATTTTGCACAAAATCACCGAATGAAGTTGCATAATACCATCGTAATGGAAACCGGTGGCATGAAAGGAAAACGCGAAGAATTGACCCGTGAGGAAGTACATGATGACTTAAAAAATAAATTGGGATTGAAAACAATTCATTCGGAATACGGTATGACAGAACTTTTGTCGCAAGCCTATTCCGCTGGAAAAGGAATCTTCCGCTCGCCACCATGGATGAAAGTTTTAGTGAGAGAATATAATGATCCTTTCGCCGTTTCTGCAAATCCAAAATCAGAAAAGCCCTTAAATGGATTGATTAATATTATTGACCTTGCCAATATCTATTCCTGCTGTTTTATCGCAACAGATGATGTAGGCAAGATCTACAGGAACCATACTTTTGAAGTTTTGGGAAGAAGAGATATGAGTGACGTTCGGGGTTGTAGTTTGCTTACATCATGAGGAAATAGAGATGTAACGAGCTATTAGTACTTGATAATTAGTGTCTGCAAGAAAACGCCTGATTTTTCTTCTGAGTATGGTTTTTTCTGAACTTATATTTAGATTTTATAGATCGGTCTTAATCTTTTGTAAAAATAGATCAGTCTTATTATTGTAAATTA
>Ga0164241_10005080_pt1 | contig 12473 bp, 12 predicted proteins | sample OricomyardsoilBY_FD_108780 | JGI IMG/M metagenome (GOLD analysis project Ga0164241, IMG submission 108780) | Backyard soil microbial communities from Emeryville, California, USA - Original compost - Back yard soil (BY) | ecosystem: Environmental > Terrestrial > Soil > Unclassified | place: USA...
CCATGAAAGCGTTGTAACGAAGCTCCAGGCGACCCACCTTGTCGGCATAGCGGTTGTACGCGATGAAGGCCGGAATCGCGGCAAACAGCGCGAACGCCGTCGCCACCAGCGCCTCGGCAATACCTGGCGCCACCGTGGCCAGCGTGGCCTGGGTGACAGTGCCCAGCGCGACGAACGTGTTCATGATGCCCACCACCGTACCGAACAGGCCCACATACGGGCTGACCGAGCCGATGGTCGCGAGCATCGCCAGGTTGTGTTCGAGGCCGTCGAGTTCCTTGAGCTGCGCAACCTTCATCGCGCGCCGCGCGCCTTCGAGCTGCTGGTCCGCATTGGCACCGCTCTGCCGCAGGCGCGCGAACTCGCGAAAGCCCATCTCGAAGATGCTGCTCATCCCCTGGCTGCCGCCCTTGGCCTCGAGACTGCGATACAGCGTGCCCAGGTCACCACCGGACCAGAACTTGGCCTCGAACTTGCCGGCCTCGTTCTGCACCCGCCTGAGCAGCGAGCGCTTGCCCAAGATGATCGACCAGGAGGTGATCGAAGCCACCGCCAGCAGCAACAGCACCAGCTGCACGACCCAGCTGGCATCGAGTACCAGCTTCAGCACCTGCATCATCGGGCAGCTTCCTTCGTGAGCCAGCCCGGCAGGCGCCGCGGCCGGAAGGTCTTTGCATCGACACAGGCGACCCGCACCTCACCCTCGGCCAGCAATTCGCCATCCGGACCCTGCGCTGCCTGCTTGAACAGCACCGACGCGCCGGCGATTTCCGCATGCGTGCTGATCTCCAGCAGATCGTCGAGCCGCGCGGGGCGCCGGTAGTGGATTGTCAGATCGACCACTGTGAACAGCACGTTTTCCTCCTGCACCAGTCGCTGCTGCGAATATCCCAGCGAGCGCAACCACTCTGTGCGGGCACGTTCGAAGTAACGGATGTAGCCGGTATGGTAGACGACCCCGCCGGCGTCCGTGTCCTCGTAGTACACACGGATGGGCCAGCGGAACCCGCCGGCCGTCACTGCCCGCCGTCCTCGAAGAGCGACAGGGAATTGTCTGCACGCGCCGGGGCCTGCAGCCCCAGGTGCAGATAGGCGGCGCGGGTCGCGATGCGACCGCGCGCTGTGCGGGCCAGCAGGCCGCGCTGGATCAGAAAGGGTTCGATCACGTCTTCGAGTGTGCCCCGCTCCTCACCGACGGCCGCAGCCAGGCTCTCGATGCCCACCGGGCCACCGTCGAACTTGTCGGTGATGGTGGTGAGCAGGCGCCGGTCGAGCGCATCGAGGCCGCGCGGATCCACGTCCAGCAGGTCCAGTGCCGCATCGGCCAGCGTCGCATCGATGCGCCCGTCGCCCCTGACCTGCGCGAAGTCGCGTACGCGGCGCAGCAGCCGGTTGGCAATGCGCGCGGTGCCGCGTGAGCGCTGCGCGATGCGCATCGCGCCTTCCGGCGTCGTCGCCACGCCAGTGATGCCGGCCGAGCGCGTCACGATCTGCGCCAGCTCGGCGTCCGAATAGAATTCGAGCCGTTGCACGATGCCAAAGCGATCGCGCAGCGGTGAAGTCAGGAGGCCCGCGCGCGTGGTGGCGCCCACCAGCGTGAACGGCGGCAGATTCAGCTTGATCGAGCGCGCAGCCGGCCCCTCGCCGATCATGATGTCCAGCTGGTAGTCCTCCATCGCCGGATAGAGCACTTCCTCCACCACCGGCGACAGACGATGGATCTCGTCGATGAACAGCACGTCGCGTGGTTGCAGGTTGGTGAGCAGAGCCGCCAGATCCCCGGGGCGCTCCAGCACCGGACCCGATGTGTGGCGCAGATCCACGCCCATCTCGGTGGCGATGATCTGCGCCAGCGTAGTCTTGCCCAGGCCCGGCGGACCAAACACCAGCACATGATCCAGCGCTTCGCCGCGACCCGAGGCGGCCTCGATGAAGAGGCCGAGCTGCGCCTTCACATTGGCCTGGCCCACGTACTCGGCCAGGCGCTTGGGCCGGATGGCCCGGTCCTGCCTCTCCTCGTCGCCAGCGGCGCCGGCACTGACCAGCCGCTCGACCGTCATGGGCGCTCCTGCTTCAGGGCAGCCCCCTGCAGTGCGGCCCGGATCAGATCCTCGGTGCTGGCCCCCGCCACGTTCACCTTGTCCAGCATGCGCTGCGCCTCCTGCGGCTTGTAGCCCAGCGCCTGCAGCGCACGCAGTGCTTCGGCCCGCGGCTCCTCCGCCACAGCGCCACCGAGGGCCGGAATCTCCTTGAAGTGATCGCGCATCTCCACCAGCAGGCGCTCGCCGGTCTTGCGCCCCACACCGGGGATCTTCGTGAGGGTAGCGACATCTTCGGTGGCAATGGCCGCGCGGAATGCATCGGCGCTGACGCCGGACAGCACGGCCAGCGCCACCTTCGGACCGACGCCATTGACCTTCAACAATGCACGAAACAGCTCGCGCTCGGACTCGGTCGCGAACCCGAACAGCAGCGAGGCATCCTCGCGCAGCACATGATGAATGCGCAGCTGCACCGCACTGCCAAGTGGCGGCAGGGCCAGGTAGGTGGACATCGGCACATCCACCTCATAGCCCACACCGCGCACCTCCAGCAACAGCCGCGGCGGCTCCTTCGCCGTAATGACACCTGCCAGCGAACCGATCACCTGGAGATTTCCAGCGCCACGATGCGGCCCGCCGTGCGGCGCGCCTGCGCATGACAAAGCGCGATGGCCAGTGCGTCGGAGACATCGGCCGTGGCGGGCCTGCCAATGGCCAGCAGCACCTGCACCATGTGGGAAACCTGCGCCTTGTCCGCGGCGCCAGTGCCCACGATGGCGAGCTTGATGGCGCGCGGCGCGTATTCATACACGGCGGCCCCGCGCGTCACCGCGGCAGACAGGGCAGCACCGCGGGCCTGGCCAAGCTTCAATGCGCTGTCGGCATTGCGATGCATGAACACGCGTTCGATGGCCACCTCGTCCGGCTCGTAGCGCTCGACCAGCCATGACACCTGTTCGTGGATATAGCGCAGGCGCAGCGCAAGATTGGCGCCCGTGGCACGCAGGCAGCCGCTGGCCACATGGCTTTCGGTGCCGCCTTTGCAATCCACGATGCCATAGCCGGTCTTCAGAGAACCCGGGTCCAGCCCCAGCACACGGCGCGGCAATGCCGACGGAGCAACCACCCGCCGTTCGGCAGGCACGGTGGGATCGAACTGACGCCAGGAGCGGCGGGCATAGCGTGACACCCCGGTATGATAGCGTGCGGTCGTGAGCCCCACATCGTTCCTGCAACACGTCGATTCCGGTGACGCACTGTCGCAAGGACGTCACCTGCTGGCCAATGCTGGTGTTCCAGCTGCAGCACTGGATCGTGCGCAGGAAGTTGCCGCGCTCACACTGGACCTGACGCGGGATGCCACGCTCGCAACCGCGAGCCTGCTGCATTCGGCGCGACAAGCCTCGCCCGATACACCCGAACTCACCGCCGCGCAGCGCGCGGAGCTCGGCAGCCACGTACTCGGGCTGGCTGACCAGCTGGCACGACTGGGCGACTTCCATCTCGATGCCCGCTGGTCGGCCGGCAAGACCCTGCCGGCCGGCCAGTCCGAAACCCTGCGCAAGATGCTGCTCGCAGTGGTCGGTGACCCAAGGCTGGTGGTCGCGCGACTGGCTGAACAGCTGGTGCGTGTGCGCCATGCGCGCGGCGAATCGGCGGAGCGACGTCGCCAGCTGGCGCTGGAAGTCGAGGAGCTGTACGCCCCGCTGGCCAATCGCCTGGGCATCTGGTCGGTCAAGTGGGAGCTGGAGGACCTCGCCTTTCGGCTCTCACGCCCGGAGGAATACCAGCGCATCGCCACAGCGCTGAACGAGAAGCGCCGCGACCGCGAGCAGTACATCGAAGATGTCAGGAACCTGCTGGCCGCAAGGCTGCTGCAGGCCGGCATCAAGGCCGAGGTTGCCGGCCGACCCAAGCACATCTACAGCATCTGGCGGAAGATGCAGCGCAAGCACCTGCCGTTCGAGCAGCTGTACGACATCCGCGCCGTGCGCATCATCGTGGGCACGGTGGCAGATTGCTATGCGGCGCTGGCCGTGGTGCACGAACTCTGGCCGTTCCTGCCCAGCGAATTCGACGACTACATCGCCACACCCAAGGACAACAACTACCAGTCGATCCATACAGCAGTGCGCGGCCCCGACGGTCGGTCGCTGGAAGTCCAGATCCGCACGCAGCAGATGCAGGACCAGGCCGAACTCGGCGTGGCCGCCCACTGGCGCTACAAGGAAGGCGGTGGCGACCGGCGCTACGACGAAAAGATCCAGCAGGTGCGTGAACTGCTGGCCGGCAACCACGCTGGCGCCGGTGCCGATGCGCTGACCCGCCTGTCCGCCGGATTGTTCGAGGACCGCGTGTATGCGATGACGCCCAAGGGTGAAGTCGTCGACCTGCCCCGCGGCGGCACGCCGCTGGATTTCGCGTTCCATGTACACAGCAGCCTGGGCGAACGCTGCAAGGGCGCCAAGGTGAACGGTCGCATCGCACCGCTGAACCAGGCACTACGCAGCGGCGACGTAGTGGAAATCATCACCGGCAAGCAACCGGCACCCAGCCGCGACTGGCTGGCCGAGCGCAGCGGTTACATCGTGTCGAACCGCAGCCGCACCAAGCTGCGCGCGTATTTCCGCAGGCTGGACGAGGCCGCCTCGCCCGCCGCGGCAACAGTGGCCGAACCACCAGCGCCACAACCGCCGCGCCCAGCCATTGCGGCGCGTCCACGCAAGGCCATCGGCAGCGCTCGCTCACCGGTGGCCATCGACGGTGTCGGCGACCTGCCCATCACCCTGGCCCGGTGCTGCGCGCCGATGCCGCCCCAGCCGATCCGCGGCTACCTCACGCTCGGCCGGGGTGTGACCATCCATCGCGCGGACTGCGCGGGCCTGGCCCGCATGGCCAGGAGCAAGCCGCAGCGATTGCTGCAGGTCGACTGGACCGAGGGCGATGCGGCCCGCATCAGCGCCGCACTGACCATCGAGGCCTTCGATCGTCGCGGCCTGCTGCGCGACATTTCGGACCTGATTGCCGCCGAGAAGGTGAGCATCGAGGGCGTGACCAGCAACACGGACCCGCACGATCGCGTGGCCCGCTTCGACTTGCGGCTCACGGTTCGCAATGCGGCCGAACTGTCGAGACTGCAACGCCGGCTGGCGCGGATTCCCAACGTGATCCGGGTGCGACGCGCCCGGTGACAGGCTTGAGCTCGGAAGCGGAGAAGTGCCGATGAATGGACCTGGAATACTGGCAGTTGGAGTGGGTGCGGCATGCGGTGCCTGGTTGCGCTGGGCACTGGGGCTACTGCTCAGCGCGGTGGCACCGGTTCACCTTGGCACCCTGGCCGCAAACCTGATCGGCGGCTACCTCGTGGGCGTGGCCGTGGCGATCTTCACGCACAACTCGCTGCTTGCCCCTGAATGGCGCCTGCTCATCATCACCGGGTTTTGCGGCGGCCTTACCACCTTCTCGGCATTCTCGGCCGAGATCGCCACGCTGCTGCAACAGGGCCGCCTTGGCGCCATGGCGGCAGGCATCGTGCTGCACGTCGGCGGATCGCTGGCCATGACACTGCTGGGCATTGCCTCGGTCCGCTGGCTGGCCGCCCAGCACTGAGGTGCGGCGGCACTTGCAGCCCGCTGCGTCAGTTCAGGCGCAGGATGTCGTATTCGACCTGCTCGCGCGACAGGCCATAGGCCTTCTGCAGATGTCCGCATAGCTGCTCGTAATCGCCCTCGATCTGGTCGAGTTCGTCATCGGTCAATTTGCCGAACCTGGCCTTGATCTTGCCCTTCGCGACGTTCCAGTTGCCTTTGATGATGTCCCGGTTCATTGCACTCTCCTGTTGCTGCAATGGAATCGGACATCATGATGTGAACACGCACGATCCACTTCAATCAGTGGATCCGGACGGCCGTTGTAGGAGTGTTCCGACAGTTGCTAGTCGTCCCACACCCAGTGCCCGCGGCGGGCGGACTTCTGGTAGCCGTCGAGCCCGGCCTTCTGCAGGAACCCATCGAGCAGCGCAGCGACCTTGTCGTTGTCCAGGTCGGCGAAGGGAATGTGCGTACTGCCCTTCAGGCCCGCATCCTCGCCGAGCATCAGCACTTCGGCATGCCCGCCGTACTTGTTGATCAGCTTCGCACACAGTCGCGACTGTTCGACGTAGGCCGCGTTGGCTGCATCAGGCCCGCTGCGGTGATCGCCCCACACGAACTGGATGGACTTGAGCTTTGCCAGCTTTTTGAAATCCGCCAGCGACACGCCAATCGGGCCGAAGCCGCAGGCCTCCTCGTCGGTGCAGGCCGGGGGACTCTCCGGATCACCGATGGGAAACACGTAGCCGATGCTCTCGTAGGTCACCATGCCCGCTATGTTGTTGCCGCTGGCCCTGGTGGCCGTGACCATGGCGCGCAGCCCGCCGGCGGAGTTGGTCAGATACACGATGCGCTTGCCCAGTCGCCCCGAATCCGCGGCCACGGCTGCGGCGTCGGTCTCGATGCGGATGTTCTTCAGCCGGTCGAATTCCTCATAGCGCGCTGCCGTGGCCTGCTGCCACGCCAGCGGGTCCTTGACCGGAAACTGCACGTCGGGCCACCACTGCCCGTAGGAGGGACCAAAATTCCAGGACACGAAATTGCGCTCGTCGCGGTAGATGGGTGAACTGGTCACCGTCTCGCAATTCCAGTTCGCGCGGCCCACCCGCGGCCCGTCCCACAGGTACACCGGATAGCCGCGACGCAGGAACATGTCCTTGAATCCCTCGCCGCCATCCCAGCGGTTCTGCCACACCTGTGTGCTCGAGCTGTGCCACATCACGAGACTCGTGCTGCGCGCTTTCACCGGCAGGAAATACTCCACGTAACCGTGGTCACAGGAGTGGTGCTGCCCGGGCACTGCGGGGTTCTCGATGCTGTGCCCACCGATCACGAACCCTCCGGACTTCTCCAGCACGATGGGGCTCTGTGGGCTGGCAGCCGGAACACTGGCAACGACGAGTGCCAGGACCACAGTGGTCGCGATATCACGCAGCTTCATCCGGCGAGCCTTCCTCAAGTACCTTCAACCCGTCAACTTCAGGCACAATCCCCAGCCACCGTTCACGGGGGATGGTGGGGCCTTTGGGGGTCCGTCCTCACCCGCACAGATATAAAGGTGTGACGTGCAGAAGTCTTCGTTGCTGGCGGCCACGGCGGCCATCTCCGCTCTGGTCCTGACTGGATGCTCCTCGGGCGGCAGCCAGGCTGCGAATTCCACGCTGGCCTGCGTGATCCTTCCCGATGCAGCTTCCTCTCCGCGCTGGGAGGCGCTGGACCGCCCGGCCCTCTCCGCGGGTCTCGCCGCAGCCGGCTTCGAGTCGGATATCCAGAACGCCCAGGGCGACGTGAACAAGTACGCCACCATCGCCGACCAGCAGCTGAGCAAAGGCTGCGGCGTGATGCTGCTGATCGATCACAACGGCGCGGGAATCGCGGTAGCCGCCAAGGCCAGGAGCCAGGGTATTCCGGTCATTGCCTACGACCGACCCATCGCCGGCGCCGACTACTATGTGTCCTTCGACAACGAAAAGGTCGGTGAACTCGAAGGGCAATCCATCGTCGACGGCCTGAAAGCCGCCGGCAAGGATCCGGCCAAGGCCGTCGTGGTGTACATGGGCGGCGACCCCGCTGACGGCAATGCGAAGATGTTTCACGATGGCGCCGTGCGGGTGATGTCGGCCGCGGGCATCACACCGGCCCAGGAACCACCCGGAGTCTGGGACAGCAACAAGTCGGCCACCAACTTCGAGCAGGCGCTGACCGCACTGGGCGGCAAGGTGGATGCCGTGTGGGCCGCCAACGATACCAACGCGGCCGGTGTCATCACCGTGCTCGACAAGAACCACCTGAAGATTCCGGTCTCTGGTCAGGATGCGTCGATTGCAGGATTACAGAACGTGCTGCTCGGCAAACAGGCCGCCACGGTCTGGAAGCATGTGCAGACCGAGGCCGCTGCCGCGGTTGCCACCGCCATCTCGTTGCTCAAGGGCGAGACTCCGACTGCCGAGCAGAAGCTTCCCGACGGCACGCCCTACATTTCCGTCGTGCCGGTGCTGGTCGGGCCCGAAGAGGTCAAGGACGTGGTGCAGTCCGGCGATGCAACGGCCAGCGACCTCTGCACGGCAGACGTGGCCGCGGCCTGCGCAAAGCACGGCGTTTCGTAGGATCCGCCCAGCCCGCACCCGATGGCGGAAGTTCCCCTCATCGAGCTGACCGGAGTCCGCAAGAGCTTCGGCCCGGTCAGTGTGCTGCAAGGCGTTGATCTCACCGCCTGGGCCGGCAAGGTTACGGCACTCGTCGGCGACAATGGCGCCGGCAAGTCCACGCTGATCAAGGGCCTGGCGGGGGTCCAGCCCTACGACTCGGGCGTGGTGAAGTTCAACGGCGAACCCGTCCACCTGCAATCACCACGCGACGCATCGCGCCTGGGCATCGAGGTCGTCTACCAGGACCTGGCGCTGTGCGACAACCTCGACGTGGTGCAGAACATGTTCCTGGGGCGCGAGGAGCTTGCGTACGGCACCTTCGACGAGGGGCGCATGGAGCGCGAGGCATCCGGGACGCTGCGCTCGCTGTCGGTCCGCACGGTGCAGTCGGTGCGCCAGAAAGTCTCCTCACTATCGGGCGGCCAGCGGCAGACCGTGGCCATCGCACGCTCGGTACTGAAAAAGGCGCGGGTGGTCATCCTGGATGAGCCCACCGCAGCGCTCGGTGTTGCGCAGACAGGGCAGGTGCTCGCACTGGTCAAGCGCCTGGCGGAACAAGGCGTCGCCGTCATCATCATCAGTCACAACCTGGCCGACGTGTTCCGGGTCGCGGACTACATCAACGTGCTGTACCTGGGGCAGATGGTGGCATCGGTAAGGGCCTCCGAAACGAACAGCAACGAGGTCATTGGATACATCACCGGCCTGAAGACCGGCGCTGGCGCGAGCCCATGAGCACGGAGCCGGCGAACGAGCTCATTGGCAGCGGTCAGGAAGGCAGCGTCCGCGACCAGTTCCGCGCATGGCGGGCCCGCGTGCGCCATGGCGACATGGGCGCGCTGCCCGCCATCGCGGGGTTCATCGTGCTGTGCATCCTGTTTGCCGTCCTGAGCCCGTACTTCTTCACGGAACGCAACTTCGCCAACCTGGTGACACAGGCCGCGACCCTGGTGATGCTGGCGATGGCCCTGGTATTCGTGATCCTGCTGGGTGAGATCGATCTGTCGGCCGGCGTTACTTCGGGTGTGGCGATGTGCCTGTTCGTGGTACTGACCGCCCCGGGCGGCCCGGCACTGCACTGGCTCGTAGCGCTGGTGATCTCGCTGCTCGCGGGCGCAGTTATCGGCGCGTTCATCGGTTTTTTCGTGGCGCGCGTTGGAATTCCCTCCTTCGTGGTCACACTGGGCCTGTTCCTGGGGTTCCAGGGCCTGGAGCTGATCCTGATCGGCAGTGGCGGCGTGTACCGCATCACCGCACCGCCGATCCTGGCCATCATGAACAGCAACCTGCCCAACTGGGGCGGATGGCTGCTGCTGGCTGCAGTGCTGGGCATTTCCGCGGGAACCGCATGCTGGGATCGCGGTCGTCGCAGTCGCGCCGGCGTGCCCAACCGCACCATCACGCTGCTGTGGATCAAGCTCGGCGCCATCGCGGTGATTGGCGGCGTGGCGGTGTTGCTGCTCAACCAGAACCGCGGCAGCGGCGCCGTGGTCGTATCGGGCGTACCCATCGTGGCGCCGATCACGCTGGCCATCCTGTGGGCTGGCACGTTCATGCTCGACCGTACCCGCTTCGGGCGCCATCTCTACGCCATCGGCGGCAACCCCGAAGCGGCGCGGCGCGCGGGCATCAAGGTGGTGATGATCCGCTGGTACGCATTCATCCTCTGCTCCACGCTTGCGGTCGTATCGGGCCTGTTCAGTGCCAGTCGCGTCGGTTCGGTGGATGCGGCCTTTGGCCGCGACATCGTGCTGAGTGGTGTAGCCGCAGCGGTGGTCGGTGGCGTGAGCCTGTTCGGCGGGCGCGGCCGGCTGCTGCAGGCGGCCATCGGCGCGCTGGTGGTGGCCGTGATCACCAATGGCCTGGGGTTGCTGAATCTTCCGGGTGGCGTGAACTACCTGGTGACGGGTGGCGTGCTGATCCTGGCGGCAACGGTCGATGCGATCTCCCGCGCGCGCAGTGGTGGCTCGCTCACGCGTTAGTTGAAGCTCAGCTGAAACGTGAGCGTGACGGCCCGATAGTGAAAGGGCGGCAATCCAGCGGCCTGCTTGCCGTGCATGTAGGCGTCTTCCACGCCCAGCTTCAGGCCCGCGGTCAGCGGTGATTCGCCGTCCGGCCTGCGCCAGTGGTAGCTCAGCGAGGCTGACTTGGCCATGCCATGGACGGCGTCGCAGCTGTACACGTCCACGTAGTCGTCATCTTCGAGGGCCAGGTACCACAGGTTCAGGCCCGCACCACCGGCATAGCAATAGGACAGATCCCCGACTCCATAGCGCAGACGCATGCGGCCGTCGAAGAAGCGCATTTCGCCGAACACTGTGGCGCGATTGAACGCCGGCATGAAATTCCAGCCCCTGCGCTGGCAATCCCAGCGCTGGCATCCGGACAGCGAGGCGTTGGTGGCGTACTCGAAGCCGATGGACGCCTGCGGTGTCGCACGAAAGCCCACACCGAGCGAAAGTATCGCTGCGCCGCGGCGATCCGGCAGTCCCTCGGCGTGGGTACTGATCGAGCCACCGCCGATACCGCCCTCCAGCCACCAGCGCCAGTCCTGATCGAAGCCGGTATTGCCGGCCTGCGCCGGCGACGACAGACACAGCAGGAATGCCACCAGTGAACTGACCGCACCTGAAACCGGCAATCTGCGCATGCTCCCTCCGCCGCCATCACGATGGTTGATACCGATGCAGAGCATCAGCATGGCGGAACAGGTACCGCTGATCCAGAGCGGATCTATCGATTCAACGAATCGATCGCGCGTTTGTCCGCGTTCAGCGCGGATTCATGTACGGCTTCGGACAAAGTCGGATGCGCGTGCATCGTGCGTTGCAGGTCTTCACAGCTGGCGTTGTACTCCAGCGCAAGGCAGGCTTCCGCAATCAGCTCGCCGGCCATCGGACCAATGATGTGCACGCCCAGCACCCGGTCCGTATCGGCGTCGGCCACCACGCGACTGAAACCAGCCGTGGCTTCCATCGCGCGCGCACGTCCACTGGCGATGAACGGGAACTGCCCCACCTTTACATTGCGGCCACTGGCCTTCGCCTGCGCCTCGGATTGCCCCACCCACGCGATCTCCGGCGCGGTGTAGATCACCGAAGGGACCACGTCGTAATTCACATGGCCATAGCGACCGGCGGCGAGCTCGGCGGCCATCACGCCTTCTTCCTTGGCCTTGTGCGCCAGCATCGGGCCGCGCACGCAATCGCCCACCGCGTACACATTCGCGGCACCCGTGCGGCAGTGATCGTCCACCACGATGAAGCCGCGCGAATCGATCTCGACGCCCGTGCCTTCGCCGAGCAGATCCTGCGTGACGGGCCTGCGGCCAACCGCAACGACCAGCCGGTCGAATTCCTCGCTGTGATCCCCGCCGGCGTCCGTGTACTTCACCTGCACGGATTTCTTCACCACGCTGGCGCCACTGACCTTCGCGCCCAGGCGGATATCCAGGCCCTGCTTCTTCAATTGCTTGAGCGCCTCGGCCGCCAGCGGACGATCGGCCATTGCCAGGAATTCCTCGCTGGCTTCCAGGACCACAACCTTTGAACCCAGGCGCGCCCATACGCTGCCCAGCTCCAGGCCAATCACGCCCGCACCGATCACGCCCAGCCGCTCCGGCACCGCGTCGAAATCCAGCGCGCCCCAGGAATCCACGATGAACTTGCCGTCGACGGGCACGGTCTTCAGCGCCGTCGGCTCGGAGCCGGAGGCGAGGATCACGCTGCCAGCCGTGAGGACCTGCTTGCTGCCATCGGCGGCCGTGTATTCAACCTTGTTGTCGGCCAGCAGGCGGCCATGCCCGGTCAGGCCGGTAACGCCATTGGCCTTGAACAGTGCGGCGATGCCGCCGGTCATGCCCTTGACGATGCCGTTCTTGCGCTTCTGCAACGCCGCCACATCGATGGTCGGCGTGCCCACGCCAATGCCATGCGCCTTGAATTCATGCGTGGCCCGATGGAACAGCTCGGAAGATTCCAGCAGCGCTTTCGACGGGATGCAGCCGGCATTCAGGCAGGTGCCGCCAAATGCATAGCCACCGTCGCGATTCTTCCAGCCATCGATGCAGGCCGCGGTCAGGCCGTTCTGGGCCGCACGAATGGCGGCCGGATAACCACCGGGACCACCCCCGATGACGATGACGTCGAAGTGATCGGTCACGATCAGATTCCGAGCAGCAGGCGGCCCGGATC
>Ga0164241_10005081_pt1 | contig 12471 bp, 12 predicted proteins | sample OricomyardsoilBY_FD_108780 | JGI IMG/M metagenome (GOLD analysis project Ga0164241, IMG submission 108780) | Backyard soil microbial communities from Emeryville, California, USA - Original compost - Back yard soil (BY) | ecosystem: Environmental > Terrestrial > Soil > Unclassified | place: USA...
ACCAAATCTGGCGGCGGCGGCGGTTCGAGACGACGTGTCCCAGCAGCACGCACCGGGGTGCTGATCTCCGGATAGACCGCGCCACACGCGCCCAAGCCCAGGCCCCAAAGCGCGACTGCGAAAATACACGCAAACCCATGAACCCTAACGGAAAGCATTGGCGGGGAGGCTAGCACAACCGCCCGGGAGACCTGGCCTCAGCGCGTCAATCCGCAAGCTTCGGCTATGCCGTCACGGTACGAAAGCCACAGCTCGAGGGCCCGCTCCATCGCGGCAATGACGGCCGCGCGGCGGCCGGAAGCCACGTGGTCGAGCATGACTCGCCAAGCAGCGGCGCGGTGCTCCCCCTCCACTGCACGGTGCGCCTTCGTCAGTTGGAGGCGAGACAGAGGGAGATCATAATGGCGCACCAAGGGATGGTCCTCGAGTGCCGGGACGGGACGACGCGGCGCGCTCGGATCGAGTTCGCCGCGCTCGAACGCCGTGCCTTCGATGAAGATCGTCGTGACCGCCGCACCTACGTCCCAGCCCCCCTGCAGCGTCGTCTCATCCAGGAACGCTCGATAGCGTTGTGCGGCGGGCAGCAACGCAACCTGCTCGAAACGTGACAACTCCATACTCAAGCCGCGCGGATATTCCAAAAACAATTCTGGGTGCGGTCTGCCAGCGTGGAGGCCACCGGTCTCTTCTTCGTACACGTTCTCGATCAGCTCGCGACGCACGATCGCGATCGGACAGGCAATGTAGGCGCGCGCCACCATGATCGGAAAGTCACGCACATACGTCGCGTATTCTTGCTCGAGGTGAATATGCAAGCGATCGCGAGCGACGCGGCCGTTCGTGAAAGACGGCCAAGCCCAGTGCTTTTTGCGCTCCATGATCTCGAGCAGCGCTTCGCGGAAGTCGTCTCGATCCATGCTTCGCACACATTAGCACCGCGAGGCTCACGAACTGCTCGAGAACGCGGCACCCCGCGCCGAAACGAGACTCTTTCGGGTAACGACGGCCCAGCGCCGCGACGCTAGGAGGCGCCCACAGACGGAAAGAGTGCGAGCGACGAAGCGTCCTGGCTGCCAGGCCGGCAGCTCCCTATCTCACCTTTGTCACGGAGGAGCGTGCGAAGCGCGGCGCTGAGCGGTATGATTAGGTCACTGCGCACGGCGCGCTCCTCGCAGGTAAACGGAGACTCGCATGGCTCGCATGTTTGGCTTTATCGGTAATCGCCCGGACCTCGGCGCTCGCGTGCTCGAGGCCAACGCCGCGATCTTGCGCGCGCGACGCACCGCGGGTGATCCGCTCGGTTGGGGCCTCGGCTTCTACCAATCGGGTGAAGTGCTGCTCCGCCGCCGCCCCATCGACGATCGCGACGAGATCGATCTGGTCGCAGCTGCGGGCGACATTCGCACGGACGTGCTGATCGGGCACGTGAGGCGCGCTTCGGTCGGTGGGCTGCGGACGGAAAATACGCATCCCTTCCGCTACCGGATGTGGCTCTTCGCCCAGACCGGAACCATTTACGGGTTCGAGCGACTGCGCGAACGGCTGCTCGCCTCGCAACCGGAGTTCTTGCGCAAGAACGTGCGCGGCGAAACGGACAGTGAGCTGTTCTTTTATTTGTTCCTGTCGTTCTTGCACGACGCCGGGCACCTGAGCGATGCACACGTCGCCCCGGAACACGTGGCGCACGCACTGCGCGCATCGATCAGCTTGGTCGATCGGCTTTCTGCAGAGGAGGGCCACCCCGCCAACAGCGGCGACATCTTGGTCACCAATGGTGAACAACTCTTGGCTGTTCATCGCGAAGGAACGATGGGCTTTCGGGTTTGGAGTGGCCGGCGCGACATCGAAGAGCTGCTCGGTGAAGATGGCGTGCGCAAGGCACGCATTCCCAGTATCGAAAGCACGCACTTCTCCTTGATCGCCTCTGAGTTGGACGCGGCCCCCGTGGGCTTCCGCGAGGTGGCGCCGCAATCGATCGTCACCCTATCGCGAACGGATGAGCCGCGCGTCGAAGCGCTTTAGCGCAGGGTCTTGGCTCGGCGCCCTCGTGCTGTGCGCGAGCTGCGGCGGCAGATCGGCAGCGGCGCCGCCACGCAGCGCCGAGCCCGTTCCTGCACGCCGCGCACCGGGCGTCGCCGAGCAACGCGCTGAGGTGCTTCCGGAGGCAACGAACGTCGGCAACACCCGTGATCAGTGGCTCGTTTTGCGCGCTCCGGCAGCGAGCGGCCTCGCGCGCGAAGCCGTGCGCGACTTCTTGCGCGCAGCCGTCAATGAGGCGCCCGAGCGCATGGATCCGTTGCTCACCCCCCAAGCAATCGTCGATACGGGTGCCGGCAAGCAACCCGCACGAACGTTTTGGCAGTCCCGCTTCTCAGCGCTCGACTACACCGAGCTTCGCGGGCAGATGCTCTTCCGTGAAGCGGATCTGGAGACGTTCCGGGCCGAAGACCTGGCGCGACTGCCGCCGGCGCGCCGGTTCCCGATCGAGCTCTCGACCGACGAAATCGCGGTGCGTGTCCCTATTCGCGTCTCTTGGGCAGGGCGCGCGCGGCTGTTCGGTGACGAGCTATTATTTCGCTTGCAGCCCGCTGGCGCGCGCTACGAAATCGCGGAAATCAGCGAAGAATTTCGGCTACCGTGAGCCCGCCGAACGCCAATCACATGCCTGACAGGATGCGAAAGCCTTCGCCCTCGCGGGCGAGCTGCATGCGATTGTCAGCCACGCGCCGACGCCACACGTCGCCGTGCGACGTGGGGATCTTGTAGCTGGCGCTGTAGGTGAAGTCGACGAGCACCGTGTCTTTGCGACCTTCACTCACGTTGCGGTAGTGGATCTCGTAGCGGATCGCAGTCGTGTTTTTGAACTGAGAGTTGAGGTATTCCTCCAGGCCCTCGTAGTTCATGTCGTCGCTCGCATCCACGTTGCCGCCGTCTTCATAGTAGCTGGGATGCGCCATTTTCAGGAGCTTCGCGGTGTTGCGTTGCTCGACTGCGTGGCGGTACCCCTCACAATAGTCGATCACCCGGCGGTTGAAGTCGGTGTCCTCCACGTCAGTGTTGAGGATGTACTGGTGGCTGCAGCCGAGGGTGGACAGCACAGCCATGACGAGTAGGGGTAGGAGCGAGCGAAGTGAGGGCACGGATTTCTTTTCAGCCAAACGCCGCCGGACGGAGGCGTATTCCGGGCAGACAGTGCCAAAGGCCGAACAGATCCGCAAGCCAAGGACGGGCGGTGGCCAGGGCGGTCGGTTCAGGCTTGAGCCGAACTCAAGGCGCGCTTCAACGAGGGCCAACCGGGCGCCGTTTTTGAAGGACGGGCCGAAGCCTCGCGGAGGCGAGCGGCCAGGGCCTCAGCGTCCAAGGGCAAGCCAGAGTCCCCGGTGTCGAGCCAGGCCGCGATTGCGCCGGGCTCGGGCTGCGGAAGGCCGGCAAGGCCGAAAACCTCCCTGACCACCGGCCCCACGTCCTCGACCGCCAACACCAGGAGCGACTGAGCGTCCCCAGCGGCCAAAAGGTCGATGCCGAGAAGCAACGCCTCGAGAGCCGCGGCCGGCCCCGCCCCGACACTGAGGTTCGGCCCCTGCAATCCAAATGCAATCGCAGCGCGCCCGGGCGCCAAATTGGGTGATGTGGCCGGGAAGCGCCGCGGCTCTGCACCGCGCGCGCCGCGCTCGCGGACACGCGCGGCAAAGAGCTCGTTCACCTCCAAGGTCGCGCTCATCGTACCGACGATCACACCGCAAGACTTGCGAGCTTCAGCCGAGAGCGCCTTTGCTTCGAGCAAGTTCGAGATGGCCGCGAGGCACAACAGCGACGGACGATCGTATCTTTCCAGATCCTGCTCGGCGATAGCGGTCGCGCGCGCAATCCGCGCGACGTCCGGCACGAGAGCGGGTTCACCCAAGCCGCGCAGACGCACCCGACGCTGCGGGCGGGCAGCGGGCGGACGATGCGGCGCTTGCGGACTGAGGACGAGAGCGGCATTCGCGCCTCCGAACGCAGTCGACAGTTTCAGCAAATACGCAGCGTTTCCCGATTGATTTTGACCGCACAAGCGCGCCGGGAATTCGCTCTCGAGCTCGCCCTCGCCGTATGCGGCCGGCAAAATCCCGCGGCGCGCCGCGGACAGCGCGGCGAGCGTTTCGAGCGTTCCTGCGGCGCCCAAGGTATGCCCGACAATCGCCTTGAACGGATGGACCACGACGCGCTCGACGGTTGGGCCGAGCACGGCGGCCATGGCGTGACTCTCCGCGCTGTCGTTGAAAGGGGTAGCTGTTGCGTGCGCACTGACCAGATCGATGCGTGACGGCGCAACCTCCGCGTCTTCCAGAGCGGCGCGCGCGGCGCGAGCCAGACCTGCGCCAGTGCGATCCGGAGCCGTAACGTGAAATGCATCACAGCCGATACCGAAGCCGAGCACGTGCCCGAGGGGAGTTCTGTTCGGCGTGCGCGACAAAGCGACCAATGCCGCGCCCTCACCCAGCGCAAGGCCGTCCCGATCTCGGCGAAACGGCCGCGGTACGCTGGCCGTGGTTGCGCCCAAAGCCTCGAACCCAGCGGCGGCAAAAGTCGTCAGCGCGTCGTAACCGCCCGCAATCACCAAGTCACACGCACCAGCTTCTAACCAACGACAACCGATGCCCATCGCGACGGTCGATGAGGCGCACGCCGCCAGGACCTGCGTGTTTCGCACCGGCTTCAACTCAAACCGCTCGAGCGCGCGCAGTGGCCCGAAGTAACTGGCTGAAAGTGCCTGCTCCTGGCTGATGTCTCGATTGCCCGCGCGCGCGGCGAGCAGCTCCGTCAGCGAACTCAGGCCGCCGGACGACGTACCGAGCGCTAGCCCCAGACGAAGCTCGCGAAAGCCGGGCAGCACGCGCTCCAAATTGGCGAGCAGCTGACTCAACGCGCGCTCGAGCAAGGCGTGCGCGCGATCGTTGGCTGAAGCCGGTTCGAGCAGTGCACGAGCGGCATTGGGACGCCGTAAACCGGCCGCCACCAGGCCGCTGTCCACGCCAACGCGAGTCTCTGGACGGGTGCCAAGCTCACCGACCGCGTAGCCAGCTTCGTTCTCGCCCAGCGGCGAAATCACGCCCGCTGCAATGATTGCGATCGGTTTCACGGCTGCGTCTCGTAGCGGCAGAGCCGGGTCAGGTACAAGGTGTCGACATCCGCTGTGATGACCAGAGCTTGTTCGGCGGCGCCCGACGCAACTTCCGAGGTGGCGACCGCGAGCGCTGTGGCGCCAATCGCCTCGTGCTGACCGAGCACCGCGGGCAGGCTCACCAAACGCACGTCGGCCCACCGCGATCGCCGGAGGCTGCCTGCGATAGCCGACGGCAAGAAGCCAGCCACGACGCAGGCACGGCGGGGCGGATCCGGTAGCGCCGCGAACGCCCGCTCTGGAGCGCCGCGCAACGCGCGATGTTCCGCAACGACGGCGCGCGGCGATTGGCCACGCGAGAGCGCGCTCGAAAGCTGCTCGAGAACCACGAATCCCCCACCCTCGCTGCGCGTTCCGTCACCTCCCAACACCGTGTCGACGACCGAATCGCGGGCTTCCGCTGCCCCCGCGAGCACCGCAGGTGCGAGACCGAGTTCGAGCAGCGAAATCGCGACCGATACGGCGGACTGCCCGCTCGTTGCGAACTCACTCACCGACAAACACGGGCCAGTCAGCCCTAAATAGATGGAGGCGTTGCCAGAGCCGGTGGAAGCAACCAGCTGCGGAAACTCCGCCGGGCTAGCGAATTTGGGACCCTGCCCCAAAACCTTCTGCAAAAACCGCACGGAGCGTTCGACGTCCCCGAATGCGCTGCCCACCACGAAGCCGGTTTCTGCAGGTTCTCGCTGTGCGTCGCGTAGTGCGCCCTCGGCCGTCGCGACGACTAGTGCAGAGGCCCGGCCGAAGCGGCGCGAGCGCTCGGCGTCGAGCAAGCTGAGCGGCTCCAGCGACGGAGCGGCAAACACTTCACCCTCAATGAGATAGCGCGCGCTCTCGGCGCCACGGAGCACTCCGGCTGGCCCGTAGCTGGCCGCGCCGGAGATCACGACTTCGCCGCTGCGCGCGTGCGGCAACGCGCGCGGTTTGGCGTCCGGCGCTTCGAAGGCCAGCACCGCGCAGGCGCCGCCGAAGCCGAACGAACTCGACAAAGCCGCGCGCAGCCGGGCGCCTTGGTTCGCCCCACGCACATGACGAAGCTCGGGGACTTCGGGCCGCTCGAGTCCAGCCGTCGGCGGCAGTACTCCGCGGTTCACGCTGAGTGCCGTGATTGCCGCCTCGATCGCGCCCGCAGCGCCGAGGGTGTGTCCGATCTGAGCTTTCGACGACGAGACCCAAACGCGACCCACGTCCGCAGCGAAAACCCGCTGTAAAGCGCGCGCCTCCATGGCGTCGTTCTGAATCGTGCCGGTGCCGTGGGCGTTCACGTAATCGATCTCCGCCGAGGAGAGACCCGCCACGGCCATCGCGTCCGAGAGTACCCGAGCCGCGCGCTCGCCGCTCGGTTCCGGGTGCGTCACGTGATGCGCTTCCGACGCGACGGCCCAACCGCTCAAAAACGCGAGGATCGGTACACCACGCGCACGAGCGCTCGATTCGAGCTCGAGCACCAAGAAGCCCGCTCCTTCCCCGAGAGTGAGGCCCGCGCGTCCAACGTCGAACGGTCGACTGGGCTCGGGGTCGACGGCGCCAAGCGCACTGAAGCCAGTAAAGGTGAGTTGGCACAGCCCGTCGACACCGCCAGCCAAAACGCGATTCGCGCGGCCCGAGAGCAACCAGGACGCGCCGAGCGCAATGGCGACCGCGCCACTCGAACAAGCGCTGCACACCGTCGCCGAAGGCCCCACGTTGCCGAGCGCACGCGCCAGCCGTTCGACCGTCACCGCGAGCGGGAAATCCAACAAGCGCCGTACGTCCTGGGGTGTACTGCGACCGGGCCCGATCGCGGCCAAAGCCCGCTCCGTCTCGTACATTCCGCCAGTGGTACCGCCCAGCGCCAAGCCGAGCGCCGAGCCCTCGCGATGCGCCGCTTGCGCCAAGGCCTCACGCGCAGCGACGAACGCGAGCGCGTCGCTGCGCGACCAGTCCCCGGCTTCAGCGTGGGGCGCGATGGCGCCGACGTCGAGACCGCGCACCTCCGCAGCGATCCGTGATTTGAGCCCACTCGTGTCGAACAAACTGACTTCACCAATGCCGCGTTCGCCCGCGCAGAGCCGCGTGAACGAGCGCTCGCGGCCGAAGCCGAGCGAGGTGACCAGGCCGAGTCCCGTGACCGCAATGCGCTCACGCTTCGCCATCACTAGCCCGCTTTCGCCCGCGTGATGTGCTCGGCGATGGCGTTGACCGAAGCGAAAATAGCGCGGCTCGCTTCGCCTTCGGGCACGCTGACCCCGAAGCGCTCTTCGATTGCCATCGCTAGTTGCAAAGCATCGAGCGAATCGAGGCCCAGGCCTTCACCAAATAGCGGTGCGGCGTCGTCGATGTCCGCCTCGCTGCGACCACGTAGGTCCAACTCTTCGAGCAAGGCCCGTTTGATTCGTGATTTGAGCTCGGTCTGATCCATAGCTAAGTCGCACTCAACTCTTGGCGCCCTTGACGATCGCCGCCACAACGTCGCGATCGCGCACACCATCGACGTCCGCGCGATAGCCCAAGACCAAGCGATGACGGAGCGCAGGCAACGAGAGTTCCCGCACGTCATCGACGTCAGCGGCCGCTTCACCGCGCAGGGCCGCGCGCGCCTTCGCGGCCAACACCAACGCCTGACTCCCGCGCGGGCCCGCGCCGAAACGCACGTATTGATTCACCTCCGGCGGCGCAGCCGGGTTGCCCGGCCGCGAAGCGCGTGAGCAAGCCACGGCAAAACGCACTGCATCGTCGGTGATCGGAATGCGCGGCACCAAAGCGCCGAACGCTCGAACTTGCTCGAGGTCGACCACGGACGCGAGCGTTGGCTGAACTCCGGAGGTCGTGCGTCGAGCGATTTCGAGCTCCTCTTGCTCCGACGGATACTCGACATGGACCTCGAGCAAGAAGCGATCGAGCTGTGCCTCGGGCAGCGGATACGTCCCCTCTTGTTCGATCGGATTGCGCGTCGCAAAAACCTGAAACGGGTCGGGCAGAGCGTGCGTCGTAGTTCCGACGGTCACCCGTCGCTCCTGCATGGCTTGCAACAGCGCTGCTTGCGTTTTGGGCGGAGTGCGGTTGATTTCGTCTGCCAGAACCAAATTCTTGAAAATGGGACCTGGCATGAAACTCGTCTCGCGACGCACGAGCCCGTCCTTCTCCACCTCATTCAAGATGTCGGTACCGGTAATGTCAGCGGGTAACAGGTCAGGCGTAAACTGAACGCGCCCAAACGTCAGACCAAGGGCCTGGGCGAGACTGCTCACGAGTAGCGTCTTGGCCAAGCCTGGCACTCCAACCAGTAGCGCGTGTCCGCGAGCGAGCAGCGTGATCAGCAGCGCCTCGACCACTTCCTCCTGGCCGACCACGGCTTGAGCGACCTCGGACTTCAGTTTTCCGAAGCCCCGCTGGCAAGCGAGGAGCAGTTCGGTGTCGTTGGGGGCGGGTACGGAATCGTTTGGAGTCACGTCAGCTTTCCGGGGGCTCGACTCCTCTCGGGTCCCGGGGCGGCCCAGCTTGGGGAGTCGACGAGTTCGCCTGGCTTCTAGCACGCCTCTGGCGGCAACCGATGAGGATCAGGCCGAGCGAGGCGAGGCCCGGATCCTGGCTCGGCGGAGCCACCGTTGCCGGGCGCCAAGGAGGCGTGTAAGTCTAGTAGGGATGCTTTTTCGCCACGAGGGGCAAAGCTCGGCCTCCACGGACCCTGCCGCTACCGGCGGCTTCATCGTGGATAGGCCTCCCCCTGGGCTGGCGCGCGGCCAATACCCCGCTTCGCCGCTGGCCATCCTCTTGCTTGGCGCGGCGCTGATTTTCTGCACCTGCCTCTACTTCTTTCTGCGTCTGCGAAAACGCGCATGAGCTTGCTCAATTTTCGAGGCGTTCGTGGCACGAGCGGCGCTTTGCTGCTGTCGACGATCGGCCTCGCCTGCGGAGGAACTCAGCCGGCCGCAACCAGCGCCGAAGCCGAAACCCCGGCGGCGGCCGCTGCGCCCAGCAAAAACGATCACAGCGGTTCCCTTTCGGCCTTGCGAGCGAAACTCGCTGCCGGCGGGTCGTTGACTGAGCTCAATCTGGCCGCCAAAGGTTTTGGCCCTGACCTTGGCTCCGTCTTGGCCGAATCCAGCGCGCTCTCGGCGCTAACTTTGCTCGACGTAAGCGACAATAATTTGGGAACCGAAGGCGCACGCGCGCTCGCTCGATCCCCGCATCTGAAGGCCCTACGCGAGCTCGGTCTCGGCGGAAACGACATTGGTGACGAGGGCGCAGAAGCAATCGCCCGCGCGGCGCCTTGGTCGGGACTCGAGACACTCAACCTGAGTGGAAACTCGATCAAGAGCGATGGCATGAGCGCGCTAACCCATGGCGCGCTCACGCGCGTCAGCTCGCTCGATCTGAGCATGAACAGCATCGGCGACGAGGGGCTCATCCCTTTGGTGAACGCCGAACTCACGTTCAAGTCATTGTATCTGCTCGGCTGCGAGATCGGCCCTGCAGGAGCCAAGACGCTGGCGCAAGCCAAACGCTTGAGCCAGCTCGAGGTCTTGGCGCTCTCTGGCAACAACCTCGGCGATGACGGCGTCAAAGCACTCGCCAAGTCCAGTGTACTGTCCAACTTGCAGACACTCGATCTGGGCGCGAATGCTGTCGGGGAGCAGGGCGCGCTCGCGTTGGCGCAGTCGACCCAGCTTAAGAAACTGAAGGTGCTCGAGCTATTCGGCAACGAGATCGGTAACCGCGGCCTAGCCGCTCTACGCAAGCGCTTTGGCGCTGGACTGCATATCTGAAGGCTGACGCTAGGACAACGCCCGCAGCGCTTCGAGGGCGCGGGCGAAATCGGCCGGCGGCGGAGCCTCGAAGCGCAGGGACTCACCGCTGATCGGATGCACGAAACCCAAGACCGCGGCGTGTAGCGCTTGGCGCCCCAAAGTCGCTGCGATCTCGGCGAGGTCGGACGCCATCGAAGGGCGACCGCCGTAAACGGCGTCCGAGAGTAGTGGGGTCTTGCGTTGCTCGCTCAGGTGCACGCGAATTTGGTGGGTACGGCCGGTTTCGAGCCGGCACTCGATGTATGCCGCGCGACCGCCTGCCAAACTCTCGAGGACGCGCACATGAGTGACCGCGGGCTTGCCTTCTTTCGTTCGTGAGGTGAAGCGCAAACGCGACTTCGGATCGCGCGCGTGCAACGTCTTGATCGTGCCCGGTGCGGGTGAGCCGACGGTTAGCGCAAGGTATGCGCGCTCGACAGTGTGCTGCGCGAGTTGCGCCTTGAGCCCCTCTCTCGCGCGCTCGTCTTTCGCGACGACCAATAGTCCGCTCGTGTCTTTGTCGATGCGATGCACGATCCCAGGGCGGAGCGAGCCCTGTTCGTCATCAGGGTCCGCGCCTGGAAGCGCGAAGCCGGGCCGCGCCAAGAGCCCGTTTACTAGGGTGCCGGTGCGGTGCCCGCGCGCGGGGTGAACCACGAGGCCAGCTGGCTTGTTCACCACCAACAGCTGCTCGTCTTCGTAGCAGACCTCGAGCACGACGCTCGGATCCGGATCTGCCCCACTCGGCGGTGCGGGCCCGGCCTCGACCTCGATGGCGCTGCCTGCCGTTACCAGATCACGCGCTCGACACGGCTTGTCATCGACGCGAACCCGGCCTTCTTCGATCCAGCGCTGCACGGTTGCCCGGGACACGTCCGGCAGCAGGCCCGCCAACACTTTGTCGACGCGCTCACGGCGCTGCTGGGCACCGAGCACGAATCGTTGCGCGCTCACGATTTCAGGGCCAGGGGCACTCGGCGTTGCTACCAGATCTTGCTTTTGATGTGGCCCTTCGACTTGACCAAAATGTCGACCAGCGCGCGATCGTAAAAGTTCCGATGATAGAGGTCCGGCGACACGCGGCTCTTGAACAGAGCTCGCCCCTCCTCGATTTCCTCACCGAGTTGGTCGAACAGGGAATCCCCCTCGATACCGCGAATGATCTTTTCCTCGTTGTAGAGGGACAAATCACTCGCGATGGCGCGCGCGAGGCGACGAGCAGCTTCTTCGGTCTCAATCAGCGGCATCCGGCAGGAACTCCTTCCTCCCAGTATCGCTGCTTCCTACCTCACCTGTCAAAAGAGTCTCCGGGCCGGGGGCTTATTTTCCTCACCCGGTCGTCTGCCCACGGTTCGGCGAGTCTTCTCCCTGGATCACGGCGAGGCAGAGCAGAGCCGCACACACGAACCCATATCGGCCTGCACCGAAGAACACGGCGTGTGTGACCGCAGTGGTCAACACCAAACTGGCCGCGAGCGCGCGCGCCGCTGCCTGACGCTTCAATAACTCCTTACCGGAGAGCGCAACGGTAGCCACGAAGCCGAGGTAGCCAAGATAGCCCGCCCGAAGCACAGCAAACAAAGCCGCCGGCACGGCAATGACCCAGCGCAGCTTACCTCGAGTTCGTACAGAACGAGTCGCTTGAAGTATCGCGAAGAGCAGCACCAAGCGTTCCCAAATCGTCTCTACAATCCCGAGCCACACCTTCTTCTCTTCATCGAAGGCGTGAAAGTTCGAAGTATGCAAGTAGTGACCCGGCGCGCCGAAGTAGTCGAACGTGACCGAAAGTTTGCGCGGGATGAGCCGGATGAATGCGAGCGGGTGCTGGCGGATATTCTCGACACCAGCCTGACCGAAGCAGCGGTCCTTTTCCGCTTCGCCGAACACGTTCCGGCACGACTCGGGAACGCTGCTACCTTCGATCGGGATCCACGCGCCGTTGGCTTCCGGGGCCGACCCGATCAACAAGTTCCAGCCGCCGTTGGCGCTCACGAACACGCAGCGATCCATGCGCGCGCAGTTCCGGATCGTCCACGGTAGACATACGGCGAGCGCGACCGCAGTCACGCTCAACGCGCGGACGACGCGCACAACGTAGCTCGGTTTCGACGCTTCCAGCGAAAAGAACCCGAAAACAGGGGCCAATATCAATAACTGTGGGCGCACCAGACACAGGGCGCCCAGGCAGAGCCCGAGCACGGCCAGTCGTGATCGAGCATGCCCCCTCGAAGCCGCGCGCAAGCTGAGCCATGTCGCGACCACCAGCACTTCAGCCGTCACGCCCTCTGTCATCAAAGCGGGCGTGTAGAGAACCAAGCCCGGATGCAAGGCCACGAGCAATCCCACAATCAGTGCTTCGCGGCGCGAAGCGTAGCGAATCACCGAACGCTGCGCCGCAAACACGGCAAGCGCACCGAGCGCCGCGTTGACCAACATCGCCACCACCGGTCGAGAACCGAAGACAGCGTAGGCGAAGCCAAGCAGCGCAGGATAACCGACCGGATAGTGCGCAGCGTAGGTGACCGCGCCGTCGGGCCA
>Ga0164241_10005082_pt1 | contig 12469 bp, 9 predicted proteins | sample OricomyardsoilBY_FD_108780 | JGI IMG/M metagenome (GOLD analysis project Ga0164241, IMG submission 108780) | Backyard soil microbial communities from Emeryville, California, USA - Original compost - Back yard soil (BY) | ecosystem: Environmental > Terrestrial > Soil > Unclassified | place: USA...
AACTTCCCTTCCGATGAAAATCAGCGCCAGAACCGTAAACAGGATATGGAACGGATTTCCCGTGCTGTGAAGGAAGCTGTGGGTGAGTAATATCCACATTTGACCGGTCTGAAGCCCGCGTATGGTCAGTGACAAATGATTCATCAACCCATTTCCCGACGTTCCGAATATCGGTGCCCGCAAGGCCAGCTGGATAAGAAATGCCGCGACCAGCGACGCGATAAGCCATACCACGGCGGAAGTCCTCCGCCGGGGATAATCGCTTCGCATGTAGGGTCGGTCCGATAACATTGCGAAAAAATTACGCACCTACCGCGCAAATACAAGCACGGCTGGGAGCACAATTTATGACGGGGGAGACACCCACTCGACTTCTTGACACGCCCTGCAAATATCCTTCTGTTGGGCCGAATGGCTAACAAAGCAGAAAAATGGAAAGACAATGTTGGCGGCAAATTTTATGTCGATCAACAGTGCATCGATTGCGACCTTTGTCGCGAGACGGCACCCGCTTTTTTCAAGCGCCAGGAAGAGGGCGGATACTCATTCGTCTTCAACCAGCCCACAACCGAGGAAGACGTGCAATTGTGCATGGAAGCCCTTGAAGGCTGTCCGGTTGAAGCTATCGGCAACGACGGGGACGAATGAACATCACCGCAGGCCGCCGAAGGGCGGTCTGTTTTTTAAAACTCATTGTTAAGCGTATAACATTTCTATTTAACATATCATGCCCTTCTCATCTGTTTCAGCAAGGCGTCGCATACTTTATCTGGCAATATGCGTAGGGATCGTCGTCGGTTCGTCTGCTCTGGCTGCGGAAGAGTTGATCGAGCTCCCGAAGGTGGAAATTTACTCGGCTCAGGTGGCCAATCAAACGCCGGTGGCGAGTTTTGCGATGCCTGTGTCGGGTTTGCGTTTTGAACCGCGGGTTGATCTTCAGGAGCGCAACCTGGCCGAAGGGCAGGCCGATGTAACCGTGCGCGGCGATATTTTCGAGAATACCGGATTCAAGGTGGGAGGCATTTCCCTGTACGATCCGCAAACGGGGCACTACTTCGCGGAGATCCCCGTAGCGCCGGCGATGCTTCAGCCGCCGGTGGTTTTGACCGGGATGGACAACGCGATCGCCGGTTTCAACGCCGATGTCGCAACCGTCGCATACGGCTGGCGTCCGATCGAGCGGAGAGGAGAGGCCTCGTTGGCCTTCGGCGACCACGCAAGCAACCGACAGAGCTTATACCAGGGCGTCGTGTGGCCGGGGAGCGTGGCCGGTCAGACCATCGCGGCAGACTTTGAGGTTTCTCGTTCCGAATCGGACGGATCGGTCCCATTTGGTGATCACAAGTTTGAACGGGCAAGTGGTCGCATCCAATTGAGGGGCGACGGAAGCCAGACGGATCTTTTTGTCGGCACGCAGCGGAAATTTTTTGGATGGCCCAATCTTTATACCCCTTACGGATACAATGAATCGGAATACCTCAAGACCCGGCTTTTCGCGTTCAATCATCGGGTGCAAACCGATCCGGAAAGCTACTGGCAGCTGAGTGCGTCGTACCGGCACAACTACGACGATTACGAGTTCAACCGCGCCGTTCCGGGCGCGTTCAATCCCTATCAGCATACCACCCGTGTCGAATCGGTCGGGTTGGACGGGCACAGCGCGCTTCAGGGCTCCTATGGTTTGACCTACAATGCGCAGGTGATGCGCGATCATCTCGATTCGACCTCGCTGACGTTTGGACGATTCAAGACGCGGCGCTATCTCAAGTTGGCGGCTGTGCTGGATCGTGGATTTCATCCGGCGGCGGGCAATGTGACCGTGCGCGCCGGGGCGACATTCGACGATACCAACCGGGATTCATCGGCCACGTCGCCGGTGGTTGCGGTGGAATTCGCGCCATCGGTCGGCCGCCGATTTTATGCGCAATATTCGGAAAGCACGCAGGTTCCGACCTATACCGCCCTGAACTCCAGCCCGACCAGTGGGCTCTTTCTCGGTAATTCCGACCTCGGGCGTGAAACCAGTCGGAACCTCGAAATGGGTGCGAGGATTAAAAGCGCTGGCGGATGGACCGTCGATGCGGCGGTTTTCTACCGTCAGGAGGGAGACTTGGTCGATTGGACTTTCGCCCGTGGGGTTACGGCCCGCACGGCCAATGCCGTTGATCTGAATGTTCTCGGTTTCGAGATCGTCGCGGCGCGGAAAACCCCGCGCTACGACCTGGTCCTTGGCTATACCTACCTGAACAAGGACGCGGACTACGGCGCGGCAAATGTCGATGCGAGCTTCTATGCCCTCAACTTCGCCAGGCATCGCGTGACTGCCGCCGCAATTCTTCGCCTTGGCATCGGTTTCGAGCTTCGGCTGGACAACGAATACCGGGCGCAGGAGAAAAACCTGCTCCGTATCGCGGGTGGTAATGACGCCGTTCTTTCCGCGTTCGGTCTCTATTACCTTCCTCCCCGCTGGCGCGGAGTCGAGTTTTCCGTTTTGGTGGACAATGTGTGGGACAGCGATTTTCAGGATGTTCCCGCCGTGCCGCCCGCCCGCCGTCAGTTCTCCGCCGGGGCCGCGCTTCGCTGGTAAGGAGCGTCCAATTCATTTGACAGGGCGGCGATCCGGGCGGTCATTACGCGCTCCATGGATAACGCCTTTCTTGATCGCTCCTTTCATATTCGCTGGTCGAAGCTGACCGCGAATCAAGTTGTCGCCGCGATCGAGCACGCCTTGGCGGACGCCGCCCGGGCAATCGATCGGATCGCGCAACAGGATGCCGCCGCTGCGGATTATCGCGGCACGTTTCTCGCGCTTGAAGAAGCGACTGATCTTCTCAACGAAACCTGGGCGAAAGTATCGCATCTTGTCAGCGTGGCGGATGCCCCGGACTTGCGGGAGGCTCACAACGCGATGATTGCCAGGGTGTCGGCGTTCCAGGCTGGAATCCCGCTTAACGAGGCGCTCTGGCTCCGACTGAAGGCTGCTGCGGCTCATCCTTCATCGATGAGTGTGGAAGGGAGTCATCGGCGATATCTGGACGAGACCATGACGGATTTCCGTCAACACGGAGCGGACTTGTCCCCCGAAAAAAAGCGAAGACTCGAAACGTTGCAGAGCGAACTGGCGCAGCTTACGCAGAAGTATTCCGAGAATGTGCTTGATGCGACGAATGCATGGGAGCTGCTCGTGGACAACGCCGCCGACCTGCGCGGACTGCCGTCACATGCCCGGGAGGCAGCGCGTCGGAATGCCTTGAAGAAAGGTCACGGAACCGACGCGGCTCCGGTCTGGCGTTTCACTTTGCAGGCGCCTTCCCAGGAACCGGTGATGCTTTACGCGGAAGATGCGGATTTCAGGCGCAAGGTATGGCAGGCCGCGATCGCCGTCGGCTCCCATGAACCCTATGACAACCGCGGCTTGGTTAAGCGGATTCTGGCTCTGCGTCAGGAGAAGGCGTCGCTTCTGGGGAAGGAACATTTCTCGGATTTCGTGCTCGAGCGGCGGATGGCTCGCAACGGTCGGAAGGCGATTGATTTTGTCGAAGATATTCATCGGCGGGTGAAAGACGCGTTTGTTCGCGAATGTGCCGAACTTGAGCAATTCAAGGCTCAGGCGACCGGCGATGCCGCTGCGCCACTTGCCCCGTGGGAGGTCTCATTTTGGGCCGAAAAGCTGCGTCACGCCCGTTATGATTTCGATGAGGAACAATTGCGGCCCTATTTCCCCCTCGCAGGCGTCCTGTCGGGGATGTTCGAAATCACCCGCCGCGTATTTGGCATAGTGGTGACTGAACAACCGCCGGGAGCAGTGGAGGTCTGGGATCCGGAGGTTAAATTTTACGAGGTTCGCGACTGCACCGGTTGCCATATCGGGTCGTTTTACGCGGACTGGCATCCGCGCGAATCCAAGCGGGGCGGGGCCTGGATGAATTACTTGATCACCGGAGGGCCGCAGCCTGATGGGCGCCGTGCGCCGCATCTCGGCCTGGTCTGCGGGAATCTCACTCCGCCGGCGGGAGACAAGCCCGCGCTCCTGACTCACCGGGAGGTGGAAACGATTTTCCATGAATTCGGACACTTGCTGCATCATCTTTTCGGCGAAGTTGAGATCAAGTCCTTGAACGGAGTGAACGTGGCTTGGGATTTTGTGGAGCTGCCCTCGCAGATCATGGAAAACTGGTGCTGGGAGCGGGAAGGCCTCGATCTCTTCGCGCGGCATTACGTCACCGGGGAACGCATCCCCGTCGAGCTTTTCGACCGAATGACGGCTGCGAGGAATTTTAGAAGCGCGGTCGCCACGATGCGGCAGTTGTCCTTCGCCCGAATGGATCTCGAACTGCACACCAATCCGGCGCCCTGCCTCGCCGGCGACCTGCAGGCCCGGTTGCGCGAGCTTTTGAAGGATTATCAAGTGCCGACCGAGCCACCGGCACCGACGGCGGAAAATCGCTTCACCCATGTTTTTGCCGATCCTGGCGGCTATGCCGCCGGCTATTATTCCTACAAGTGGGCCGAGGTGCTGGACGCGGACGCGTTCACGCGATTCAAGCGGGAGGGTATCTTTAACGCGACGGTGGGCGCGGAATTTGTCCGCAAGATTCTCAGTCGCGGCAATGCGGCGGATCCCATGGAATTGTTCGTGGACTTCATGGGCCGTCAGCCTGACCTGCAGGCTTTGCTGCTCCGATCCGACTTGGCCTGATTCATCCGGGTAAGGTATCGGAATCGGGGCGTCCGTCTATTTTACAACGATCGATGGTATTTCCATTGTGGTCTTTTCGGCTCGCAAATTCACGCGGAGGGATAAGTTGTGCGTGTATCACATCATGATTATCTGGATAGCACTTATTATTGGTCCCTTGCTCTTCGGCCTCTATGCCCAAATGCGCGTTTCAAGTGCCTATGGGAAAAACCTTCGGATCGCCTCCCGCGGTCGCATCACCGGCCGCGAGGCGGCGGCTGCGGTGATGGAAAGCGCCGGTATTCACGATGTCGAGATCGTGGAGGTTCAGGGAAAACTCTCGGATCATTTCGACCCGGTCAAGAAACGCCTGGCCCTTTCCTCGGAGAATTACCGCGGCTACAGCCTGGCGGCGCTGGGCGTGGCGGCTCACGAAGCGGGGCACGCCATTCAGCAAAAAGTTGGCTATTCCATGATGGCTTTCCGCCAGACGCTTGTCCCTGCCGTGCAAATCGCCTCGCCGGTTGCCTGGGGGATCATGAGCTTCGGGATTCTGCTCGCCGCCTTGCTCGGTGCCAAGGCGATCGGAATTATCATGCTTCAAATCGGTATCGCGGCTTTGCTTGTTATCGCGCTGTTTCAACTAGTCACATTGCCGGTCGAGTTCGATGCGAGCCGGCGCGCCAAGGTTCAATTGGTGAATCTCGGGATCCTGCAGGGCGATGAAATGAAGGGCGTCAATGAAACGCTCAATGCCGCCGCATTGACCTACGTGGCCGCGTTCGTCGCGACCTTGGGCAATCTGCTTTATCTTCTGATGATTCTGACGGGCGGCAGGCGCAGCGACTGACGCCCCGGCCGGGCTTTGACTCATGCCGGCCGGGTTCCCTCGGGATCGAACGCCCGGGTGCCGCCCGGGAACTCGATCTTTTCCGTTTTTGTCTGGGAGGAATCGAGCAGACTGCTGATTTCTGAAATCTGGGCTTTGACCTCATCGACGCATTTTTCCAAATGCCGGTCGGTCAGGTGAAGCGGCAGCAGCAACCAGGGATCAAGGGCCGGCGGGATCGCGACTGCGGTCGTCGCACAGATGGCGGAGCGTACCCATTTCGCTGCGTGAAGCAGGCAGGACATTCGTTGATGCCCCGCCGTGCTGCGGGGAAAGTATTGCCAGCGGAGCGGCTCGGACATCGTGATCGGGAAATCCCAGTGCCTCAGCAACGCGGCGCCGGCTTCGGCATTCGTGAATCCCAAAAGCGACCGTTCGCTTTCGCACGCCTCGCCGGGAAGCGATTTATTCGCCAGCCGGGTTCCGGGTCGATTCCGGATGATCCAATCGTCGATGGCGAGCATGCCGATACCGTGGAGGAGACCGACGGTGTACGCGGTGTCGCGCTCTTCTCCGGTAAGGCCGGCCAATGATTCCGCCGCGAGGCCGCAGGCGACGGAGGAAAACCACATTTGGTCCGCCTCGATGCCATACGATTCGAGCGGACGAACGAGCACCTGCGACGCCACCGCATAGGCAACCAGTTCGTAAACCTGATCGTAGCCGACCCGGTTGACGGCATCATCCACATTGAAGCAGCGCGCACCCTTGCTGTAATAGGCGCTGTTGGCTGTCTGAAGAACGCGGGCGGAAATGCCCGGGTCCAGACGGATAAGCTCGACGATCTCCATCATCGATGAATTTCCGTCCGACAACAGGTGCTTTAAACGGGGGAGCACCTTCGGGGCGGAGGGAATGTGGCGCAATTCCCGTACAACCTGTTCGGAAGTGAGAGACGATGGTTTCGTCGTGGAAACGGGGTTGCCCATGTGCCGGTTGATATCGGCACAGACTCGTTAAACTTCTGCCAAAACCATTCGATGCGGTATGCAAAGGCCTTGGGTTGTTCGGGAAACCGCGACCGGAATGATCCCCGAAATGCCGGCAACTGCATCTCAGAGCTAAATTTAACCACGAATCGGACCGATAGTCAGGGCTGTGGTTGCTGATTCCATTCTCCGCCCTGTGAACCTGCATTCACTGGTCCGTCGCACCGCCCTGTGCGGTGTGTGGCTGGTCATGCTGGCTGCCTTGACGGCATTGATGGGCTGGTGGTTCGGCGCTTCCATCCTGACAAGAATACTTCCGGGGCTTCCCTCGATGCGTCCGAACACTGCAGTCGGGTTGATCCTGGGCTCCGCCGGATTACTCTTGTTGTGGCGCCCTGGCGGCCGCGGATTCCGGCGCAGTGTCGCCCGATGGCTGGCTGTCTTAATCGGGGTGATTTGCGGACTGACGTTGATTGAGTATTCCACCAGCTGGAATCTCCGGATCGACGGCTTCTTCGTGCCGGCTTCGGTGATGCGAAATGCACAGTTTTCCGCGGTGCGGATGAGCGCCATGTCGGTGCTGGTGTTCGCGCTCATGGCGGTGAGTCTCCTGTTGCTTTCTCATCCTCTCCGGCGAATTCGAACCTATCATCAATGGTTCGCCATAAGTATGATGGCCTTGTCGATGCCGGCGACCCTGTCGTACCTCTACAGCGTGTATGACGGGAAGTCGCTTCAGGCGGCCATGCATTTGTCGCTAAACTCGATCTTCTGCCTTCATATCCTGGCGATCGGAGCCCTTGCCGCCCGGCCCGAAGAGGGCATGGTCCGCCGCCTTGTCGCGCCGGATGCGGCCGGCCTGCTAAGCCGGCGCATGGTATTCGCGCTCCTGTTTGTATTGCCTCTTTTCGGTTGGCTTGGGTTGCGCCTGGGAAAATCCGGCTCCTGGCCGCTCGAACTCAGTGTCGCGGTTCTCGTGGTGCTGAGCATGGCCCTGATGCTGGCAATCACCATTGTGACCGCCCGGGCGCTTCACCTGATCGAGCGGCGGCGCGAGGAAGCGGAGCAGGACAAGGAACGTGCGTTCGCCTGCCTGCAGCAACAGGCCGGCACCTTGCAACAACAGGTGGTCAATCGCACCATGGAGCTCGCCGAGGCGGTCACGCGTGCCGAACGGCTGGCCTTGGTTGCGCGCCACACGACGAATGCGGTGATGATCACGGATTCCGCCGAGCGCATCGAGTGGGTGAACGATGCCTTTTCGTTGATGACAGGTTATTCGGACGAGGAAGCCCGAGGCAGGAAATCGGATGAATTATTGATCGGACCGGATTCCGACCTCGAGGTCGCCGAAACCATGCGGGCGCGCTTGCAGGCAGGCAACAGCTTCAAGGGGGAACTCTTTTGCTACACGAAGGATCGCCAGGGCGCCTGGTTGCGCTGGGACGTCCAACCGGTGCACGATAACGGCACGCTGCGACATTTTGTCGGCATCGCCACGGATATTACCGAGGAAAAACGGGGGGCCGAAGCCCTGCGACTCAGCGAGGAACGCTGGCTGCTCGCACTGGAGGGAAGCGATGATGGCGCCTGGGATTGGGACATCGCGAACGATACAACCTGGTTTTCCCCCCGGTGGAAGGCGCTGCTCGGTTATACGGAAACCGAGTTTGCCAACAACTACGACTCCTGGCGCAAGATCATGCATCCGGATGACTGGCCATGGGTGCAGGCGACCATGGACGCCTACCTGACGCGCCGGACGGAGGCTTACTCGGTCGAGTGTCGTATGCAGCACAAGGACGGTTCCTGGCGCTGGATTCTGACGCGCGGCAAGGCGCGGTTCAGTGCGGAGGGGCGTCCGCTTCGCATGATCGGCACGCACACGGATGTCACCACCTGGCGTGAGACCGAGGCCGACCTCCGGCTGGCACGCGAACAATCCGAACAATTGAACTCGCAACTGGAGGATGCAATCGGCCGCGCCCAGCAATCCGCGCTGGAGGCGAATCTCGCCAGTCAGGCCAAGAGCGAGTTCCTCGCGGTGATGAGCCACGAGATCCGCACCCCGATGAACGCGGTCATCGGCTTCACCAGTCTCCTTCTCGATACTCAGCTGACGGCCGAGCAGCGCGACTGGCTGCGCACCGTGCGCAGCAGCGGCGAGGCATTGTTGACCATTATCAACGACATCCTTGATTTCTCAAAGATCGAATCCGGCCGGCTTGAACTCGAACAACAGCAGGTGAGCGTACGCCAGTGCATTGACGATGTCGTCAGTCTTCTCAGCGATCAGGCGCGTCGAAAGAACCTTGAGCTTCGTGCCGTGGTGAATTCACGGGTGCCAAGCTGGATAACGACGGACGGAACCAGACTGCGGCAGGTCCTCCTGAACCTGATCGGAAACGCAATCAAGTTTACCGAACGCGGCGAAGTCGAGGTGAGTATTTTCGGGGAAACCGGCCCGGCGGGAGAATCGCTGCTCGGCTTCGATGTGCGCGACACCGGGGCGGGGATCGCACCCGATCGCCTCGATCGCCTTTTCAAGCCTTTCAGCCAGGCCGATTCGTCAACGACGCGGAAATATGGCGGCACCGGTCTCGGACTCGCGATTTGTCGGAGCTTGGCCAAGTTGCTCGGCGGTTCCGTCGAGGTTGCCCGGACATCGTCTGCGGGCACCACCTTTCACTTTACCATCGCATGCGTGCCGTGCGACATGATGCCGGATGTTCTTCTGAGCGATCTGGCATTGGGAGGAAACGGCCGGGCTACGCGTCCGCCGATGGCCGTGGCGAAGACCGACGAAAACGGAACTCATCTACAGCCGTTGCGAATCATCGTCGCGGAGGACAATGCGGTTAACCAGAAGCTGCTGCAGCAGCTGCTCAAGCGGTTGAAGTTCGAGGCTGAATTTGTCAGCAACGGGATCGAGTGTCTCGAATTGCTCCGAAACGGCACCTACGATATCGTACTCATGGATTGCCAGATGCCTGAAATGGATGGGTACGAGGCGACCCGCCGCGTGCGCGCGGGCACAGGTGGCGAAGTCCACAAGGGCATCCGGATCATTGCGCTTACCGCCCATGCCATGGCTGGCGATCGCGAGAAGTGCATGGAGGCGGGCATGGACGACTACCTGACGAAACCGATCCAGCCCGCTCAGCTTGTCGCGGCCTTGGAGCGCGCTCGTCCGCCGGCCAGGGTGTGATCCAGGGAACTTGTCTTCGATTTCCCCCGGCTTGGTGCCACGGGATCCCAAGGAATCGAGTTTTGTTCAACGGACTATGATACGAGGTGGGTAATCAACCCTGCGATCGGCCTCGTTCGGTTGGTGAAGCAACCCTAAATCAAATCCGCCCTCAAAGCTCTGGGAAGCTTTGCTTCAGAGGGTGGTCCGACCGTAGATTTTTTGCAGCAGGGCGGTGGCCGGCGCCGGTGTTGCGACCGATTCCACTCCGCGGCTCAGGCTTACGCGTAACAAAAGCTGTTCATTCTCCTTGTCCAACTGAAGAATCTGCAGGATCCGGCTGCGCAACTTTTCCACGGTGGGACGCGTTTCCTTTCCTGCTTCCCCGCCGGCGTTGCTGACCCGCAGGCTGGACAGCGCGGCGTCGAGCTGTTCGAGCAACGAACGCTTGCGTTCGAGCAAGGCGGCGTCGGTGGCGCGGCGATGCTGCTTCAGATGACGGTTTTCCTCGAGCGCGAGCTGGTACAGCTCGTCACAGACTTGCAGGTGTTTTTGCAGCGTTTCCTGAGTGGTCATTGCCGGAGGTGAAATTAGGCTGGCTGGAAACATTCGTGTCAATGTTCGGGACGATCGTGTGTGAAGATGGCGGGCTTTTCGGCAAGATGCCCGTCACCGGGGAGAATACCGCTGCGAGCTGATGCTCTGTTCGCTCATGCCAGTTCAGCTGGCCAATTCGCCAGGCGGCCATGCGCGCGAGTTCGCTCATTTCCGGATTCGGCGCCTTGGCGGATTCCGCAGCCGCGGCCTCGGTTCCACCGGGGGATCCGCCTGCCGGGGCGAGTGCGTCCACGATCGTTTGATAGGCGGAGGCGGCGCGATCGTAGAGACGCATCCGCTCGTAACAAAGGCCGGTCTGATACGCGACCGGCAGGCGCCATTCGGCTTCGGGCGAAAGGGTGGCGAGGCACTGGTAGATTGTGAGGGCGTTCAGGGTGTCGCCGCTTTGGAAAAAATCATTGGCCAGCTGATTGCCGGTGCGGCGCTGCCAATAGGCCCACAATTTGGGATCGGCCGCTGTTTTTTCGGTGCGAAGAAGGGCGAGCGTGGCGTTCAGGGCCTCCTCCTTGCGGCCGAGGGTCCGAAGTGAGACCGAGAGGAGATACCGGGCCTCCGGCACACGCTCGTCCTGCGGCCATTCGTTCAGGTAGGCATTCAGGGTCTTGATCGCGCCTTCATAATCTTTCTCGTGGAAGAGCGCATCGCCGGATTTGAAGTGGGCGCGGGCGCGGTCCGCCGGCGCGAGGTCGAGAAGCCGCAGGCGCGAGAAGAATTTGTTGGCCTCGGCATAGTTGCCCTGTTGGAAGTGGGTTTCGGCGATCTCGAACTGCGCGGTTTTCGCAAGTACCTGGTAGTGTTCCGAGTTTTCGGAGGACAGTTTTAACGTGGAATTGATCACATTGTAGAAACGCGAAAGAGCCAATTGGCTGGCACCCAGCGCGCGTTGGGTGCGACCGAGTTCGAGCAGCGCGTCCGGAATATAAACGGCCGTCGGATAGTCCTTGATGTACCGTTCGTAGATCGCGGCCGCCTTGGTCAGCGAGCCGCTGCGACGGTAAACGCGCGCGAGGCCGAGTAGTGCGTCCGGCAGATCGCGATTGTTGGCGCGCGGTGAAACCAATATCTGACGAAAGGCGATTTCGGCTGCATCCCAGTCCGAGCGTTCGGTGAGCGACAGCCCGAGTTTCTGCAAACCGTCGATTTCACGGTGAGGGTCGTCACTGCTGAGGACGGCGCGGGCCGGCTCCTCATGCGGGCGATCCGCCGCCGTCGCGCCGGGGATGGACGGCGCGACGACCTCCGCTTTCCCTCCTTGAACAACTTCCGTACCCGCGCGGCTCGCAGGAGCTCCCGTCAACAGCATGATGAGCGCGCACAGAAAGGTCGGCGTCGGGCGGCGGAGTGTCATCGTTGCTGGTAGGTGGCGGAGCTCGCGGGCAATTGACCGGGTGCGGGAGGTTGACTGACTTCGGAGGAAGAGGGGATTACCACATCACTCCGGGCGGGGAACCTGAAATAGGGCAAAAAGTCCTCCGGTCTGGTGTTGGGGCGGGTATCGTCCGGTATGATGTTTGGCGCGGGTTTGGTGGCCGCGGCGGTTTTGGAAATATCCACAGGTTCAACGACGGGAGCTGCAGGGGCTGCGATCGGTTCCACAGTTGCGGTCGGATGCGCTGGTTCTCCGCCAGGAAGGGCGGCGATGGCCGGTTGCGCTGCAGAGCTGGTCGGCGTTTCCACCTTGGCAACCGCGATCGGAATAGCGGGCGGTGTCGCGCGGAAGCGCAATGACGGTGCTCCTGCGACCAGCAGATAGGGTCGCGAGTTTGAGTCGCTGGCCGGATTGAATGGCAAACGCATCCGGGCGAAGGCATCCGAGCCGAACGGCGCCAGGGCGTGCTGGAGCAGCAAAAGGGTAAGCACTCGCAAGGTACGGTGGAGGCCGCCCTTGGGAGCAGGTGGTTGAAAATTCATATCCGTGTAAACGTTCCATGGTGTTGGATCGTGATGATTCGCCCTGACTTGTTCTTAACGGCACAGGCCAGGCTCGCCTGTAGTGGAAACTCCCGTTTAGTCCGAATCGAAGCGGATGTGTAAGCGCCTTTAAACCCAATACTGTTCACTTAGATAGTTGACGTTGATTTGTCTTTCCGCAAGCTGAAGGGATGGCGCGAACTGCAATGACGATGGGAGGGGGAGGCAAACTCGCGGAGCACCTCAGTGTGAGCGTG
>Ga0164241_10005083_pt1 | contig 12466 bp, 8 predicted proteins | sample OricomyardsoilBY_FD_108780 | JGI IMG/M metagenome (GOLD analysis project Ga0164241, IMG submission 108780) | Backyard soil microbial communities from Emeryville, California, USA - Original compost - Back yard soil (BY) | ecosystem: Environmental > Terrestrial > Soil > Unclassified | place: USA...
AACGGGAAAAGGAGGTTTGCTAGTCGTGGCGGCAAGCATGTCGCCCTTGGTCACGCGGCCGGCTTTACCGGTACCGGCGACGGCGGCCGCACGTTGTTCCTCGCCGGCATGTGCGAGCTGGCCCGACACGGCCAGGTCCTCAGCATCGGACCCGACGTGGATCCGGCCCGCCCCGAGCACCCACGCATCACCTACTTCACCGGCAGGCCCCACGATGACGAGGTGGTGGAGCGGGTCAGATCCCTGGTAGGCACCGGCCGGGCCGTGGTGTTGTTGGGGTCGCGGACCGACCGTCACAAGACGTCCCTCGAGTTCGAGGCCTATTCGTCGCTGGTCCCCGTCGGCTCCTACGTGGTCGTGGCCGAGACCATCGTGAACGGCAACCCGGTCTGGCCGGCGTTCGGCCCCGGCCCGGGTGAAGCGGTCAAACAGGTGCTGACCAAGCACGGCGAGTTCGTCCATGATCCGTCCAGACAGAAGTACGCACTCACGTTCAACCCCGGCGGATTCCTCCGTCGGGTGCGCTGAGCGGACGAAAGCCCGACCGTGTTCGGATCCTGATCAGTTGGTCTCCGGTACCCGGTAGACGAGCACGTTGTCACCCGCGGTCTCCAGGCGTGCCCGACAGCTCGTCTCGACCTGGCGGGTCACCTCGTCCCTGTCGAGTTCAGGCGAGGCGGTCACGATCAACCGTCCGCCGTCCATGATGCGGTCCCGGGAATCGGCCGCCTCGGACAGGGAACGGGCATCCACCGCCAGGACGGCCAAGGTGTCCTGCCTGGTCTCGGGCCTGACCCGGTCGTCGTCAAGGCCGAGGGCCGCCATGGACGTGCGATCGCTGGAGAGCGCCGGGCCTCCCAGGACCAGGTCCCCCTTGAACTCCGGCGATGCCTCCACCGCGGCCCGCAGGAGCGCGTTCAGGTCGGGAGTGGCCAACGCCGATCCCAGGTGGCCCGCGGGAGCGTTCAGGGTCGATGCCAGGGCGGCCCGGGCGAGCTCGGCCCCAGCGCCGGAGTCGACCATTTGGGGGTCGGCCTGCAGGTCCTGTGCCCGGAGCCGGTTCAAGGTCAGTTCCAGATAGGCCTCGGCACCTTCGCTGATCTTGTTCTTGAGCAGGTGCACGTAGCTCTGCTCGAAGATGACCGCGTCTATCCGGAGCTGTTCGGACAACACCAGCAGATCATGTTGACCCTGCGGGCTCTCGAGGTGGTCCAGGACCTGGGTCAGCTCGGGGTGGGTCCTGAGCCGTTCGGTCTCGACGGCGATGGCCAGACCGAAGTAGATGGGCAGCTCGACCAGTCGCACGGGGCGGTCGTAGGTGGCAAGGAAGTCGTCCACCCCGGTCATGACACCGTTGCGGGGCCCACCCTCCATCTCGGCGTTGGCCAGCGTCCGGTTCATGCCTCCCTTGGGAGCCAGCTTGCGCCGGTTGGGATAGATGCCGGCGCGGCGGTACGGCTGGCGGTGCTCGGTGGGGATCCGCGAAGGCTCGTAGTAGAGGTCGCGGCGTCCGTAGGGCCAGCCGACGTCGTGGCACAACAGGATCGGCAGTGGCTGGCCGGCCTGGCGGGCGGTGGTGCTCAGCATCTCGAGCTCGTGGAAGACGGTGAACCAGTTGTGGTCACCGTCGACCAGCGCCACATCCATCGCCGGGAGGCCGGGTAGGACGTCGTGGCTCAGCCCGCGGTGGAACGAGTATCGACCGGGGAAGGCGGCCTCGTGCTCGGCGGGATCGAACTGTGGCAGCGGATCGATGACGTGCAGCTCACTGTCTGGACCCAGTTGTTCGAACATGCGGGCTGTCGTCTCCCCGCGCAGCGCACCGATCTCGACGACTCGGCGGGCGCCGCTGGCCCGGATGACTGGTGCGATCGCTATATCCCAGAACGGGAACATGGGTCTGCCTGACTGATCGATCCGACCGGCGGACGGTAGCAAACCCCGACGGTCACCCCACCCGTACCCAGATCAGATGAGCGGGGTGTCGTGTCAGACGGGTGCTCCCGGCGTCGACCGGCAGCTGCCTCGTCGTGTCTGCCAGTAACCTGCCCCTCATGGGTCTTCTCGAACGCATCAAGGGCGCCCGACCTGACCGGTCGGGTCCAGCCGATCCTCAGCCCGAGCCACCTGAGAACCAGGCGCTCATCGACGAGGCGACGGCCGCGATGGACGAGGGCCGCAACGTAGACGCCATAGATCTGTTGCGAGCCGCGAATGCGTTGGCGCCGTCACCCGAGCTCGAAAAGACGCTGGTCCGGGCCCGACACCTCGCTTTCGAGGAGCTCGAGGGAGAAGTCGGCGTTGCCCAGTGGCCGCCGTCCTACCCGGATCTCACCCCCGATGTGGCCGGGTTGCCCGAGGTGGACAGCAGCGAACTCACCACCGAGGCGCTCGGAAGCGCGCTGGTCAATCACGGAGCCCTGATCGTGCGGAACCTGGTTCCGGAGGGAGCCGTCGCCCCGTTGGTGGAAGGCATCGACCGTGCCTTCGACGCCTACGACGAATGGTTCGAGAGCGGCGACCGGGAGTACACCACCGAATGGTTCTCGGACTTCAAGCCCGAGGGTGCGTTCCACGGCCAGATGGTGCCCAAGGGGTGGGTGCGCGAGGGCGGAGGGGTCTACACCGCGGACTCCCCGCGGATGGTGTACCAGGTGACCGAGGCGTTCGAGGCCGCCAACCTCCGCGACGTGTTGACCGGCTACATGGGTGAGCGGCCGGCCCTGTCGGTGAAGAAGAACACGCTGCGACGTGTCCCCACGGACATGAAAGCCGCAGATTGGCATCAGGACGGGGCGTTCCTGGGGGAGGGCATCCGTTCGGTGAACGTGTGGCTCCCGCTGACCCGCTGTGGCGGCGATGCGCCCACCGCCGGGCTGGACCTCGTGCCGGCCCGGATGGATCGCGTCCTCGAGACCGGAACCGAGGGCGCGTGGTTCGACTGGTCGGTGGGACCCGGGGTGGTCGAGCGGGTTTCCCAGGACGCCAAGGTCATTCGTCCCGAGTTCGCCGCCGGCGATGCCCTCCTGTTCGATGACCTGTTCCTGCACCGCACCGGTGTGGCGGAGTCCATGGAGTTCGAGCGTTACGCAGTGGAGTCCTGGTTCTTCGCTCCGTCGGTGTACCCCGACAAGCAGATCCCCCTGGTCTTCTGATCGGTGGCGCGCAAGAAGCGACCCGAAGAGAAGTTCCGTAGGGCACTCGTAGCTGACATCAGGGCCCGTCAGCCCAGCTTCCGCACCGCGGTGGTGGCCGATCTGAAGGCCAACATGATGTTCAGGGGCAAGGGAAGGCCCCTGGAGGGGCCGGCCGACACCGTCTGGCAGATCGTGAAGATGATGTGGGACAGCGACGCCTACTTCGCCCAGGTCCTGTACCGGATGCGCACGAGCCTGGCTCGTCGCAACGTCCCGTTCCTGCCACGTCTCTTCCACCACTGGGCCATGTCCAGCGCGCAGGTCTGCATCGGTGACCCCGTGACCATCGCCCCCGGCTTCTACCTGGCTCACGGCCAGGTGGTGATCGACGGAGTGGTGAACATCGGCCCCGGCGCGGTCTTTTTCCCCTGGGTGACGGTGGGCCTGAAGGCCGGCGTGATCGACGGACCGACCATCGGAGCCAACGCCCGGATCGGTACCGGCGCAAAGGTCATCGGTCCTGTGACGCTGGGCGACAACGTGAACGTCGGGGCAAACTCGGTCGTGGTCGACGATGTGGCCAGCAACACCACGGTCGTTGGTGCCCCGGCCCGACCGGTGGCCCGAGCAGAATCCTGAGGGCCCACTCGCCCCTCAGGACGTGCGGCGCAGGAACCCTCCGGGGTTGAAGCTGAGCGTCATCCGTTCGGGTTGCTCGTCGGCCACGAACTCGGTGTGGCTGGCCAGGATTCCCGCGACCGCCTCGTAGGGGCCAGGTCCGAAGCTCGAGTACACCGGGTGGCCGTTCATGATGGTCTCCTCCACCACCACGAACCCTCCGACCGGCACGTGATGAGCGTAGGTCTCGAACTCCCGGACAACCCGTAGCTTGCCCGAGCGGGACCCCAGGATGACCAGCGCGTTGGCCTGCGGTCCGACCACCTGGTCGACCGCTGCCCTGGTTTCCTCGCCGAAGGTGGATTCGACCGTCAGGTAGCGGAGGCGGTCATGGACGGGCCGGTCGACGGCGTCGTTGGTGTTGATCGACAGGACCTCCCCATGGCCCACCAGATCACAGATGGTCGCCAGGAAGTGGGCCTTCTGGCCACCGAAGCTCGGGCCCTCGATGATCCAGTCGGGTCGAAGCTTGGCGATCAGCTCCTGATACGCCCAGAGGTCGGTCGGGGACTTCTCGATGGTCTTGCCCAGCCACGAGGTGGAGCGCCACTGGCGGGAACGCCAGTAGGCATCGGTGTAGGACCACCGCAGTTCCTCGGGGATCGGCTCGGACTTGGCCGGCTCGGCATCGGGGTCTCCCTCGAACCCGCCCTTTTGGAACAGCGTTGCCGAGGTCATGCGCCTGGGTCGGGTCCGGGCCGCCTCGTCCCGCATGGTGCCGATGAAGTGCATCTGTTTGCCCGGCCCTCGGAAGGTCTTGCCCCGCAACTCGGCGAACTCGGTTCCATAGGACGCGACCCGGCGTCGTCTCTCGTCGACCTCGGGTTGGTTCGTGGTGGTCCCGCCGTGAACCTGGTGGAAGGATCCCTCGCCGAGGATGGTGCTCACCTTCACCCCGGGCGTGGCGCCCAGGCGCTCGAACAGTTCCAGGTTGGCGAAACCGCCGCCGGGAACCACGAAGCTCTCGTCGAACGCCCCGACCTGTTGCATGACCTTGCGGGGAACGAACAGGCAGTTGCTCTCCCACATGCCGTCGAGCCAGTCCCTCTCGCCGATGAAGTGTCCGATCTGGAACAGCCGGTAGCCCTCGGTCGGCCAGGCGATCTTCTTGAAGAGCTCGTCCTCGGACTCCTGGTCGTAGCCCGCAGCCATGACGTCGCCCTGCTGGCCCGGACCCACGTACCACTGCTGGGTCATGACGACCGACGGGGCGAACTGGCGGCTGGCCTGCACCCCGTAGTGCAGCACTCCCGGTGTGAGCACGTGGGCACCGTCGATCATGAGGGCGATCGTGGAACCGCTCGAGGCCGCTATCCCCTTGTTGAGGGCGAAGATCGGGCTGGGCTTGGCGCTGTCGCCCATGTCCAGGTACTGGAACTCGGGTCCGAAGCCCTTCACGTACGCCTCGTCGAGCTTCTGGTCGGGTGAGGACCCGTTCTCGACCACGATGACCTCGTAGTCGATGCCATCGAGGTCCTGTTGATACGCCCGGCTCAAGGAGTGGAGGGTGCGGGCCGCCTCGCGCTTCATGTTGTAGAAGACCACCACCACTGAGAGCGTCTTGGCCTTGCCGGTCGGCGGCTCCACCATCGGTGCCCCGACGGCCACCGTTCCACCGCGCTCGATCCGTCGCTCCCGCAGCTTCTGCCAGCGCGTCTTGGAGTCGGCGACGGGCGCGGCATGGGCCGTCTTCTCCCAGGTGACGGCGGAGCCGTCGATGCGCACGATGGTGTCGCTCACCCCTGCCTCGGCACGGAAACCGTCGACCGAGTCTCGGCAGGCGGGATCGTGGAGGTAGTCGTCGATGATGACTGTCCCACCGATCGAGACCCGGTCATACAGGGCGGTCAGAGCGTCACCCGCCTTCTGCCCCTGATCAGGGCCGATGCGCAGCAGGGCGATCTGCTCGATGGGTGCTTCGGGCAGCGTCTCGGCGAAGTCGCCCTGGACGAAGCGGGTCCGGTTGTCGAAGAGGTCGAAGCGTTCGAACGCGTCACGAACCTGGTTCAGGTCTGCCCGCAGGTTCGGGAGTCCCTCACCTCCCCCGGCCTCGATGTCTTGGGGCATCCCCGGATCGTGGGCGATGTCATCGACCCGGAAGTCATCCGCGACCCAGACCTTTCGCCAACCGACCTCGTAGATCTCCAGGAACGCCCGCATGAACACGGCGGCGCCGCCCCGTCCTGCTCCACACTCCACCAGGTCTCCGGGGATGGCCTCGCTGCGGATGGTGTCCAGGCATTCCTGGATGTGGTCCAGGCGCCGGCGGCCCATGGCGGTGTAGGGGAAGTAGGCAGGGAAGATGCCGTTGGGGTCGGGTGGGGCATCCGAAGCCCGGCCGTTGCGCCGGGCGGCGAGGGCGTCCTTGGTCTTGGCCTGGAGGATCCGCCCCGGGTCACGGAGCTGCTCGAGTGGCGGCTGGGTTCCGTTGCGGATGCAGTTGAGCATGGTGCCCATCCGCAGCTCGTTCTCGATGTAGTGCTCATCGAGCAGGGCGGCCTTCAAGGTGTCCAGGTAGCGGACCGCCGCCCGTTGGTGCTTGGCCGTGAAGTTGTGGGCGTACAGGGCCCCACGGAGCCGGACGTCCTCGATCATCTCGAGCATTTCCAGGCGGGCATCGGGCCCCTCGAGGTGGGCGAGCACCTTGGCGAGCTCGGGCTCTCGCGCCAACCGTTCCTCTTCGACTATCACGGCCAGTCCGAAGTAGACGGGCAGGACGATCATCTTGAGGGGCCGGTCGTACTCCTCGATGAAATCGTCGATGCCGGTCATCACGCCGTTGCGGGGTCCGCCCTCGGTCACCGCGTTGTAGTGGTCGAAGTTCAAGCCACCGCGGTTCAAGAGCCCGGGCTTGTCCATGTGGATGCCCTTCTGCTCGTAGGGCTGCCGGAACTCCTCGGGAACGGTGTCGGGGTTGTAGTACAGGTCGCGGCGGCCGTAGGGCCACAGAACGTCGTGGAGGATCATCACCGGCATGTCGGCCCCGGCGTCACGCGCGGTCTGGGCCAGCTGCTTGAGCTCGTTGTAGACGGTGTACCAGTTGTGGTCTCCGTCGATCAGGGCGACCTCGCACGGCTCCATCGACGGCAGCGCATCGAGGCTGAGCGCCCGGTGGAAGATGTAACGGCCGGGGAAGGCCTGCTCGTGCTCGGCCGGATCGAACGCGGGTAGCGGATCGATCACGTGGAACTCGACCCCGGGCCCGAGGTGGTCGAGGACCTTGACGGTCGTCTCGCCCCTCAGCGCGCCGATCTCCACCACGCGCTTGGGCCGGACGGCATCGATGATTGGTGCCAGAGCTATGTCCCAGAACGGAAACATGGTGCTGGATTCCCCTACTTTCGGTGGATTGATCCGGTCGACGCGGTTAGGTCCCGACGGCTCCGGTGTGAACCGGTGGCGTCGGCTCAGCCGTGATCGAGGCGGAGTGAATCGTACATGTGCCTGGCTCCGGTCGAGCCAGACGGGGTCGCCAGGTGCTGCTACCCGTCGTCACGACTGGGTGAGGTCGCCGATCGGTTGGTCTGTGGCTGTCTCGGTGGCTGCTGTCTCGGTGGCGGGTTCGAGCTCGGTGGCTGCTGTCTCGGTGGCGGCGTCGAGCTCGGTCGGAGCCTGGACGAGCGCCGTCGCCGAGCGGTCTCGCTTGTCCATCTTGTTCTTCCAATGCAGAAGCGGGCGTTCCACCAGGAACCAGGAGGCGAGCACGACAACGGTCGTGAGGGCCATCGCCACCGCGATCTGTGCGTCGACCGGCTGTTGGTCCATGTGCTCCTTGACCGCCCAGAGCACCGGTACGTGCCACAGGTAGAGCCCGTACGAGACACGTCCCACCGCCCTGGCCGGCCGAAGACGCAGGACGGGGCGAAGGGCCCAGTCGGACTCCACGCAAGCCAGGATCATCACCGCCCAGGCCAGCGAGATGAGGGTGAATCCCCCCTTGTAGGCGAATGGATCCGATTGGTTCACGAAAAGCAGAACCCAGGTGACGAACACCATGACGCCCCACGTCATCGCCGACAGAACCTTCCGGGGAACGGTGACGCCGTGCACCCACCCGTAGGCCAGCAAGGCCCCGATCATCAGCGAGTCGGCCCTGGTGTCGGTGTGGGTGTAGAGCCGCAGCCAGCCCCAGGTTCCCGTGGTGGCGTCATCCCACATGTAGTACCGGCGAACGGCCACCACGACGATGGCGGTGGTGAGCACGATCGTCACCGTCCTCAGGTGGCGGCGGGCCGGCAACAAGAAGATCACGACCAGCGGCAACACGATGTAGAACTGCTCTTCCACGCCCAGCGACCAGAGGTGGGTGAGTCCTCGCGCCACCGGGGACAAGATGTCGTTCATCTGGAAGTTCAGGCCGTACACCGCGGCATGGAAGATGGTGTTCCGTTCCACGTCGGAGGGGTAGTTGGGCGGTCCCTGGGTCGAGGCGTAGATCCAGTGCGCCACCAAGAGGAGATAGAGGGCAGGGAGAAGACGCACCGCTCGGCGGATGTAGAAGGCCCCTAGGCCCACTCTGCCGGTACCTTCCTGCTCCCGTAGGAGCAGCGCGGTGATCAAGAATCCACTCAGAACGAAGAAGAGATCCATGAACATGAAGGTGCCGGTGATCTCCTTGAGTTCTGCGCCGTTGCTGGGAAGCAGGATCAAGAAGATGTGGCCCACGACCACGAACAACACGCCAAATCCGCGTATGCCGTCGAACTCCGGGATGAAGCCGATCCGTCGCTCGCTCGAAGGAGCGACGTTCTCACCTCGGCGCGCCTTGGTGGTCAACTGACACCCACGCGAATCCCTTGCATGCGGGTGGATGGTATCGCGCCCCCTTCGCTCGAAGGACGTGGATCGACTCGGCGAAAGAGGCGTGAATCGACTCAGCGGGAGGGGTTGACGACCAGTTCCAGAGCGTGTTCGTACAGCTCCACGTCGTCGGCGTTGTCCTCCGCTATGCGCCGTCGGAAGGACTCGGGCACCTCGAAGCGTTCGGTGCGGTTGGCGGTGAGTGGTTTGCCCAGATCCCACCCGAAACGGTCCGTCAGATGGCGACAGAACTCGTCGAAGTGCTCCTGGGTGCCCAACACGTCGATGCTCTCGAGACCCGCCTTGGCGCGGGCCAGGCGCTCGGGGCCGCCCTCGACGACCGTCAGGGCGCCACCGGTCATCTCCTCGGTGGACAGGCTGAACATCTTCACCATGTGGTTGTGGACCAAGGTGTCGAAGCGGTGCGGGTCCTCGTAGATGGCCTCCAGCGGAAGGTCTCGGTCCGCGGGGGTGAGGGTCCGGTGATGGCGAAGGTAGGACAGTGTCCGCTCGACTGGCTCGCGTACCACGCTCAGCGTCGTGAACGGGTCGCCGAGCAACTCTGCGGTGCACAAGGGGAAGTGTCCGGCGATGATGCGCGCCTCGTGACGGCGTTCGGGCCATCGCTTCTGGAGCTGCTCGACGACCAGCTGGGGAGCAACGTTGACCGGGTCGCCGTCGGTGGAGTTGGGGTAGACCCCCGCCTCACCGAACTGACGCCGGAAACGGATCAGCAGCGTCGTCCCGGCTGCCTTGAGGACGTGAACGAAGAAGAACCGCTCGGGTTCTCGTCCGCTGGTGGTCTCACCGGCCATCAAACCGTGTCGGGGTCGGGATCGGCCAAGCCGGCTCGAACCCCGGCGGCGGCGCGAACCTGTTGGGAGGTGCGGGGCTTGCGCCACCACCTACCGGCCGGGTTCGAGTCCTGGCTCTCCACGGTTTCGGCGTGGTTCTCCAGGAACGAGGTGACCGCGTTCAGCACACCGTCGGGTGCATGGGACGACACCATCACGAACCCGCCGGGGGCGACCCGGTCATAGAGGTTGCTCAGAACCGGTTCGACCAGGTCGGGCGGGGACTGGGCGAAGAGGATGATGCCGATCTGCTCCGACCAGATCTCGGGCAGCTCTTCGGCGATGTCGCCGGGCAGGGTGTGGATCCGGTCGTCCAGGAGGTCGAAGGCGGCCAGCGCCGCGTCCACCGACTGCAGGGAGGTCGCCCCGGACTCCGCGAACCGGTCGTGGACCCAGAGGTGGTACGGCTTCATCAGGTGGGCCTCGAGGTACGCCCGCATGAGGACCGCCTCGCCCCCGCGTCCGGCCCCGGTTAGGAAGTGGGCACCTCGCACGCCCTCGGTCCGGATCGTGTCCAGGACCTCCTCCAAGGCGTCCAACTCGGTCGGGTCCATGTCGACCAGCGGTCCGTCCCCCGATGGGCCCGCCAGGATGCGCTTCTTCACGTCTCGCAGGTAGCGGCGTCCCAGAGCGGTGGCATCGACCCGTTGACCACCCAGGGTGTGCTGGTGGATCAGCGCCTCGAGGCGGAGCTCCTCGGCCAACTTCATCAGCTGGTACCGGGTCCCGGCGCTTTCGAGGCCGTCCAGAGCCGCGCGCAACTCTGGCTGTGCCTCGAGCCGTTCGTTCTCGACCACGATCGCCAGGCCGAAGTAGATCGGCAGGAGGACCTTGCGAAGGGGTTTGTCGTGCTCGGCGATGAAGTCGTCCACCGCGGTCATGATCCCGTTGTGCGGTCCCCCTTCCACCCGGGCGTTGGCCAGCCCGGGGTTCAAGCCACCGGAGCCTGGTTGAAGTCGAATCTGGCCGGGGACCATCCCGGCTCGACGCCAATCCTTGCGGTGCTCGGCGGGGACCGAGTCAGGGTCGTAGTAGAGATCGCGCTTCCCGTAGGGCCACGACACGTCGTGGAGGATCATGACGGGGAGCATCGACCCGGTCCTGCGGGCCGTTTCACGCAACAGCCTGAGCTCGTTGTAGACCGTGTACCAGTTGTGGTCCCCGTCGATCAGCGCGGCGTCCACGGGCGGGACGTCAGCGAGGACGTCCAGGCTCAGTGCCTGGTAGAAGACGTACTGACCCTTGAACTCCCGCTCGTGTTCGATGGGGTCGAAGTCCGGCAGCGGGTCGATCACGTGGAGCACGGTCTCGGGACCGAGGCGGTCGATCATCTGTCGGGTGTTCTCGCCTCTCAGTGCACCGATCTCGAGGATCTGGTGCGCTTGGGCTGCTTCCAACACCGGTGCGACGGCGATATCCCAGAACGGAAACATCCTGTGCGGGCTCCTAGCTGCTCGATTCGGGCCGAGGGGACACTACCTGTGGTCGCGACTGGCATCATCAAGTGATGGGGATGGCGCGTTGAAGGTCTTCGGAATCGGACTCAACAAGACCGGGACCATCTCGCTGCACGAGGCACTCGAGACGCTCGGTTTCCGCAGCCTCCACTGGGGCGGTCCCGAGGTCCGCCTGAAGGTGGAGGCTGCCCTCGGCGACGGGCGGCCCCTGGTGGACGACCTCGGCGACTACGACGCCTACTCCGACATCTGGCGCTTGAGCGAGAACTTCGCCCTGCTGGATCGCCAATACGCCGACAGCCGCTTCATCCTCACCACCCGGGATCTCGACGGGTGGCTGTCCAGCCGTACCCGACATGTGGAGCGCAACCTGGCGCGACGCGACGCCGGCACCTACACCGGAGACTTCCTCACCGTCGACCTCGATGCCTGGCGCCTGGAGTACGAACAGCACCACCGGGCCGTTGCCGACCACTTCCGGGGACGGGACAACCTGCTGGTCATGCGAATCGCGGACGGTGACGGCTACGAGATGCTGTGTCCGTTCCTGGATCTGCCGGTCCGTGACGAGCCCTTCCCCGCCCGCCACAAGGGCACCCAGCCAACTCCACCCGGCGGATCGGCGTAGCTCACCCGCGCTATCCGCACCTGGTCCACGCAAGAATCACGAGGGATGTCGGTGATTCGCCTCGGGAGACCCCCGAAGCCTGGACCCGGCCCGGTCGGGCCTCAGGCCAGAGCCCGGTCGATGAGGTCCATCACCTGGTCTACCCGGCGGGCCCAGGCGTGAGGTGCGAGGGCCTCGATGTCGGGTGCTCCACGGCCGGTCACCAGGGCGGCCTCGATGGCGGCCTCGAACTCGGCGGGTCCGCTCGCCACCGATATCAGGTCTCCCAGCTCATCGATGTTGGCGATCGGGGTGGAGACCACCGGTACGCCCGCCGCGCAGTACACGAACGCCTTGAGCGGATTCATCGACCGGGTCATCTCGTTGTCGACGTGGGGGATCAGGGCGACGTCGAAATGGGCGATGAATCGCTGGGCCTCGCGGTACGGGCGAACTCCGAGGAAGTGGACGTTGGCGAGGTCGGCCAACTTCATGATCGTGGTGTCCAGGTGGGCTGACCCCACGAAGACGAAGTTCCAGTCGGGTCGCCTGGCAGCCAGGACCTCCAGCAGGTCGATGTCGATCCGTGACGAGAGGTTTCCGACGTAACCGATGACCGGGCCTGTGAGCGCCGCCAACTCCGGTGGCTCGGGTCCGGGGCCGCGGCCGTCGGGCATCTCGCAGCCGTTGGGCACGACGGCCACCCCCGACGCGAAGCGTCTCATCGTCTGGGCGACCGGTTCGCAGTTGGCGATGACCACGTCGCTGCGGCCGAGGACCTCGCGGTAGTTGTCGTCGATCTCGTCGTGGCGGGGCGAGCCCACCGGGTACCAGGTGCGGTTGTCGTCGACGACGTCGGACACGACCAGATCGGGATCCAGCGAATCGATGAGCCGGGGAAGGTCCGGGTTGGAGGGGTAACCCCAGACGATG
>Ga0164241_10005084_pt1 | contig 12463 bp, 12 predicted proteins | sample OricomyardsoilBY_FD_108780 | JGI IMG/M metagenome (GOLD analysis project Ga0164241, IMG submission 108780) | Backyard soil microbial communities from Emeryville, California, USA - Original compost - Back yard soil (BY) | ecosystem: Environmental > Terrestrial > Soil > Unclassified | place: USA...
GACCCGCATCTCCAGCTTTTCGCCATTGGGCACCAGCTTCACTTCGCAGCCCGGCAGCGGCAGGCCGATGCAGCCGGCGCGTTCGATCTGCCAATGCACCGTCGTGATGGCCGGCGAAGTCTCGGTGGCGCCCCACGCCGAAGTGAACCACACCGGTCGCTCGCGCACCGTGCGGGCCACGTTCTCCAGCCGCCGCCAGGTGCTCTGCGGCAGCGCCGCGCCGGCGTAGAAGATGCCGTCGAGGCGTTCGAAGACTTCGCGCGCGACGTCCCGGTCCTGCTCCAGGTAGGGCAGCAGCATGTCGAAGCCGCGCGGCACGTTGAAGTAGAAGTTCGGTCGCACTTCGCGCAGGTTGGCCAGCGTCTTCTCGATCAGGCCCGGCGCCGGGCGGCCCTCGTCGATGTACAACGCGCCGCCATGCGACAGCACCATGTTGAAGTTGTGGTTGGCGCCGAAGGTGTGGCTCCAGGGCAGCCATTCGAGCAGCACGAGCGGGCGCCGGGTCAGGAAAGGCCACACCTGCGCGATCTGCTGCTGGTTGGCGCACAGCATGCGGTGCGTGTTGACGACCACCTTCGGCAGGCCGGTCGAGCCGCTGGTCAGCAGGTACTTGGCTTCGGTGTCGGGGCCGACCAGGCCCGCCAGCTGGGCGACCTGCGGCCCTTCGGTGTTGTCAAGGAGTTCGGCGAACGGGCGGGCCTGCGGCACGCTGCCCGTGCAGCGGCTGAAGTAGCGCGGCGCATCGCCTGGCCAGGCTTGCAGGGCAGGGCCGTATACCGTGTCATCCGACGCGTAGACCAGGGCTGGGTCGAGCATGTCCAGGATGCCGTGGATCTTCCGCCAGTCCTTCGACAGGCGCGTGTAGGCGCTCGACACCGTACAGCTGACCCGCCCGACGTACATGGCCGCCAGCGAAAGCAGGGCATGGTCGATGGCGTTGTCGGACACGATCACGATCGGCTTGCCCGGCGGCAGACCGCGCTGCAGCAGGCCTTGCGCGATACGGCCGACCTTCTCGCGCGTTTGCCGGTAGCTCAGTCGCAGCCATTGGCCGTCCTCGCCGCGCTCGGCAAGGAACAATGCATCGGGGCTGTCGATGCTCCAGTGGTCGAGCCAGTCGCCGATGCAGCGCTCGAAAGCCTGCAAGGGCTGCGTGTTGCGCAGCACGAAGGCGCCGTCGGCGCGCAACTCGCGCGTGACGCCGGGCAAGGCGAGGGCGCCTTCGAAGTCCAGAAGGGAATCGGTCATGCGGAGCGTGGAGGTAGTGACATCCGGTCGCGTACAGCCTTCGCCATACACTTGTGTACGGAAAGTCTAGAGGCCGGCCACGCCGTGTGTTCCTAGGGTTTGCCCGGGCGCGCCGCCGTCGCGCGTGCGATCAGCGTGCGCCGAGCAGCGTTCTGGCGACGAAGGCGCGACGCTGTTCCTTGTCCACCGCCGAGCCCTGGTTGCGAAACAGCGATTCGGACTGCATGTAGCAATACAGGAGAAAGGCACGCGATTTCGCTTCGGCCGCGGCGAACCTGAGTTGGGCGAAGCACTCTTCCAAGTAGGCCAGGCGCTTTTCGTCCACCGCATCCACCACCCGCCGGGCCATTTCGTCGCGGCGGGCCCAGGCCCGAATGGCCAGTTCGATCGACGCGCCTTTCATCGCCGAGCGGCCGTGAAACGGCAATTCGACGAGTTCGACGACCAGCTGCTCGGCCGGCACGCCCTGCTTGCGGTAGCGCGCAATGATCTGCTCGGTCTGCTCTTCCTGCCAGCCGAGCAGTACCCGCTTGAGCAGGTCATCGCGATCGGCGAAATGCCAGTAGAAACTGCCGCGCGTGACTTCCAGGATCTTGGCCAGCACGTCGACGCGCACGGCGTCGATGCTCCGGTGAATCAGCAACTCCGTGGCCGCGCGAACCCAGTCCTCGGGCGTGAGTTGGTTGCGCTCGGGCTTGCCGCCCTGGGCTGCCGAGGAGGGTTGTCGCTTGGAGCCGGGTGTCGATTTGGCGAGCATGGCAAATCATAGTGTCGAGCCTCGCCGGGGAAGTTCGGATAGTTCCGCTGCGCGCAGCGGTCAATGCTGCACGCCCAGGTTGGGATTGACGGTGCGGGTGCGGGCCAGCCAGTCGATTCAACGGATCGGCGAGAAGTCGGTCGGTGTCAGCAAGCGGTTGTTCATCGACTGCAGCATCGGACGGATCCTGCCAAGGTATGCCTGCCAGAGCGGATCCGCGGCCAGCAAGGTGCGGCGGCGCAGGCGCTCCTCGAAGCTGTCGTAGCCCCACAGGTGTACCAATGCGTTGAGTTCGCCGATTTCCGTTGTGAAGAATCCCAGCAGCCTGCCAAGCACCCTTTGCTGCAGTTCCAGCGCGCCCGTCTGGCGGTAGATCTCGATGTACATGGCGGGCGTGTAGTCGCCCTTGAGCACGTAGCAGCGTTCTTCAATCAGCATGGACGGGTTCCTTGCAGGAGGTGGTGATCGCCGAGGGAGGCATCGCGGGCGATGCGGCCGAGGGTTCTAGCTGCTGAGCACGAAGCCCTCATAGCCCTTGAAGGCGACGTCCGCGCACTTCATGCGGTAGGTGCCGTGCCCCCCGATGTAGGGCAGGAACACGCGTGGCTTGCCGGGAATGTTGGCGCCCGTGTACCAGGAGTCGGCCAGCGGGAACAGCGTGGTGTCGGCCACCTCGTTGACGTGCTGCACCCAGTGATCCTCATGCTCGCGCTGCGCCTCCATCCGGCGCAAACCGTATTCGCGCAGGTGTTCCAGGCAGGCGGCGATCCACTCGATGTGGTGCTCGATCGACGTGATCATGTTCGTCAGCACGGACGGGCTGCCGGGCCCCGTGACGAGGAACAGATTGGGGAAGCCGTGCGTCATCAGGCCCAGGTAGGTCCGGGGTCCGTCCTTCCACTTGTCGGCCAGCGCGCCGGCAGCCGGGGCGCGGATGTCGATGTTCAGCACCGCACCGGTCACGGCGTCGTATCCCGTGGCGAACACGATGGCGTCGAGCTCGTACTGCGCGTCGGCCGTCCGGATTCCGCTGGGCGTGATCTCCACGATCGGGCTGGTGCGCACATCGACCAGCCGCACATTCTCCCGGTTGTAGGTCTCGTAGTAGCCGGTATCGAGGCAGATGCGCTTGGTGCCGATAGGGTGGTCGGTCGGTGTGAGCAGCCTTGCCACCTCCGGGTCCTTGACCGTCGCGCGGATCTTCGCGCGCACGAACTCGGCCATTGTCTCGTTGGCTTGCGCGTTCGACAGGATGTCCTTGTAGATCCGCGTGAAGCCGGTGCTGCCGCGCAGCCAGCCGGCTTCGTAGACGTGGCGCCGCTCTTCGGCCAACACGTCGAGCGCACCCTTGTCCGGCGTGGGATGGCCCGCGATGCCGGCGGATGAATAGCGCGCCTTCTCGCGGCGGACGCGATAGTGCTTCTTGTACCAGCGCTCGAACTCGGGATCGGCGCGGCCGTTGAACGCGGGGAGGCTGAAGTTGGGCGTGCGCTGGAACACGGTGCAGTGCTTGGCCTGCGCAGCCACTTTCGGGATCACCTGGATGCCGGACGAACCGGTGCCGATCACGCCCACGCGCATGTCGCTGAAGTCGACGCCTTCGTGCGGCCACGTGCCCGTGTGGTACAGCCGGCCCTGGAATGTGTCACGCCCCGGAAAATCGGGCATCCGCGGCAGCGACAGGCAACCGCCCGCCATGATGAAGAAGCGCGACGCGAACGTGTCGCCCTTGTCGGTACGGATCGTCCAGTGGTTGTTCGCGGCGTCGAACTCGCCGGAGACGACGCGCGTCTCGAGCTGGATGTCGCGCCGCAGGTCGAAGCGATCGGCAACGTGATTGGCATAGCGCAGGATTTCGTCCTGCGCGGCGTACTTTTCGCTCCATCGCCACTCCTGCTGCAACCCCTCGTCGAACGAATAGGAGTACTCGAGGCTCTCGACATCGCAGCGCGCACCCGGATAGCGATTCCAGTGCCAGGTGCCGCCGACGCCGGTTCCAGCCTCGATGGCGCGCACGTGGAAGCCGAGGCCGCGCAGCTTGCGGACCGCATACATGCCGGCGAAGCCGGCGCCGACGATGATCGCGTCGTAGGTGGTGGTGCTCATGATCTGAAGTAATGCCGTCAGTTGATTGATGGTCAAGCCGGTTCGTTCGCGCTTAGTCGATTACCCGATTCACCAGCTCTCCGAGCCCCGTGATCCGCGCGCGCATCTCGTCACCCGGCTCCAGGCAGCGTGGCGGCTGCATGGCGAAGCCCACGCCGCAAGGTGTGCCCGTGGCAATCACGTCGCCGGCATGCAGCGAAAGGCCGGCCGACACCTGCTCGATGATGGCGGGCACGTCGAACAGCATGTCCGAGGTGTTGGCGTCCTGCCGGATCTCGCCGTTGACCTCCATCACCAGTTGCAGCCGCTGCGCGTCGGGCACGGCGCTGCGATGCACCACCCACGGCCCCATCGGGCAGAAGGTGTCGAGCGACTTGCCCTTGAACCATTGGCCGTGGTGCTTTTGCAGGTCGCGTGCGGTCACGTCGTTGACGATGGTGTAGCCGAACACGTGCGCCAGCGCCCGCTCGCGGGGAATATCCGTGCCGCCCTTGCCGATCACGATGGCGAGCTCGATCTCGTAGTCGAGCAGACGCGTGTGCGCCGCGTGGCGCCTGACCGCTTCGCCGGTGCCGATCACCGTCGTCCACGGCTTGGTGAACAGTTCGAGCGCCTTCGGAAAGTCGTTCGGATCGCGGCCCGCTGCACGGTTGCCTTCGATGATGTGTTCACGGTAGTTGCGGCCGACGCAGAACACGTTCTTTCCCGGGCGCGGGATCGGCGCGAGGATGCGCGCCTCGCCCGCGGGCACGCTGTGCGCCGCGTGGCGCGCGGTGTCGTCCAGTGCCGCGCGCGCCGCCTGCAGCGCGGCATCGCCGGCTTCGATCAATTGCCCGACGTCGAGCGGAGCGCCGCTGCCCAGCATCGCGCTGAGGTCCAGGACCTTGCCGTCGTCCAGGGGTGAACCCAGCCGCGTGCCGGTGCCGCGCGAGAAGGTAAGGAACTTCATCGCGTCTACTTCAGGAGCAGCAAGGCCGCCTCGCGGGCGCTCTGGCCGACCTGCACGCCCTTGGCACGCGCGTGCTTGTTGGTTGCGCTGATCACGCCGTCGTAATAGGTGCTTTGTCCGTCGCCCATGCGCGCGGTGAGGGCGCTCACCGAACAGCCGACGATGCCGTCCGGCTCCACCGCTTCCAGCGCGCTGAGCCCCGACTGGTTCTTGCCGATGCCGCCGTCGGAACAGATGAAGGCCCAGGGACGGAAATCGCGGAAATACCCGACCACGCTGCGCCCGGTATGGCCCGCCGTGCACAGCACGTTGCGCTCCTTGTCCTCGGGCAGGGCGTAGGCGATGGAGTCGGTGCACACGATGCTGCGGCCGCTCGCGCCGTCGGTGTGGATCACGCGCCGGCGGGTCGACTCGAACACCTGCGGCTTCTTCTCGCCGGTCAGCAGGTAGTCGGCGACCTCCCGCGCCGTCATGCCGGGCTCGATACCGAGCGCCTGCGCCGCGTCGTTGACCCGGCTCACGACGCCGTTGTCGTAAAGGTCCGAGCCGTCGCCCATTTCGGCCGTCATCACGTCGACGGCCGCGGCAGGCACGTTGAATGCCTCGTAGTACCACAGGCCCGCAACGCCGGCGCCGTCCTTGCCGATGGCGCAGTCGAGTCCGATCACCGCCCTTGGCCTGGCGCTCATCACCATGCGGGCGCACAACACGCCGCTGTAAGAGGCGTTGACCACGACGTCGCCCTCGGTGTGAGGCGCGCCGGCCACATAGCCCTCGACGTAGGTGGCTGAATCGAACACGAGTACGCGGCCGGCGGGCCGCTGTTCGATGCGGGGGGCGGTGCTGCTGCTTGAAGCCATGGTGGTTCAGTTCAATAAATGGAGTGTGTTGACGAAATACAATGGTAAGTCCATTTGCGCTATCATGTGGCCCATCCGTTCAAGAGGAATCCCGATTCCATGACCGCCGTCACTCCTTTTCATCCTGCGCACGAGACGCTTTCCGAATTCGACTCGCGCTACGTCGAGGTCGATCGACTTCCGTGGAAGCCGACTCCCACGCCCGGTATCGAGATGAAGATCCTGATGCAGGATGAGCGCAGCGGCCTGCTCACAGCGCTGTTCCGTTGGGGGCCGGGTACGCAGCTGCCGTTACACGAGCACGTTGAGATCGAACAGACTTACGTGCTCTCGGGAAGCATCGTCGATGACGAGGGCGAGGTGCGCGAGGGCGACTACGTGTGGCGTCCGCGCGGCAACCGCCACCTGGCGCGTTCGCCGAACGGCGCGCTGGTGCTGTCTTTCTTTCTGAAACCCAACAAGTTCCTCGAAGGCGAGCACGCCGGCAAGGAGCTCAAGTAATGACGATCTATCGCTGTGGCCTCTTCAACCGCCGGAGCGGCCTCACGCACGAGCAATTCCGCAACCACTGGATCAATGTGCACGGCCCGCTGGCAAAGCATCTGCCCGGGCTCGGCACCTATCGGCAGAACCACATCCTCGAGCGGATCCATGAGGCGGCCGACTCGCCGGTGCAGGCGATCGATGGCATCTCGCAGCTGTCCTTCTCGAGCGTTGCGCACATGGTGACGTCCGACGCATCGCCCGAGTACGCGGCCTGCAAGGAAGACATTCCCAAGTTCCAGGGCGGCATCACCATCCTGGTGATCGAAGCCGACGAGATGATGCCGGGGCCGGGCGCGCAAGCTGCGCCGGCCAAGCTGCTGTGGGTCTCGACCCGCCGCGACGGGCACGACAGCGAAGGCCTGCGACAGCGTTGGCTCGAGGCGAACCGCGGTGCGGGGCGTGACGTGCCGGGCGCACGGCGCTTCGTGCAGAACTTCGTCACCGAACGCGGGCATCCGGTGAAGACCGCCGCGCTCTCGGGCGACCCGGACGGCGCCGAGGCGGTGTCCGAGCTTTGGTTCGACAGCGCCGAGCAATTGCACGCCGCGGTCGCGTCCGAAGCGGGCCGGCGCCTGATCCACGGCGACCCGATGCTCCGGCCCGTGGGAATCTACCGAATGGAGGAAATCCGGGTCGTCTGATCCGGCCTGTGCCGCGACCGGTGCCGGGGCCACACCCGGCAGCCTGTGCGAAAGCGTTCGGACCCGAACATCACGAGGCCGCCGCAGCACCGACCTGCGAAGTTCCCCCAGCGAGACAACGATACGTGCTGACCATCAACCTGTTCAACGGCCTCGTCTACGGTGCGCTGCTGTTCGTCATGTGCTCCGGGCTCGCGCTCATCTACGGGTTGCGGCGCGTCGTGAACTTCGCGCACGGCTCGCTCTACATGCTGGGTGCGTATCTCGGGTATTCGATTGCCGGGTATGCCAACTTCTGGCTCGCCCTGGTCCTCGCGCCGGCCGTGATGGCGGTGCTCGGCGTGCTGCTCGACCGCTACGGCTTCAGGTTGCTGCAAAAGCGCGACCCGCTGTCCGTCGTGCTCGTGACCTTCGGCCTGCTGCTGGTGATCGAGGACTTCGTGCAGACCGTCTGGGGCAAGAGCAACCTCGCGCTGGCGGCACCGCCGGCACTCGGCGGTGCCCTCGACTTGTGGGGCACGCCTGTGCCCGTCTATCGCATTGCCGTGATCGCCATCGGCGCGCTGGTCGCGCTCGGCCTGATGTTCTGGCTGCGCTGGTCGCGCGCCGGCTTGTACGTGCGCGCCGCCAGCACCGATCCGGAAACGACCGCCATGCAGGGCGTCAACACCGACATGCTGAGTGCGGCGGTCGTCGGCCTGGGGACCGCGCTGGCCGGGCTCGCCGGGGTGGTCGCGGCGCCATTCCTTTCGCTCTCGCCGTCGATGAGCGGAGACGTGATCATCGATTCGTTCGTGGTGGTGGTGGTCGGTGGGCTGGGTTCGCTGGCCGGAGCCTTCGTGGCGGCAATGGTGCTCGGCATGCTCCAGGCGCTGGGCGCCGTCTACCTGCCCGACGTGGCCGCGCTGCTGCCGTTCATGCTGATGGTCGTCGTGCTCGTGTGGCGGCCGTCGGGCTTTGCCGGCAGCCGGACATGAGGGGCGTACGGTGACGATGCGCTCTCTTTGGCTCACCACCCTGTGCGCGCTCGCGGCGGGCGGCTTGTTCGGCTTTTTCGTCCATTCGGGCACCTTGCTGTCGTTGCTCACGCAGGCGCTCATCTACGCGGTGCTGGCCGTCGGCGTCGGGCTGCTGCTGCGGCAGAACGGCATGGTGAGCTTCGGGCACGCGCTCTTCTTCGGCGTGTCGGGCTACGGCGTCGGCATCCTCATGCAAGCCAACCTGATGCCCGCCGAACTGGCGATTGCGCTGACCCTGGCCGGCGTGGCGCTGGCCGCCTTCCTGGTAGGACTGGTGATCGTGCGCGTGCCGGGCGTGTCGTTCGGCATGCTCACGCTGGCCATCGGCCAGATGTTCTACCTGACCGCCTCGCGCTCGCGCGGCCTGACGGGCGGCGCCGACGGGATGAACATCGACTGGCCGGCGCGGCTTTTCGGCGTGCCCATTGCGCAACTGCTCAAGCCGGGCGCGATGTTCGTGCTGTGCTGGAGCGCGCTCGTGGTGGTGCTTTTCCTGCTGGCACTGCTCCTGCGCGGGCGTTTCGGCAGCGTGACCGAAGCCGTGCGCGACAACGAGGAGCGCGCGCGCTTCATCGGCATTCTCACGCTGATGCCGCGCGCGCTGGTGTTTGCGCTGTCGGCGTTCGTGAGCGCACTGGCCGGCGTGCTGTCGGCGCTCAACACCGGCTTCGTCTCGCCCGAGGCGCTGCACTGGAGCGTCTCCGGCGTGGCCCTGATGATGGCCGTGGTCGGCGGCTACAAGGTGCTGTGGGGGCCGGCGCTCGGCGCCGTCGTCTACTTCCTGGCCAAGGACGCGCTGGGCGACCATGCCACGCACTGGATGGCCATCTTCGGCGTGGCGCTCATCACCGTGATCGTGTTTTCGCCGGCGGGCATTGCCGGCGCGCTGGGGCGCCTGGCGCGCGGCGGGCCGGGGAGGGCGGGGCGATGAGCGCACTGGTGCTCGAGGCGGTCGACGTGGCCGTGCACTACGGCGGCGTGAAGGCCGTCGACGGCGTGAGCTTCTCGCTGGCGCGGGGCCAGATCCGCGGGCTGATCGGGCCCAATGGCGCCGGCAAGTCGACGGTCATCGATGCCGTCACAGGCCGCAGCCGGTTGACGCGCGGCAAGGTGCTGCTCGACGGGGAAGACGTGACCGCGCTCGGCGTGGTGCAGCGTCGGCTGCGCGGGCTGTCGCGCAGTTTCCAGCGCACCAGCATCTTCGGCGGCATGTCGGTGCGCCGCCAGGTCGAGCTGGCCGCGCAGCGCATGAACCACGATCGCCCGGCGGCCGACGCCGAGGCGGTACTCGGGGAGCTGGGCCTGATGCAGGTGGCCGATGTCACGGCCGAAGCGCTGGGCTACGGCGAACAGCGGCGGCTCGACCTGGCGCTGGCGCTGGTCGGCAAGCCGAAGGTGTTGTTGCTCGACGAGCCGATGGCCGGGCTGTCGGTGCGCGAGTCGCACGAGCTGGCCCGGCACCTGGAGTCGCTCGCCGGGCGCTGGAACGTATCGGTGCTGCTGGTCGAGCACGACATGGACGTGGTGTTCGGCATCTCCCACGCCTTGACCGTTTTCGAGCTCGGCCGCGTGATTGCGAGCGGCGAGCCGGCCGAAGTCCGCCGCGACCCGCGCGTGCGCGAGGCCTACCTCGGGAGCGCCGGATGAGTGCCCTGCTGCTCGAGCTGGAAAAGGTCGATGCCTTCTATGGCGCGGCGCACGTGCTGCACGCGCTGGATCTTGCCGTGGCGCCTGGCGAGCGTGTCGCACTCATCGGCCGCAACGGCGTGGGCAAGACCACGGTCGTCAATGCGCTGCTGGGCATTGCCGCGATGCGCGGCGGGCGCATGGCCGTGGCCGGCCGCGCGCTGCGGCGGCCCAGGCCCTACGAAGCGGCGCAGCGCGGGGTGGCCGTCGTACCGCAAGGGCGGCGCATCGTCGCCAACCTCACTGTCGAGGAGAACCTTCAGCTGGGCGCCGCGCCGCGGCGCAAGGGGCCGTGGAATCTGGCCGAGATCTACCGGCTGTTTCCGATCCTGCAAGAGCGCGCGAACACGCGCGGCACCGCGCTGTCGGGCGGCCAGCAGCAGATGCTGGCGGTCGGCCGTGCGCTGATGGCCAACCCGGCGCTCATCTTGCTCGACGAGCCCACCGAAGGCCTCGCGCCCGTGATCGTCGATCAGCTTGCCGTGATCTTCCGCCGCGTTGCCGCGCAGGGCACCGCGCTGCTGCTCATCGAGCAGAACATGAGCCTGGTGACGCGCGTGGCGCAGCGCTACTGCGCGATGGCCAAGGGCGCCGTGATCGCGCAGGGACCGGTCGAGGATTCGACGGAAGGCCTGGCCATGCTCGAGAACCATGTCGCCGTGTGAAGCGGCGACCTACGGCTGCCGGACCGCTTCCGGCATGCGAATCGAAGGAGACGGGAAGATGCTGAAATTCAGAGGATGGGGCCGCGCCGCCTTGGCGCTCGGCATGGCGGTCGGGAGCGCGGTGGCCTTGCTGCCGTTCACCGCCCTCGCGCAGGGCAAGGAGCCGGTCAAGGTCGGCCTGGTGTCGTCCAAGTCCGGCGTGTTCGCCCAACAGGGCGAAGAGGTGATCCGCGCCGTGCAGTTCGCCATCGACGAGGCCAACGCCGCCGGCGGCATCGACGGCCGGAAGATCGAGGTGCAGACCGCCGACGACGAAAGCACGCCCGACGCCGGGCGCCGCGTCGCCGAGAAGCTGGCGCGCAGCGGCTACAACCTGCTGATCGGTGCCATCCCCTCGTCGATCTCGTTGGCGATCGTGCAGAACCTCGATCGCTGGGACGCCGCCTACTTCAACGTCATCAGCAAGTCCGACAAGCTCACGGGGGACACCTGCCGTGCGCGGGCCTTCCGCACCAACCATGCCGATTCGATGGACATCGCCATGATCAACCAATGGGCCAAGGAGCTGCCCGAGAAATCCTTCGCCGTGCTGGGGGCCGATTTCGTCTGGGGCCGCGAGTCCGGCGAGGCATTCAAGAAGTCGGCCGAAGCCGCCGGCAAGAGCGTACCGCTGGCGCTCTACGCCCCGCTGGGAACCAAGGACTTCGCGCCCTACATCGCGCAGTTCAAGGCCGCCAACGTCGAGGCGATCTGGGTCGCAGAAGTTGGCCGCGACGCCATCGCCTTCGTCAAGCAGGCGCAGGAGTTCGGCCTGATCCCGGCGAAGAAGCTGATCGGCCACGCGCTGATCCTCAATTTCATGATCGACGCCACCGGCAAGGCCCTGGACGGCACGGTCGGCACGACCTCGTACACGCCGGACATCGACTCGCCGCGCAACAAGGCTTTCGTCGCCGCGTGGAAGGCGAAATTCAAGCGCCTGCCGACCGACAACGAGGGCCAGGCCTACAACGGTGCCATCGTGATGTTCCAGGGCGTACAGAAGGCCGGCAGCGCAAAGCCGGCGGATGTCAGCAAGGCGCTGCGCGGCGCCGAGGTCGATACCCTCTACGGCAAGCTCACCCTGCGCGCGCAGGACAACCAACTGATGCTGCCCAACTTCGTCGGGCGCGCCAAGGTCGTCGACGGCGTGCTGCGCCCCGTGGTCGAGCACAGCTTCGCGGCATCGACCATGCCCGGGCCGTCAGCGCTGTGCGAGCTCTGAGGCGGCTCAGCCGCCAAGCACCGCCGACCAGTAGCTGCGGGCGCGGTCCATGTGGCGAAGGATCAGCAGCTGCGCCTTCGCCGAGTCGCGGTTGCGGATGTGATCGAGCAACCGACGGTGGTCGCGCAGCGATGCCTTGCCCTGCGCGGCGTCTTCGAACAACTGCGCCCGGCGCCGGCTCGTGAAGCGGTAGAAGGCGTTCAGTACGCGCACCAGCACCGAGTTGTGCGTGGCGTCGGCCACGCCAATGTGAAAGTCGGTGTCGCATGCAGCGATGTTGCCGCCTTGCGCGAGCACCTGTTCGGTCCTGCGCAGCACGGCCTCCAACCGTGCCATGTCTTCCTCGGTGCGCCGCTTGCAGGCCAGGCCCAGAGCCATGGTCTCGAGATGCGCGCGCACCTCCATCGTCTCGGCGACCTCGGCGCGGGTCGGCGTGCCGCCCATGTCGGTGAGCATGACCAGCGCCTCGAAGCTGCTTTCGCGCTCGACCTGCCGCAGGTAGATGCCGGAATTGGGCTTGAGTTCGACCATGCGCAGCGTCGCCAGCGTGGCCAGGGCCTCGCGTACGGCGTTGCGGCCCACGCCCAATTGCTGTGCCAGGTCGCGCTCGGAGGGCAGGCGGTCGCCGGCATGCAGCCGCTGCGCCTGCAGTTGCGCGAGGATGCGCCCGATCACCGAGTTCTCGGCGACGGCAGGCGGCGCGGCCGTCCTCGCCGAGCTCA
>Ga0164241_10005085_pt1 | contig 12463 bp, 8 predicted proteins | sample OricomyardsoilBY_FD_108780 | JGI IMG/M metagenome (GOLD analysis project Ga0164241, IMG submission 108780) | Backyard soil microbial communities from Emeryville, California, USA - Original compost - Back yard soil (BY) | ecosystem: Environmental > Terrestrial > Soil > Unclassified | place: USA...
CCGACAGGTAGAAGAAGTCACGCGTCGAGCCCGTCAGCGTCGCGCGCGCGTCGAAGTCCATGTGCGGGTCGAGCGGCTCGAAACGCCCGTTCGCGCCGTTCGCCGCGTCGACGAGCACGAACCCGAGCGCCTCCGGGCTTCCCGCGAGCGGCACGGCTTCTTCGCAGCCGGCCGCGACCAACGCCGTTGCGAGCGCCTCCGGATCGAGCGCGTCGGCGTAGGCGTACACGAGTCTGCTCCTCGACACGGCGCACAGCGCCGAGCGGCGCCGCAGGGAGTGGTCCGTCGCCGGGACGACCGCGTGCGCGTGCACCAGCGCCGAGCGTCGCTGCGTGAATCCGAGCACGTCCTCGGGGACTTCGTCCCCGAACGGCCACGGACCGAGCACCGCCCCCCGCGCGCGCGACACGACGATGCTCGGCCGCTCCGGCTCGGGTGCCACGAGCAGGCGGCCGTGTGCCATCGCCCCGTAGCGTTCGTACGCTGCCTCGGGCCCCGCGTTGAACACCGCGACGACCCGCCGTCGGAGCTCGGGATCGCTCGGCAATCGCCCTTCGCCGGGCGCACCGAGCGAGGCTTTCGGCCATTCGCTCCCCGCCTGCACGCCGAGCTCGAGCTGCTCGAGATCGATCCCCACGAGCTCGACGGCGGTTCGCCCTCCGGCTCCCGGCACGCTCGCTCGCTCGAAGTACGGCGCTCGCGCGTCGTGCGCGCCGGGATCGGCGCCGAGCGGCGCTTTCATAAGCGGACTGACGACAGGCCGAAACGCGACGTTGCCCGTCGCGTGCAGGTCCGCCGCGCGCGTCGCGCCGCCGAGCGCTGCGAGCCCGAGCGCCCCGCGCCCGACCCAGGCCGTGAGCTCCACTCCGAAGAGAGCGCGCGCCAGCCGCACGAGCTCGAGGCGCGCCGAGCCCTCGCCCGGCGCGTGCGCGACCGCCCGCGCGATGCCGTCACCGTGGCCAGCCGGTGTCTCCTTGGCGCCGAGCTCCACGCGGTGCTCCGTGCCACCGAGCTCGAGCGCGACGGCTTCGCGTTCGAGCTTGGCGGCGGCCGCTCCGGCGGGCGTCTCCACGAATACGTCCGTCCGTGCGAGTGGGGACCAGAGGCCGGTCGTCACCCGCGTGGCGAGCCGCGAGAGAGCACCACCGTGCACCGTTTCACCGTCGAGCACGGTCACGCTCGCCACTTTGCCGCCGGCGACCGTGCCAAAAAGGACACGGGCGCCGTCGACGGCAAGCCCACTCTCGTCCGCACCGGGGGTGTCGCTCCAATTCACGGGCTGCGAGAGCCTGAGCGGCTGCCCGTTCGGCCAAAGCCGCACGGACGCGCGGTACAGGTCGCGCGAACCCCCCGCGCCCGTCGTCGCCAGAAACCAGAGCCCGCGCCCAAACACGAGCTCGGAGAACGCGTTGCCGGGCGTCTCCCATGCGAGCTCCCCCGGTCGCACCGTGCCTCCGACGCTGGCGCCGAGCCAAGACGCAACGCCATCGAGCGTTCGCTCCGGGGGCCGGGTCGAGCACGCGTGCACCACGCAGGCGAGCGCCGCGGGGGCGGCGAGGGCGCGCGCCCGGCCGCGGAGGTATCGCACGAACCCTGGTGCGAGCCGCCGCATGGTGCCCGTGAGTAGCATCACTTCGCGAAGGCGGGGTAAGGTCCCGCACCCCATTGCCGAAGAGCAACCTCGCTGTCCGCCTTCTCACGGCAGGCATCGCCGCGCCGTTGCTGCTGCTGGTCCTGTTCAAGGGGCCGCCCGCCGCGTTCGCCGTGGTGGTGATCCTCGCGTCACTACTCGGGGCGCGCGAGGTGCTGCAGATGACGCACCCGGGCGACGCCGTCGCTCAGTGGCTCGGCATCGCCACGAGCGTCGCCGTCACGGCCGTGATCGCGCTCGCGGGCGACGACACGCGCCTCGTCGTCGCCGTGCTCGTCGGGGTTCCGCTCTTCGGCATGCTGATGCCGCTCGTGCGGCTCGGTGAGATCCCGACCGCGGGCTTGCGCATCATGGCGGGCGGCGCCGTGCCCATTTACGTCGGGGCGACGCTCGGCATGCTCGGCCGGCTGCGCGCGGCCAACGAGGACGGCGCCGCGTGGGTCCTGCTCGTGCTCACACTCGGCTGGTTCGGCGACACGGGCGGCTATTTCTTCGGACGCTTCCTGGGCAAGACGAAACTCTACGAAGCGGTCAGCCCGAAGAAGACGCGCGCGGGGCTCGTGGGCGCCATCGTGGGCGCGATCGGCGGGGGGCTCCTCGCGGCGTTCTGGTACCTGCCCCGGCTGCCGGTTTTGCACGGCGTGGCGCTCGGCGCGGTTTCGGGCCTGCTCGGTCAAGCTGGGGATCTGACCGAATCGCTCCTGAAACGTTCGACGGGCGTGAAGGATTCTGGGGCGCTCTTGCCGGGGCACGGCGGCATCCTCGATCGCATCGACGCGGTCCTCGTGCTCGCGCCCCTCGTCTACATCTATACTCTGTTCGAATTCAGCCGTTAGCGTAGCGGAGGTTCATCGCATCATGACCGCCAGCCCAGCCGGCCCGACGTCGGACCGTACGTCCATCCTTCCGGGTGAGCGCCCCCCGAGCTCGATGCGCGCGCCGGAGCCGCCGCGCTACGACTTTTTCCGGGTCGTCCAAGGCTACCTGGAAGAAGCGGCTCGCCTCGTGAACGTGCCGCATCACGTGCGCGAAATCCTGCTCCAGTCCAAAAACGAGATCATCGTTCATTTCCCCGTGCGGATGGACGACGGCGAGTACCGCGTCTTCAAGGGGTACCGCATCCAGCACTCGAACATTCTCGGGCCGTTCAAAGGTGGGATGCGCTACCACGAGGACGCTTCCCTCGACGACTTCAAGGCCCTGGCGGCCATGATGACCTGGAAGTGCTCGCTCATGAACCTGCCGTTCGGCGGCGGGAAGGGTGGCATCAAGTTCGACCCGCGCAGCGTCTCGCGCGACGAGCTCGCGCGCATCACGCGGCGGTTCTTCCACGCGCTCGGCAGCAACATCGGCCCCGACTACGACGTGCCGGCCCCGGACGTCGGCACCAACGCCCAGACGATGGCCTGGGCGCTCGACACCTACGTCAACACCGTCGGCATGGTGAAGAAGGAAGCGGCCATGGGCGTCGTCACCGGCAAGCCGGTGTCGAGCGGCGGCACCTTCGGCCGCGAAACGGCGACCGGTCAGGGCGTCGTGCACTGCATCGTCGAGTGGGCGCGCCGCTCGCGCTTCAAGCTCGAAGGCAAAAAGCTCATCGTGCAGGGCTTCGGCAACGTCGGTTCGAACACGGCGGTGATTTTGGCGGCGCTCGGTGTCTCGCTCGTCGCCGTCGGCGACCACACGGGGTACCTCTACAACCCCGAAGGCTTCAACGTGCACCGGCTGAAGCAGTACGTCGCGCAGAACGGTTCCATCGCCGGCTACGCCAACGGCCAGAAGATCGGCCGCGAGGAGTTTTTCGGCGTGCAGGCCGATCTGTTCGTGCCCGCGGCGCTCGAAAATCAAATCGGCGCCGCGGAAGCCGAGGCGCTGCAGGTTCGCCTCGTGGCGGAGGGGGCGAACGGCCCCTGCTCTCCGGAAGGGGAGGCCGTGCTGGCGCGCCGCGGGATCGAGCTACTTCCCGACGTGCTCGCGAACGCGGGCGGCGTGACGGTCAGTTACTACGAGTGGGTTCAGAACCGGCGTAGTGAACAGTGGCCGGTCGAGGAAGTCGAAGAGCGCCTCGAAAAAGCCATGCTGGATGCGTACGACCGCATGGCGCAGTTTTCGAAGACGCATGGCTGCAGTAACCGGATTGCCTGCTACGGAGTGGCCTTGCAGCGGCTGGTCCAGGTCTACCTGGACCGCGAGATTTTTCCGTAGGGTTGGGCTTCGCGGGCGCCGTCGGTCTGGTCTTCCCGGCCCGCAACGTCGTCGCGGGCTGCTCGTCGGCCAGTCGCGGTAGCGCCGAGCTCCATCGAGCCGAGGGTGCGGAGGTGGGCGAGGGTTCGTAGGGTTCGGATGGAGTCGAATTCGGCTTGAGGCATGTCTTCTCTCCAAGGGAACGGCGGGGCGGCGGCTCGAGCGCTCGATCCCCCAGAACCAACTAAATCAAGCTCTCTTCCGCGACGGCGTTGCGGAGGCGTTGCATGGCACGCGAGTGCAGTTGCGAGATGCGCGGCTCGCTCACGCCGAGGCGCTCGCCGAGGCTCTTGAACTTGACGTGGTTGAAGTAATGCTCGCTCACGATCAGGCGCTCGCGCTCGGGCAGGGTCTCGACGGCCTTCGCGAGGCTTTCGCGGATGAAGGCCTCGGAGATGCCGTTCTCGGCATCGGGCGCCGTCGCGAGGCAGCGGTTCTGTTCCCACTCGCCCACGTCTTCGAGGCGCACGACGCGCGGCGGCATGCTGTCGGGGCTCGCCGAAGCAGCGCGGCGGGCGCGGCGGGTGAGCCAATCCTGCGCGCGGAGCTCGTCGAGGATCGCGCCGCGGACGCGGACCCGGACGTACCACTCGAAGCCCTCGTCGTGCTTGTCGCCGTGACGGCGAATCGCATCCCAGAGACCGGCCATGCCCGCGGCGATCAGGTCCTCGCGGAGCACGTTGCGCGGCAGGCGGCGCTGAAAGCCACCGACGATCTTGTGAACGAGGGGCGTGTACTCGGCGATGAGACGCGCGACCATCGGATCGGTCCGCTCCCGGCGCGGGGCGGGAGCCTCACGCTTGACGACGGTCGCCGGAATGCTGCGCACCGGGCGGCGGGCACCGGGCACCAAGGAGCGGCGGCGCTCCACCGGCGGCACACTGGTCCGCCAGGTCTGGCCGTTCTGAGCCGCACCCCGCCACGTCCCGCTCTCACTGCCGCTGAAGCCCTCGAAGTTGCCATCCGACATCGCTGTTCTCCTCGAGGGGGGACTAGAGCAGCTTCCGTTCCATGTTTTTTAGGTCAATGATTTCAAAATCTTGAAATAAATTTTACATGGTTCTCAAGTCACCGGCGACCCCCCCGGCCCAAGGAAGTCTCACTTTGCCCACGCCCGAGACAGCAAAGAAGCCAGTGAAAGCGCCGATTTGAGACCTGAAAGAGTTAAGAGGGTCGGCCCCGACCCCCTGGGGTCGAGCCAGACCCTCTCGCGTGTGCGGTACTCCAAGGTGGGTTCAGGCAGGAAAATGGGGGAAACGGGGCGTGAAGCTGCGACCGCTCGCCCGTTACTTGGCTGCCGCCAGGCGGGGATGCCAAAGTTTGTAGGCGCGGTTTTTTCCGCCAAATCTGGGACCGGAGCGGCATGGGCGAAGGAAAGAACCTGGTCGGCGTCGATATCGGCGCTTCCGGGGTGAAAGTCTGTCAGGTGAGGGAGTCCCGGCGCGGGCTCGGCCTCGTGCGCCTCGGCTTCGTCCCGCTCAGCTCGCAGGCCATCGTCGACGGGCAGGTGATGGACCAAGCGGCCGTCATCGAAGCGTTACAGCGCGCGTTCGCCGAGGCGAAGATCCGTCAGAAAGAGTGCGCGGTCAGCGTCTCGGGCCAGAGCGTCATCATCCGGAAGATCACGATCCCGATGATGAGCGACGCGCAGCTCGGCGAGCAGATCCAGTGGGAAGCCGAGCAGCACATCCCGTTCGACATCAAGGACGTGCAGGTCGACTACCAGGTGTTGCGCAAGCGCCCCGAGACGAGCCAGATGGATCTGCTGCTCGTCGCGGCCAAGCGCGATCAAATCGAGGATTACGCCCAGCTCGCGCGTAACGCCAAGCTCAAGCCGGTCGTGTGCGACATCGACGCGTTCACGGTCCAAAACCTGTTCGAGTACTCGCGCGGCCTGCCCACCGACCAGACGATCGCGCTCATCAACGTCGGCGCCAGCCTCTCCTCGCTGAACATCGTCTCGAACGGCGTCAGCGCGTTCACGCGCGAGATCGCCAACGGCGGCAACGTCATCACCGAGGAAATTCAGCGGCAGCTCAGCGTGCCCTTCGAGCAGGCGGAAGCGTATAAATGCGGCGGAACGGGCGATGCGAGCGACGCGAACCGGGCCGGGATGGTGCCGCAGCAGGTCGTGCAGATCGTCGAAGCCGTGTCGGACTCGATCGCCGCCGAAATCCAGCGGAGCCTCGACTTCTACGTAGCGACGAGCGGCGAGGCGGAGATCTCGCGCATCTACGTGACGGGTGGCACGGCGAACCTGGCCGCGCTCGGCGCCGCCATCCAGCGACGCGCGCGGGTGCCCGTCGAAGCGTGGGCGCCCACCGAGAAGGTCGTGATCGAGGCGCGCGAGGTCGACGCGTCGTTGCTCCAGACGCGCGCGGCGCAGCTCGCCGTCGCGCTCGGGCTCGCGCTCCGTAAGGAACGAGAGGCTCGCTCGTGATTCGCATCAACCTCCTGCCGCAGAAGCGGCGCGCCGAGGCTCGCCCCGAAGCGCGCCAGCTCTGGCTCGTGGCGGTGATGGTGGCCTTTCTCGCGGAAATAGCCGGGCTGTTCGTGTTCCACAGCGTGAAGCACGAGGAGCTCGTCGATCAGCAGAAGAAGAACACCGAGCTCCAGGCGCAGATCGACCAGTCGCGGGCGAGCGTCGCCAACCACGAAGACGTCAAAAAGAAGCTCGACGACCTGCGCGCGCGCGAGGCGGCCATCCTGAAGCTCCAGAGCGCGCGTTCCGGGCCGACGGCGATCTTGCTCGAGCTGAGCCACATCCTCACGCCCGGCCGTGGTCCGAGCGTGGCGCCCGATCGGCTGAGCCAGATTCGCCGGGAGAATCCGCTCGCCGTCTTCAACGGCAACTGGGACCCGCGCCGGCTCGAGGTCACGGCTTTCAACGAGCAGGCCCGCCGTGTGCGGCTCGAGGGCATCGCTCTCGACGGCGAGGACGTGAGCGAGCTCGCGCGGCGCATGAACCTCTCCGACTACTTCAGCAACGTCGTGCTCCTGCCCGGTAAGCAGGAGAAGCAGCAAGGCACCGGGCTTCCCGTGGTGCGGTTTTCGCTCGAAGCCCAGGTGAAGTACTGATGGCCCTCGCCGACCAACTCGCCAAGCTTCCGATCGCCGCGCGTGTGGGCGTCGGAGCGGCCGTGCTCGCGCTCACGGGTGTCGCGTATTACGTCGTTTTCTACGGCGATCTCGCGAGCGCCATCCAGGCCGCGAAGAGCCGTGAAGCGCAGCTTTCCGCGGAGCTCGCCGAGGCGCGCAAGGCGGAGTTCGCCTACCAGAAGGACCTCGCCGAGCTCGCCGATCGCCAGCAGCGCCAGCGCGAGCTCAACAAGGTGCTGCCGGTCGCGAGCGAGTACCCGGCCTTCCTGAGCGCCGTGCAAAACGTCGCGAACGTCGCGGGTGTCGAGCTCATCAGCTGGACGCCGAGCCCCGAGGTCCCCGACCAGTTCTTCGTGCGCGTGCCGATGAAGCTCGAGATCGCCGGTCGCTACCATCAGATTGCCAAGTTTTTCAACGGCGTGAGCCAGCTCGATCGCATCATCAACCTCGAGAACGTGAACCTCGGCCGGCCCGAGATCCGCGGCGAGGACGTCTTCATCCACGCGGAGGTCCTCGCGACGGCGTTCCGCGCCGCGCAAGACGCGCGCCCCGTGGGCCCCGACAAACGCGGCGATGCGCAGAAGGCGGCGCAATGAGGCACCTCCGGCCCGCGCGTCTCCTGACGGCGCTCGCCCTCGTCGGGCTCGCGTCCGTGACGGCGTGCGACGACAAGCCCAAGAAGCGGGCCGAAGCGGATCCGTTCGCCCCCAAGTCTGCGGGTGCGGAGAGCGCGGCGGCGCCGGCCGCAGCGGCGCCTGCGACGTCCGGCGCGCCCCCAGCCGTTCGCCAGGAGTTTGCGGAAGCCGAATTCACGGAGACCGAGCGGAGCCGGGACCCGTTCCGGTCGTACGCGCACAAGTTCGTCGAAGAGGTGAAGGGCACCGTGCGCTCGCAGCGGGAGGTCGTGCTGTCGGAATTCGCCGTCGACGACTTGAAGCTCGTGGGCATCGTGACGCGCATCACCCCCGCCCGCGCCATGCTGGTCGATCCGAGCGGCAAGGGGCACGTCGTGCACCGGGGGGATTTCGTGGGGCGTGCCGACGTCGTTCAGCTCGGTGGCCAGTCCGGTTCGACCTACCAGCTCAATTGGCGCCTCGACCGCATTCGCGACGGAGACGTCGTGCTCGTGCGCGAGGATCCGAACAATCCCGACGTGCCGGCGGCGACGAAGGTCATCCCGCTGCGCCCTGCGGGCGAAGAGCAGACCAAGGGCGGGTAAAGGCCCGTTTCGCTGGCGAGGCGTCGCTCGCGAGGCGTCGTTCGCTCGCGTTCGTGCGCCGTTCCGCCGAACGGTCGCGGCGGCGATGCGCCGTGCGGGCCCGGCGTGAACGGGCGCTGCGATCGCAGGGAATTTGTTCGTGACGCGAGTGAGACGATACGCTTCGGACGGCTTGCCCAGGTGCGCGCGAGTGCACTCCCTGCCGGTGTTTTCGGAGCGAGAATCATGCGGTTTACCCCTCGCCGGGCTCGGTTCCGGCCTCTGTTCTTCGCGGCGCCGTTCGCCGTGGCCCTCGGCCTATGCGCCGGGGTCGGCCATGCTGCCGGCGGTCCCGAGCGCAAGGCCACGCACTTGGCCGTCGCCAAGGCGGGCGAGACCGAAACCCGGATCGCGCTGACGTTCAGCTCGGCTCCGACCTTCAGCGCGCGGCTCGACAAGCCGAAATCCCGCCTGGTCGTGGACATACCCCTCGCCGACGTCGCAGACGTCCCGAGTGCGCTCACCGATCGCGTCGGCGTCGTCGGGGGCGTGATGGTCCAGTCCTTCGCGGTGGCCGGGGGACACACGACGCGGGTGCTCGTCACGCTGCTGGAGGAGGCGGCCTACGCCGTCGCCGTCGAGGGCAACGACCTCGTCATTCGTCTCGCGCCCAAACGCTCCGGGCTCGCTGCAGCGGCGCCTGCTCAGAAACCGGCCGGGGCGCCGGCGAGCGACGGCCCGGCGCGCGTCCGCGACGTACGCTTCGAGCACGGTACCGAGGATGACCGCGTGATCGTCGAGCTCGGCGAAAGCACGAGCTACCGGGACCCGACGTCGTCGGGCGGCCGTTCGCGCTTGGTGCTCGAGTCGGCCCGCCTGCCCGAGCAGCTCGTGCGCGAGCTCGACGTGTCGGCGTTCAACGGCGGAGTCACCTCCGTTTCGGCCTATCCCGCCGCGGACGAGCCCGGCAAAGTCGTGCTCGAAGCCGAGGTGAAAGACGGCCTGCAGAGCCGCGTCACCCGGCGCGGGTCCTCGCTCGTCTGGACGTTCTTCGATCCGGGCAAGCAGGCGCCGTTTCAGAGCGGCGTCGCGCGCGACGGCGGCATCGCGCGCCGCGTGCGCACCGTGAGCGTCGAAGAGGCCGTGCAGGGCGTGCCCGAGGTGTACGACGGCTACGGGGGCGGCCAAGGCCTCAGCGAGAAGGCGAGCGCGCCGGCCGAGGCGGGAGCGTTTGCGCCCACGCTGCTCGGTCAGCAGAAAAACTTCACGGGGCGGCGTATCGACCTCGATCTGAAGGACGACGACATTCACAACGTGCTCCGGCTGCTCGCCGACGTGGGACAGGTGAACGTCGTCACGGCCGACAACGTTCAAGGCAGCGTCACGATCCGCATGCGCAACGTGCCCTGGGATCAGGCGCTCGACGTCGTGCTGCAGAGCAAGGCGCTCGGCATGGTGCGGGCGGGCAACATGATCCGCGTCGCGCCGCTCGCCGACCTCGAAAAAGAGCGCGAAATGCAGCTGGCGCGGCGCGCCCAGGAAGTGAAGCTCGCGCCGCTCGAGACGCGGCTCATCCCCGTGAGCTATGCCTCCGCGAAGGACATTCAGGACCGCGCGCGGCCGCTGCTCAGCGAGCGCGGCACGCTCGCCGTGGACGAGCGCACGAACGTGCTCATCGCGCGCGACATCTCCGGCAATCTAAACCAAATCGAGGAGCTCATCCGCTCGCTCGACACGCAGACGCCTCAGGTGCTCGTGGAAGCGCGCATCGTGGAAGCGACGAGCCGCTATTTGCGCGACGTGGGCATCCAGTGGGGCGGCGACGCCGCGTTCTCCGCGGCGACCGGCAACCCGACGGGCCTCGCGTTCCCGAACTCGGTCGGTGTGGTGGGCGGCGCGAGCGACGCCAACACCCCGACGGCGGGCTTGAGCCCGTTCACCAACACCGTCGCGAGCCCGAATTTCGCGGTGAACCTGCCCGCCGCCGTAGGCACCGGCTCCGGCGGCGCCATCGGCCTGTCCTTCGGCTCGGTCGACAACACCATCAACCTGGCCGTGCGCCTCTCCGCAGCGGAAGCGAGCGGCCTGCTGCGTATCTTGTCGAGCCCGCGCATCTTGACCCTCGACAACCACGAGGCGCGCATCGCGCAGGGTACGTTGATCCCCTTCTCGCAGGTGAGAGCGCAGGGCGTGCAGACGACGTTCCAGGAAGCCAAGCTCCAGCTGCTCGTGCAGCCGCACGTGACGGCCGACGGCAGCGTCAGCATGCACGTGAAGATCAACCGCGACGAGCCGGACTTCAACCAGACCTCGGCGCGCGGCGATCCGACCATCTTGAAGCGCGAAGCGGAGACCGAGCTCCTCGTGATGGACGGTCACACGGCGGTTATCGGCGGCATCTTCACGCGCAACACCGGCCGCAACCTCGACCAGGTGCCGTTCTTCGGCGACATCCCGATCCTCGGTTTGTTGTTTCAGCGCCGCCGCGCGAGCGATCAGCGCAGCGAGCTCGTGATTTTCCTCACGCCGCGCATCGTGAACCGCGCCGAAGCCCTCGGCCGCTGAGAGCGGCGGCACGCCGCGGCCGTGCTGCTCAGGAGCGGCGTTTGAAGAGCCGGCTCCAGGGCGAGCGCTCGGGCGGCGGCTCCTCCGGCGCGAGGCTCGGGCGGTCCTTCGGGCTATTGTGCAGGCGCTGCTCGTAGATGCGGACCTCGCGCGCGGCGTCGATGTGGCGCGGATCGCGCTCCGACACGAACCGAAACTCCTGGAGCGCCGAGGCGTGCCGCCCCGTGCGCTTGAGGAACAAGCCGCGATACCAGTGGACCTTGATGCTGCCGTTGGCGCCGCGAAGCGCCTTGGTGAACGCGACGTTGAGGGCGCGCTCGTCGGCGCCCGGCTTCAAGGCGTCGAGCCAGGCGACGAGCGCGATGATTTCGCCCCGGCTGGGCTCGTTCGCCAGGGCGAGCCGGGCTTCGCGCTCCGCGGATTCGAGGTTGCCGCGGGCCAACAACGATTCGGCCTTCTGAAAAGCGAGATCCGCGCGCAACGCGCGCTCGAGCGCCGGAGTGCTCTCCTGCGCGTCGCCTTCGCTGAGTGCGTCGTCGTAGGTGGCGCGCGCGGCCGGATCGGAGAGCACGCGGTAGGCCGCTGCGACGCCTTCGAAAATGCGCGTCGCGCCGTCCTTCAAGTCCGCCGCCTCGGGGCCCAGGCGATCGGGGTGCCAGTGCTTGGAGAGCAGGAAGAAGGCGGCCTGCACCTGGCGCAGCGGCGCGTCTTCCGGAATGCCGAGCGTCTCGTAGTGGGTGCGCGGGGGTTTTTCGAGCCTGCGGCGGAGCTCGTCGCGCAAGGCGGCGCTGCGAACGACGGCGGGCGGGATCGAAGCGGGCGAAGGGTGACGCCGTGCCGGAGGGAAAGTCGTCGAGCCGCTGCGCGTGGCGACTCCAGCAGGGGGCTCGCTCGCGAGCGAGGGAACGCGCGGGAAGGGCGGCACACGGAAGGGTTCGAGGTCGAGCCCCACGGGTGGCGCGCTCGGCTCGCCCCAATCCAGCGAGCGCGTCAGCATCAAAAAATAGAGGACTCGGTGAATTTCGGCTTCGTCGCCAGGCTCGCTCGCTACGATCTCGGCAAGGCGGCGGGGCGCGCCCTGGAACAGGCCGACGAGGCGCCGCGCGTCCCCCATGAACGCAAAGTGTTCGGGCGGGAGATGCGGGCCGAGCCCGATACGCCGCCCGCCCAGGCGCAGCAGCGCGTTCTCGATGGCTTCCTCCGGGGGATGAGCGCAGAGGCCGCGCCACAGCACCTCGAGGGTGCGGGGCGCGAGCTGGGCGGCGCCGCCCCAGCGTTCGAGCAGGTTCTTGCCCTCGAAGTAACCGAAGTGCGTGTCGTGGGGTTGCCCGAAGAGCCAGACGAGCTGGCGCTGGAGGTGCTCGCGCAGGCCGAAGCCGAGCGCCTGCTCGCTGATGCGGCCCTCCACGAGCAACAGTTGCCCGAGGAGCACGTGCTCGCGGAGGACGCGCTCGAGCAGGCGCTCGCGGACGTCGGGGCTGATGGCGCCCGTCTCCACGAGGACGTCTCCCAAGTGCAGCGTCGCGCCTCCGAGCTTGGCTTTTTGCGGTGCACCGCTGTCCAAATAGATGCCGTGCCGGGCACCGCCGGCTTCCTCGAGCACGAGCGTTCCCGTCAACCGGCGGTCGTGAGCCTGTACGAGGAGCTCTCCGAAGGGAGTCGTCTTCAGCGTACCGACCGTTTGCGGGACCATGGCCGCCATATTC
>Ga0164241_10005086_pt1 | contig 12462 bp, 10 predicted proteins | sample OricomyardsoilBY_FD_108780 | JGI IMG/M metagenome (GOLD analysis project Ga0164241, IMG submission 108780) | Backyard soil microbial communities from Emeryville, California, USA - Original compost - Back yard soil (BY) | ecosystem: Environmental > Terrestrial > Soil > Unclassified | place: USA...
CCTTCCCGAAGCCTTCGGCGAGCAGGTCGTAGGCCTCGCGCGTCGTCGTCCCCGCCGGGTCGGTGCCGGCGTCGTTGGAGCCGAGGCGCAGCGCGAGGGTGTGGATGCAGAGGATCAGCAGCAGGCCGCCGGAGAGCAGCGCCGAGGCCACCGGGCGGCGCTGGATCTCACGGCTCCAGCGGAACCAGCGGGTGTCTTCGGCGGTCGACGGGGTGCGCTTGAGCCCCGGGATACGCAGCTTGTCGACCCGCCGCCCGGCGATCGTCAACAGCGCCGGCAGCAGGGTGAGCGCCGCGATCATCGTCATCAGCACGGCGAGGGCGGCCGACATCGCCACGCCGTAGAGGAAGGAGAGGCCGAGCAGCAGCATCCCCATCAGGGCGATGATCACCGTCACCCCGGCGAAGAGCACGGCGCGGCCGGCGGTGTCGACGGCGGCGATCGCAGCGTCGCGGGATTCCATTCCCTCGTCGAGGCCGTTGCGGAAGCGGGTGAGGATGAAGAGCGCGTAGTCGATGCCGACGCCGAGGCCGATCATCGCCGCCAGCTGCGGCGCGAACTCGGCCGTGTCGAAGACGTGGGTGCCGAGCGTGACCAGGCTGAGCCCGACGCCGAGGGCGAAGAGGGCGGTGACGAGGGGGAGTCCCATCGCGACGACCGAGCCGAAGGTGAGCAGCAGGATGACGACGGCAGCGAGCAGGCCGATCATGAAGGAGGCGTCGCCTTCTTCTTCGGCGCGCGCTTCCTCGATCGGCTGGCCGCCGAGGTCGACCTGGAGGCCGTCGCCGTTGGCCGCCTCGGCCTCGTCGATCAGCTTCGCCGTGTCGTTTTTTTCGATTTCGTCGGTGAAGGTGTCGTACTGGACCGTCGCGTAGGCGATCTTGCCGTCCTCGCTGATCGCCGCCGCGCCGCCACCCGCGTAGGGGCTGGCGACTTCGCTGACGTGGGGGAGCTCTTCCGCTTCGGCGAAGAGGCCCCGCATGGTCCTGCGCACGGCCGGTTGCTCGACGCCGCCCTCGGCCTTGAAGACGATCGTCGCCGTGTCGCCCGACTGGGCCGGGAACCTGGTTTCGAGCAGGTCGAAGGCGTCGGTCGAGTCGGAGGAGGGCAGCTTGAAGTCTTCGGAGAAGGCAGAGCCGACCGCGCCAGAGATCGCTATGGCCCCGACCAGGGCGACGATCCAGCTGATGATCACGGTCTTGCGGTGCCCGGTGCACCAGGTGGCGAAGCGTCTCATCGAGCGTGGCACCGTAGCGAACTCGACGGCTGGCCTTCGTCGCGGGGCATCCGCTTGCGGCAGCTAGATTTCGATTGATGCCAGATCCCTCGATCGCGCGCTTCCGGCGCGTCGTCACCGCTGCCTACGCCAATCTCGAGGCGCGACGTCAGGAGGTCAACGACCTCAACGTCTTCCCCGTCGCCGACGGCGATACCGGCGACAACATGGCGATGACGATGCGGGCGGTGATGGAGGAGCTCGACCGCCTCGACGGGCTCGAGGTCGACGAGATCGGCCGCACCCAGCTGGTCCAGGCGCTGGCCCGGGCGGCGTTGATGGGCGCCCGCGGCAACTCCGGCGTGATCCTCAGCCAGATCGTCCGCGGCGCCGCCGAGGAGTTGGCCAGCCGGCCCGGCGAGCTGATCGACCCGGTCCTGGTCGCCTCCGCTTTCGCCAGCGCCGCCGACGCCGCCTACGACTCGGTGCGCGAGCCGGCCGAGGGCACGATGCTGACCGTCTTCCGCGAGATGGCGCACTCGATCGCCCGTCAGCTCTCCCGCCTCGACGTCGACAAGCAGCGTCTCGACCGTGGCGTTCCCGACGAGCAGCAGGACGCGATCCTCGCCGAGGTGCTCGAGCGGGCGATCGCCGATGGCCAGAAGGCGGTCGAGCGCACGCCCGAGCAGCTCGAGGTGCTGCGCGAGTCCGGCGTCGTCGACGCCGGCGGCTACGGCCTGGTGCTGATCCTCGCCGGCGTCGTCGCCGGCCTGCGCGGCGACGGCGCCGCGGTGCCGGAGATCTCCCACCACGAGGCGCCTCGACTAAGCCGGCCCCACCACGAGGACAGCCGCTTTCGCTACTGCACCAACTTCATCGTCTCCGGCAGCGGCCTCAGCAGCCGCGACTTCCTGCCCCGGCTGGAGGGCCTCGGCGACTCGGTGCTCGTCGTCGGCGACGAGGTGACGCTCAAGGTCCACGTCCACACCGACGAGCCGGAGGCCGCGGTGGCACTCTTCGAGGACGCCGGCAAGGTCACCAACCTTGACGTCGCCGACATGCGCGAGCAGATCGCCGAGCGGCGGGCGCGCCTCGACGGCGCTCGCACCGGCGCCCTGGCGGTCGCCGCCGGCGAGGGCCTCGAGCGGCTCTTCGCCGAGCTCGGCGCCCACGTCGTCCCCGGCGGCGAGACGCTCAACCCGTCGACCTATGAGCTGCTGGCCGGCATCCACGAGGTTCCGACCGAGGAGGTCCTCGTCTTCCCGAGCTCCTCGAACGTGGTGATGGCCGCCGAGCGCGCCTGCGAGCTATCCGAGAAGCCGGCCCGGGTCGTCGCCGCGACCTCGCTGCAGAAAAGCCTCCTGACCCTGGTCGAGCTCGACCCGACGGCGTCTGCTGACGAGAACGCGGAGCGGCTCGAGGACGCGCTCGGCACGATCGCCGACGGTGGCGTTGCCCCGGCGGCCCGCGACGACGCCCAGGGGCGCTTCCGCAAGGGCGACGCGGTCGGCTTCGCCGGCGAGGAGATCGTCGCCTGGGGCGGCGCCGGCTCGACCTTCGCGGCGACGATCGAGAAGCTCGCCGAGGGCGCCGAGATCGTCACCGTGATCGCCGGCGCCGAGGCGCCGATCGCGCTGGACGAGCTCGACACCCATGTGCCGGACGGCGTCGAGATCGAGACCCACGAAGGCGGTCAGCCGAGCTGGTGGTGGCTGCTCGCCGCCCAGTAGTGCGCGCGTTCGCGAGTACCTCGGAGCTAAGCAAGGCGCAGTTGCGCGACGCCCCACTCCACTGGCCGCGGGCAAGCGCCCTCGACGTCTCGCTGCAGGCGCTCGAGGGGGTCGGGCCGAAGTTGGCCGAGGTGGCGGCGGACGCGGGCTTGGCCACGGTCGGCGATCTGCTCACCCGCTTCCCGCACCGGCATCGCGACCGCCAGATCGTGCCGGTCGCCAGCCTCGAGCCGAAGCAGCAGGCCAGCATCGCCGTCGAGGTGCTGGCCAACGCCGGGCGCCCCTTCCGCCGCCGCGGCCTCTCGATCCTCAGCGTCAAGGTCGGTGACGAGAGCGGCGCGATCAGGGCGACCTGGTTCAACCAACCCTGGCTGGCCCCGAAGCTGACCGAAGGCGCGCAGATGCTGCTCACCGGCTCCGCCGACAAACGGGGCTTCCGCGTCTCCGAATACGAGTTCAGCGGCGAGGCCAGCGAAGGCCTGGTCCCGATCCATCCCGGCACCGAGCAGCTCAAAGCGCAGCGCCTGCGGCAGTGGATGGAGCAGGCGATCGGCTCGGTCGGCAACGTGCTCGAGCCGCTGCCGGCGGAGTTGCGGGCCCGCAGGGGCTTGGCTGGCGCCGCCGATGCGATCAAGGCCGTCCATTTCCCGGAGACCAGTGAGGAAGTCGAAGAGGCGCGCGAGCGGCTGCGCTTCGAGGAGCTCTTCCTCTACCAGGCGATCCTGGCGACGCGCAAGCGCGCCCACCGGGCAGCGCGGCCGGCGCCTCGGCTCGGCAGGCCGGGGGGGCAGGTCGGTCGCTGGATCGAGTCGCTGCCGTTCGAGCCCACCAAGGACCAGCTGAAGGCCTTCGACGAGATCGACGCCGACCTCGACTCGGGCGAGCCGATGCAGCGGCTGCTGATGGGCGAGGTCGGCTCGGGCAAGACCGTCGTCGCCCTCTACTCGATGCTGAGGGCGCTGGAAGCCGGCTTCCAGGCGGCGCTGATGGCGCCGACCGAGACGCTGGCCGAGCAGCACGCCGTCACCCTCGGCAAGCTGCTCGCCGAAGAGGCGACCCCGTTCGCGCTGCTGACCGGGGCCACGCCGGCCCCGCGGCGCAAGGAAGCCCTCGAGCGACTCGCCACCGGTGAGCTGGGGTTGATCGTCGGCACGCATGCGTTGATCGAGCCCACGGTCAGGTTCGCCCGGCTCGGCCTCAGCGTCGTCGACGAGCAGCACCGCTTCGGGGTCGAGCAGCGCAAGGCGCTGGACTCGAAGGGGGTGGAGGGGATGGCGCCGCACGTGCTGCACATGACCGCGACGCCGATCCCGCGGACGCTCTCGCTGACCGCTTACGGCGATCTCGATACGACCGCCTTGCACGAGCTGCCCTCGGGGCGCAAGCCGGTGCGGACGCGGATCGTCGACGACGCCGACCGCGGCGCGGCCTACGAGTTCATCCGCGGCCAGCTGTCCGAGGGGCGCCAGGCCTACGTCGTCTGCCCGCTCGTCGAGGTCTCCGAGAAAATGCAGGGCAGGGCGGCGGAGGCGGAGGCGGAGCGGCTGGCCGCCGGCGAGCTGCGCGACTTCTCGGTCGGCGTCATCCATGGCCAGATGCGCTCTGCCGAGAAGGCGGCGGCGATGGAGGCCTTCGGCGCGGGCGAGACCGACGTGCTGGTCGCGACCACGGTGATCGAGGTCGGGATCGACGTCCCCAACGCGACCGTGATGGTGATCGAGGGCGCCGAGCGCTACGGGGTCTCGCAGCTGCACCAGCTGCGCGGCAGGGTTGGCCGCGGCGCGCACGAATCGATCTGCCTGCTCTTCCCGGAAGACGCTGGAGAGATGGCGCGCCGGCGGCTCAAGGCGGTGGCGCGCGAGAACGACGGCTTCAAGCTGGCCGAGGTCGACCTCGGCCTGCGCGGCGAGGGCGAGGTGCTGGGCACCCGGCAGCACGGCCTACCGCGCTTCGCCGTCGCCGAGCTGCCCGAGGACACCGCGACCCTGATTGCCGCCCGCGACGAGGTGCTCACGCTGCTGCGCGAGCACGGCACCCTCGAAGCGGCCGAGCTGGGGCCGCTGCTCGAGGCGGCTCGCCGCCGCTTCGGCGCCGCCGCCGCCGACCCGATACCACTCTAGGCGTGACCGGACTTACCCTTCCCGCCGGCAAGTTCAGGCACGCCTCTACATTGCTCCAATGCGCGTAATTGCTGGAGAGCTGGGTGGGCAGCGCCTCGTCGCGCCGCGCGGCTGGAAGGTGCGGCCGACCTCCGACCGCGCCCGCGAGGCGATCTTCTCGGCTCTCGGCGACGTCGGCGGCGCCAGCGTCCTCGACCTCTACTGCGGCACCGGGGCGCTGGCCATCGAGGCGCTCTCGCGCGGCGCCGCCCGCGCGGTCATGGTCGACCGCGACACCCGCGCCGCGCTCGGCAACGTCCAGCGCTTTGAGCTCGGCGAGCGGGTCGATCTGGTCCGTGCCGACGTCACCCGCTGGCTGGCCGGCCGGCTCGCCGACGGCGACGCCGCCGTCTTTGACCTCGTCTTCGTCGATGCCCCCTATAGACTCGCCGACCGCGTGGGGCAGGAACTGGACACTCATCTTCCCCGCCTTCTCGGCGAGGGCGGGCGGGCGATCGTCGAGAGCGGCGCTGGCCGGCCGCTTCGCATCGAGTCGCTGCTCCGCCTGCGCCAGCGTCGCTACGGCGCAGCCGACGTCTCCTTCTACGGAAAGGCCGAGTGATGTCCGAGCGCAACGGCACCGTCGTCTGCCCGGGCAGCTACGACCCGGTCACCAACGGTCACCTCGACATCATCACCCGCACGGCCGGGGCGTTCGAGCGCGTGGTGGTCGGTGTGGTCAACAATCCGATTCGCAAGGAGAAGACCCTCTTCACGGCCGAGGAGCGCAAGGCGCTGATCGGCGAAGCGACCGCCCACCTCGCCAACGTCGAGGTGAAGGTCTTCTCCAACCTGCTGGTCGAGTTCGCGCGGGAAATCGGCGCGCGGTCGGTGGTCAAGGGACTGCGGGCGATCTCCGACTTCGAGTACGAGTTCGAGATGGCGCAGCTGAACCGCAAGCTCGACCCCGGGATCGAGAGCATCTACATGATCGCTTCGCCGCAGTACAGCTTCCTTTCCTCCACCGGCGTCAAGGAAATGGCGACCTTCGGAGGCGACGTCTCCGACCTCGTTCCGGGGCCGGTCGCAGCCGCGATGGCGCAACGCCTGGGCGACAGGTAGGCTTCTCGAGTGCGGTGCGGCGTGGGCGAGAGCTTGCAAAAAGCCGAGGAAATAACCGCTTCTTCACCGAAGATGCCTCTGACACGTAGGCTTACGACCTCCTGATGGACGTTCTCGTTCTCATAGACAAGCTCGACGATGTGGTTCACAACGCGCGCCCCGTGCCGCTGACGGACCAGGTGCGCGTCGATCGCGAGGAGATCTACGACCTGCTCGATCAGATGCGGGCGACGATCCCCGAGGAGATCAAGCAGGCGCGCTGGATCGTCAAGGAGCGCCAGGAGATGCTGGCGGAGGCCAAGCGCGAGGCGGAGCGGATCGTCCGCGAGGCGCGCGAGCAGCAGGCCCGCCTGATCTCCGACGAGGAGGTCACCAAGCAGGCCGAGCGGGCCGCCGACGAGATCGTCGAGGACGCCCGCACGCGTGAGCGCGAGATTCGCCTCGGCGCCGAGGACTACGCCGACGAGATCCTCAACACGCTCGAGGTCAACCTTCAGAAGTTCCTCGCTGCCGTGCAGCGCGGTCGTGACCGGCTGGCTGGGCGGGACGAGGAGCAGCAGCCCGTCGCTGAGCTAGACGAGCAGCAGTAGCGCTCGTGGCGGGAGGGACGGGCACCCCTCCTCTCTCAACTTTTTTCGAAGGGCCGGGAAGGGCTGGCGCCCGAGCCTGTGCCCGAAAAAAGTACAAGCCGTTCGGAGGGGTGCCCGTCCCTCCGTCCAGGTGTTCAGGCGCTGCTAGTCCAGCTTCAGCTCTTTTAGCTTGGCCCAGCGAGGGTCCACGCCTGTGCCGTGGTCGTGGTCGGCTGGGTCGGCGTCGTTCAACGACTGTCCGCAATCCGGGCAGAGGCCGGCGCAGTCTTCGCGGCAGAGGAATTGGGTGGGGATGGTGAGGACGGCGGCGTCGTGGGCCCAGCGGCCGAGGTCGAGCTGCTCGTCCTCGACGTAGGGACTGCGCAGCTCCTCGTCATCGGTGTTGTCCTGGGCGACCTCGCGAGCGTCCACCTCGGTCTCCAAGGCCGCGCCTTCTAGGCAACGCATACAGGGGCCCTCGATGCGAAGGGGGAAGCGCAGGCGGAAGGCGTAGCCGCCGCTGGGGCGGGAGACGTCGATGCGGGTCTGCACGGTCTCGGGCGAGACGGCGTACGTCTGGCCGGCCAGCTCGAGCGGCTCCAGCAGTACCGGCAGGTCCAGTCGGCGACCCTCGCCATGCGACAGCGACAGCCGCGCCAGGTCGATGATCGTGGTCGCTTGTGCCATAGGACTCTCCCTCCGCTGAGCCGGGGCTTAGAGTCTGCCCAAGAACCCCTGCGCACGCCTGGCGGCGGCGGACGCTGCGCGGTGCGGCGTCCTCGGTCGGCCAAATAGCTCTGCTATTCGGCCTTCCTGCGTCCTGGCACCGCTTGGTCCGGCGCTCGCCAGTCGCACACGCGGGTTCTTGGGCAGACTCATACGATGGCTCCCTCACGACGAGATTACGGAATGGATCAATTCGACTGGACACCCGAGGTTTACCTGGAGCGAATCCGCGCGCAGATCCCGCGCTATGACGAGCTGCAGGAAGAGGCAATCGCGGCGATCCCCTTTCCGCCCGAGCGGGTCTTGGAGCTGGGCATGGGGACCGGCGAGACGACCCGGCGCCTGATCGAGGCCCACCCGGACGCCTGGGTGGTCGGCCTCGACGCCAGTCCCGACATGGTCTTCCGTGCCCGTCAAACCTACGACGATGTCCAGCTGGCTCGCATGGAGGACCCGCTGCCGGATGGCCCCTGGGACCTGGTCATCTCTGTTCTCTCGGTCAACCAGCTCGACGACGAGCAGACCCAGGCGCTCTGTCGCCGCGTCAAGGAGCAGGCTCGCTCGCTGGTCATCGGCGATGTCTTCGAGCCGCAGAAGCTCGACGATCTCGTCGCCTGGTCGGGTGGCGAGGTCACCTGGCAAGCGGACGACCTCGCGGTCATCCGTGCTGCGTACTGAGCCAACCGGTACCATCCCGCGACCTATGGCCGTCCCGAAGAAGAGAACCTCCAGCGCGCGGCGAGATAAGCGGCGTGCGAACCACAAGGCTGGCAAGGCGCGCTTGAATCGTTGTCCGCGCTGTCACAGCCCGCGTCTGCCGCACCGCGTCTGCCCGACTTGTGGCACGTACGCCGGTCGCGAGGTCGTTAAACACACTGTCGCCCAGCCCGCGGCGACGCCCACCGACTCGGAGTAGCCCTTGGGGCGCGGCGTGACCGTCGCCTTGGATGGGTTCGGGGCCGAGCAGGGCTTTGGCGTGCTCGCCGAGGGCGCGCGGATCGCGGCAGGCGACGGGATCCGAGTGCGGGTCTTCGGTCCGCCGCAGGAGCTTGGACTCGATGGCGTTGACGGGATTGAGGTCGTCCCGACCTCGGAGTGGATCGGCAACGACGAGGACCCTGTCACCGCGGTTCGGGCGAAGAAGGAAGCCTCGGTCGTCCGCGCCGCCGCCGACGTTGCCGAGGGCCGCTCCGCGGCGATCGTGAGTCCCGGCTCGACCGGGGCGACGATGGCGGCCGCCACCTTCGGCCTGCGGCGGCTGAAGGGAGTGCAGCGGCCGGCGCTCGCCGTGCAGCTCCCGGTCCCCGGCAAGGCGGTTCTCTTCCTCGACGTCGGCGCCAACGCTGAAGTGCGCTCCCAGCACCTCGTCCAGTTCGCCTTCCTCGGCGCCGCCTTTAGCGAGGCCGTGCTCGATATAGAGCGGCCGCGGGTGGCGCTGCTCTCGGTCGGCGAGGAGGCGGGCAAGGGCCGTGAGGAGGTGGTTGCGGCACACGCGATCCTCTCCGCGGCGAGCGGGATCGAGTTCGCCGGCAATGTCGAGGGGCGCGACCTGCCGGCGGGAGCGGCCGACGTCGTCATCACCGATGGCTTCACTGGCAACGTCTCGCTGAAGCTGATGGAGGGCACGGCGAAGACGGTGACCGGGGCGATCGGCGATGCCGCCCGCTCCAACCCGCTGGCCGCGCTCGGCGGCCTGCTGATGCGTCCGGCGCTCGGTGGCCTGCGCCGCGAGCTGCACCCCGACACGACCGGCGGCGCGATCCTGCTCGGCCTGCGGGGCATCGCTGTAGTCGGCCACGGCAGCTCTGGCGCCGATGGGATCGCCAACGCCGTGCGCCTCGCGGCTCGCTCGGTTGAGGTCGGCGCGGTCGACCGGACGGCGGCTCTCATGCAAGAAAGTGGCGCAACTCGCGGCTCTCTTTCCGCCGATCGCGACGCCCGAGACAGCGCGTGATAGGAACCCGGCAATGACCCGCGAGGAAGTCCTCACCTTGGTTCGCGAGCACCTCGCCGAGGAGCTCGAGGTCGACGCCGCGAAGATCGGCGAGACGACCCGCTTCAAGGAGGACCTCGACGCCGACTCGCTCGACCTCTACGAGCTAGTCATGGAGCTGGAGGACACCTACGGGATCTCTGTCTCCGAGGAGCAAGCAGCGAAGATCGCGACCGTCGGCGACGCGGTCGAGTTCGTGCTCGAGCACGCTCCGGCGTGAGCACGGCAGCGCTTTCCGCTCTGATCGCCGATCTTCCGGAGGATCTGCGCCGCCAGGCGCTCACGCACTCGTCCTGGACCGAGGATCGGACCGAATCCTACGAGCGGCTTGCCTACCTGGGCGACAGCGTGCTGGCCCTCGCGGTCGCCCGCGATCTGGTCGGTCGGTTCCCGGAGGTCGACGCCGGCGGTCTGACCAAGATCCACAACCAGGCGGTCAGGGGAGCCTCCTGTGCCGAGGTTGGGCGTGAGCTCGACGTGCCGACGATGCTGCGCGCCAACGAGCCGGAGGAGATGCAGGTCGGGATCCCCGCCGAGGTGCTGCTCAGCGGCGAGCGGCCGTTGCCGGAGGTGACTGAGGCATTGATCGGCGCCTGCTTCCTCGCCTTTGGCTTCGAGGACATCGCCGATGCCGTGGCCGACGCCTTCGAGTCGCGGATCGAGCACGCGGCCGAGACCAGGATCGACTTCAAGTCGGCGCTGCAAGAGTTACTGGCGCGACGCCACTCGCACGTAAGCTACGAGGTGATCGCCGAATCCGGCCCGCCGCACCGGCGGAAATTCGAGGTGGCCGCGGTCGTCGACTCGGAGCGGGTCGGCGATGGGGTGGGCCGGAGCAAGAAGGCGGCCGAGCAGGCCGCCGCCGAGCAAGCCCTCAAACGGCTTGGGGGCTAGACACAGTCCGATGTCTGCCGTTGCGTCCGACTCAATCGAGAGCCTTGCGATCCGAGCGTCTAGGGACCGGAAGCGGAGCGAATAACCAGATGTATCTGAGATCGATCGAGATGAAGGGGTTCAAGTCGTTCCCCGAGCGGGCGAGGCTGGAGTTCTCGCCCGGCGTCAGCGTGATCGTCGGTCCCAACGGCTCGGGCAAGTCGAACATCACCGACGCGGTGCTCTGGGCGCTCGGCGAGCAGAGCCCGGGGGCGATTCGTGGCGCCTCGATGCAGGACGTGATCTCAGCCGGCGGCAAGGGCATCGGCCAGCGCCGCGCCGCCGAAGTCGAGGTGACGATCGACAACTCCGAAGGCCGCGCCGCCACCGAGCTCTCCGAGATCGCGATCCAGCGCAGCCTCGACCGCTCCGGCGACGGCGGCTACCGCCTCAACGGCGCCCGCTGCCGCCTCGTCGACGTCACCGAGGTTCTCTCCGACACCAACCTCGGCCGTGAGATGCACTCGGTGATCAGCCAGGGCCGGGTCGAGTCGATCATCCACTCCAAGCCGCGCGAACGGCGCCTGCTGATCGAGGAGGCGGCCGGGCTCGGCAAGCACCGCAAGCGTCGCCGCCGGGCCGAGCTGAAGCTACGCGCGGCCCGTGACAACCTCGACCGCGCCCTCGATCTCGAGCGCGAGGCTCGGGCGCGCCTGCGGCCGCTGAAGCGTCAGGCGCAGGCGGCGGAGCTGGGGGCGCGGATCGAGCGCGAGGAACTTGGCCTGCGTGGGCAGTTGGTCGCCGAGGAGCTGCGCTTTGGCGCCGATCGTGCCGCGGCAGCTGAAAAGGCCGCGCAGGAGGCGCGCGCCCAGCGAGCCACGCTGGAGAAGCGATTGGCCGAGGTCAGCGAGAAGCGCCGCGCCGCCGAGGAGCGCTTTGCCGCCCGCGACCGCGAGCGCACCCAGGCCTGGGGCGTGCTGACCAAGCTGCGTGGTGACCAGCAGCGGATCGCCGTTCGCGCCGCCGGGCTTGGCGACCGCGAGGGGGAGCTGACGGGTGGCCTCGAGGCGCTGCGCGCCGAGTTGGGGCCACTGACACTCGACGTTGGCGACGGCGCCGCCGCGCCGGGTGAACGAGCACGACAGCTGGAGGAGGAGCTGGGGGAGATCGACGCCGGTCTCACCAGTGCCGGTGACGGCCTCGCGCGGGCCCGCTCGGCTGACGCCAGCGAGGCCGCCCGCGAGGCGGCCCTGGGGGCCGTCCGCGGCGGCGCCGAGCGCGCCTCGCGGCACGCGCGCCGAGCCGAGGGGCTGCTGGGCGAGCGCCATCGCGAGATGCTGCGCAAGCGCCTTGCCGCCGGCGAGGAGCTGCTCGACGACGCCCGTGCAGCCGCCGCCGCGGCGACCGCGGCCGAGGCGGCGATCCGCGCCCGGGTCGAGCGGATCGAGCAGCGCGTCGTCGGTGGTGAGGGCGACGGCGACGAGATCGCCGAGGAGATGCGCGCCTGCTCGCAGCGCGAGTACGAGTTGCAGACGCAGATGACCGCCGCCTCCGACAGGCTGACCGAGGTCGAGGTCGAGGCCGCGCACCTGGGTGACCGCCGCGCCGAGGCCGCCAAGGAGCTGGCTTCGATCTCCGAGCGGCTTGGCGAGGAGGTCGCCCCGGCCGAGCAGCCGCTCAGCGACGAGGAGCGCACCGACATCGATCGCCGCCTGGAGCGGCTGGAGCGCCGCCGCGCCCAGATCGGCCCGGTCAATCCGCTGGCTGAGCAGGAGTACGAGGAGGCGCGCGAGCACGTCGAGTCGCTGCAGGCCCAGCGCGAGGACACCGAGCGGGGCATGCGTGAGCTGGAGGCCTTGATCCGCGACATCGATCGCGAGATCGAGCGCGCCTTCGAGCAGACCTTCGAGGCGACCGCGAAGAACTTCGAGGAGATGATCGAGCACCTCTTCCCGGGCGGCCGGGGGCGCCTCGGCCGCGTCAACCTGCGTCCGGTCCGCGATGCCGAGAGCGAGGCTCCTGCCGAGGGCGAGGATGCCGCCGAGGTGGGCGACGACGAGGAGGAAGAGCAGCGCGACGAGCTCGGGGTCGAGATCGAGGTCACCCCGGCCGGCAAGTCGACCCGCAAGCTCTC
>Ga0164241_10005087_pt1 | contig 12461 bp, 8 predicted proteins | sample OricomyardsoilBY_FD_108780 | JGI IMG/M metagenome (GOLD analysis project Ga0164241, IMG submission 108780) | Backyard soil microbial communities from Emeryville, California, USA - Original compost - Back yard soil (BY) | ecosystem: Environmental > Terrestrial > Soil > Unclassified | place: USA...
CATCTCGGGGCCGTCGTCGCCTTGGAACTTTCCGTTCGTGTACATCGTGTGGAGCGCGCCGCGGCGCACGACCGTCGTCACGCCGCCGTGAACGTCTTCGCGCACGAACTCGATCGCGTCGGGGTCGGGTCCGTAGGTGAAGTAGACGTTCGCGCCGTTCGTCATCCGGACGAGGTTCCATCGCGGGATCAGGATCGGCAGGAACGCTCCCACGGCGGCCAGCCACAGCGTAGAGCGCGCGCGGCCCGTGACCGACGGCGACGCCTCTGCGGGGCGCGTCCCTTCGATCGAGTAGTAGAACGCCGCGACGGCGAGGAGCGCGAACCCGACCGCGATCGCGACGAAGGTCCACTGCGAGCCGAGCCCCGGCAGGATGAAGTAGCCCGTCGCGATCGATCCGACGATCGTCCCCGCGGTGTTCGTCACGGTGAGCCGTGCGACGTCCTTTGCGACGGTTTTGCGTGTGGCCACCCGGCGCAGCAAGAGCGGGAACGTCGTGCCCATGAACAGCGTGGGCAACGCGAGGATGACGAACGCGACGGCTGCGCGAACGATCTCTCGACCGCCCCAAGAAAAGACGACCTTGCCTGCGGCGGCGAAGAGTCGAGGCAGCTGATCCCAGGCGACGAGCGTCAGCGCGATCGCCACCGCGACCCACGCGAGCCCACGCGCCAGACTGCGGTCGCCGTGGCGTGCGGCGAAGCTCGGCGCGCGTGCAGCCCCGAAGCCGAGACACACCAGAAACGCCGCGAGCATGAGACCGAAGGCGTACGCGCTGTTCCCGATGAGCAGCGTCAGGAGGTGCGTGTCGACGACCTCGGCGGCGAAGACGAGGAACCCGGAGGCGAACGCGACGACCCAGAGGATCGCCGGGAGCGGCGCGGCGTCCTCGGCGGTTTTCTCCAGGGCGTCGTCGCGCTTCCTCGGGGCGACGCGTCGGCCGACCGTGATCGCCATTAGACCCAGACCGACGTTGACGAGCGCCGCGGCGTGCATCGTCCCGCGAATGCCGAGCGTCGGGAGGATCCAGTAGGCCGACAAGAGCGCGCCGCCCGCCCCACCGAGGGTGTTGATCGCGTAGAGCAACGGGAGGCGTCGCTCGCCGCCCGTGTCGCCGGCGAATGCACGCGCCAAGAGCGGAAGCGTCGCGCCCATGCACGCGGTCGGCACGAGGATGACGACGAACGTCAGCGTGCCGCGTAGCGCCGTGAGTGAGGCGAGCGAGGCTGACCCGCCAGCGAGGGCGACGTATGCCGAGCCGAGAGCATCGAACGCGAACGGCGTCGCAGCGCACATCGCCCCGACGAGCATTTCGGCGATGCCGTACGCCACGAGCGGTCGCGTGAAGCGGCCTGCGGCCCTCCCCCCGAGGTGCGAGCCGAGCGCGAGCCCCGCCATGAACGCCGCGAGAACGGTGCTGACGGCGTACGCGGTGGCACCGAAGATCGTCGCGAGGACCTTCGAGAACGCCACCTCGTACAAGAGTCCCGTCGCCCCAGAGACGAGGAACATCATGAGCGCGAGGCGAAACGGCTGGCGCAAAGCGCGCGGACGCTACCACTCCGGTGGTGCGCGTCCGCGATGAAAACTCAGTGAACCGGCGTGTATACCTGGTCGCGACCGCCCGGTGACGGCGTGTGCGCCGTGTCCGAGCCCGCGCCGGCGTGGCAACCGACGCAGATCGTCTGCGCAGGGCCGCTCGATCCCGGCCCGTCGGCCACGACGCCGTTGGCGTCATGAGGCGCGGTGCTGTCGTCCGGAACGCGCTCGTACCAGTACCAGTTCGAGCCGCCGGCGCTGTCCGCGTCGAGCTTCAGGTACACGGCGTACCCGACCGGGTCCGCATCGGTGGCCGAAGCGTAGAGCTCCTTCACCGCGGCTGCGCCCTCGGGCCAGTCGTCCGTTCCGGTCGCGGCCCCCGCGATCACGTCGTTCGAGCAGATGCGGTTGAAGCCGTGCGGGGATGGCGAACGGGCCTCGTGCACTGCGGCCTCGCACGTCCAGTTCTTGTAGTCGCCCTTCGCGAGCCAAGCTTCGACGGCGGTCCCGCCTTGCGGCGGCGTCTGCGCGTCGCCTCCCGAAGAGGTCGAGGTCGTCGAGCCACCCGTGCCGTCACCACCACCGCCGCCGCCGTTGCCGCCGTCGGTCGATCCCGAATCTCCGCACGCCGAACCGCCAAGCGCGAGCGCGGCGCCTGCCGCACACGCAAGAACGTTCCACAAGCCTCGCATCGCATCCTCCGAGGTCGGCGATGGGTGCCGACCGATTCGGCGGCGGCTACGGTGAAACCACAGGACCGTTTCCACGTAGTCGGCCTGTTGCGCTCAGCAGAACAGCCATTTGCTCTCAGGTTCGCAGTGGCTCGGGGTCGCTGACGTGCACGGGCTCAAACGCATCGCGGGGCTCTGGCCCTATTTGCCCGCCTTCAGGCTCGTCGCAGAGCTGTCTCACGTCACGCAGGCCGCCGAGCGGCTCGGAGTCAGCGCATCTGCGGTGTCGCGGTCCATCGCGATCCTCGAGAAACACGCTGGCGTCGCGCTCTTCACGAGAAGTGGCCGACGCATCACCCTGACGGAGCCAGGCGAGCGCTTCCTCGTCGCCGTGCGGTCGGCCATGCGAGGGATCGACGACGGACTCCTCGAAGCGAGAGGCGACGCCCTGTTTGGTCCCGTTCGCGTGTTCGCTGTCGAGCCGTTCGTCACGACGATGATGCCGCGCGCGTTCGAGGGCCTACGTCGCTCGCATTCCGGGCTAATCCCGACGCTGGTTCGCTGCGCCGACGTCGACGTCGCCCATCGCTTGCTCGAGGGCGCGATCGACCTCGCGATCACGCGTGCACGCTCGCAGAGCGCAGATCTCCTGAGCGAGCCGATCCTCGAGATCGAGACCGCCCTCTACGCCGCGGCGCACTCGCGGGCGGCGGAGCGCCGCGACGCGTTTCTCATGTCCGCGACGGACGAGATCGTCGACGTCACCTCATCGAGCACGGCACCGTCCCTCTGGCCAGCCGAGCATCCTCGGCGCGTCGCGCTGTCGGTCCCCGACTACGACGTGGCGCTCTCGATGTGCGCAGCGAGCGAGCTCCTGGCCGTCCTGCCCAGCGAGATGGCCGAGCCGCTCGTGAGCGCGACGCGGCTCGTTCGTCTCCCGATCAAGACGCGTTCATTCACGCTCTTTGCGACGCGCCGCTCGCCGCTCCCGTCTTCCTCTCGTGCAGAGGCGCTCGTGGCGGCGATCCGCGAGGCCATCGCGACGCCGCCATCAGCCGAGTCGAACGACGTCAGATTCCGACCTGCGTCGTGAGGGCCGTCTGCCGCTCGCCTCGCGTCAATGAGACCGAGCGCGTCGAACCGCGCACCGCCGCCGTCAGCTTGACGGTCGCCGACGCGTCGCCGCCCACGAGGACCGTGCGATAGACGCCAGCCCGCGTGATCGGGAATGGTCGCCCGAACGCGTCCGGTACGAGCGGCGAGACGACGTTTCCAGCGCCATCAATCGAGGCAAACGAAGGACATTCGACGCCGCTCGCGCACGTGGCGGTCACGCCGAGAGACTCGAACGCCGACGGCAGCGTCCGCGCCTTCTGGTTCAGGTAGCCGTCGATCGTCTCCTTCGCGGCGACCTCGCTCATTCCGGAAGCGAGCATGTCGCGACGGACCGACTCTCGTTCTCCCAACGCGCGCGTGCGGCATCTCCACGCCTCCGAAGTGGCAGACCGATCGAGCGACGCCGCGGAGATCCAATGCGCGCAGGCGCGTCGGCCATCGCCTCGCGCTTCGAACGCCGTCGCCGCGCGCCGATGCGCCGTCGCAGAGCCCGCCGAGAGCTCGACCATCGAATCGAGGGCGAGCGCCGCGGCGTCGACGTCGCCGGCTGCGACCGCGGCCTGCGCGAGGAGCTCGCGCGCCGTGGCGAGATCGGGATCGAGCGCGACGAACTTGTCGGCCTCGGTCCTGGCCTCGACGAAGCGCCCTCGAGCCAGCAGACCGTGGACGAGCGCGACGCGCGGCGCGCGACGCTCCGGATCGTTGCGCACGGCCTCCTCGAGCGGGACGAGCGTCGTCGAACCCTCTGCCATCCACCGATCGTCGGCGGGGACGAACGCAGCGCTCGGCCTCGAGCTCCAGGCGAAGCTCCCCGATTGCCACGTGGACGACCTGGCGTTTTTCGCCACCGGCCCGCCGTCGTTCGAGAACAGGATCGGATACGACACGATCACGGTCCCGCCCTCGGGCTGAGGAAAGCTGAGCTGACGGAACGCTGCGCCGACGCACGCGGTGACCGACGCGTCGGCCAGGGTTCCGGTCGCCGAGATCGCCGAGACGCTCCCGTCTCGCTGAATCTGGAATCGCACCTCTACGCGGCCTCCCAGCGCCGGGTTCACGCGAAGGCCCTTCTCATAGCAAAGACGGAAGCGTCCGAAGTTCTGGCGGACGATGCGCTGGATCACCTCTGGCGGCAGACGCCCAGAGACCGAGGTCGCGCCCATGCGAACGGACGGCGGCTTCACGCGATGCTCGCCGCTGAGACGTCCGTCGCCGTGTCCGAAGCCCTCGCCCGTGCCGGAGCCTGCGCCGTGGCCGAGCGTGCCGATGCTGCCGAGGCCGAGCTCTCCGCGCCCGCCGCCGCCTTCACCGACACCGGACAAGCCGAGGCCACCCGCGCCGAACGCGTCGCCCTGTCCACCCAGCATGAACGGCGTCGAGATCGAGCTCGGCGGGGCGTCGCTCTCGCTGCCACCGGGCAGGCTGCCCGGCTCGCGATCTTGCTTGGCCACGTCGCTCTCTTCGCCGCGCGTCCGCGTGATGCCGAACGCGCTGAACATGCTGTCGTTCTCGAGCACGAGCAGCGACGTCTTGCGCGTCATCACGAAGAAGCGCTTCGACAGGTCGATGATGTCCGCGTCGAACGCGGGATCACCCTGCCGCGTCAGCTCGTCGATGCGCGCGCGCGCTACGGCGCGCCCCACGCTCGCGCCCTTCGCCGATCGCGACGTGATGGGCAGCGTGCGCTCGTAGCGCTGACCTCCGAGCGTGCCGGCGAGGACGAGGCTTCCGCCCTGCGGCGCGCCGACGCCCGCGATGCGGAGCTCTTCTCCGACGCGGAGCGCGCGCGGGACGAGGCCCACAGCAGCCGCGCCGGCCGGCAGCTGAACCGTGAGGTTTTTGATGACCGGCTGCGCGAGCGCGAGGGCGATCTCGCTCGCCCGCCCCGGATCTCCGAGGCTCGCGTCGTATCGCTCGTAGGTCGCGCCGAGGCCCTGCGCCAAACCTTGGAGAACGAGCTCGTCGACCGTGCGACCCGCGCCGACGAGGCGCACGTCGACGTCCGACGACGCGACGTCGGAGAGGCGTTCGAGCATCGCGGGGAGAAAGAGCTCGCCCGCCGACGGGATCCCGTCTCCGGCATACAACACCTGTCCGCCCGCGCCCGCGCGCTCGAGCCCCGCTTGGATCGCACCTGCGACGTCGCTCGCGCCCGCGGGCTCTCGTGCGGTCAGCCAGCGAATCGCCGAGGACGCCATCTCCGGTGTCGCGCGCGTCGTGCCGTCTTCCGGATAGCTCGCGCATGCGCTGTCGCACGAAAGGAGCGCGAACGGCTCGCCGTCGTCCAGCGACTCGAGGATCGCCCGCGCGAGCTCTGCCTGACCGTGCAACGTCTCTACCGTCTGGCTCGCGCTCTGATCGAAGACCAAGACGCGAGGACCTCGCACGGAAGCCGGGACCGGCTGCGACGGATCGACCGACGCACGAGCACGGAGCAAGAACGCACGCGCCCCCGCGTCGTCGACGTCGGCGACCGCGTCCGAGGTGCTCGGCAGTTTCCAGCCGACCTCTAGATCTGCGGTCGGCACGAAGTGCTCGCGGGTGAAGCCGACCCAGGTGGCGCCGCCCTCGTTCACCACGGCGCCGTCGAAGCTGGGCGTCGCCAGATCGTACGCGCGCTCGGATTCGACGCGGACCGAGAAGCTGAACTTGCCGATCTCGGTCGCGCGCTCGGCACCCGACGACAGCGGGTAGACGTATCGCGCCGTTCCGGAGACATCGTCGATGGGTTGCTCGTACGAGAAGACCACCTTGCGACTACCGTGCACGGGCATCGGGAAGATCTTCAGCGACAGCTCCGAGCCCTGCGTCCACTCGAGGAGCGCCGGATCGCGCGGGCGCACCGTGTCATCGACGATGTTCTTGAAGATCGCGGCCGCCTTCGGTCGCTCGACCATCTCGCCCTCGACGAGCTTGTCGCCGACCCAAAGCGCCAGGCGCGAGACATTCGCGTCCGGCGGAACCGGAAAGACGAGCCGGCCCTCGAGGAGACGCGCCGTGTCGTTCTCGAAGACCTCTTCCACTGTCGTCGTCGCGATGCCGCCTCGAATGACGACGTTCACGGCGTGCGAGGCGAGGTGCACGCCTTCGACGACGCCCGTCTGTCCCGGCACGCGAGCGGTCATCCTGCCGAGCCCGCGAGACACGGGACGCGCGTCGCTCACCGCGGCAAGCTCGGGTGTCGCACGCGGCGGCTCGTAGGTCGGCTTCGCGACGGCGCCCGTTTCCATGGCGAGATTCAGCGACTGCCCCTTGTCGATCGTCGTGGGCTCACCCGCACCGACCGAGCGCGCGAGACCGCGATGCACGGTCACGCTCGCGTCGTCTTCGTCCGCGGACGCGACGAGTCGGAGCGCTTTCACCGGATCTTGCTCGACCCGCTGCGCGCCGAGCTCCACCGCGGCATGGGCACCCGACGGCGCGTCGAGCGTGAGCGTCCCTTGCTCGACGAGGACCGTCCCGTCGCCCTTCGCACGCACGCGCGTGGACGGCGCGAGGACGATGCGAATGCCACCGCCGAGATCGAGCGTCGCGACTGTCGTTCGACTCGTGCGCAGCTCGCCCTCCTGCGCCGTCTCACCCACCGCGAGCGGCGTGCATTCGTCCGTGCACACCTCGAGGAGCGGCGCGGTCCCTGCCTCTGTCGAGCGCACCTCTCTTGCGAGCGCGGTCCCCGAGGTCGCGGTCGCGTCGTTCGGACCCTTGCTGCAAGCCGTGACGAGCACGCCGCCGAGCGCACCCCACCGCACAACTCGCGCCCCGCCGAGTCGATTCAGGAAAGCTTTCACGCGTGCCTCCGTGCAAAGGCGACGGACACCGAGCACCCGACTCGGTTCCCGCCCTCACGCGATCGAGAGGCTTCTCTTCGAAGCTGCGCGGCGAATCTCGCCGCGCACCGAGAGAGCGGCGCGAATTTAGCTGCCGCTGCCGGCCGGCGCGGCGGTCCCGCCGCCCTTGCCGCCGCCTTTGTCGCCCGCCTTGCCCGCGTCTCCTGCAGGCGGACCGTCCCCGCCGGGCGCTTGGATGACCTGCTGCTCGTTCTGCGGCTTGACGGTCGGCTTGACCTCGTTGATCTCGTCGCCGGTCGCCACGTACGGCGGGGGCCTCTTGAAGACGACCTTCTCGGGGTTCTTCAGGCGCGCGCGTTCCTCTGCCGACAAAACAGTGAGCACGGTCCCGCCATTGAGCGCGGTCGCCGGTCCGAAAGGTCGACCGTTGACCTCCATCACGTGAAACTCGGTGCGGCGGTTATCGGAGCGCCCGGCCGCCGTGTCGTTCGGGGCCATCGGCTTCTTCTCGCCGAATCCGACGGCCACGACGCGGAGATGATCGATGCCCCGGTCGACGAGCCAATCGCACACCGCGAGCGACCGTCGCGCCGAGAGCGCGTCGTTGTGCTCGTCGCTGGCGCGCGAGTCGGTGTGTCCTTCGACGCGGACGCGCGTGATCTCCGGGTGGTCCTGGAGGAACTTCAAGAGCGTCTCGAGGACCTTCTCGCTCTCGGGCTTGAGCACCGCTCGGTCCGTCTCGAAGACGACCTTGCCCTCGATGTAGATGCGCGTGTCGCCGCCGTTCGGGTTCCACTTCGCGCTCGGGTCGAACCACGCGGGGATCTCCCGCCTCACTTCGGGGTTCGGCACTGGGTTCGGCGGCAGCCGATTGTCCGAACATCCCGCGATCACCGCGAGCGTGGCGACGAGCGGTGCCCCTGTCTTTCTATGCACATCCATTGCGACTCCATGATCGTGGCAGGTGATCGATGGGCCCCGCAAGTTTCCCTGACCTTTTGGCGCCGCGCACGCGCCTGATCCCTGCTCGCTTGCGACGTCGTTTGTCCCCTGCGACCATGGCTTTCATGCTGATCGTCTTCGAGGTGCACCTCCACGAATCTGCCGACCCCGAGAAGCTGCTTTCCCCTGAAGTTCTAAAGGAAACGCAGGCTCAGATCATGACCACGGAAGAGGCCAAGAAAGTCGGCTTCGGCGGCATCCCGAACCTCGGCCCGAACGTCCGCCTCATCGCCGTGGCGAAGAGGGACTCGAGCTGGATTTATCGGACCCTCGAGACCTCGAACGAGGTCGCGACGTTCAAGATGCACGAGGTCGACGCTTGAGCGCGCCTCTGTCATAGAGTCGGCGATCGTGACGACCGCGCTCGCCTCCGTGTCCCCCTCGCTCGACGCCAAGCTCGCCGAGCTCGATGGCTACCTCGTGGGCCTCGAGAGCGTCGTCGTCTGCTACTCGGGTGGGGTCGACAGCGCCTTCGTCTTGGCCGCGGCCGTCCGCGCCCTCGGAGCGCGCGCCATCGGAATGACCGCCGTCTCCGCGAGCCTCGCGCCTGGCGAGCTCGAAGAGGCATCGCGCGTCGCCCGCGAGCTGGGCGCCGACCACCGCGTGGTCCAGTCCTTCGAGGTCGACGACGCCGATTACCGCAAGAACGCCCCCGATCGCTGCTTCCACTGCAAAAGCGAGCTCTATCGAATCAGCGAAAAGATGCGCGCGGAGTGGGGCGCGCTGCACGTCGTCAACGGCACGAACGTCGAGGACCTCGGCGACTACCGACCCGGGCTCGACGCGGCGCGGGCCGCGAACGTGAAGAGCCCGCTCGTCGACCTCGGCTTCACGAAGGCCCTCATCCGCGAGGGCGCCGCGAAATACGGCGTCGCCGTCTGGGACAAGCCCGCCGCCGCGTGCCTCTCGAGCCGCATCCCTTTCGGGACCGAGGTCACGCCGGCGCGCCTTGGAAAGATCGGCGCGCTCGAGTCGCGACTCCGCGCGCTGGGCTTCCGCCAGCTCCGCGTGCGCTACCACCTCGTCGCGCCCGACAGCGAACACGCCATCGCGCGGATCGAGCTCGCGCAGGACGACATCCTTCGTGCATGCGCACCCGAGACACGCGAGCGCATCGTCACCGCCGCACGCGAAGAGGGCTTCCTCTACGCGACGCTCGACCTCGGCGGCTACCGCATGGGCAGCCACAACGAGGCGCTCGGCAAGAAATCTCTCCCCGTCGTCAGCTGAGCTCGCGACGGACGACCGCCCTCAGGGACACGCGTCCTGCCAATTCGGCTCGGCGGGTACGACGGTAGCCTTCCCGGTGCGGACGAACGTGTCCATGAAACACGCGTACTGACGCTTCACGTCGTCCCGGTGCGAATAGATCGCGTGCGGATCGTAGTCGCCGTCCGCGACGAACTGCTCGACGACGCCGGTGTACTTCGCGCCGCCATCGCTCGAGAGGTTGTCGGTCGCGGGCAGGCTGATGATTCCGTCGCGCCCCTCCAGAGCGAGCGCCTCTTGCATCTCGGGCCAGATGATTTCGCCCGCCTCTTCGTGCCCGTACGCGACCGCGACGGCGTCGTAGATCGTCGTCGGGAAATAGGAATCGCCCTGCCCGACGGGCTCGTAGATGGGCCGCGCCGGATGCCCTGGCAACGGCCGACGCGCGACGCGCGGCATGTAGACGATCGGATCGGCCGGCTCGAGCGCACCGGCACCGATCGCCAGCACCGGATGCAGGTGCGTGAGCGTCGCCTGCGTCCCGAGCAGGAGCGTGAGGAACGCCGGGATCTGTCCACCGCGCAGCGGCGTCTCGAGGATGAAGTACGTCCAATGCCCCCCCGCGCCGGTCGGCACCGCCGCCAGCAACGTCGGCTCGGTCGCGCCGATGAGGTTCGTGTACATCCCCCCCATCGACTGGCCGGTGATCATCGTCTTGGTCGGATCGAAGTGGAACGACGTGGCGCCGCCCGGGAGCGCGGCACCGGTGCACGTCGCCAGCGCGGTCGGATCGATCTCGACCTTCCGCACGGCCTCCAAGAAGAGGCGCGCGTCGAGGATGCCCTGGCGGAAGGTGTCTCGCATCGCCGGCAAGTTGTTCACGTTCAGATACGCGGTCTCTTCCGCGCCTGGGAGACGCTCCGGGTTCACAGGCATCGCGACGCCTGCCATGCCGATGCCCTTCGTCGCGTACGGGAACGCCGGGCCGATCGGATCGCCGGGGAGCTCGTCGTCGCCGACCGGACGCGCCATGGCGATGCTGTAACCGCCCGAGCCGTGCACGTTCAAGACGAGCGGGTAGCCCGCGGTCGGCATCGTCGTTCGCGGGATGGTGATGGCAAAAGGCGCCGTCTCCATGCGTTGCTCGACGGGCTTGCCGTCCGGGCCGATCTCGAACAGCCCGTCCGTGTCGTACGGCGCGGCCCCCTTCTGAAACTGCGGCAGCTTCACGGTGCCACGGAGCATGCAGAGCTCGGGGTAGATGTCGGCCGCGTCGAGGGTGATGTCTTCGAGCGTCACGTCGTAGTCCCCGAGCACGCCGTCGCCGAGCTTCGCCGTGGCCGCCACCACGTCGCCCGTGGTGAACACCGTCGCCGCGACCACGTTCGACTTGTCGACGTGCGCGGTCTCGAGCGCGTCCCAGAGCGGCGCGTACAGCGCGAACGCGTCGCCCTCTCCGTCTCCTGCCGTCGCGCCGCTCGCCATGCGCGAGATGAGATCGTTCTTGCCCAAGGCCTTGCCGTTCGCATCGTTCGCGTTCGTCATCACGACGACGGCGTATTTCGTCGACGCACGTAGGATGAACCCCGGACGAGTCGCGACCGCGAGGACGTTCTCTGCCGTGTATGCGTCCGGCGTGAGCGTCTGCGCGATGGCCGGGATGAGGCGGCCCTTCTCTGGCGAAGCCGGGTCGACGTCGACGACCAAGATCGGCGACGTCGGGTCGGCGGCGATGACGTCGGTCGGTGCACGTGGCGTGAGCGCGCCGTCGAACCGCAAGAACGCGACCGGGATCACCGGGAAGCCGACGCCGTCCTCGGCCTCTGTCGCGAGATCGGTGACGGTCTTCACGTTCGAAGGGTTTGGAAACCCAGCGAGGTCGGGGTGTCCGCTCGCATCGACGCGGAGATCGCTCGGATAGGGCGCGTCGTAGAAGTGCGCGCCGTCGTGAAGATCTGCTTTCAGATCGAAGACGAGCTTCACCGACGTGTCAGGAGGCCCCCCCGTCGTCGTCGACGTGTCGTCACCACAGCCCACCGAAAGCGAAACGAGCGTCGCGAGCGCGAGTGCGCGAGGCCATCCAAGCATGCCGCCATCATGGCACGCACCTCGCGCGCGACGCACGGCGATCCTGCGCTCAGGCGGGGAGCGTGACGATCGAAGAGGGCAACCGCTCGCGCATGGTCTCGAGGACGATGACGGCGGTCTCCTCGATGGCGCGGCCGGTGACGTCGACGACGGGCCACCCCTGCTCGCGGAAGAGCCCCTCGCCGTACTCGAGCTCTTCACGGACGTGCTCGCGCATGCCGTAGTTCGTCTCGCCCGGCATCCCGAGCTGCTTCAGCCGCGCCTGGCGAATCTCGCATAGTTGATCAATGTTGATGGTGAGGCCCACGCACCGATCCTGCGGCGCCTCGCGGAGCTCGTACGGCAGCGCAGCGCCGAGCACGAGCGGAAGGTTCGCGACCTTCAGACCCCGCTGCGCGAGCAATAAAGACAGCGGCGTCTTCGAGGTTCGCGAGACGCCGACCAGCACGACGTCGGCCTTCTTGAAGTTCCGCGGCTCCTTGCCATCGTCGCTCTTCACGGCGAACTCGACGGACTCGATGCGGCGGAAGTACTCGTCGGAGAGTGGGAGCATCGCGCTCGGCATGCCGATGGGCTCGCGATCGAGGTAGGTCCCGAGCTTGCCGATGAGCGATCCGATGACGTCGATTGCTTCGATCCGGTGCTCGGCCGTCATCGCGTGGATGAACTCGCGCAGCTCGTTCGACACGACCGTGAACACGACCAGGGCGTTTTCTTTCCCGGCGCGCTCGAGGATGGGTCGCGCCACCTCCTTCGCGCGGACGCGTGTGTGGAGGCGAATTTGAGCCTGGTTCTTCGGGAATTGGAGAAGCGCTGCGCGCACGACTTTCTCGGCGGTTTCGCCGGTCGAGTCGCTCAGCACGTCGATATATCTGGGATTATCCACGTCACCCACGAGCTTACCCCAAGAGCGCCGCGCGGGGTGCCGCTAGTCCGCCCGTAAGGGCGGCGATGAAAACATTGGGGTGGACCAGAAGAGCGCTTCGGCTCGGTCGCTGTTCCGGCCTTCACTTGCGAGCGTCAGCGAGGGCCGGAACAGAGGCCGAGC
>Ga0164241_10005088_pt1 | contig 12460 bp, 9 predicted proteins | sample OricomyardsoilBY_FD_108780 | JGI IMG/M metagenome (GOLD analysis project Ga0164241, IMG submission 108780) | Backyard soil microbial communities from Emeryville, California, USA - Original compost - Back yard soil (BY) | ecosystem: Environmental > Terrestrial > Soil > Unclassified | place: USA...
ATCATCGTCGAGTTGAAGATGCGCGTGGGCATGCTGTTCACTGACGCGGCCATAACCATGCCGGCAAACGCGCCGACCAGCGCGGCCAGCACGTATTCCAGCACCATGATCGGCCGCGTCGGCAAGCCGGTGGCGCGCGCGCCGAAAGGGTTGTCCCCGATGGCGTAGATGAACGCACCGGCGCGCATGCGGCGCAGGAACAGCGCCATGGCCGCCGCGGCGACACCGAACATCACCACCGGCATCGGGATGCCCACAAGGCTGCCGCGGCCGAGCCATGCCAGCGCATTCAACCGCTCGGGCCACTGCACCACGTCCAGCTGGAACAGATAGGCCTGGCCGAAGCCGGCCAGGAACAGCCCCGTGGCCAGCGTCGTGAACAGCGAGGGCACTTCGGCGTAGGCGATCAGCCAGCCGTTGACCAGCCCGAAGACCAGCGCCAGGACGATCGCCACCGCGCTGGCGCCGGCCACCGACGTGCCGTTTTCCACCAGCTGCAGCAGCAGCGCGGGCGGGACCGCCAGCGCGGCGATCATCGAGATGTCGATGCCGCGGCCGATCACCACCACCGCCATGCCCAGGCCGAGAATGCCGAGGATCGCGACGTTCTGCAGCAGCGTCAGCAGGTTGTTGACCTGCGCGAAGCCGGGCAGCAGCAGCGCGAAGCCGGCGAACATCACTACGAAGACCGCGAAGACGATCGTCTGCTGCGAAGCCTTGAAGTTCTTCACGCGCCCGGCCCCCGCAGCGATTCGCGCAGCGCGCGCTTCATGATCTTGCCGTTGAGGTTGCGCGGCAGCGCCTCGGTGCCGATGCGCCAGGTCTCGGGCACCGCGTAGTCGGACATCCGCGCTGCGCAGAAGGCCGCCATCGCCGCCGGCGTGGTGCTGTCGTCGACGGCGCGCACGCAGACGAAGGCATGCACGCGCTCGCCGAGCACCGCGCAGGGCACGCCGACCAGCGCCGACTCGATCACCTGCGGGTGCTCGGCCAGCGCGTTTTCGACCTGCACGCAGAAGATCTTGTAGCCGCCGCGGTTGATGACGTCCTTCTTGCGGTCGAAGACGCGCACATAGCCTTCGGCGTCGCTGCTGCCGATGTCGCCCGAGCGCCAGTAGCCGCCGCAGAACTCGCGCTGCGTCGCCGCCGCGTTGCGCCAGTAGCCCGGCACCACCATCGGCCCGGCGATCCAGATTTCGCCGGCGCTGCCGCTGGGCACCTCATGGCCGGCGTCGTCCATCACGCGGATGTCGGCGCAGGCCACCGGGCGGCCGACGCTGTCGCGGTGCGCGTGCGTCTGGCCCGGCGGCATCAAGGTGGCCGGCGAACTCGTCTCGGTGGCGCCGTAGGCATTGATCAGCGTCAGGCCGGGCAGCCGCCGGGCCAGCGCGTCGATGCTGGCGGTGGGCATGGCCGCGCCGCCATAGGCGCCGATGCGCCAGTGCCGCAGGTCGTGGTCCTGCAGATCGGGCAGCAGCAGGCACAGGTTGTACATCGCCGGCACCAGCACCGCGTGGGTGATGCGCTCGCGCGCGGCCAGCGCCACGAAATCGGCGGCCTTGAACTGCGGCATCAATACCGTGCAGCCGCGCACCTGCAGCATCGTGTACAGCTGTGCCACCAGCCCGGTGACGTGGCTCAGCGGCACGGCGACGATGCTGCGCTCGTCGTCGCCCAGGCCCATGCCGTGCACGAAGTGCAGCACCGAGTGCGCGATGTTCAGGTGCGTCAGCATCGCGCCCTTGGGCGTGCCGGTGGTGCCGGAGGTGTACAGCAGCACCGCCAGCTCTTCCTCGCCGGCCCTGTGGGCGGCTGCCGGGCCCGCGGGGTCCGACGATTGCATCAGCGCCATGAACGGCTCGTTCGGCGCCGCGACCGCCGCGGCGACCACGAAGCGGTGACGCAGCGTCGGCAGCGCGGGGGGCGTCGGCAGCAGCGGCACGCTGGCGGCCGCGCAGACGATGGCGACGGCGCCGGCGTCCTCGAGCGCGAACTGCAGCTCGGCGGCATGGGCTCGCGAGCTGACCGGCACCAGCACTGCACCCATCCATGCGCAGGCCAGCGCGACGATGACGAACTCCGGTGCATTGCCCAGGTGCAGCGCCACGCGGTCGCCGGGCCCGACGCCGCGCTGCGCCAGCCCGGCGGCGCATTTGCAGGCGGCATGATGGAGTTCGCGCCAGCTCAGCCGCAGCTCGTCGCAGACCAGCGCCTCGCCGTCGGGGCAGGCGGCCACCGCCTGCGCCAGCATCTGCGCCAGATTGGCCGGGCGTTGCGCATAGCAGCGCGTGACGCGGTCGCCGAAGTGGGCTTCGACGCGCACGGTCGGCAGGTCGCCGATGGCTTGCGCAGCCGGGCCCGGGCCCAGGCCATTCGACGCATCGGCCGTGCGCGCCGGCGGCGCCAGCGCGCCGCGCAGCAGCATCTCGATGCAGTGGTGGGTGGCGTCGCGCAGGCTGCCCGGCGAGTGTTCGCCGGGGCGATACCAGCGCGCCAGGCCGCCGAGCGCACCGACCACGCTGCGCACGACCACGTCGGCGTCGCCGTCGTCGATCAGGCCCTGCGCCATGCCTTGCGCGATCAGCCCGCGCCAGGCGGCGTCGGTCTGCCGCTTCAGCGCCTGCACCGGCGGCCGCCGCGGCTCGGACAGGTTGTCTTCCGCGACCCGTGCGACGCACAGTCCGAAATCGCCGGTGACCTCGGCGGCGTGGCGCTGCAGCGCGGCGCGCAAGCCGTCGCGGCCGTTGGCCCCTTGTCGGACGACCGCCTCGAGCCCGTCGAGCAGCGTCTGCTGGCCGCGCTGCAGGCAGGCGAACAGGAGCTCGTCCTTGTTCTGCACGTAGTGGTACAGCGTCGGCTTGGAGACCCGCAGGCGGCGCGCGATGTCGTCCAGCGACGTGCCCTGGTAGCCGCGCTCGGCGAACAGCCGCGCCGCCGCCAGCAGCACCGCCTCGCGCTTGGCGCTGCGGTGCGAGTCGCGATCGTGGCGGGTCTGCCATGGCGAGCCGGCGGTCTCGGTAACCACCGTACCGGACGATTCGCCGGCTGCATCGTGCAAGATGGAGTCGCTGCGTGTCATGCGATGGAGCCGAGCCGAGACGTTGTTACCGATGGGTAGCTTCGCCGACCGGTCGGAGTGTCCGCCGAGTCGCGAGCGCTGCAATACAGGTAATCCCTGGGGGTCACGAAGACCCTGAAGGCGCTGCAGACCCCGGCCGACGCGCGCCGCGCCGACTTCACTTCCAGGCGAAGGCCGGCTGCTCGAAGTGCGCGACGCGGGTCGGCCGGCCTTCGATGCACAGCTCGCGGAACTGGTACAGGATGGCTGCGGTAGGGGCGGCGATCCAGGTGTTGCCCACCGGCATGCGCAGCACCGGATGAACGCTGCCGGCCATCGCGTCGAGCAGCGGCGCGTCGGCGCGCAGGAATTCAGCGACGGCGATGCGGTGGATGCTGGCCACTTCGCCGGCGTTGGCGTGCATGTCGCGTGCCGCGCCGGCCCACACCACCACCGGCGTGATCGCGAAACCGGAGCGCGTGACGAAGTCGTCGAGCCGGCCGAGCACGCTGCCGGCGTCCAGATGCAGGTCCACCTCCTCGGCCAGTTCGCGCAGCGCGGCCTGTTCGGGCGTCTCGCCGGCGTCGATGCTGCCGCCCGGCAGCGCCCACTGCCCGGCATGGCTGCGCAGCCGCGCCGCGCGGCGCGTCAGGATCAGCGCGGCCTGGTGGCTCCAGCCGCCGTGCCGCGGCAGGCCGCCGACGGCGGCGCCGAAGCCTTCGTCGCACACCGCCACCGCCACCGCGGCGCGGCGCGGCGCACCGGCGGCCGCGGCGTGGACGTCGAAGGCGCGCAGCCGCTCGTCGATCTGCCGGCGCAGCGCGTCGTCACGCAGCATGGACGGTGCGATCGGCGTCGGCTACCACGTGTTGCGCAACTCGCGCAGCTTGATGAACACCGTCTTCGCGTCCGGCTCGTCGCCCAGATCGGGGTAGCTTTCGCGCAATTTCGCGATCAGGCTGGCGCTGCCGAGGCGGAAGAAGGCGTTGAAGCGCTTTTCGTCGGCCAGCGTGGTGACCACCGACGCGGCCGGGTCATGGCCGCTGACCTGCGGCAGCAGCGTCTTCGCCGCCGCGTTGTCCGGCTCGCGGTCGAGCGTGAACTTCAGGTTGTTCTCGATGTAGTCGTGACCCGGATAGACCTGCGTGTCCTCGGGCAGCCGGGCCAGCTGCTCGACGAAGGTCGCGTACAGCGCGGCCGGATCGCCGCCGTTGTGGCAGTTGCCGGCGCCGGCGTTGAACAGCGTATCGCCCGAGAAAAGCGCCGGCCGGTCGGTGTGCGAGCGCAGGCAGATGTGGCACATCGTGTGGCCCGGCGTGTCCAGGCATTCCAGCTCGACGCGTTTGCCGACCTTGATGATGTCGCCGGCCTTCAGGCCGCGGTCCACGCCGTTGATCTTCGCGCCGCTGCGGTGATGCGCCAGCAGCTTCGCGCCGGTGGCTGCGATGACCGCATCGTTGCCGCCGGTGTGGTCGTGGTGCTCGTGCGTGTTCAGCACCTGCGTGATCCGCCAGCCCCTGACCTTCGCGGCGTTCAGGCACTTGTAGTGATCGAGCGGGTCGATGGCCAGCGCCTCGCCGGTGTCGGGGCAGGCGACGAGGTAGTTGAAGTTGCGATAGGCGTTGCCGGTCCAGATGCGCTCGACGATCACGGCAGGGCTCCTTCGGCGTGGCAGGGCATGCGTTGCATTGTAGGAATGCGGCCGCGCACGCTGACCTTCAACCCCACACTTCTGCGGCGGTCTCGACCACGAGCTTCAGCTTCTGGCGCTGAGACTCGACGGCGATGTTGTTGCCGTGAACCGTGCTTGAAAAGCCGCACTGCGGGCTGAGTGCGAGCTGCTCGATCGGCGCGTGCTGCGCCGCCTCGGCAATGCGGCGCTTCAGCGTGTCCTTGCTTTCCAGCTCGCCGAACTTGGTCGTCACCAGGCCAAGCACCACGATCCGGCCGGGCTTCAGGTAGCGCAGCGGCCGGAAGTCGCCGGAGCGGTCGTCGTCGTACTCCATGAAGATGGCGTCGAGGTTCATCTCCGACAGCAGCGCCTCGGCCACCGGCTCGTAGTTGCCCGACGCGGCGTGCGTGCTCTTGAAATTGCCGCGACACAGGTGCATGGCCAGCGTCATGCCCGCAGGCTTGAGCGCCACGACCTTGTTGATGAAGCCGGCGTAGCGGTGCGGCAGCTCGTTGGGGTCGTCGCCGCGCTGACGCGCCGCCTCGCGCAGCTTCTCGTCGCACAGGTAGGCCATGTTGGTGTCGTCCATCTGCACGTAGCGGCAGCCGGCGTCGAACAGCGACTGCAGTTCGTCGCCATAGGCCCGCGCCACGTCGTCGTAGAACACCGGATCGAGTTCGGGATAGGCCTCGCGGCTGATGCCCGCGCGGCCGCCGCGAAAGTGCAGCATCGTCGGCGACGGGATCGTCACCTTCGGCGTGCAGCCGGGGGCGAGGCGCTCGACCTGCGCCTTCAGGTATTCGAAGTCGGCGCGCTGGATGTCCTTCACGTGGCGCACCTTGTCGACCACGCGGATCACCGGCGGCGCGAGTTCCTCGCTGCCGTCGGCGCGCCTGACGGTCACCGGGATGTCGGTCTTCACGCCGCCGAGCTGCTCGAGGAAGTCGATGTGGAAATAGGTGCGGCGGAACTCGCCGTCGGTGATGCTCTTCAGCCCGCAGTCGCGCTGGAAGGCGACGATTTCGGCGATCGCCTTGTCTTCCACCGCGCGCAACTGCGCGGCGTCGATTTCGCCGCGCGCCTTGCTCTCGCGCGCCTGCAGCAGATAGGCCGGGCGCAGGAAGCTGCCGACATGGTCGGCGCGGAACGGCGGCGTGATACGGATGGTCATGGTGAGGGCTCCTGTTGCGTGGCGGGTGGATCAGTGTGCAGCAAGCGCGGCTCCGGTGCCGGGCCGGTGCGGCCGCTCACCGCCGCCGGCACGCTGCCGTGTGCCGCAGTGCGCCCCGCATCGCCCGTTCGGGCGCCGGCACCTCGCCTCCGCATCCTCATACTGAGTCCTTGTTCGGCAGAATCGCGAACGGGTCCGACGCCGGCTGCGCGTACAGCGAGCTCACCAGCGCGTCGCGGTGGGCGAGCACCGCCCGCTGGTTGATCGAACCCTTGTCGGTGAGCTCGCCCTTGTCGATCGATGGCGCTTCGGCCAGCACGTGCATCCGCGCCACGCGGCTGGCGCTGCCGGTGGCCTCGCGCCACAGCCTGTCGGCGAGCCGCTGGAAGAAGGCCCGCACCGCGGGGTGCTGCAGCAGCTGCGGCAGCGGCGCGTCGTCGCCCAGCCCGGCCAACTTGCGGCATTCGTCGGCCCTGGGAAACAGCAGCGCGCCGACATCGTCGCGGTCCGGGCCGGCGATGACCGCGTCCTGCACGCACGGCTCGCCGGCCAGGATGATCTTCGCGCGCAGCGGACCGACGCTGACGAAGGTGCCGGTGGAGAGCTTGAAATCCTCCGCGATGCGGCCGTCGAAGCGCAGGCCGCGGTTGATGTCCGCCGGGTCGATCAGCCGCACCGCGTCGCCGCTGCGGTAGAAGCCCTCGTCGTCGAAGGCCTCGCGGCTCGGCCCGGGTGCGCGCCAGTAGCCGGGCATCACGTTCGGACCCCTGAAGCGGATCTCCAGCTTGCCGCCGCTGGCCGCGTCGCGCACCAGCTTGACCTCGACGCCGGGCACCGGCAGGCCGATGTGGCCCGAGCGCACGTCGGTGCCGACCGCGAAGGTGCACGACGGCGCGGTCTCGGTCATGCCCAGGCCGGTGATGATGCGCACGCGCTCACCTGCCGCCGCTTCGCCGTGCGCGTCGAGCTTGTCCCACACCGCCTGCGACAGCCCGGCGCCGGCGAACATGAAGGCCTTGCAGCGCTTGAACAGGCTGTCGCGCAGCACCGTGTCGCGGTCCATCGCGAAGGCGATCTCCTCGAAGCCCTTGGGCACGTTGAAGTACACCGTGGGCGAGATTTCGCGCAGGTTGCGCAGCGTCGTCGCGATGCCCTCGGGCGTCGGCTTGCCGTCGTCGATGTACAAGGTGCCGCCGTTGTACAGCGTGATGCCGATGTTGTGGTTGCCGCCGAAGGTGTGGTTCCACGGCAGCCAGTCGACCAGCACCGGCGGTTCTTCGGCCAGGAAGCCCATGCACTGGCGCAGCATCTGCTGGTTGGCGCACAGCATGCGGTGGGTGTTGATCACGCCCTTCGGCGCCCGGGTGCTGCCCGAGGTGAACAGGAACTTGGCGATCGTGTCGGGACCGACCCGCGCATGCGCCGCGGCCAGCGCGGCGCCGGGCGCGGCCGCCAGCAATCGCTCGAAATCCAGCAGTTCGCGACCGGCCAGCGGACCGGCGGCGGCCGCGACAGCGCCTTCGGTCAGGACCACCGGCACCCCGGCCGGCAACACCGCGGCAATCGCCGGCGCATAGGCGGCGCCGGCCGCAAACACCAGCCCCGGCGTGAGGATGTCCAGGATGTGGCGCAGCTTGCCGTAGTCCTGCGATAGCAGCGAATAGGCCGGCGACACCGGCGCGAACGGCACGCCGGCCCACATCGCGGCCAGCGCCAGCGTGAAGTGCTCGAGGTCGTTTCCCGACAGGATCGCCAGCGGCCGTTCGACCGACAGGCCGCGGTCGAGCAGCGACTGCGCCACCGTCCGCACCTGCTGCAGCATCTGCGCGTAGCCGATGCGGGTCCACCCGCCGTCGCTGCCGCGGCGTGCCACCAGCGTGCGTCCGGGCGCGGCGTCGGCCCAGTGTGCCAGGCAGTCGGTCAGCCGCTCGGGGTAGCCGCGCAGCGCCTCGGTCGAGCGCAGCACCAGGCTGCCGTCGCTGAGCTGCTCGGCCGTCGCGGCCACGCAGCCGCCGACGCGGGCGTCACGGTAGCGCGGCGCCGTCATGGTTTCACGAGCTTGCCGCCGCGCGGGCGGCATGGCGCCTGAAGTCGGGAGGGGTCATGAAAGTGTCCGGCAGTGTGGGCAGGTTCATTGGCAGAATGGCCGGCGATGCCCGCCAGTTTCGATCGACTGTAATTCCAAACGTTAATCATCCGGATCGCGCCATGAAGACCGAAGACCTGATCGCCATCGACACCCACACGCACCTTGAGGTGTCGTGCCGCAACCCCTTCGACAGCTACGGCCAGGAGTACGACCGCGCCGCGGACAAGTACTTCCGCTCGACGCGCCGGCCGACGATGGACGAGACGCTCGCCTACTACCGCGAGAAGAAGATCGGCTTCGTCAATTTCACCGTCGATGCCGAGTCGAACATGGGCCGCACGCGCATCACCAACGAGGAAATCGCCGATGCGGCGGCGGCCAATCCGGACATCATGATCGCCTTCGCCAGCATCGACCCGCACAAGGGCAGGATGGGTGCGCGCGAGGCGCGCCGGCTGGTCGAGAGCCACGGCGTCAGGGGCTTCAAGTTCCATCCGACGATGCAGGATTTCGAACCCGCCGACAAGATGGCGTGGCCGATCTACGAGGTGATCGCCGAGCACAAGCTGCCGGCGATCTTCCACAGCGGCCATTCCGGCATCGGCTCGGGCATGCGCTGCGGCGGCGGGCTGCGGCTGCGGCACAGCAATCCGATGCTGCTCGAGGACGTGGCGATCGCTTTCCCGGACATGCAGATCGTCGTCGCGCACCCGAGCTGGCCGTGGCAGGACGAAGCGATCTCGCTGGCCATGCACAAGCCCAACATCTGGATCGACCTGTCGGGCTGGAGCCCGAAATACTTTGCGCCGCAGCTGGTGCAGTACGCCAACACGCTGCTGAAGGACCGCGTGCTGTTCGGCAGCGACTTTCCGCTGATCACCCCCGACCGCTGGCTGCAGGACTTCGAAGACGCCGGCTTCAAGAACGAAGTCAAGCCGCTGATCCTGAAGGACAACGCCAGGCGGCTGCTGGGCCTGGCCTGAGCCGATTGCAGGTGGCCTGACGTGCCGCCCGGCGCGGGTCCGGGCGCGGGCCCTCAGCCGGACTGCACGTCCATCGGCTCGCCGCCGAGTCCGACGATCATCGCCTTGACCTGATCGAGCATCCGGTCGAGCCCGGCCGCGTCGGTGCCGCGCATCACCAGCGTGGTGCCGTAGCGTTCGTCGCGGTAGAACGGGTAGCTGCCCAGGTCGATGTGCGCGAAGCGCTGCTGGATCTGCCCCAGCGGGTGCGCGATCTGCCCTTCGCTCAGGTACGCGGTGACGCTGCGCGAGCGCACCGGCGCAGCGCCGCGCAGCTTGCCGCGCAGCGACTCGACCATCTGCTGCATGACCCGCGGAATGCCGGCCAGCACGTAGACGTTGTCGATGAAGAAGCCGGGCGGCCCCTGCGGGTTGTCGATCAGGTCGCCGCCGCGCGGGATGCGCGCCATGCGCATGCGCGAGGCCATGATTTCGGGCGTGGCGGGGCGGCGGCGGATCAGCTCGGCGATCGGCTCCGAAATGACCAGCTCGACGCCGAAGGCCGCTGCGATGCAGTCGGCGGTGATGTCGTCATGCGTCGGGCCGATGCCGCCGGTGGTGAAGACGTAGTCGTAGCGCGGGCGCAGCGCGTTCAGCGCCTCGACGATGTCGGCCTCGACGTCGGGCACCACCCGCGCGTGGCGGACCTGGATGCCGTACTCGTTCAGCGTTTTCGCCAGGTAGGCCAGGTTGGTGTCCTGCGTGCGGCCGGACAGGATTTCGTTGCCGATGATCAGCACGGCGGCGGTGACGCGGGCAGGGTCGGGCATGGCAGGCTTTGGTCGGTTGCGAAGGGGCAGGGCCGATAGCGTAACCAACGCGCGGCCGGCGCGTCGGGGAAAATCGCGCCGATGAATGAATTCGACCTCGACACCCGCGTCGTGCCGCTGGGTGCCGTGCCGCAGCAGGCGGGCAGCGCCGCTGCCTTCGCCGGCCGGGTGCGGCCGGACTGGAACATCGGCGAGCGCCCCAACGGCGGCTACCTGCTGGCGCTGGCGGCGCAGGCCATGCGCCAGCGCACCCCGGCGCAGCCGGACCCGCTCAGCATCACCGCGCACTACCTGCGAGCCGGCGTGCCCGGCGCGGACTGCCGCATCGACACGCAGCTGCTGCGCAGCGGGCGCGCGCTCAGCACCGTGCGCGCCAGCCTGGTGCAGGACGGCAGCGTCCGGCTGGAGCTGCTGGCCGCGATGGGCGACCTGCGGGCGTCCGGCGAGGCGGCGCCGGTGTTGACGATGCCGATGCCCGACGTGCCGCCGCCCGAGGCCTGCCCCGTTCGCTCGACCCCCGCGCAGGGCGTGGAGCTGCCGATCCTGCAGCGCCTGGACGTGCGGCTGCATCCCGGCCTGGCGGTCGCCGGTGCCGCGGGCCCGGCCCGCATCGGCGGCTGGGTGCGGTTCAGAGACGGCCGCGCGCCCGACGCGCTGGCCTGCCTGCTGATGGCCGATGCCTTTCCGCCGGCGGTGTTCTCGCTGCTGGGCAGGGTCGGCTGGGTGCCGACGGTGGAGCTGACGGTGCAGTTGCGGCGCCGCCCGGCGCCCGGCTGGATGCTGGGCCAGTTCTGGTCGCACGACCTCAGCGACGGCCGCGTGGTGGAAGACGGCGCGCTGTGGGACGCCGCCGGGCAGCTGGTGGCGCAGTCGCGCCAGCTGGCGCTGGTGCGCCAAAAACTCGAGGAACAAACACCATGACGATCCACGCAAGCCTGTCCGACCCGCTGCCGCTGGCCCGAGGGCCGGCCTGGGCCAACCGCATCGCGCTGGCGCCGCTGACCAACTGGCAAAGCCATGCCGACGGCACGCTGGGCGACGACGAATACCGCTGGCTGACGATGCGCGCACGCGGCGGCTTCGCGCTGACGATGACTTGCGCCGCGCACGTGCAGGCCTCGGGCCAGGGCTTCCCGGGCCAGCTCGGGGTGTGGTCCGATGCGCACCTGGGCGGGTTGACGCGGCTGGCGCGCGGCATCCATGCCGGCGGCAGCGTGTCGTGCCTGCAGCTGCAGCACTCGGGCCGCCGCGCCGACACCGCACTCAGCGGCCAGCCGCGGGTCGCGCCCTGGGACGACGCCGAGACCGGCGCGCGGGCGCTGAGCACCGCCGAGGTCGAGCAGCTGGTGCAGGACTTCATCGCCGCCGCGCGGCGCGCCGAAGCCGCCGGCTTCCACGGCGTCGAGCTGCACGGCGCGCACGGCTACCTGCTGGCGCAGTTCCTCGACGCCGAGCACAACCGGCGCGGCGACCGCTACGGCGGCAGCTTCGACAACCGCGCGCGCATCCTGTTCGAGCTGGTCGACGGCATCCGCGAGGCCACCGCACCCGGTTTCCAGCTCGGCCTGCGGCTGTCGCCGGAGCGTTTCGGCATCGTGATCAGCGAGTCGCTGCAGCTGGCACGTCAGCTGCTGGCCGGTGGCCGGCTCGACTACCTGGACATGTCGCTGTGGGACTGCTTCAAGCCGCCGCAGGACCCGGCCTTCGCCGATCGGCCGCTGCTCGCGCACTTCGCCGCGCTGCCGCGCCACGGCACGAGACTGGGGGTGGCCGGCAAGATCATGGATGCCGCCACCGCGCGGCGCTGCCTGGACGCCGGCGCCGATTTCGTGCTCATCGGCCGCGCCGCGATGCTGCACCACGACTTCGCGCGCCGCGCGCTGGCCGATCCCGATTTCCGCAGCATCGAGCGTCCGGTCAGCCGTGCCCACCTCGAAGCCGAAGGCCTGGGCCCGGCATTCCTGCAGTACGTCAGCAGCACCTGGCCGCGCTTCGTGGCCGCGGAATGAACACCGCCGCGGCGCCGTCCATCGGTTCGACGCAGTGGTTACAGTGGCCGCTGCCGCGAGACCTGCCGCGGCGGAACCCGGGAGCGACGATGCCAGCCACGCCGACCACGAACTACGCCGACTGGATCGGCCGCAGCGAAGACGCGTGCGACACCGTCCAGCCGACGCCGGTGGCCGCGCTGGCGGCGACGCTGGACCACCCCACCGCTGCCGCGCCCGGCGCCGTGCTGCCGCCGCTGTGGCACTGGCTGTACTTCCTGCCGCTGCCTGCGCAGGCCGGGCTCGATGCCGACGGCCATGCCCGGCGCGGCGCCTTCCTGCCGCCGGTGCCGCTGCCGCGGCGCATGTGTGCCGGCAGCCGGCTGCAGTTCCATTCGCCGCTGCGCGTCGGCGACCGGCTGCGGCGCCGCTCGACGATCGAAGCGGTGGACGAGAAGAACGGCCGCAGCGGCCGGCTGGTGTTCGTGCGCGTGCGCCACGAGCTGACGCGCGACGGCGAAGCGGCGCCGGCGCTGAGCGAATGGCACGATATCGTCTACCGCGAGGCGCGCGCGACCGGCGCCGCGGCCGGCGACGGCGCGCCGCCGCCGCGCCCGGCCGCGACGCAGGCCGCGTGGCGGCGCGCGATCGTGCCCGATCCGGTGCTGCTGTTTCGCTATTCGGCGCTGA
>Ga0164241_10005089_pt1 | contig 12458 bp, 9 predicted proteins | sample OricomyardsoilBY_FD_108780 | JGI IMG/M metagenome (GOLD analysis project Ga0164241, IMG submission 108780) | Backyard soil microbial communities from Emeryville, California, USA - Original compost - Back yard soil (BY) | ecosystem: Environmental > Terrestrial > Soil > Unclassified | place: USA...
AGCCTCAAGGAAGGCGTCGAGAAGTTCATCGAGCAGGCGCGAATCATCCGCAGCTATGGCGCGGCCGTGGTTGTGATGGCGTTCGATGAAGAAGGGCAGGCCGTCGATGCGCCCCGCAAGGTCGCCATCTGCCAGCGCGCCTTCAAAATCCTGACCGAGGAAGTCGGATTCCCCGCCGAAGACATCATTTTCGACGTGAACATCCTCACGGTCGGCACCGGCATGGACGAGCATGCCAACTACGCCGTCGAGTTTTTCGACGCCGTCCGAGAAGTGAAGAAAGCCTGCCCCGGCGCGAAGATCTCGGGCGGCGTGTCCAATTTGTCATTCTCGTTCCGCGGCAACGACACGGTGCGCGAGGTGATGCACGCCTGCTTCCTGTACCACGCCATCAAGGCGGGTATGGACATGGGCATCGTCAACGCGGGCCAGCTCGCGGTCTACGACGACATCCCGACGGAGCTGCGCGATCTGGTCGAGGACGTCATCTTCAACCGCAACCCCGACGCCACCGAGCGCCTCCTCGACTACGCCGAGACGGTGAAGAAGAAGGGCAAGGTCGACAAGGCGGTGCACGCCTGGCGCGAGGACCCGGTCGACAAGCGCATCGCGCACGCGCTGGTGCACGGCGACGTGACCTACATCGTGGCGGACGTCGAGGAGGCGCGGGTGGCGCTCGGCGCGCCGCTGAACGTCATCGAGGGGCCGCTGATGGCCGGCATGGCCATCGTCGGTGACCTCTTCGGGCAGGGGAAGATGTTCCTGCCGCAGGTGGTGAAGTCGGCGCGCGCGATGAAGACCGCGGTCGCCTACCTGCAGCCATTCATGGAGGAGTCGGGCGGCGTATTGAAGGCGCGCGGCAAGGTCTTGCTGGCGACGGTCAAGGGCGACGTGCACGACATCGGCAAGAACATCGTGGCCGTGGTCCTGCGCTGCAACAACTACGAGGTCGTCGACCTGGGCGTGATGGTGGCGTGTGCGACCATTCTACAGACTGCGATTGATCAGCAGTGCGATATCATCGGGCTGTCGGGGCTGATCACGCCGTCGCTCGACGAGATGGTGCACGTCGCCAGCGAGATGCAGCGCACCGGCTGGACCGCGCCGCTCTTGATTGGTGGCGCGACGACGAGCCGCAAGCACACCGCCGTGAAGATCGCGCCGGCGTATCAGGGCCCGGTGGTGCACGTGCAGGACGCGTCGCGCGCGAGCGGCGTGGTGACGGCGCTGCTGTCCGAGGGCGCCATGCGCCAGGCATTCATCGACGAGAACCTCGTGAACCTCGAGGAGGATCGGCGCCGCCACGCGAACCGCCGCGAGATCCCGCTGGTGACGATCCAGGAGGCGCGCCGCAAGAAGCAGGTGGTGGCGTTCGAGCCCGAGCCGCCGCAGTGGACGGGCGTGCGCACGGTGGAGATCCCGCTCGAAGCGCTGATCCCATTCATCGACTGGACGCCATTCTTCGCGACCTGGGAGCTGCGCGGGCAGTATCCGGCGATTCTGCAGGACGCGGTCGTCGGAGCCGCGGCCAGCGAGCTCTTCGAGAACGCGCAGGCCATGCTGAAGCAGATCGTCGAGGAGCGCTGGCTCTCGGCGCGTGGTGTGTGGGGATTCTTCCCGGCGAACGCCGTGGGCGACGACCTGGTCTTGTGGACCGACGAGTCACGCAGCCAGCGGCTGACGACGCTGCCGATGCTGCGCCAGCAGAAGGAGCGTCCCGGCAGCGACGCGACCTACACGAGCCTGGCCGACTTCGTGGCGCCTATTGGCAAGGCCGACTGGCTCGGGCTGTTCGCGGTGACGGCGGGCCACGGCGCCAAGGAGAAGGCGGCCGAGCTCGAGCAGCAGGGCGACGACTTCAACGCGATTCTAGTGAAAGCGCTCGCCGATCGCCTGGCCGAGGCCGCCGCCGAGTATCTCCATCACCAGGCCCGCCTGGCCTGGTACGCGCCCGGCGAGCAGCTGAGCGTGGCCGAGATGATCGACGAGCAATACCCCGGCATCCGCCCGGCGCCCGGCTACCCGGCCTGCCCGGACCACACCACCAAGCGCGAGATCTTCCGCCTCTTGGACGCGGCCCGGGCCGGCATGGTGCTCACCGAGCACCTCGCCATGGACCCGGCGGCGTCGGTCAGCGGCATGTACTTCGGCCACCCCGACAGCCACTACTTCACCGTCGGCCCGCTCGGCATGGACCAGATCAAGGACTACGCCGAGCGCGCCCAGGTCACCGTCAAGGACGCCGAGCGCTGGCTCCAGCCCAACCTCGCTTACGAGCCGAAGTGACCTAGATGAATCACTAGCAGGTGTCGAGTGTAGCGATGGCGCGCCAGCCGACGACGGTGACGCGGCCGCGGCTGGCGCCGCCGGTGCCGCCGTAGACGAGGTAGGCAGAATCGTTCTTGGAGTCGGTCGGTACTGCTCGAGCGGGGGAACCAGTCGCTGGCGAGCGCGCGGATGAGACGGTGGGGGTCGGGCGTTGGCGGGCGTTCCGCGGCGCGCGGCCCTGGCGATTGACGCCCGGGCGTGTGCGCGCCACGATGCCGCTCCCGCTCGCCTTCTGAAAGGGATGCCGCCATGTCCACGTCGCCGAAGCTCTGGTCGCTCTGCCTCATCCCCTTCGCGGTGCCGGCCCTCGGGGCCTGCGCCAGCAGCTCGAGCGGAGGAGGTGAGCGTGGCCTCGCCGACCTGCGCGCGGCGCTCGACCTGTACCCGGTCGTCGGCCACGTCGAGCGCGACGCCAGCGGCACCTGGCTCGTCTACAACGAGACGAACGTGCGCCTCGCGCGTGTGCCCGACAGCGCCGCGACCGGCCCCGACGCGTGCAAGGCGAAGGGCGACGGCCACGCGCTGGTGTTCCAGGGCGGACCGGGCGTGGCGGGCGCGGCGCTGGTGCTGGGCGAGGACGGCGCGGTCGTCGCGCGCTACGACGCCGCCAAGGGCTGCGTGGTCGACACGGCCATCGCCGCCGACACGCTCGTGACCCCGACCCAGCTCGTCGCGACGCGCTGGACGTTCGACCTGAAGAAGCCCGCCGAGTCGAGCCCGCCCGCCAACCTCAGCGTCGAGGCCCACCTCGATCTCGACGGCCGACCGAGCGGCGTCGACGTGGTGCTGACGCCGACCAGTGTCGCGGTGCAGCCGGGCGTCTCGCGCGCGCCCGCGCTCCAGCCCGCCAGCATCGGCGGCGAGCCGCTCTTCGAGGCCACCGCCGTCACGTCCATCCTGGCCTGCGGCGGCACGTACTCGAGCAACATCCAGCGCGGCGTCATGCCCGACGGGCGCACGCTGCTGCGCTACGAGATCACCGCCGAGGGCACGATGGAAGACTACGGGGGCGGCTGCGGCGGCGACGACGACGTGCGCACCTCGAAGAGCGTCGACACGACCTGGCTCGTGCTGCCGCGTGACGGCGGTCCGGCGGTCGTGGTCGCGGCGGCCGAGCAGTCGTCCGACAGCGACGGCAACAGCCACGACGCCCACCATCAGACCTACACGCTGCCGGTCGGCCAGCTGCGCCTCGACAGCTCGTACGACCAGGAGGTCGGCTCGCGTAACGGTGGCTCCACCACCACCTGGTCCTGGACCTACGTGCCGCCGACCGGCGCGGAGCTCACGCTCTACAGCGTCGGCGGCTACTGAGCGGGCAGCGCGCCGGCGTCCAGCGTGAGCACGTTCGACGCCGGTGAGATCCCGCGGGCGTGCGCGATTTCGGGCGCCATCAGCCGGTAGTCGAGCCGCCAGTGGTAGGTCTTGGCCTGCCCGAGCGGCGTGAGATCGAGGCGGCGCACGTCGTCGCCGACGCCGACGCGGGTGTCGCTGACGACATAACGCGCCGACTCACCGGCGCTGCCGCGGCGGTCGCCGTAGGTGCGGCCGTAGACCAAGCTGACGCTCTGCTCGGGACGGTCGTCGGCCCACACGCGCAGCTCGAGGTTCCGGAAGAGATCCCCGGTCGGGAACGCGTGGCCGACCACACCGGGGCTGAGCGTCGCCAAGAGCGCGGGTCCGCCGTCGTGCGACACGGAGAGCGCGACGCTCACGGCCTGGCGGATGAACGCCGCGTCGCCCTGCACATGGAATCCGTGGGCCCGGTGCGTCGCGTCGCCGAGGCCGGTCTCGGGCATGTGGCAGCTCTGGCAGCGCTTGCCGTCGAGGTGCGCGGCGCGCGCCTGCCACTCGTCGAAGGTGGTCTGCTGCAGCACCGCCGTCTCGACGCGCGGGCGCCCGTGGCCGCCCTCCGAGAGGAAGCCGAACTGGTGACAGCTCGTGCAGTAGCGGCTCTCGTCGAGCTCGGCGACGACCTCGACCGGATGCGGCGGGCGGCTCTGGTAGGCCGTCTTGCCGGTCCCGAGGATGTGGCCGTCGCGCACGTGGCAGGTCGCGCACGAGACGCCGTCCTTGGCCGCGAGCCCGCTCGGCAGGTCGCCGGTGTGCTGCGGCGCGTGGCAGTTCCGGCAGTAGGCGAGCGGCTCCTTGGCGTAAGCGGCCTGGAAGACTGGCTCGGTCCAGGCGGCCGCGTGCAGTGAGCCGCGCCACTCGTCGGCGATCTGCTGGTGGCACGGCGCGCAGGTGGCCGCGTCGGTGCCCGCCAGCCCGGCCGGCGTGGGGCCCACGTCGAGCCGGCGCGAGCCGCCCTCGAAGAGCGGCTTCGGCTCGGCCATCGGCGGCGCCGCCAGCGCCGACAGCGCGAGCGCGACGGTGCCCGCGCCCAGGCCGGCGAGCGCGCGGCGGACGAGGCGGCGGGGGATGGGAGAGGTGGAGGGCATGAGCGTCACGGCAGGAGACAACAGCCACCTCGGGCTGTCGAGTCCGCGGGACGAGAGCGCGCGGCTCATGCGTCCTGGAGCGCCCCGTTGACGCCCCCACGGCGTTCGTCGACGATGTCCGCCGCCCGACCACAAGGACTGACCATGTTCATGCGCGCTCTGCCCTACGTATCGCTCGCCCTCGTCCTTGGCGGCTGCGCCAGCGCCGGCCCGGCCCCTGATGAGCGCGGCCTCGCGGCGCTGCGCGACGCTCGCGCGCTGGATGCGCCCGCTGGCGATGTCATCGCAGGCTGGCTCGTGGCGGACGCCGTGCACGCCAAGCTCGCGCCGCTGCCCGCGGTCGCGCTCGACGTCGAGCAGTGCCAGACGCGTGAGCCCTACATGGTCCCGCTGGTGTTCGAGGGCCCACCCGGCGCGGTCCTGACGTTCGAGGCCGGCAAGGTCATGCTGTGGCGCTTCGACCCGGCGCGCAGCTGCGCCGTGGCGTCGATGGCGTACGAGCTCAGAGAGGAGCCGGGCGGGGACATCTGGATCAGCACGGACGCGGAGCCGATCGAGGGCCAGCTCGACGTCGCCGGCATCCCGGGCGGCTACCGCGTGGCGCTCGGGCCGAGCCGGGTCGAGCTCTTCGCGGCCGACGGCACCTCGGTCTTCGAGCAGGAGGCGACCACCGCGCTCGCCGACATAGTGCCCAGCGTGACCTGCCAGAAGCACGCGAGCGCGATGCTCGACACCGTGCCCGCGACGGCCAGCAGCCCGGCGCTGCTCCACTTCAGCGCGCACGTCAACGGCACCGCGGCGGGGGGCGACGGGTGCGGCGAGGATGACTATGGGTTCAGCGCGAGCCACTCGATCTGGATCGCGCTGAAGCCTGGCGCCGCCCCGCGGGTCGTCTCGGAAGACACGACCGGCGACCTGGGGATGGGGGAGCCCCAGCACCAGATGCAGACGTTCGACCTCCCCACGGGCGCCCTGGTCTACACCTACGACCTGACCGGCGACCGGTACTTTGGCGGAGGAGGCAGCTGGACCTGGAGCTACGTCTCCCAGGACGGCGCCGCCAGCGTGCTCGCCAGCGCGCCCTGAGGCAGGCGGCGCGGGTGCGCTTGACGGGCGGGCGGCATCAGCCGAGCGTCCGGGTATGACGACGCTCTCCAATGACGTGATGACGGTGGTGACCAAGGCCGGGGGCGCCGAGCTCACCTCGATCGTCGCGTACGGTCGCGAGTACCTGTGGCAGGCCGACCCGGCCGTGTGGGCCCGGCACGCGCCCGTCTTGTTCCCCATCGTCGGGCGCCTGGCGGGCGACCGCCACACGCACCGCGGCCAGAGCTACACGCTCGGCCAGCACGGCTTCGCGCGCGATCGCGAGTTCACGCTGGTGCACGGCAGCGAGCGCGCGGTCACCTACGAGCTGGTCGCCGACAGCCAGACGCGCACGCACTACCCGTTCGACTTCGCGCTGACGGTCGCCTACCTCGTCGACGACGACGGCCTGGCGGTGACCTACGGGGTCGCCAACACCGGCGACGAGCCGATGCCGTTCTCGATCGGCGCGCACCCGGCGTTCCGCTGCCCGCTCGATCCGGGCGAGGCGTTCGAGGACTACGAGCTGGCCTTCGATCGGCCGGTCACGACCACGCGCCAGTGGCTCGTCGATGGGCTGCGCACGCGCACGACGCCGTTCCTCGACGACGCGGCGACGCTGCCGCTGAGCGCCGCGCTGTTCGCCGACGACGCGCTCGTCATGGACAACGTGCGCGCGCGTACCGTCATGCTGCAGCACAAGGAGCGCGGCCACGGGGTGGCGCTCACGACGGCCGAGCCGTGGTCGTACTACGGCGTCTGGAGCAAGCCCGACGCGGCCGGCAAGCACCACTTCGTCTGCCTCGAGCCGTGGCAAGGTGTGACGTCGAAGGTCGGCGAGGCGGGCGAGCTGGACCTCAAGGAGGGCATCATCGCGCTGCCGATCGGCGCGCGCGCCATCTTCGGCTACCGCATCGCCGTCATGGGCTGACGCGGCGCGTGAAGACGAGGTGGCCGTCGACGAGGGACACGTCGGTGCCGAGCTCGGCGCTGCGGGCGCGCAGCGTCGCGGTCGTGTCGGCGGCCTCGGCCGCGCTGGCGGGGCGCGGTCGATAGCTCGAGGCGTCGATGATCATCGGGCGCATGGTGAGGGTGTCGAGCGCGAGGTGGCCGTCTCGGACGACCAGCGTGACGTCGAGGATGCCGCTGCGACGCTTGTCGAGCTTCTTGTTGATGAAGAGGAAGTTGCCGAGGCTGTAGACGATCGGCGCCTCGTCGGGAGCGAGCTCGACGCCCTGGAGGACGTGCGGGTGGTGGCCGATGACCAGGTCGGAGGCGGCGGCGAGCGCGTGGAAGTCGGCCTGCGTCTGCTTGGTCGGGATGGGCGCCCCCTCCTTGCCGCCGTGCACCCACGCGATGACGAAGCAGCCGCGCGCGTGCTCGGCCCGCAAGCGCGCGACGAGCGGCGCCAGGTCATGCCGATCGTAGGTCGCGGCAAAGACGGCGGCGTGCTTCGGCGGGCGCTTGTTCGACTTCAGCGTGGCCGGCACGATCGATACACAACCAAGGTTGTGCATGTAGCGGTACGGCGCGCGTGCGGCGTCGTCGGTGTCGCCGGCACCGAACGTGGTGAAGCCGTGGAGGTGGCCGAGGTGCTCGCTCAGGCCGGGCGCGCCGTGGTCCCAGGTGTGGTTGTTGGCGAGGCCGAAGACGTCGACGCCGCTGTCCTTCAGGAGCGGCACGTTGGTGGACGACGCGGTGATGTTGATGCGCGCCTCTTGGTACGCATCGACGGGCTCGTCGAGCAGGACGCCCTCGAGGTTGCCGACCGTCAGGTCAGCCTCGGCGAGCGCGGTGCGCACGGCCTCGAACGGGGCCCGGTCGTGGTACTCGCGGAAGTTGAGGTCGCCGACGAACGACAGCGTCAGGTGGTCGGGCGGGGCAGAGAAAAGGGCGATGATCCAGAAATACAGCACGCTGCCATTGTGCTATCGGCGGTCGTCTCTGCGCCACACATCAGGAGGCTGCCATGCTCGTTCGCACCATATTGTCTCTGGGACTCGTGCTCTGCGTCGCGGGCCCCACGCTCGCCGCGTCGCCCACGCCGGACACCGCCGCGGTGGAGCTGGTCGAGTTCGCGTCGTTCCAGTGCCCGTTCTCGGCGCGCGAGGAGGCGGTCGTGAACGACCTTCAGAAGAGGTACGGCGACAAGCTGACGGTGCGCTACATGCACCTGCCGCTGGCCTTCCAAGTGCGCGCGCGGCCGGCAGCCATCGCGTCGGAGGCGGCACGGCGCCAGGGCAAGTTCGACCTCATGCACGAGAAGCTGTTCGCCAACCAGCAGCACCTCGAGGACGCCGATCTGCGCGCCTACGCCGAGGCCATCGGGCTCGATCTCGCGAGGTACGACAAGGACATCGCCGACCCGGCGCTCGGCGCCGAGGTCGATCGTCAGGCGCTCGTCGCGGGCGCCGTCGGCGCCACCGGCACGCCGACCTTCTTCGTGAACGGCAAGCAGATCATGGGTGCGCAGCCCATCGACAAGTTCACCGAGGTCATCGACGCCGAGCTCGCCGTGGCCGGCAAGCAGGGCGGCGCGCAGTGGCGCTCGCAGCGCACGGCCGCCAACAGCCCGGCCGTCCAGAAGTACGTCATCGCCGGCGAGAAGCCGCCGTTCGTCGACGTGGTGGTCGGTGGCAAGGAGGGGCTCGAGCCGCCTCCGCCGATGCCCGCGCCCGCGGTCACGCTCGAGGCCGAGACCCACACGATCGACACCAAGGGCGCGCTCCAGGTCGGCGCGGGCAAGAACGTGGTGGTGGTCTTCGGCGGCATGCAGTGCCCCTACACGGGCAAGGCACTGCCGCACTACGTCGAGCTGCAGGCCGCGCATCCGGAGGCCATCACGCTCGTCTACAAGCAGTACCCGCTCGACTTCCAGAAGATGAGCCGCCCGGCTGGCGAGGCCGTCGCGTGCGCCGGCGAGCAGCACCTCGGCTGGCCCTTGGCGCTGAAGGTGTTCGCGCACTCGGCCAGCGAGCTCAGCGAGGCTTCGCTCGCCGCCTGGTCGCAGGACGTCGGCCTGAACATGAAGAAGCAGGCGGCTTGCTTGCGGGCCGGCCGCGGCAAGAAGGCGGTCGACAAGGACGTCAGCGCCGCCGCCGCGCTCGGCGTGAACGCGACGCCGACGGTCTTCGTGAACGGCCGGAAGCTCAGCAGCTGGTCGGGCCCGAGCGCGGACGAGCTGCTGCTCACGCCCTGAGCGCGCGCACCGCGGCCGCGTGGGGTGAGCCAGGGATCTCGTCGAGCCAGTCGAGCAGCGCCTCGGCCGGCTCGCCGATGGTGCGCAGCCAGATGGCTTCGTTGAGCGTCAACGTGGGGCTCTGGCGGCGCGTCTCGACGGGCACCGTCGCGACGATGGTGGCGGCCTGATCCAGCGCGGCGCCGCCGAGCGTGAGCGCCACGTGCAGGCCCTCGGCCGCGGCCTCCCAGTGACCCGGGTCGAGGCCGACGGCGGCCACGTACGCGTCGAGCGCGTCGCTCGGATGGCCACGCCGCGCGCACACCAGGCCACGTACGTAGGCCGCCTCGGCGAGCGCGGCGGGTGAGGTGCCGAGCGGCAGCGCGGCCGTCGCGAGGCGCTCGGCGTCCGCCAGGTGATCGTTGTCGACGAGCTCACGCGCGACCCGCATGCGCGTCGGCGCGCCGAGGTGCTGCGCCAGCGCCACCAGGTCGGCGAGCACGTCGCGGCGCATGTCGCTGGCGGCGAGCAGCGCGGCCCCGGTGAGCGAGCGCGCGGCGCGCAGCGCGACCAGCGCCGTGAGCGCGCGCGTCTCGGGGTCGCTCGTCGCGGCTTGCCCGACGCGCGCCAGCACCAGCATGCCGAGCGGCCATGCCGCGTCGCGGAGGTGGTCGAAGCCCTGCTGCAGGGCCGTGCCGCGCGGCGCGGCGCCGAACGCACGCGCATCCTCGGTGAGCGCGGCGAACGTCTCGCCGCGGCGCGCCAGCACCTGCGCGAGCATGAGGCGCGCCTCGGCGTCGTCACCACGCGCCAGCAGATCGCGCAGCGCCCTCTCGGCGTCGGCGTGCCGACCCTGCAGCAGCAGCACACGCGCGAGCCCGCGCCGGCTCCGCGGGCCGTCGTCGAGCACCAGCGCGCGGCGCGCCTCGTGCTCGGCCTCGGGCAGGCGCCGAGACAGCAGGTGCGCCATGCACATCGCCTGCGCGCTGAGGGGCTCGTAGGGCCCGAGCGCGGCCGCCTGGCGCGCGTGCGCCTCGAGCGACGCCTGATCGTTTTGGGTGGCGGCGATCATGGCGCGCGCCAGCTGCTCGGCCAGCGGGTCGCCGCGCTCGGCGGCGCGGGCCTCGGCGGCGCGCAGGTGGCCACCGCGGGCGAGCACGCCGACGGCATCGACGAACGCTGCGAGGGACTCACCCGCCATGTCAGACCCGGCTCCGGACGAGCTTGCCGAGCGCGCGGCACTCGTCGACGGCGGCGTCGCGCAGGTGCCGCAGATCGAGCTTCTTATCCGAGGCGGCGGCGCGGAACGAGGCGCGCAGCACGACGTTCTTGATGGCGCCGCCGGCGAGCTCGAACTCACGCGCGAGCAGGCCGACATCGACGTCGCGCGTGATGTGGGCCTCGGGCAGCAAGCGGCGCCAGATGTGCTCACGCAAGGTGGCGTCGGGCTCGGGGAACGAGAGCTTGAACGTGAAGCGACGCGCGAAGGCGGGGTCGATGGACTCCTTGAGGTTGGTCGTCAGGACGACCAGCCCGCGGTAGCCCTCGACGAGCTGCAGCAGCACGTTGATCTCCATGTTGGCGTAGCGGTCGGAGGCGCGCTCGACGCCGGTGCGCTTGCCGAAGAGCGAGTCGGCTTCGTCGAAGAGCAAGACGCAGCGGCTGCGCGCCGCGTCCTCGAAGATGCGCTGCAGGTTCTTCTCGGTCTCGCCGACCCACTTCGAGACGACGTTGGGGATGTTGACCGCGTAGAGCGGCAGCGCGAGCTCGCTGGCGATGACCTCGGCGGCCAGCGTCTTGCCGGTGCCAGGCTCGCCGTCGAATAGGCAGATGAGCCCGAGGCCCTTCTGGAAGCGCGTCGCGAGGCCCCAGCTGTCGAGCGTGCGCTCGCGGATCGTCTCGGTCGCGATGATGTCGTCGATGGCCTTGGCGACCGTGTCGGAGAGCAGCAGGTCGGAGCGGCTGCGCTCGTAGCGCACGCGCTCGGTGGTGCGGCTCATCGCGGTGGCCTGCTGCGAGCGGCAGGCGAGCTCGAGCGTCGGGCTCGAGACAGCGTCGCCGTCGAGGCGCGCCGCGACGTTGAGGGCGCTCTGGATGCCACGGCCGGACAGGGTGTAGCGCTGGCTCACCGACTCGAGATCGGGCACCGACACGTTCATCGGCGTGTGGCTCTGCCAGATGGCCAGCGCGGTCTTGCGTGACGTCGGCGCCAGCTCGAACGTGAAGAACGCGCGTGCGCGTAGGGTGGGGGCGAGCTCGGAGAGCTCCTCGCAGGTCAGGATCACGCCGACCGGGGTGCGCTGCAGCAGCGCCTCGAAGCGCACGTGGCCGGTCTCGGGTGGCTCGTGCGGGGGCGCCGCCGGAAAGGCGAGATCGGCGCGGTCGATGATCACCAGGTCGCCGGTCACGCCGGCTTCGGCGAGCAGCGTCTCGCTGTAGGACCAGCGCTCGAAGGGCGAGAGCGCCTGCAGCGCGCTGCCGTCGACGACGATGGCGTGGCGCCCGAGCTCGGTGGCGATCGCCTTGGCGCACAGCGTCTTGCCCGCGCCGCTGGCGCCGGCCAGGACGAGCGCGGCGCCGAGCTGGAACTGGTAGCCGAGCGGCCCGGCGCGCGCGTCGGCCTCGAGGTCGGGCGCGGGCGCGAGCACCTTGAACGCGCGGCGCAGGGCTGCGCGCTGGTCGGGCGGCAGCATGACGTCGTCGAGACCGAGCGCGGGCGGCACGCGCTCGGCATGCGGCAGCAGCTGGTCCGAGAGCACGCGCTCACCGACGAGCCACCACGGCAGGAAACCGGGTACCCGCGCCACTTCGACACGGCTCGGTCCGTCGCCGACGTGCTCGAAGCGCATCAGCCCGGCGCGCCGGAGCCGCCCGTCGGCGGTGAAGGCACGATGCACCTCGAGGCGCCCGACGTCCGAGTCGCCGAGCGCGTCGGCGACCAGCGCGCGGGTCAGCGGCGGGTCGCCGCGGCGGCCCTCGGCGAACATCGGGTGGCGACAGACGACGAGCCACAGCACGTCCAGCTCGCGCGCCGTGAGGCCCTTGTAGGTCGCTAGAGCGGTCGCCGGCAGCGCCTCGCCGAAGCGGCCGGACAAGAGCGCGGCGCGCTCCTCGGCGCGCTGGATCTCGAGCGCGATGGTGGCCGTGTCGCCACCATCACGCAGCGCCACGGCACGAGCGACCCGGGCTTGTGCCAGCGTCGCTTGCTCGTGAGCCATCGCGAGCGCCGCCTGTTGAGTGGCGCGCTGCGACGCGTGCGTGGGGACCTTGACGCGCAGACTCTCAGCCGCCCGTCAGCCAGGCGTAGGCGCTGCGGATCCCCGAGGCCGCGCGACGACCGAGGTTGGCGGCACGCGACTGCGCGGCATGGACCGCGGCCCGCACCCAGTCGACCGCCTCGCGCATCTCGTCCGAGAGCTCGAAGC
>Ga0164241_10005090_pt1 | contig 12457 bp, 14 predicted proteins | sample OricomyardsoilBY_FD_108780 | JGI IMG/M metagenome (GOLD analysis project Ga0164241, IMG submission 108780) | Backyard soil microbial communities from Emeryville, California, USA - Original compost - Back yard soil (BY) | ecosystem: Environmental > Terrestrial > Soil > Unclassified | place: USA...
GCTGCTCGGCCGCTGGGACGAGCCGGCGATCTCGCCGTACCCGTTCTTTGCCGTGACTCGGCTCCGGCTACACGCCTTTCCGCGAACTGGGCGGCGTCGAACGCCTTGCCGAATCGGTCGCGCCGTTCGTCGGCCCGGCAGCGCGAACGACGTTGCTCGAAGCCCTCGAAGCTGTCGACGCAATGGACCCGGTCGTTGCCCACGGCGACCTCTACGAGCGCCACCTGCTGCTCGACGAATCCGGGACATTGACCGGAATTCTCGACTGGGGGTTCGGCGGTGTGCTGTCTCCTCTTGTCGACTTCACGTGCAGCCAGTGGGACAGCGCAAGTTGGGCCGCCGAACACTCCTACGGTGACCTCCGTCGGCACCTCTGGACGTCGTACGCCGAGCATCGTTCGGTGCCACTGCCGAGTTGGGAGCAGGTCCACCTCGCTCTGACCACGTTCGACATCGTTGCGCTGGCACCCGAGACAAAGTCCCACTACTACTGGCAGAAGAGCGCCGAGTGGCAAGCCGCTCGACGGGCTGCGGCGCGAGACTGCTTGCAGGCCCAGCTCAAGTAGGCGGGCGGATCACAATCCTGCGCACATCGGCGACCTGAGCGCTGAGAGAATGGCGCGCATGCCGCTCACGAATCCGTGGCTCGCCGAGCCCGCGCCGAAGGAACAGATGCCTCGCGCTGCACTCGAGGGGCGCATCCTGAACCTGCTGTCGTCGCACAACATGGCAGTCGTCGCGACAGTGAACGCAGATGGGTCCCCCGCGGCAACGCCCGTCCGCTACTTCAGCCTCGGATTCGAGATCTTCTACACCAGCTGGAACAACTCAGTGAAGTCGCGGAACCTCTGCCGTGACAGTCGCGTGTCCGCCGGAATCTTCGCTCCCCTGGTCAGTCAAGCAAGCAGCCGCGGCGCACAACTCTTCGGAACCGCCCGAACCCTCGAGCGCGACGACCCGGGCGCGGACGAGTACTGGGAAGCAGTTCGGTGGCAGTCAGACCACGCCGAGTGCGGCCGCCCGATCCACGAACCGCCGGCCGACCCGCTCACGATCATCACCCCGAAACGGATCTTGTACACCGAGCACTGGCTCCGCCGCTCCGGCTATGCGCCCCGCCAGACTTGGTATTCCGAAGACGCCCCCGATCCGCTCGACGCGAGAGTCCCAGGTTCGAACACTGCCCGGACTTGAGCCGACGCCCCAGGGCGCCGCAGTCGCGCGCTGGAGGGCGAATCGCCGGGCCATCACAATGGCTAGGCCGAGCTGTCCGTTGGGCTGATACCGCCGTGATGATGACACCGATGGGCTGAACGCGCCCATTGTGATGGCGTGCAGGTCCGGTGACCCGCTGGCGTGCGGACCGGACGTGTGACACTCACCAAACCTCCGACGGTCGCGGTCGCCACGCTCACAACCGGGGCTGGCAGCGGCTGATCATCGGGTTGGTGAGTGGGACACGTCCGCAGGGTCGGCGCCTTCACGCCGATCACCGGCGGCCAGACCTCGACGAAGTGCTCGGCGCTTGAGAGGGCGCCTGCGGCTCAGCCGAAGGCTGCGAGGAGGAACACGAGGAGGAGCACAGCGAGGATTCCGCCGAGCTGGGCGAAGAGCGCGCCGAGGCCGTTCCGCTTCACCTTGGTGTGGCCGATGCTCCCGGCGGACGCGAACTGGTGGTACGGCGACGCGTAGAACACCGGCACCGCCTGGTTCGGCAGCACCATGCAATCGAGCGCGGCCCTGCCGTAGGAGCGGATCCACTGCGCGTGGATGTCGACGTGCAGTGGTCCGGCAGGTACCGGGATGTCGTTCCGGCCGTACTTGATCGGCACCGGGTAGCCGTTCAGGTGCACCGTCGGCGGGATCATGCTGGACGTCATCGCGCTGCCCTGGATGGTCAGGTGCAGCATCCCCATCGGACCCTGTGGCTGGTACTGCGGCTGCGGGTGCGGCTGGAACTGCGGCGGCTGCTGGTAGCTCATGGCGCCCAACGATAGAGCCTGTCAGCGACGAATCAGGTCTTGTCAGGCGCGATAGGCAGGGAAGTCGCGCAAGGTGCGAATCGACGTGGCCAGCGGGAGCGCGCGGGTGAAGGCGAACAGGACAGCCAGCGCCCACATGGCGGTCCGGACTCCGAAGGCGGTCGCCAGCGCTCCGCCGGTCACCGCGCCGAGCGGACCCGTACCGAAGACGAGGAACCGGGAGGCCGCTGTGACCCGGCCGAGCAACTGAACGGGCACGTAGCTGCCCCGGAAGGTGGCGGTGATGATGTTCGAGACCGTGGATCCGGTCAGCACCACGAAGGATCCGGCCGCGAACAGAGACAGTCGCCAACCGGAACCGGCCGCCGGCAGGAGCAGGATGAACGGCGCGATCGCGAGATTCGACACCAGGTAGGCGCGCGCGGTCCCGAAGCGCCGCACGATCCGGGAGGCGAGCACGGCGCCCAGGATTCCGCCGAGGCCGCTCGCACCGATCACCAATCCCACGGTGCCCGGGCTGGCGCCTTCGGTCCGCACCAGGTAGAAGATCCGCAGTGCGGTCAGGCCCAGCATCGCGAAGTTCCCCATCGCCGCCATCGCGGTCATCGCGACCAGGAAGCTCTCGCGCCGAATGAACCCGAATCCCTCGGCGATCTGACGGAACATGCCCGGCCCACCGACCCGGTTCCGCCGCGCCTCGGGCCCGACCCGCAGTCCCACCAGGCAGGCCGCCGAGACCAGGAAGGTCAGCGCGTCGACGAGGATCCCGCCGACCGCGCCGGCAACCTGGGCCAACAGCCCTCCGAGACCGGGACCGGCGATCTCGGCCGCCGACGCGCTGGTCTGCAGTTTGGAGTTGCCCTCGAGCAGATCCTCGGGGGCGAGCAGATGGGGCAGAAAGGCGTTGTACGCCAGGTCGAAGAACACCTTGGCGATGCCGGCGAGCAGCGCGGCCGCCAGCAGCATGCCCATGGTGAGGACTCCGGTCCAGGCCGCGATCGGGACACCGGCCAGCGCCACCGCCGCGACGAGATCGGCGGCCAGCAAGATCCGTCGACGCGGCCAACGGTCGACCCACGCCCCGGCCGGAAGCCCGATCACCAGGAACGGCACCCAGTTCACCGCCGTCAGCAGCGCCACCGTGCTGACGCCGGCGTGCAGGGCGGACACCGCCACGAGAGGCAGGGCCACAGTCGTGATCGCCGAGCCGAATCCGCTGGTCGTCTCGCCGACCCAGAACAGGCCGAAGTTCCGGGTCCGCAGCAGACCGCCAACCGGCGTACGGCGTGGTGCGGGGGTGGTGGCCGTCTCGGCGTTCATGCAACCGTCTCTTCTCTTGCGCCATCGACGTCGGCAAACGATTTCGATCGGGCGTCAAGGTACTGCGACAGTCATCGAAGTTGCGACTGGTTTTCGGGGCACCATCGTCGAGAACACGGGCATCCCTGCGCGAGGATGTGCGGGTGAATCACGTGCCCGAGCCCGCGCTCGTTCCGGAACTGTTGGTGGAGTCGGTTGCCGTGAGCCTCGACTTCTGGTGCCGGTTGTGCCGGTTCGAGGTGCTGTACGACCGGCCGGAGGAGGGATTCGCGTACGTCGCCCAGGGCAGCGCGCACGTGATGCTCGAGCAGATCGGGGTCGGACGGAACTGGCTGACAGGACCGCTCGATCGACCGCTCGGGCGCGGGATCAACTTCCAGATCACCGTTCCCGCGATCGGCCCCGTCTGCTCGTCGCTTCGCGACGCGGGCTGGCCGCTGTTCATGGAACCGGAAACGAAGTGGTACCGGACCGGTGACGGAGAGGCCGGCGTCGAGCAGTTCCTCGTCACCGACCCGGACGGTTATCTCCTGCGGTTTCAGGCGTCACTCGGGAGACGGCGTCGATCAGGGGAAACCGCCACCTCACATTCCGTCGGACTCGGTCGTCAACGAGGTATGACGATGAGTACGCAACGCGAGGCCGACGAGGCCCAGATCCAGCAGCAGATCGACAAGGCCGTCGAAGGAATCCGGGCCAAGGATCTCGAGGCCCTGAGGCAGGTGTACGCCGCGGACGTCGTTTCGTTCGACGTCCAGCCGCCGCTGCAGCATGTCGGGGTCGACGCGAAACTGAAGAACTGGGTGGAGGCGTTCACTTTCTTCGACGAGGTGTCGTACGAGCTGCGCGACCTGAAGCTCACCGTGGGAGATGAGGTGGCCTTCGGGCACGGCTTCGGTCGGCTCAGCGGCACGCTGCAGAACGGGACCGCGACGAGCGGTATGTGGGTCCGGGCCACGTTCTGCTTCCGGAAGACCGACGGCGACTGGTTGATTGCGCACGACCAGGCTTCACTGCCGTTCGACATCGCGAGCGGCAGAGGAGTGACCGACCTCGAGCCCTGACGAGCGCGCCGGAGCCGGCAGAAGGAAGCGTTGGTAGTCGGTGAACCGGGTGAAGCCCAGTTTCCGATAGACCGGGGCGCCGAGGGCCGTGGCCTGGAGTACGACGGTTCGGGCGCCCTGGTCGAAGGCTTGGCGGGCGACTGTCGCCGTGACCAGGGTGCCAAGGCCGCGGTTGCGGGCAGCGGGAGTCGTCGCAACCCAGTAGATGCCTGCGGTGCGGCCGGTGTGGAGGACCATCGCGCAGGCCACCGGTGCCCCGTCCACCCGCGCGACGACGGCGGCCACGTTCGGCGCCAGCAATGCACCCGGACTGGCGAAGTGCTCCACAGCTGCGGTGTCTCGACCGCTACCGCGGAACACCTCGCGGTGGACCGCGGCGAAAGCGTCCACGCCGGCGTGGGCGGTGACCTCGGCCAACTCGACATCGGCGGGCAGGACAGGCGTCGGCGGCGGCGTTGGCAGCGCCATGCCGGGTGAGGTGGACTGCAGGACGAGTCCTTGGGCGACGGCTTCCTTGGCCAGGTCCTCGTCCCGATGGGTCGCCGCCCAGACAATGATGTCGCGGTCGTGCGCACTGCCGAGTGCGCGAGCCTCATCCAGGACCTGACGCGGGTCGGCGTCGGGCGTCACTCGCAATACCGCGTTGTGGAACGCACCGACGAGGCCTGCTGCCGACGTGACGAGGAGAGCGCCCGCACGCTGAGTCAACGTCGCGCCGGCGCCATGCCCGGCGAAATGCGCAACGGCCTCCTCGACATTGCGATCCGCGGCCATGCAGAGATCGACGTCAACCACGAGACACCAACTCCGCACGAACCGCATCCCGGAACGTCAGCAATGCGCCGGCGTCCCAGTCGTGGCCGTCGGTGTCTCGTTCCTCCGCCGTCACCGGTCGAGCGCTGCGATACCACTCGAGGGCCTGCTCGACCAGCGGCAAGTGGGCCGCGGGCAACGACTCACGCGCCCACACGGCACCCTCCTGTTTGCTGAGCACAGTGCCCGGTCCCAGCTCCAGGGTCGCCAGGACCCTGCAGGCATTCAGTACGCCGTAATAGGGTGCCGACAGCAACTGTTGCCCGGACAGCACGTCCTCGAGGTCAGCCAGGATCGCCGCGAGGTAGTCGTCATGAGGTACGTCGGCGAACAGGTCGACCGGCGACGGTCCACCCACCACAGCACCACGCTGTCGTACGACGGTGATGTGTGCAGCGAGATCCGGATCAGCATGCTCGATCCCGTAGTCCACGCGGTCAGCGAGGACGGCCTCTGTCCAGGCGGCCGAGTAGTGGACCTCGAAAGGCCGCGGATGTCGATGCGTCGCCGCCTGCGCGGCGGTGAGAACCGACAACTCGAAGTCGCCCAGCATCGGACGATCGCAGGACCGCTGGGCCAGCGTTCGTGCAACCTGCCCGCGCTCGGCTTCGCTGAGCGTTTCGGGGACGACCACCAGCACGTCGACGTCGCTCTTCGCCCGGTAGAAGCACTGCATCGCGAGCGATCCATGCAAGTAGACGCCGACGGTATCGAGACCCGTCGCGTCCAGCGACTCGAGGATGTAGGCACGGAGGTCCGGATCGCAGTCTGCCCACGACTGCGGGCGGTCGGCCGGGTGCGGGACCTGAGGCGTCATACCGGTCACCTTAGGCAACGGAAAACAGGTTGGGCGGGACGACGGTCGGGCTGGTAATCTCGCCGGCGTCCGTGACAAACGCGAGGAGGTGGGACCCATGAACGCTGCATCCATGGGGTGCTCCCCATCTTCACGGTTGGGCGACTGACGTAGGTGTCGCCGGGAGCGCCGACAAGGCACTCTCGAAAGGCAACACCGATGCAATTCACTTCGGAGACGTCGTCGGACGGCGTCGTCGAGCGAGGCTTCACCACAGGTGAGGTCACCGGACTGCTCTGGTCCCCCGTAGGTCATTCCGATCCGGCGCCGTTGGTGCTGATGGGTCATGGCGGCGGGCAGCACAAGCGGGCGCCGGGCATCCTGTCCCGGGCCTACCACTTCGTGACGACCTGCGGTTTCGCCGTCGCCGCCATCGACGCTCCCGGCCACGGCGATCGGCAGCGAACGCCGGAGGACGAGCAACAGATCGCCGGTCTGCGGCAGGCTCAGGCGTCGGGCGACTTCCTCGACGCGGTCGTCCGCTACAACGCCAGCCTGTCGGCGCGCGCCGTACCGGAATGGCAGGCAACCCTCGACGCGCTCGAGAAACTGCCGGACGTCGAAGGACCGGTCGGCTACTGGGGCGTGGCACTGGGCACCGCGATCGGGGTGGCGTTGACGGCGGTCGAACCGCGGATCGTCGCCGCCGTGTTCGGGCTCATCGGACCTGAGTCCCTGACCGACGCGGCCGCGCGCATCACCATCCCGATTCAGTTCCTGGCCCAATCGGACGCGCCGGACGACCCACACTCCGGGACCGGGTTGTACGACGCCTTCGCCTCGACCGACAAGTCGCTGATCAGCAACCCCGCCGCGCATTACCGCGGCCGTCCGTTCGAGCTCGAGAGCTCGACCAGGTTCTTCCTCGAACACTTCAGCACGGCAGGAGCGTGACGCACATGGACTTCACCGCGGAAACCTCATCGAACGGCGTCGTCGAACGCACCTTCAGCCTGAACGACGTCACCGGCGTCCTGTGGTCGCCCGCGGCCGGCGCCGACGGTGCACCCCTGGTCCTCGCAGGTCACACCGGGGGCCTGCACAAGAAGGCACCGGGACTTGTGGCCAGCGCACATCACATGGTCACCACGAACGGGTTCAGGGTCGCCGCGATCGACGCGCCCGGGCACGGTGACCGGCCGCGCAACGCGAAGGACGAACAGTGGGTCGCCTCGCTCCTCCAGGCCCGGGCGGCAGGCGAGTCGATCGACCCGATCGTTGCCGAGTACAACAGCTCGCTGGCCGAGCGCGCCGTACCGGAATGGCAGGCGACCCTGGACGCCCTCCAGGCCCTGCCCGAGATCGGCACCGAAGCGCCGGTCGGGTACGGCGGTACGACGTTGGGCACCGCGATCGGACTGTTGCTGACAGCAACCGAACCCCGGATCACCGCCGCGAGCTTCGGCGGAGTGCTGGTGTTCGACGAACTGATCGAGGCGGCGCGGAAGATCACCGTCCCGGTCGAGTTCCTGCTGCCGTGGGACGACGAGGAGATCGCCCGCGCACCGGGTCTGGCGTTGTTCGACGCCTGCGCCTCGAAGGAGAAGACGCTGCGCGTCTACCCGGGCCGGCACAACCACGTGCCGCGCTACGAGGCCGAGAACCAGGGCCGGTTCTTCCTCCGCGCTCTCGGCCAGGCCGGCTGACCTGACGCGGTGTACGGCGGCCCACCCGGTCGCCGTACACCGCAAGGAAGGGCGTCACGGTTGGAGGCCGTTGAGGATTCGGGTGAGCCCCCAGAGGAACTGGTCGGTGGTCAGGTATTCGGAGACGGTGGCGGCGGTCTCGGCGGTGCGGGGGTAGAGGTCGGGAGAGATGGTGTCGAGCGCGGCGCGGCGCGTGACGACACGCTCGGGTTCGGTCGGCGTGTGGTGCTGGTCGATCTCGGCGACCTCGAGGGCGACGGCACCGAGGATGTAGACGATCAGCACGTACGACGCACGAGCCGCGTCGTCGGGGGTGGAACCGGCGTCGGCGAGGACCTCGCTCAGCGACTCGCGCAGGGCCAGGGCGTTCGGGCCGTCCATCGGTCCGCCGAGGAGCAGGCGTACGGCGCCCGGATGTCCGACGAGCTGTGTTCGGAGCTCGAGGGCGAGGGCCTCGACGCGCTGCCGCCAAGGGACCTGCCGGTCGGCGAACCGGTCGTGGTTGACCTCGCCGAGGAACCGCTCGACCAGGGCACCCAGCACCGCGGCCCGGTTGGGGAAGTAGGTGTAGACGGCGTTGGGCGCGATCCCTACCTGGGCAGCGATGCCACGCACGGAGACGGCGGCGGGACCGCCTGTGTCCAACTGAGCGAGCGCGGCATCGAGAAGCGCCTGCTCGGTCACCGCCCGTGGCCGGCCCCTCCGCCGGCTCGTCGATGTGGTGATCACGCACCTCCAGGTCCTTGACTGTTTTATGGACGCTGTACATATTATGGACACAGTACAAAAAGACACGCTCATCGAGCGGTCTCACCTTTGGCAGTCGTTACGGGGCAGGGCACCGAAGGTCCGCACGTACTCGGGACGAGGCGGGGGAATCGCCGGTCCCATCCTGCTGAGGGGGGTCGCCCAGCATGGCGCGACTGGATGCACCGCACAGCTCACCAACCACCACCACGCCCACCGGTCCGTACTCGGCACTGGCCAGGCTGGCAGGGCCCTTCGCCCTGGCGGCCGGGGTCCTGATGGTCGTGGTCGAAGTGGCGATCTTCCCGATCGTCGATGTCGACGACCACGTCGGTACGTCGACCAACACCGTGTACCGCATCAGCGGCGTGGTGTACTTCCTGGCCTTCTGTCTCCTGGTGCTCGCCGCGGTCGCGGCGTACGGCTGGCAGGCCCGCGAGTCCGGACGACTCGGCGTCGTCGGGGTGATCGCCGCGATCGTCGGCACCATGTTCCTCGGCGGCGACCTGTGGTTCGAGTCGTTCTACGTCACCTACGTCGCCGATGTCGCACCCGACGTCCTGGACAAGGATCCGTCGGGCATGATCGTGCTCGGCGCCATCTCCAGCTACGTGCTGTTCGCCATCGGCTGGGCGCTGTTCGGCGTCGCGAGCCTGCGCGCACGGGTCTTCCCGCGTGCCATCTGCGTGGCCATCATCATCGGTGGACTGGCCGGCTTCCAGGCGCTGCTGCCGCCGTGGGGTATCCCGCTCGGTCTGGCGATGGCCTGGTTGGGCGTCTGGATGATCAGGGCACGGAGGCACGCACCTGCCGCGGGAGCAGTCTCATGACTGCCACACCGACCGCACCCGTCCCGAGCGCGCCGCCACCGGTCCAGCGGTCCTGGAGTGGTTGGCGCACGCTGCTCGTCATCATCGGCGCCGTCCTCATCATGATCGGCGGCAGCCTGCTCATCGGCGGCGGGATCGGGCTGTGGGCCCATTCGCAACGTGACGGCGACGGCTATTACACCGCCGGCCCGGAACGCCTCAGCACCGACACGTTCGCGTTGTCGGCCCCGTCGCTCGACGTCAACATCTCCGGCCCGGACTCGATCTATGCCGACGACCTGCTCGGCGACACGCGCATCAAGCTGGAGTCGGCGAAGGCCGACGTACCGCTGTTCATCGGCATCGGCCCGGCGGCCGACGTGGCGAAGTACCTCGACGGCGTCGCCCACAGCGAGATCTCGGACTTCGACGTCGACCCGTTCAAGGTCACGTACGCCGCTCAGCCGGGCAACCAGCCTGCCGCCGGTCCGGCGGCACAGACCTTCTGGGTCGCGTCCGACAGTGGGACCGGCCCACGCACCCTCACCTGGGACGCGAAGGACGGCGACTGGGCCATCGTGATCATGAACGCCGACCGGTCCGTCGGCGTCGACGCCGACGTCAGCGTCGGCGGCACCCTGCCGGCCGTTCTGCCCATCGCGATCGGCGCTCTGGTCACCGGCGGCGTACTGCTGCTGGGCGGGATCGTTCTCATCGCCCTGACGATCGCAACGCGACGTCAGTCTGTCTGAATCGGATCACCAGGCCGGCGCACTGTGCGCCGGCCTGCTTGAGCGTGGCTGACCAACAGTAAGGAGCTGTGCATGTTCAACCCGTTCAGCAGGTCCGCGGCGCCTTGGCGCCGGTTGACAGTGGTCGTCGCAGTCGCGGCGGCGGTCAGTCTCGCGACCGCACCGGCGGTCTCGGCGACGAGTTCGACCGCGCCGGCGCGAGCGCCGAGTTCCCTGGCCGGAGTGCAGGCCGCACTCGATCAAGTGGTCGCGGCCGGGGCGCCGGGGGCTGAGGCCCTGGTGCGGATCGGTGGCCGGAGCTACACCTTCTCCAGCGGGTACGGCAACCTCGCGCCGCTGACGCGAATGCGCGCCGGCGACCGGTCACGGATCGGTGGGGTGACCAAGACGTTCACGGCAACCGTCGTACTGCAACTGGTCGGCCGGCACGTGCTACGCCTCGACGACTCCGTCGAGAAGTGGCTTCCCGGCGTGTTCCCCAACGGCCGGGCCATCACCATCCGCCAACTGCTCAACCACACCAGTGGCGCCTACGACTATGCCCAGGACGACAGGGTGTTCGCGCCGTACTTCGAGGGCGACATGACGCTGATCTTCGATCCCCGCGAGGGTGTCAGGATCGCAGCCGAACATGCGCCGCTCTTCGCGCCGGGCACGGGTTGGTCGTACTCGAACACCAACTATCTCCTGCTCGCGATGATCGTCGAGAAAGTCACCGGCAGGTCCATCGGGACCGAGCTTCGGCAGCGCATCTTCAAGCCACTTGGACTGAACGGCACGTCGTACCCGCTGTCGTCGGAGATCCGCGGCTCCTACGTCCACGGCTATTGGCAGCTCGGCGGACCCGACCTGATCGACTTCACGCCGCTGAGCCCGACGTTGCTCAGCGCCTCGGGAGCGATCATCTCGACCACCCAGGACGTCGCCCGCTTCTACCGCGCACTGCTGCAGGGGCGTCTGCTCCCGCCCAAGGTCCTGAAGGCCATGCAGACCATCGACCCGGTGGCCACCGATCCCCCAGGATCGATCGACTCCGGGATCCCGGGCGGCGGCTGGGGCCTCGGCCTGCTCCGCGAAACGTTCCCCTGCGGCGATGCCTGGGGCCACGACTCCGAGATCCCCGGCTACATGACCGCAGCCTGGAACAGCAAGGACGGCAACCGCCAGGTGGTCATGGTCGTCAACATCGACGGCCTCGCCCACGACCACCCCATCACCCAAGCCATGCGCAACGCCCTCGCCAAGGCGTACTGCGGCTGACCACCAGAGGCGACAGCCCCTCGGGCGGGAAGGCCCGAGGGGTTCTGTCTGCACCTAGAACGTAGCCTCGGCGGTGATCTTGGCCCACTTGGTGTAGGCGCCGTCGGGGACGCAGTTCACGTGAAGCCACCGAGCGCCGCATCCTTCGAGACCTTCCAGCCGGCCAGATGACGTTCCGACGGTGTGCTTCTTCTTCGGCGGCTGAACCCGGATTCCGATTACACAAGGTTATGCAGGTGGTGAATCAGCCGTGGCGGATGAAGGTGAACAGATGAGTGGCGGGGGTGAGGGGTTGGGGGATGCCGGTGTTGTGGTGGACGCCTACGCCGTAGCCGGCGTCGGGGTCTGAGAGGTAGTCGAGGTCGAAGCCGCGGGAGGCGAACCAGGCGCAGATGTCGGGGACCCGGTCGGGGGCTTCGCGGTGGCGGGTCCAGATGACGGGAGCGCCGGTGCGGCAGAGTTGCGGCAGGGCGTCGACGGTGTGCCGGATGTCTTCGTCGCTGATGTTCCCGAAGATTCCGCAGGCCAGCACGATGTCCGCGGGGACCATGCCGGCGTACTGATCCATGAGCGCGGCGTCGCCGGCCCGCACCTCCACCTGATCGAGGCCGAGGGCGCGGGCGGCTGACGCGGCGACCTCGGCGATCTGTGGATCCAGCTCGACGAGCCTGGCGTGGACGTCGTCGCGGCGAGGGTGGTCTTCGAGTACTTCGAGCAGGTCGCGTCCCTGGCCGGCGCAGAGGCTGATGACACGCAGCGGACCGGCCGGGCTGTTGTCCAAGGCGGCGCGGACCTGCGTCTGCACGACCTCCAGGCGCTGAGCCAGCACTGACCCCGGTTCGTCGTACTCGTCGTGCCAGGTGGACCAGTCCATCGGCGATTCCTCTCTCAGGAACTTCCTATCAACTTCTCAGGGCCGTCATGGGCCGAACGCGGAACGCCGCCCGTCCCACCTCCGTTGACGAACGAAAGTCCGCCAGGTGAAGGGACGACAGCATGGCAGCGACCGCCGACACAATGACGGCCGAGGAACTGCGGTACTCGAGCGACTCGATGATCGTGCTGGCCGGGATTCCGGGAGCCGGGAAGAGCACACTCCTCGACCGGCTGTTCCCCGAGAACGGCGACGTACGGGTGTACGACTCGGGACGCATCCGCGATCGCTGGATGCCGGTGCTCGGGATCCTCCCCTATTCGTGGTGGCGGCC
>Ga0164241_10005091_pt1 | contig 12456 bp, 9 predicted proteins | sample OricomyardsoilBY_FD_108780 | JGI IMG/M metagenome (GOLD analysis project Ga0164241, IMG submission 108780) | Backyard soil microbial communities from Emeryville, California, USA - Original compost - Back yard soil (BY) | ecosystem: Environmental > Terrestrial > Soil > Unclassified | place: USA...
GGTCTTCGTGACGTCGACGGTCACGAACTCGGTGACGTGGGGCGCGGTGAAGGCGCTCGCGACCATCGCCTCGGCGGTCCGGCGCCGGACCGACTTCACGGGCACGCGGGTCCGGCGGGCGTCGGGGCTGACGGCGCCCTGCTCGAGCCAGGGGGCGTCGTCGCCGGGGTACGTCGCGAGGGTCTCGGGGTGCGCGGCCTCCGACGCGAACGCCTGGACGTCCTCCCGGGTCACGATCCCTCCGGGGCCCGTCCCGGGGACGCTGAGCAGGTCGACGCCGAGGTCCTTCGCGAGCTTGCGGACGGGCGGCTTCGCGAGGACGCGGACGCTCGGGGCGGTGCTGACGGCGACGGCGGGCTCGGCTGCGGGTGGGGCCGACGCCGCGGGTGGGGCCGACACCGCGGCAGGAGCGGCCGGCGCCGGGGCGCTGCCGGCGTCCACCGCGGCCCGCCGACGACGGCGACCGCCACCGGCCGCGGCGCCCCCGGTCCCGTAGCCCACCAGCACGGCCCCGCCGCCCGCGTCGTCGGGAGCGTCGACGCCGGTGGCCGCAGGGTCGACCTCGGCGGCGGTCTCCAGCGCTGCGGCCGCGGGGTCGGTCGCGGGCGCGGCGTCGGCCGAGGAGCCGCCGGCCGTCTCGATCCGGACGATCGGGGTGCCGACGTCGACGGTGGTGCCCTCCTCGACGAGGATCTCGAGGACCGTCCCGTCCCACGGCGACGGCAGCTCGACGAGCGACTTCGCGGTCTCGATCTCGACGATCGTCTGGTTGACGCCGACCGTGTCTCCGGGCGCGACCCGCCACTGGACGATCTCGGCCTCGGTGAGACCCTCACCGGCGTCGGGAAGGCGGAACTCCTGGATGGTGGGCACGGGGCGCGTCTCCGATGTCGGGGGGTGAGGAAGCGGGGCGGCGCAGGTCAGTGTGCGCGCACGCGGTCGACGGCGTCGAGGATGCGGTCCACCGACGGCAGGTGGTGGTGCTCGAGCTTCGCGACCGGGTACGGGGTGTGGTGGCCGCCGACCCGGAGCACGGGCGCCTCGAGCGCGTAGAAGCACTCCTCGGTGACGCGCGCGGCGATCTCGGCGCCCGGCCCGTGGAACGCCGGGGCCTCGTGCACGACGACGCAGCGTCCGGTCTTGCGCACGCTCGCCACCACCGTGGGCACGTCGATCGGGGACACGGAGCGCAGGTCCACGACCTCGATGCTCGTGCCGTCCTCGTCGGCTGCGGTCTGGGCGGCCTGGAGCGCGGTGTGCACGGTCGGGCCGTAGGCCACGACGGTGACGTCGGTCCCGGGCCGCGCGACGACGGCGTGGTCGAGGGTGCTCGCGTCGGCACCGACGCCCACGCGCGCGTCGAGGTCGACGTCGCCCTTCTCCCAGTAGCGACCCTTCGGCTCCAGGAAGAGCACCGGGTCCGGGCTGGCGACGGCCTCCTGGATCATCGTGTAGGCGTCCTGCGGCGTCGCGGGGCTGACGACGCGGAGGCCGGCGGTGTGCGCGAACAGCACCTCGGGGCTCTCGCTGTGGTGCTCGATGGCGCCGATGCCGCCGCCGAACGGCACCCGGATCACGACGGGCAGCTCGATGCGCCCCGCGGTCCGGTAGTGGATCTTCGCGAGCTGCGTGGTGATCTGGTCGTAGGCCGGGAAGATGAAGCCGTCGAACTGGATCTCGACGACGGGCCGGTAGCCGCGCATCGCGAGGCCGATCGCGGTCCCGACGATCCCGGACTCGGCGAGCGGCGTGTCGACCACCCGGTCCTCGCCGAACTCGGCCTGCAGGCCCTCGGTCACGCGGAAGACGCCGCCGAGGGCGCCGATGTCCTCGCCCATGAGCAGGACCTTGTCGTCGCCCGCGAGGGTGCGGCGCAGGCCGGCGGTGATGGCCTTCGCGAACGGCATCCGGACGACGCCGCCCGGCCCGTCCGACGACGCCGGGCTGGGCGGGCGTACGGCGGTGGCGGTCATCGGTTCCCTCCGGTGCTGGCGTGGGCGGCGACGTCGGTCCGGCCGAGCAGCCCTTCGAACGGCGACGGCGCGGGATCTCCGGCCTCGAACGCCTCGAACGCGGCGCGCTCGGCCGCGACCTGGGCCTGCGGCGTGGCGTAGACGTGCTCGAACAGCCGCGACGTGGGCGGTGCGCCCATCGCGCGGACCGTGGTGCGGACGTGCTCACCGAGCTCGTCGGCCTCGGCCTGGAGCGCGGCCTCGTGGGCGTCACCCCAGGCGTCGTGCGCCTCCAGATAGGTGCGCACACGGGCCAGCGGGTCGCGACGACCCCACGCCTCCTCCTCGTCAGAGGTGCGGTAGCGGGTCGGGTCGTCCGACGTGGTGTGGGCGCCCATCCGGTAGGTGACCGCCTCGACGAACGTCGGGCCGCCGCCGGAACGGGCGCGCTCGAGCGCCTCGTCCATGACGGCCCAGCTCGCGATCACGTCGTTCCCGTCGACGCGGACGCCCGGCATCCCGAAGCCCCACGCGCGGCGGGCCAGGGGGACGCGGCTCTGCTTCGTCGTCGGGACGGAGATGGCCCACTGGTTGTTCTGGCAGAAGAAGACGACGGGCGCGTTGTTGACGGACGCGAAGCCGAGGGCCTCGCTCACGTCGCCCTGGGAGGTCGCGCCGTCGCCGAAGTAGGCGACCACGGCCGCGTCGCGGGCGGCGTCGCCGGTCCCGACCAGCCCGTCGCGCTGGACGCCCATCGCGTACCCGGTCGCGTGCAGCGCGTGGGACCCGATGACGAGCGTGTACACGTGGAAGTTGTGGGCGGCCGGGTCCCAGCCGCCGTGCTCGACGCCGCGGAAGATCGGCATGACGTCGGCGAGGTCCATGCCCCGGGTCCACGCGACGCCGTGCTCGCGGTAGGAGGGGAAGACGTAGTCCTGCTCCCGCAGCGCGCGGCCGGAACCGACCTGCGCCGCTTCCTGGCCGAGGAGCGGCGGGAACAGCGCGAGCTCGCCCTGCCGCTGGAGGCTCGTGGCCTCGACGTCGAACCGCCGCACGAGCACCATGTCGCGGTACAGACCGCGCAGTCTCTCGGCGGCCGGCTCGGCGTCGGTGGCCCCCGGCCCGTCGAGGAGGTAGCGCGCCGCGCGCTCCCTGTAGGGGGCGTTCGCCTCGGACACGACGGGTTCGCCGTCGGGTCCGACGAGCTGGACGAGCTCGTCCTGGTGCTCGATCACTGGTCCTCCTCACGTGGTCCGGACCGCCCGGGGATGGCGGGCGGCTCGGCGGGTGCGACGACGAGACCGGGGCCTCGTCGCTACCTACGGTTCCGTAGCCTACGCAAGCGTAAGGTACGGCCCCGAGGGCACGGGAGATGTCCGTCCGTGCGAGTTCGCCGCCCGCGTTTGTAGGGTCCCTCCAAACCCTGGACCGGGGGGCAGCCCGTGGTCCCGAGGACGCGCCGGGGGCCCTCCCCCGGCGGGCGGCGGGCGCGCCGACCACGGAGCATCGGTGCCCGCGCCGGGCCGTCCTGCGCGCAGGACGACGTCAGCGCGCGGGAACGGCGGCCTCGGACGGAGCCGCCCGACCGGCGAGCCGCGGCGCCTCGGCGTGCAGCGCGTCGAGCTCGTGCAGGCGGGCCGTCGACTCCGCGTCGACGGGCGTGTTGACGACGAACCGCACGTCGCGCGCACGGTCGAACCACAGCGACTGGAACGTCACCGTCACGACACCGACCTCGGTGCGCAACCGGCGGACCGGACCGGTCGTCCGGGAGACGTCCTGACGCTCCCACAGGTCGCGGAACGTCGCCGAGGCGCCGCGCAGCCGCTCGACGAGCGCCGCCCACTGCGGGTCGGCCAGGTGGTCGGGCAACGACGCACGGAGCCGGCGCACGATGTCGGCCGTCGCCGTGTCGTGGTCGAGGTAGCGGCTGCGCCACTCCGGGTCGGTGAAGATCAGCCACGCGCAGTTCTGGTCCTCGACCGGATGGGCCGCGAGGTCGCCGAAGAGGAACCGATAGCTCCTCGTGTAGGCGAGCTGCTCGTAGCGACTGCCCTGGATGCAGGCGGGGAACGGCGACATCTGGTCGAGCAGCGCGAGGTGCTCCGGCGCGACGGTCTCGCACACGGGCGAGGCGGGGGGTCGCCCGTGACCGGCGAGCGCCAGGAGGTGGCGGTGCTCGACGTCGTCGAGCCGGAGGACCCGGGCCACCGCGTCCACGACCTGCTCGGAGGCATTGATCGGCCGCCCCTGCTCGAGCCACGTGTACCAGGTCACGCCGACCCCGGCGAGCTGCGCCACCTCCTCGCGCCGCAGCCCCGGGGTCCGGCGGCGACCCACCTCGGGCAGCCCGACGTCGGCCGGGCGGACGCGGGCGCGCCGGCTGCGCAGGAAGGCGCCGAGCTCACGGCGCGACTCCGACCGGACCGACGCCGGCGCGACGGAGTCGTGAGACGGGCGGATCACGGCGGCGGGGCTGGGTGGCACGCCTCCAGTCTCGCCTCGACCGGTCCCGGTATCCAGGTGCTGCTGGTACCCGTATCCACGGGCTCCTGGCGCCACCGGGCTGCCGGACCGAACCTCGGATCATGACCCGGACCTCCACGACCACGCCGCTCGCACCCCCAGCATCGGAGACCCCGGCAGCCGCACCCCCAGCATCGGGGACGCCGGCGGCCGCTTCTCCGTCGGGCACGCTGAGCCCGCTCGCCCTCACCGTGCTCCTCGTCGCGTTCGTGCCCGTGAACTACACGTTCGGTGCGGTCAACATCGCGCTCCCCTCGATCGGGACCGACCTGTCCGCGTCCGCCGGGATGCTCGGGCTCGTCCTCGCCGTCTACACGACGACGTTCGCCGCGACCCTCGTGGTCGGCGGCCGCCTCGGCGACCGGTTCGGACGACGCCGCGCCCTGGCCGCCGGCCTCGTGGGCTTCGTCGTGCTGAGCGTCGCGAGCGCGCTCGTGACCTCGGCCGTCCAGCTCGTCGTCGTGCGCGGAGCCCTGGGGGTCGCGTCGGGCGTCCTCGCGCCGCAGGTGCTGGCGACGATCCAGGAGACCACGCGTGGGCCCGGCCGGGCCCGGGCCGTCGCGCTGTTCGTCGCCGTCAGCGGCGGCGCGACCGTCGTCGGGCAGGTGCTGGGCGGCGTGGTCCTCGCGGCCGCGTCCCCGCACGCGGGCTGGCGGCTGGTCCAGGTCGCGGGGGCGGCGGTGGCGCTCGTCGGGCTCGCCGGGCTCCGGGCCGTCCCGGCGACCCGGTCCACGGTGCGCTCGCTCGACCTGCCCGGCGCCGCCCTGCTGGCTCCGGCGCTGCTGGCCCTCGTCGTCCCGCTGACCGTCGGCTCGACGCACGGGTGGCCCGCCTGGTCCCTCGTCCTGCTGGCCGCCGCCGTCGCGCTGGTGGCGGCCTTCGTGCTGCGCGAGCGGCACACGGAGCGCGCCGGCCTGGTCGCCCTCGTGCCGCCGAGCGTCGTCCGCGAGCCGACCGTCGCGCTGGGTCTGACCATGGTGCTGCTGTTCTTCGTCGGCTACGGCGCGTTCTCCTACGAGGTGGCGAGCTACACCCAGCACGCGCTGGGGCTCAGCGCGTTCGGCTCCGCGATGACCGTGCTGCTGTTCGCGGCGACGTTCATCACGACGTCCCTGCTCGTGCCTCGCGTCGCGAGGCGCCTGGGGCCGAGCACGATGCCGCTCGCCTCCCTGGTCCAGGTGGTGACCCTCGTGGCGCTCGCAGCGCTCGTGGCGACGGTCGGCTTTCACCAGCCCGTCGTGCAGCCGCTGCTCGCGGTCCTCGGCGTCTCGCAGGCCGTGATGTACGGGCCCGTGCTCGCGGCGGTCCTCGCCCGTACCCCGACCTGGGCGGCGGGGGCGGTCAGCGGCCTCTTCACGACGGTCCAGCAGCTCGGCCTGTCGTTCGGCGTCGCGCTGCTCGGCGGTCTGTACGTCGCGGTGTCGGCGCACGCCACGACCGGCGCGGGCGCGGGCGGCGCGGGCACGTCCGGCGCGGTGCACGGGCTCGGCGTCGGGTTCGCGGTCGCGCTGGCGGTGCAGGCCGCCACCGCTGCGGTGTTCGGGCTGCTCGCCCTGCGGATCACACGCGTCGAGCCGTCAGAGCGCGCCTGAGGACTGTCGGCACCCTTCGCCGACGGTGACACTCCGTTCGCCGACGGTGGCGCTCCGTTCGCCGACGGCGACCGTCCGGGTCAGCGCCAGGACGCGGCGACCCGCAGGAACGCGTCGTTCGCCTCGCGCTCGCCGATGGTCACCCGGATGCCCTCCCCTGCGAACGGCCGCACCAGGACGCCGGCCTCGTGCGCCTGCGCGCCTCTCTCCTGCGTCGCCTCACCGAGCTCGAACCACACGAAGTTCCCCTGGGCGTCCGGCAGCTCCCAGCCCTGGGCGCGCAGCTCACCGAGCACACGCGCCCGTTCGACGACGAGCTCCTCGACGCGCTCGAACAGCTCGTCCTGCGCGTGGAGGCTCGCGATGGCAGCGCGCTGCGCGAGGTCGGAGACACCGAACGGCGTCGAGACGGAGCGCACGCCCGCGGCCAGGTCGGCGCGGGCGATCGCGTACCCGACGCGCAACCCCGCGAGCCCGTACGCCTTCGAGAACGTGCGCAGCAGCACCACGTTCGGGTGCGCCGCGTAGACGGCGAGGCCGTCGGGCACGTCGGGGTCGCGGACGAACTCGACGTAGGCCTCGTCGAGGAGCACCAGGACGTCGGAGGGCACGGCCGCGAGGAACGCCTCGAGCTCGGCGCGGTGCACGGCACTACCGGTCGGGTTGTTCGGCGTGCACACGACGACGACGCGCGTCCGGTCGCCGATCGCGGCCGCGAGCGCCCGGAGGTCGAGCCGCCCGTCGAGCCGTGCGCCGTCGGCGTCGTGGCCCGAGGCGAGCGGCACGGGGACGAGCGTGGCACCGGACACGGACACGGCGATGGGGTAGGCCTCGAACGAGCGCCACGGCACGACGACCTCGTCGCCGGGCTCGCAGACCGTCTGCAGGACGTGGGCGAGCACCGCGACGGATCCTGTCCCGACGACGACCTCGTCGGACGACACGGTCGTGTCGATCCCCTGTGTCGCGGCGTGCGCGGTGAGCGACGCGGCGATCGTCTCGGTGAGCTCGGTCGCGTACATGTCGGGATAGCGGTGGATGTCGCCGGCGCCCTCGCGGATCACCTCGAGCACCGAGGGGAGCGGCGGGTAGGGGTTCTCGTTGGACGACAGCTTGAACGTCCGCGTCCCCGGCTGGGTGCGTGCGCCGGGCACGTACGGCGGCAGGGCCGCGACGGCGGTGCGCAGAGGGATGCCGGACGTGCGGTGCGCGGGGGTGTCGGTGCTCACGGGCCCAGGATGCCACCCATATCCCGACCGGCCCGAACGCTGCGCAGGTGCGGGCCCGGATGGCAGGATGTCGCGCATGTGGTTCATCGTCCGAGTTGCCGTGACGGCGTTCGCCGTCTGGCTGGCGTCGCTGTTCCTGGGCGACCACCTGTACATCGTCCCGAAGGACGCCGAGGCGGGTCAGACCATCGTGATCCTGCTGGCGGTCGGCCTGCTGCTCACGCTGGTCAACATGATCGTGAAACCGATCGTGCACCTCGTCGCTTTCCCCCTCTACATCCTGACCTTGGGCCTGTTCTCGCTGGTCGTGAACGCGCTCCTGCTGATGCTGGTGGCGTGGATCACCGAGCAGACGGACTGGGGCATCCGCGTCGACGGGTTCTGGTGGGCGGTGCTGGGAGCCCTGATCATCGCGGTCCTCCAGACGATCATCGGCGCGGTCGTGCCGGGGGGTCGTCGGCGCTGACGTCGTCCGCCGGGCCCGCGCCCGGTGCGAGGGTCACCGCCGCGCCACGCGTGCCGCGGAAGTACCAGGTGCGGGTGGCCGCGTCCGGGGTGCCGGCGCCGAGCGAACGGTCGAGCTCGGCGAGCGCACGGTCGAGGGCGGGGTCGTGCCGTGCCCTCGCCTCGGCGAGCACGGCCGCGTGGACCGCGAGCCCGTGGCTCCCCCCTCCGTACGGTGCCCCGTCGAGCGCCTTCCGGACGACGTCGTCCTCCCCCGACGCGTGCACGACGACGTGGCGCGGCCCGGACGGGTTCGGCCCCGGGTCGAGCGCGGACACGATCTCGCGGGCGTTCTCGACGTTGAGCGCGAGCGTGCCCTGGGGGACGGCGATCCCGCCCGACGGCGCCCCCGCGGTGACGAGCCCGGTGAACCGGTAGCGGCGGCGCAGCACCGGGTCCGTGACGACACGGGTCGCGGCGATGCCGCCCAGCGAGTGCCCGACGACCACCACGGAAGCCCCGTCGGGGACGACCCGCGCGAGCGCCTCGGCGGCCTCGTCGGTGTAGGCGCTGGCACGCCCGCCCACGAGGTCGAGGTCGCTCGTGAGGTCCCGCGGGTTGGCGAAGTCCCCGAAGCCGCCGCCGACCACGTTCCAGCTCTGGGTTCCGGGCAGCAGCACGACGTACCGCGCGTCGGCGCCCTCTCCGATCCGCTGGACGGCCATGACGCCGTGGCCGGCCTTGTTGGGGATCTCGAGCGTCCGTAGGGCGCCCTCGACGGTCCCGGGGGCGGCAAGATCGGGCAGCGGCTGGTCGGGCCGGCCGTCGACGGTGCCCTGCGTGACCTCGTCGACGCGCAGGCCGTCGCCCTGCCGCCCCCGGGCCGCCTGGTCGAACGCCCACGAGGCCGCACCGGCGACCGAGGCGACGGCCGAGCCGTCACCGGCGCCCCCGTCACCGTCACCTGCCCAGGGCGGCACGAACCGGTCGAGCTCCGCCGCGAGGGCACCGATCCCGACGGGGACGGCCGCGTCGAGCAGCCGGACCGCGACGTCGTCGTGGTCCTCGTAGAGGCGCGCCGCCCGCAGCACGGCGAGGGCGAGCGACTCCAGCCGGCCGAGCGCGCGGAGGACGGCGCCGTCCGCCGCGGACACGTCGTCCAGCGCGACGGCGACCGCCGGCGACGCCCCCGGGCGCCAGCGCGTGGCCCAGACGTCCGCGCCGGCCCACGGGTCCGCGCCGGACCAGGGGACGACCGCCCACGGCACCTCGCCGGTCCGCAGGGCGACGCGGGCGCGCGCGACCTCGAGACGAGCGTCGTCCAGCCGGCCCGCGGCGTCCCGCAGTGCGACGGCGGCCCGCCGCATGGTCTCCGTCTCCGCGGCCGTGTAGCCGCCGGTGATCGTGATCCCGTCCCCCATCCCGTCACCGCCCGCCCGGCCGGTCGCCCCCGCACGACGGCGCGTCGCGCCATCGCTGCTCGGCCCCGCGCGCGGAACCGGCCGCGGCGCCCAGCAGGGACACGGCGCCGTCGACCGCCTCGAGAGCCTCGTCGACGCGCCCGTCGTAGGCGCGCGCCGCCCGCGAGACCCAGTCGACGTCGAGAGCGCGGGCTGCGGCGAGGCGCGCGTCGGCCGCGGCCGCACCGGCGGCGTCGAGCGCGCGGCTCGCGGTGGCGTCGACGGCGGCCGGCGGCGGGACGGGTCGGGCGAAGGCTGAGGAGTGCTCGGTCACGGCCGGGACGCTACGGTCTGCGGGTCGCCGGGCGTCGAGCGCAGGACGGACGCTGGGGACCCACCGTGCCGAGCACGGCCTGGGGGTGGCCCTCGCCGCATGGGAGAATGAGGCACGTGAACCTTGCCGACGTGACGCCCCCGATCGCCCTCGGTCCGCTCGACGGCCGCTACCGCCCCGCGGTCGCCCCGCTCGTCGACCACCTGTCGGAGGCCGCGCTCAACCGTGCGCGCATCCACGTCGAGGTCGAGTGGCTCATCACCCTGTGCGACGGCGTCGCCGGCGTGACGCGGGGCCCGGTCGTCCCCGGCGCCCCCGGCCTGTCCGACGACGAGCGCGCGTACCTGCGCGGCATCCCCGAGGCCTTCGGCGCCGACGAGATCGCGGAGCTCGCGACCATCGAGCGCGAGACCGTCCACGACGTCAAGGCCGTCGAGTACTTCGTGAAGCGCCGGCTGGCGTCCGCGCCGGACGTCCTCGGCCCGGACACCGTCCTGCCCGGCGTCGGCGAGCTCGTCCACTTCGCGTGCACCAGCGAGGACGTCAACAACCTCTCCTACGCGCTCATGGTGCAGGGAGCGGTCCGTGCGGTCTGGCTCCCCGCGGCGACGGCCCTCGCCGACCAGGTCGCGGACCTCGCCCGCGAGCACGCGGCCGTCCCGATGCTGAGCCGGACGCACGGGCAGCCCGCGACGCCCACGACGCTCGGCAAGGAGATGGCGGTCCTCGCACACCGGCTGCGTCGTCAGCTGCGCCGGGTCGAGGGCGCGGAGTACCTGGGCAAGCTCAACGGTGCGACCGGCACGTACGGCGCGCACACCGTCGCCGTCCCCGGCGTCGACTGGCCCGCCGTGTCCCGGCACTTCGTCGAGCACCTCGGCCTGACCTGGAACCCGCTGACCACCCAGATCGAGTCGCACGACTGGCAGGCCGAGCTCTACGCCGACGTCGCCCGGTTCAACCGCGTGCTGCACAACCTCAGCACCGACGTGTGGACCTACATCTCGCTGGGCTTCTTCGTGCAGATCCCCGTTCCCGGGGCCACCGGCTCGTCGACCATGCCGCACAAGGTCAACCCGATCCGCTTCGAGAACGCCGAGGCGAACCTCGAGATCTCGTCGGCGCTGCTCGACACGCTCGCCTCGACGCTCGTGACGAGCCGCCTGCAGCGCGACCTCACCGACTCGACGACGCAGCGCAACATCGGGACCGCGTTCGGGCACTCGCTGCTCGCGGTCGACAACGTCCGCCGCGGGCTGCGCGCGCTCGCCGTGGGCGCCGCCACCCTCGACGCCGACCTCGACGCCAACTGGGAGGTGCTGGGCGAGCCGATCCAGTCGGCGATGCGTGCGGCGTCCGTCGCAGGCGTCCCCGGCATGGAGAACCCCTACGAGCGGCTCAAGGAGCTCACCCGCGGCCACCGGGTGGACGCTCCTGCCCTTCGAGACTTTGTCGCCGGCCTCAGCCTGCCCGACGACGTCGCCGCCCGGCTCTCCGCCCTCACCCCGGCCACGTACACGGGCCTGGCCGAGCAGCTGGTGCGCGACCACCTGGCCTGACGGGCACGGCGGCGGCAGGGGCGCCCGCACGCTGCGGACGTCGCGAGCCGCGCAGCCGCTGCTCAGGAACCTGTGGACACGCCCAGAGACCGGCGCGCGTCGCGGTAGGGTCCGGGGCGTGGAGCTGCACGTCGCGAAGTCCGGGTCCGACACGGCCGCCGGGACCGCCGAGAACCCCCTGCTCACCATCGGCGCGGCTGCGGCGCTGGCACGACCGGGCGACACCGTCATGGTGCACGAAGGCGTGTACCGCGAGTGGGTGAGCCCGCCGCGCGGCGGTACGGCCACGGCGCCGATCACCTATCAGGCCGCGCGCGACGCAGCCGGCCTCTACGAGCCGGTCACGATCTCCGGGGCCGAGATCGTCACCGACTGGCGTCCCCACCCCGGGGCCGAGGGCCGGGTCTGGGTGGCGACGGTGCCGAACGCCCTGTTCGGGTCGCGCAACCCGTACGCCGAACGCATCGGCGGGGACTGGTTCTTCGACCGGGTCAACACCTGGCACACGGGCGAGGTCTACCTCGACGGCACGTCGATGTACGAGTCGCAGACCCTGGCCGGCGTCGAGCACCCGGTGGTCACCGAGGACTCGTTCGACCAGGCGGGCTCGCTGCTGACCTGGTACTGCGAGGTGGGCGACGACGTCACGACGATCTGGGCGAACTTCGGCGGCGCCGACCCGGCCGAGCACGAGATCGAGATCAACGCGCGCACCTTCGTCTTCTGGCCCGCGGCGACCGGGATCGACCACGTGACGGTGCGTGGGTTCACGCTGACGAAGGCCGCCACGCAGTGGGCCCCGCCCACCGCGCTGCAGGAGGGCCTGATCGGTCCGCACTGGTCCACGGGCTGGGTCATCGAGGACAACACGATCACGGACTCGAAGAACGTCGGCGTGTCGTTGGGCAAGGAGGCGAGCACCGGGCAGAACGAGGCCGCCGCCGGGGCGAAGGGCGCCAAGGGCGGCACGCAGCGCGAACGCGAGGTGATCCAGCGCGCGCTGGCCCTGGGCGGGCCCGCGGCGGGCGAGCCGCACCCGTGGAGCCGGGAGCACGTCGGCTCCCACACGGTGCGCCGCAACACGATCCGGGACTGCGAGCAGGCCGGCGTGGTCGGGCACCTGGGGGCGGCGTTCTCGACCATCGCCGACAACCACATCTCCCGGATCCACGTGAAGCGGCAGTGGCACGGAGCCGAGGTGGCTGGCATCAAGCTGCACGCCGCCCTCGACACCGTGATCAGCGGGAACACCATCCATCACACGCACCGCGCCCTGTGGCTCGACTGGCAGGCCCAAGGCACGCTGGTACGGCGCAACGTCTTCTACGCCTCGACGGCGGAAGACTTCATGGTCGAGGTCTGCCACGGCCCCTACCTCGTGGACTCGAACCTGTTCCTGTCGCCGTGGGCGGTCAAGGAC
>Ga0164241_10005092_pt1 | contig 12452 bp, 7 predicted proteins | sample OricomyardsoilBY_FD_108780 | JGI IMG/M metagenome (GOLD analysis project Ga0164241, IMG submission 108780) | Backyard soil microbial communities from Emeryville, California, USA - Original compost - Back yard soil (BY) | ecosystem: Environmental > Terrestrial > Soil > Unclassified | place: USA...
ATTTCGTTGGTGCTCGTGCCGTTGAGCGTGGTCCGCTTCTGGATCATGGCCCCCGAGCTGGGCGTGATGGCCAACATCACGTTCACCGAACCGGCGGCAGTGCTGCTCCGGAACATCACGCCCGCCTTGGCAAAGGCATGCGTGTTTTGCAGGCCGGTGACCAGCACCTCGGCATACCCGTCCACGCCTCCGGGCGAGCTGTCGGGGTTTCCGCCGGGCAGGTTGTTCGTGTAGGCGAAGAAGAAGCTATCGGCGTTGTTCCAGATGTCCGTGCCGGCAGCAGTGATGGTGTTGCTGGTGGCGACCGGCGTGGCCGCCGCTCGGCTGCCGCCGGTCATGCCGATGTTCAGGTTCGTCAGCGTGGTCTGGATCGTACCCTGGGGGATCTCGGTGCCGTTGTTGCAGTTGAAGGCGGGAACGTGGATGCCCGTAGCTGCATCGCAGCGATTGGCGTACATGGCGAGCGTGTCGGTGCCCGCAGGCAACACGAGGGAGGCAATCGTGGCCTCCGAGAAGTCAGCTTCGGAGAGCTCGCTTTCCGAGAGCTTCCCTGGCTCGTCTGCCGCGGGATCCAGTGCCGGAAGCTCCTCTGCTGGCTGCTCGCTCGCCAAGGAGGCCGCCTGTTTCTGCCGTTCGACAAACGCCCGGTACCGTCGGTAGGCCGGCGACCGATTCAGATACGCTTGCACCACAGGGTCGCTGATGACCTCGCTGTCGTTGCCGGTCGCCAGCTCGCTGCCGTCGAGCGACGCAACCGCCTCGACGCCGTCCGCGGGCGCTTCAGCCACGTCATCAGCGGGCACGTCATCGAACACAGGATCGGTTCGATCCGAACCAAGCTCGGCAGCGGAGCCCAGAGGCTCGTCCGGCGCGTCAGCGCCCTGACAACCCGCCAGCGCCACGAGCAGGGACGTACTCAGCCAACGGACACTCAGACCTAGCGGAACAGATCGGAACTGTGTTCTCGAGGATTGTTGCATCGATGTTACTCTCGTCAGGTGGGGGTTACGCAGCACGAAACAGCCAGTCCCATCGTTCGATGGGCCTACTGCTGCGATGGCCGAGGATGCGCCGCGCGACCTCACCCCCGGCGGCATCCAGAGCGTCTCGCGCCCGGGCGCCCTTAAGCGCTAGCGCTGGCGAGAGCGACCGTTTAACGGGTTTGCTTGGCGTCGGTTCTCGGCGCTGCGCGGAGTTGAAACGCTCGCTTTGCGCTCAGCGACATCGTGAGTGACGTTGAAACACTCGAGCTTTGCGCTGAGCGACAGGTTCTCGCGGCGAGTGTTGCACGAAGCCACTCACGGGCCAGCGAGCCCAGTGCGAGCCATCACCAATCCGTGCGCCAGCGCAGCAGAGGTGTGGCGCCCGCCTGAAGGCGAAGCTGCGAGCCGACGCGTGGCAGGCCCGATGCCATGGCCTTGCCGGCCGTGGACTCACCCTTGCCGCTGAGCCAGTCCCAGGCGCCCCCGCCCACAGCGAGGGCCCCCGCTGTCGCCAGGACCACACTGACCACGTCCACGGTGTGGATCGAGCTCAGACGTTGGTTCGAGGCCTGTGCCCGACTCCACAGCTCTGGATCGCGGGCGACCTGCACGCGAAAGCCGGGAATGCTGGCGAGCTCGGCCTGCTCGTCGCTCCAGGCGTCGTAGCGGCCATCATTCCACACATAGAGCGCCGCCGACGTTCCGAGCAGGAGAAGGCCGGTGCCGCCGAGCAGGAGCGGACGCAGCGAGCTTTCCGAACCGGAGCGCGCGACGTCGGGCGGCACGGCCACAGGGGGTGACGCCAGAGGCGGCGCGGCCAGAGGCGATGGGGCCAGGGGCGCCGCGACGATGCCGACGGAAGCGCTGGCTGCGCTCCCGTCGTTGGGTGGCACACCGGGAGTGGCGGCCACCGCAGGCTTGTCGGCCAGCGTGGGGCTGCCCGCCTGGTCGGGCGACGCAGCGGGCAGCGCCGCGCGCAGCTCCGCGAGCTGCCGTTGCACGGCCTGGCGTTGCGGCTCGGGGATCGCGTTGCCACTGCTGTCGAGAAACTGCTGCAGCGTCGCCTCGGCGCTCGCGAGCTCCCCCAGGCGCACCTCGCACTGGGCGATGTTGTAGAGCACGCTCGGGTGGGGCTGCAGCTCGTAGGCGCTGCGAAACACGGCTCGGGCGCTGTCGAAGCGTTGTTCGTTGGCGAGCTTCACGCCTTCGTCGAAGAGCTGGCGCGCACGTTCGGCGACGCGCTCTGCCGGTGCGCTCTGTGCCGGGGGGGGCGGGGCTGCTGCACCAGCGGAGCCAGCGTCGCCTGCAGCGGCGGCGGGGGCGAGGTGCGCCGTGAACGCGACGGCGCCGAGCCAGCTCCTGCAGGGCAAACGGGACGACATCACCGCTCCTGATACGGATTGGCCGTGACGAACGGCAGCGTCGGCGCCGGGCCAGCGGGCTCGGCGCGGGGACGACCGGCGACCGGAGCTGGCGGCGCCACGGCTCGCGGTTTCGCCGCCGCTGCGCTCGAAGCCGGAGCGCTCGGTCTCTTCGGTGCCTCCGCGAGTTCGGCGTGCTCGGCTTCGCTCGCTGGCTCAGGGGCTCGCGGCCCGACCGTGGGCAACACGTCGGCTGCCGGAGCGGGAGGGAGCGCAGCGGCAGGCGCGGGTGTCGGCTCCGGCGTGGCCGTCGTCCGCGCGCTCGATCGCCAGTGCGCTCCGAGCAGAAACGCCGACAGCCCGAGCGCACACGCGCCGAGCGCTCGCGCTGCACGCGAGCCGACGAGGGTACGCCAGCGCGAGGACCGCGGCGGACCAGGGCGCCCCTGCCGAGCCGCACTGTCGATCTCCGCGACGAGCGGGCTGACTGCCGACAAGGCCTGCAGCAGTTCCGCGGCGTCCGCGAAGCGCTCGGCGGCCTCTCTCTCGAGGCAGCGCTCCACCACGCTCACGAGCGCTGATGGACAGCTGGGCAGAGCCTGCTCGAGCGGCACGTGCCGCTGCGTCAGTACCTGGAACAGCACCTCGTTGTAAGAGGCTCCGTCATGGACACGCAGCCCGGTGAGCATTTCGTAGGCGATGGCTCCCAGCGAGTACACGTCAGCACGCGCGTCGATGTCGCGGGCACCGCGCGCCTGTTCGGGTGCCATGTAGTGCGCAGTGCCGAGCTCGGCTCCGCTCGGCGTGAGCGGGGCATCTCTCTCGAACAAGGAACGGGCGATGCCAAAATCCAGGATCTTTAGCCACGGTCGGCCGTCGCTGTGCTCGGTCAGCATCAGGTTGTCCGGCTTGAGATCGCGATGCACGACGCCCGCTGCGTGTGCATGGGCCATCGCCCGGCAGGCTTGCTGCAGCAGCTGGAGACACAGCTCGATGGGCAGCGGCTGCCCACTGCGCAGGCGCTCACGCAGCGTATGGCCTTGCAGATACTCCATCACGAAGTAGGGCGTGCGCTCGTCGAGCCAGCCAAAGTCGAACACCGCCGTGATGTGCTCGTGCTCCAGCCGGGCGAGCAAGCGTGCCTCGCGCTCCAGGCGCGGCGCGGTGCGAGCCCCTCCTGCGAGCTCCGGGCGTAGAAACTTGATCGCACAACGGCGGCCGAGGCTGGTGCTCTCCGCTTCGAACACGGTGCCCATGCCGCCCGCCCCGATCACGCGCGTGAGCCGGTAGCGGTCTGCGACGAGCAGCCCCACGCTCGGCAACTGGCCCGGCGCGCCCGCGAGCGCGAGGCCGCCCGTGACAGCTTCGGAGGCCTGTTGTGGGGCGCTCATGGCTACGAGGAGCGCTCCCCGCCGCTCGCCCCTGCCCCTGCCGCCTCCAGCAGGCGCCGGGCACGATGGCGTGGAATGCCGGTGAGACGTGCCGCTTCGGTCACGTTGCCGCTGCATTCGCGCAGCGCCTGCTCGAGCTTGCCAAACTCGGCGGCATGCCGCGAAAGCCAGCGCTTGCGCCGCGACCCATCCCCCCCGACCTGCTCGGAGGCGGGCGCTGTCAGCGGCGGGGGCCCGGCCTCGCGGATCCGTTGCGGCAGATCGGCGACACCAAAGTTTTGCTTGCGCGCAACGCACAACAAGCCCGCGAGCTGCACCAGCTCGCGCACGTTGTAGGGCCAGCTGTAGGCGCAGAGCCGCTCGGCGCAGGGCCCGTCGAAGACCGGAGCTGCACCCAGCATCGGGCGCATCGCGTCGCCGAGCAGGCGCAGGACTTCCTGGCGACGCTGGCGCAACGGCGGCAGCTCCAGCTCGGCGCCATTCAGGCGGGCATACAGATCGCCGCGAAATTCGCCCGTCTGGATCAGCCCGTCGAGACGCACCTGAGAAGCTGCGAGCAGACGAAAGTCGACAGGCACGAGCTGCGAGCTGCCCACGGGGGTGACGGCTCGCTCCTCCAACACGCGCAACAATTTGCTCTGGATGCTCGGCGGCAAATCCACGATCTCGTCGAGCAGCAGGCTGCCGCCGTGTGCCGCAGCGATGCGCCCGGCGGAGGACTCGCTCGCCCCGGTGAACGCACCCTTGCGGTGCCCGAACAGCTCCGCCTCCGCCAGCGCCTCGGGGATGGCGGAACAGTTGATGGCGACGAGCTCTCCCGAGCGTCCGCTCAGATCGTGAATGGCGCGAGCCAGCCTCTCTTTGCCGGTGCCGGTCTCTCCGAGCAGGAGGATGGGCACACCACTGGCGGCCAGGGCCGGCAACGTCTCGAAGCGGGCCCAGGTCGGGGCGCTCAGCAGCATGCCGGGCACCAGCTCGCGAAACCACATGCGCGAGGCCACGGCGACCTTGGGCATCCAGCAGACGACGCCTACCCAATCCCCCAGGCGCAGCGTGTCTCCCGCTGCAATGGTTCCGAGCTCGCGCTGCAGCGTGTTGACGAAGGAGCCGTTTTTGCTGCCCAGATCCCGCAAGAGCCAGAGCGGGCCGTCGCGCTCGAGCCGGGCGTGTTGGCGCGACACGCTCGGCCCATCGAGCCGCAGCGCGCAGCTCTCCGCCCGCCCGAGCACCGCACCCGCGGCGAGCTCATGGAAGCGCTCTTCCGGCGTGAGCCAGAAGATACCGAGCGACTGCAGATCCTGCCCCGACGGGAGCTCATCCGCTGTCGTGCGGGTCAGATCTGTGTCGTCGAGTTCGAACCCCATCGCTCACGCCATCATACACGGCTCGAGCGCGAGAATCGATGCGCCGGCAGGCCTGCGGCGGAGCACCGCGGGTGAAGTGCTCCGTACAGGACCGACCTGCTCCCCTGCGCCAACCTCTCAGTGGCAGCCCACGTTGGTCTCCCAGGCGTCCAGGCACCCCGTCTCATCGCCCGTGCCGGTGCAACAGCCCGGCGCTCCGGCGCAGAACGCCTCGAACGTGCGCGGCTCCAACCCACACTCCGTCGAACTGGCGAGACAATCGGCAGAGGCCACCGAACCAGCGCAGGCCGGCTCGCTGTCCGCCATGCACTTCAACAGGTCGTCCGTGACGCAGGACGAGGACGCAGGCAACGCGGATCGCTGCAGCTCGAGCTCGAAGCGCGCCGCATTGCGCACGCGCCCATCGACCACGAGATAGTAGAGCCGCGGCGCCAGGTGATACGACGAAAAATCGCTCGAAAGCGGCTCACAGCTCGCGAGTTGAGGGGAGCCGCCAGCGGCGTCCGCGAGCAACACATAGTTGACCGTGTCGGCGCTGAGCAGGTTCCGGACCTCGAAGCGCTGGGGACCTGGCGCGCCCCGCAGATCCAAGCGATAGAACAGCTCGGGAGCGCCTCGATCCTCGAAGCAGGAGCCGTCCCATTGGCTCGTGCCGCACGCCGTGTTGCCCTTCACGCGCTGCAGCTCCAGCGTGGGATCGAGGTCCACCGCCGTTTGCCAGGTGTCGTTCGGAGTGTCCGCGCAGCCGCGCTGCGAGAGCCCGACGCGCAAGGCGAACGGGGCTGCCCCGGCGGCGTCGGGCAGGCCGTGGAACAGCCCGGAACCCCCCGTGCCCTGGCTCACGCCCACGTAGTACCTGCCCGGCGACAGGCGGGCAGAGAACTGCTCCCCACACATCCACGGCTCGCCGCAGCCTTCCTGGGCGGGCAGGAAGAGCGCTGCGGTCACGAAGTCGTCTCTGGATGCGACCACGTCCACGTCCAGCAGCGTCTCGCCCTCGCGGTCGGAGAGGTCGAGCGCATAGAACACGTCCGGGGCCGCGAGTGCGCCGCAGCGCAGCTCCCGATCGGGACGCGCACAGGCGAGCGTGCCGCTCAGACTCTGCACGGCCGCGCTGGTGTCGAGCGGCTGCGCCGCGGCGCAGCTGTCATGGGCGGGAGGCGCAAGGCAGCTGAGTTCGCCCACGCTCGCGCTCACGTGCACCGCGGCGCCGTCGGTCGCCGTATTGACGATGAGCACGTAGCGGTCGGGCGCCAGCGTGGCGGAGATCAGACGTGAGCGTTGGTCGACGTACAGGGACGTGGCGCAGTCTCCGATCCGGAGATCCCCGCACGGGCCGCGCGCCAGGGCCGCCTCGACGGAAACCGGCGCATCGATCAGCAGCTGCACCGGCATCGGTGCTGGCGCCCGGGATAGATCGAGAAGAAAATACGCGCCGAACGCGTCTCCCGGCGGCCTGCAGCCCAGCCCGGCAGCGGCCACGAGGGGCGCCACCGTCGCCATCGCGACGCTATCGCCAGTGCCGGCGAGCGACGGCGCGGCTTCGCAGCGCGCGACGGCAGACCCGCTCGACTCGGCAGGCGCGCTCGGAGCAGAGACCACCTCGCGCTCCGACCCGCACCTCGCTTCGGAGCCGCAGTGCTCCGAGCCCTGCACTGGCGGGTCCGCGCCCGGGCCACTGACGCACGCGCTCCCGAGCAGCAGAGCCGAGTAGATTCGGGTCACGGCAGACGCGCCAGGCAGGCGTTTTCGGAGGCCACGGACTCCGGGCACAGATAGTTGCACGCCGCCCGGGCGTCACGGCAGGCACTGGCATCGCGCTCCGGAGCGCAACAGGCGGGCGCTGCGGCGCACAGGCACTCCTGCGTGGGCGCTGCCAGCCCACACAACGTCACTGCGGCGGCGCAGACCGGACTCCATTCGAGGCAGCAATCGGCCTGCCCGTTCGCGTACATGCAACGATCGATGCGGGCGTCGACGCAGGGGCTCTTCTCTGCGGGCTCGAGCTCGACCAAGAGGCGGTAGGTTCCGCGAGCGCCGGGCTCCTCGCCGTCGATCACGACGTAATACAGCTCAGGATCGAGGCTCAGATCCAGGTGCGGCGGCCCTTCGAAATTGGCAAGGCTGTCATCGCAGTAGAGCGCATCGGGGCAGGCCCCATCGCTGTCCGCCGCGAGCAACGCCAGGATCGGAGAAAAGCCGAGCCCGTCCACCAGCGTCGTCACGCGCGCCCGGACGGGCCCCGGCGCCGAGCGCAGATCCAGTCGATAAAATTGCTCCGGGGCATCGATCTGCGCGCAGCGCGACACAAACCGGTTCGCGTTGCACGCGGTGTTGCCCGCGAGCACCTGGCTGGGCAGGCTCGGGTCGATGCTGAGCGCGTCTTCACAGTGATTGGCGAGCGGTCCTGCGCGACAGGTATCCCGATCGAGGGAGAGCTCGAGCGCCGCGCGTCGCTGCGCTTCACCGATCAGGGACAGCTGGAGCGCATAGCGGCCCGGTGACAGCAGCGCCGTCAGCTCGGCATTGCTGCGCCCCAAGCCGCGCGAAAATTGGGCAACGGAGAGCTCGCTACCGCACTCGCCGTCCACGCTGGGCGCTTCGTACAGACGAAGCTCCTGGAACGCGGGTTCGGAGAGCGTCCAGGCCGCCGCCTGCAGCAGGACCGGACCGGTCTCGCTCTGGAGGTCCAGCCCGTACCAGGCATTGGCATGCTCGTCCTCTGCCCGCGGCAGACAGGTCTCATCCAGCAACAGCGTCTGGCGCTCCAGCGGCTCGACGGGCAGTGGCGCTGCGCAAGTCCCACTCGCGGGCGTGTCGCTGCAGAGCCGCGGTGTCGGATCCACCTCGACCTGCAGCTCGAAATCGCCGCGGCTCGTCGCGTCTGCGCCATCGACGACCAGCCAATAGGTGCCGGGTTCCAGGCTCGCCGCGATCGACGACGGCGTGCTGGCAATGCCCCGCGCGCGGTCACAATCCAGACTCGCCGTGTCACCGCAGGCCCCGCGCCGGAGCTCCAGCACTGCGTCGAAATTCGCATCCACGACCGCGTGCAGCTCGACCGCTGCCTCGAACCCGCTGAGATCGAGCGCGTACCAGACGTCAGGCCCTGCGGTGATGTCACGACAGCCGGCCAGCTCGCTATGGCTGGAGTCGAGAGCGAGCGCGCTGGAGCCGCGCGCTCGCAGCACGGAGCGAGCCTGTGTGGTTGGCACGACGAGGCGCTCGGCAAGAGCGCAGCCCGCGCGTGGCGCGCTGGCCGTGGCGACGGGACCGGCGTCCGCTGGGGTGCGCTCGGTCACCTCAGCGACGTCACCGAGCGGCGTCGATGAGCTGGTGCCTCGGGCTGTTTCGCGACAGCCGCTGAGCAGCGCGGTGCCGAGCGCCAGCGCGGCCCCCCCACGGCGGGCCGAGGCCATCAGCAGCGGCCAGCTTCGTTGCGAGTTGCGGTTCATGGCGGGCACGCCACCGCTGGATCAAAGCCCTCGCAGAACGTGCCGCACTCGGCGAGCAAGCTGCCACAGTCGTAGCTCGTGCCGGGCCCGTCGCAGCACGCTGGGTCGGCCGTGCACAGACAATCGAGCGCCTCGGGCGCAAGACCACAGCTGCGCAACGCGAGCCAGCACTGGTCACCGTCGCCGTCACAACAATCGAACTGGCGTGCGCACTGCGCGACCTCGGCATCGATGCACGCCGCGGGTGCCGGCGGCGCCTCTGCCGAGAGCGTGATGCTGAGCTCCACGGGGCCTTGCTGATCGCGGAACGCGTCTAGCGCGAGATAATACACGGCCGGCGGCAGCCGGAGCTCGAAGTCCCCGCACCAGAGCTCCCCGGCACAGCTGCCGGCGCTCTCCCCCATCAGCAGCAAGCTCTCGAACGCAGACCCGGAGCGCGTGGCGCTGGCTTGCACCAGGATCGGCTCCGCGAACGCGCGCAGATCCAGTCGATAAAAAATGTCGGGGGTGGGCCCCGAGGGCTGGCACGAGCTGCGCAACGAATCATCCCCACACATGGGCCAGGCGGTGAGCCGCTGGGTGCCGAGCAAGGGCTCGATCTCGGCCGCCGTTGCGCAGGTGTCGTTGTCGACCTGGCAAGCACCATTGAGCTCGACCATCAGCCCGAAGTCGTTCGCCTGAACTCCACGGTTCTCTACGGCGAGCACGTAGCGAGCCGGCGGCAGCGCTGCCCACAGCTCTGCCGCGGTGCTCGGCCGCTCACGATCGAAGCTGCATTGCAGCGTCTCGGCGCACTCGCCCGTCACGTCGCGCACCACGTACAACGCCACATCGGCGCCGCTGGGCTCGACCTCCGTGCTCGCATGCAGGATGGTGGTTTCGGACCGGGACGACAGATCGAGCCCGTAGAACACCTCCGCGCGCCGGTCGCCGAAGTTACCGCATTCCCAGAGCGGCTGCGCCTGATCGGTCGCACACTCCGTGGTACCGACCACGACCTGTCTTTGCCGGCCCGGATCGAGCGGCGTCGCCTGCTCGCAGCGGTCGTTGGCGGGAGCCGTGCGGCAGCGCCCCTCCCGCGGCAACAGCTCGAGCCACAGCTCAAATTCGCCCGCGTCCGCTGCCGTCTCTCCGTCGATCACGACCTGGTACAGGTCCGGCTCGAGCGTGACCGCCAGAAATGCCTCGTCCACCCCGCTCACCTGGTCGGCGTTGCAGGCCACGATGAAGGGATCCTGCGCGCTCCCCCGTTCGATGCGCAGCGAGCCGTCGAACGTGCCCGTCAGACCGAGCTCGAAGCGTGCGGCGGCGGGAAAGGCGCGCAGATCGAGCGGGTAGACGAGCTCGGGGCCGAGCCCCGGGCAAGCGGCGGGTGCGCGTAGGCTCGGCGCGTCCTGGGTGCTGCCGCGGACCTCGATGCGTTGGCGCGCCGGGTCCCTCGGATCCAGACCGGTGAGCGCTGGCATCGGGCAGCTCGCGCTGGCGCAGGGCAGAGCCGGCAGGCTCGGGGTCACGTCTCGAGCCACGAGCGCAGGGGCCGCGGAGTCGCCGGTCGTGCTCGTGGCCTCCTCCTGCGCCGGCGCAGTGCTGCTCGGATCCGCCGCCGTGTCGGAACCGCAGGCCGCCAGCAGCAAGGCCAGGCCAGCGAGGTCGCGCCAGCGCAGGCGCGCGAAGGAGTGACCGGGGACGAGCAACTCGGTCGGCAGCATAGCGGTTTCCGCGCTGCGACCGGGCAGCGGAACCCCTCGGCTCGAGGGCAGACCAGGGCCGCGCGTGCCAAACTGCCACAGGTCCGCGGACCGAGGGATTCGTCGGCGAATTCGTCTAGACATAGATCATCGCTCGCCACACCACTGCCCCGGCCCTCGTGCTGCGCCATCGAAACCGCCACTCGTCGATCTCAGGGGGAGCTGGGCTCCTGGTGGGGCTCGCTTGCCATTCCGGAGAGCCGTTCGACCTGCCGCCGCGCCCCGAGAGCGACCCCGCCGCGCTGCGTTCGGTATCCCTGCGCGGCGCTCCCCTGACTGCGCTGGCGCTCGGCTCGCAATACTCTTGCGCGTTGCTGAGCGGGGGAGCCGTGAAGTGCTGGGGCTCGGACGAATATGGTGTGCTCGGGCTCGACGGTCCGCGCCGGGACATCGCCGATCCAAGCACGATCGAGCCCATCGACTTTGGCTCGTCACGTCAGGTCCTGCGCGTCTCTGCGGGCTGGCACCACGCCTGCGTGCTGTTCGATGACGGCAAGGCGCGCTGCTGGGGGCGAAACGACCAAGGGCAGCTCGGCAGCGGCAGCCGTGAAGATTATGGGGACGGCGACGATGAACCGCTGAGCTTGCTGCCCGATTTGCCGCTCTCTCCGATCATCGACATCTCGGCTGGAGTGTCTGACACGTGCGCGATTGTCGCTCCCCAGGGCGCGACGGCAGGCAGCGTGCATTGCTGGGGCAGCGACAGCAACGGCGGCATCGGTGACAAGGGCGCCGGGGCCTTTGGCGATGACGAGCCGCTGACTGCGCTGCGACCAGTGGCGCTCGATGGCGCGCTCGCACGCCGCGTGGTGGCCGGAGACGCCGTGGGCTGTGCGCTGCTCGAGAACGGCGCCGTTCGCTGCTGGGGCAACAACACGTGGGGCACGCTCGGCACCGGCACCCCCTGTAACATCGGCGACGAGCGCGTCTGTGAGGGCACGACGGAGCCGCGCCCGATCCGCGAGGTCCAGGGCCTCGGCGAGCGTTTCATCACGTCGTTGCAGCTGAATCAAGCGCACGCCTGCGCGCTCGACAGCAGCGGCGACCTGTCGTGCTGGGGCCGCAACGATCAATCGCGCGCGGGCTACCCGCAAGCGCGCGTGGGAGCCACGTTGCTGCAGACGCCGGGGCGAGTCAATCTGGGCGCCGATGTGCAGGTCGTCGAGGTCGGTCTGGGCACGCGCCACGGCTGCGCGCTCGACGCCCTGGGTAACGTGCGCTGCTGGGGAGAAGCGGGCCCCCAGCTCGGCTACGGGCAGGCTCAGGCCGACGGCGTCGCCGGCATCGGGGGCACGCTGGAGCCCGGTGAGCAATACGCGCAGATGGTGGACGGCGGCGTGGTCCCGCTGATCACTTCCGCGGAGGCGGGAGCTGGCTTGGCCGAGAACGCCGTGCGCGTGCGCCAGCTTTTCGTCGGCGGCTTTCACGCCTGCGCCATTCTGGAGCGCGCAGGAGCCTTTGGGGGCGTGCGCGGTGGGGGCCATAATGAATTCGGAGAGCTCGGCTACGGCAGCTACGAGCGCGTGGGGAACATTGGCGCCGACGCCTCCCCGGCGCTCGAGTACGAGCAGCGGCTCGATCATCCGGACGTGTGCATCGTGCCGAGCAGCGAAGGGCCGTGCGCGCGGGAGCGGGACTGAGGCGCGCTGGGCCTGTCAGCGCCGGGCGACCCGGCCTGTTTCAACGTCGAGGGCGTGTAGCCGAAGCGGCTGCGAAAATCGCGAGAGAAATGGGACTCGCGTCGGAACGAGAGCGCGAGCGCGACTTCCTTGATGGTGACCGCTCGGGTCACCAGGCGATGCGCGGTTTGCAGACGTTCTTCGCGCAGCCAAGCTCGGGGCGCGCAGCCCAGCTGTCGCGTGAACAAGCGCTGCAGTTGCCGGATCGAGATGCCGAGCCGCGAGGCAAGCATGGTGGCGTTGTAGCCACAGTCCGCGCTCATGGCCCGGAGGGCGTCGACATCGAGCAGGTTCTTGTTGCCGTGGCGGATCCGAGCAGGAGCGATCCGGGGGACCGGTTCAATCGGTAGCAGGCCCGAGTTGCACATGATGCAGCGGAGTGAGCAAGGCCCGTGCCTCGGCCCGCCGGGGCGGCGAGCTCTCCAAACTGCCGAAATCGCGCACGCCGGCAGTGGGACAGGCCGACAAAGG
>Ga0164241_10005093_pt1 | contig 12450 bp, 13 predicted proteins | sample OricomyardsoilBY_FD_108780 | JGI IMG/M metagenome (GOLD analysis project Ga0164241, IMG submission 108780) | Backyard soil microbial communities from Emeryville, California, USA - Original compost - Back yard soil (BY) | ecosystem: Environmental > Terrestrial > Soil > Unclassified | place: USA...
CTCGTTAAACCCCGGCAAAAACCAATACGTGCGGACCATGAGTTCGCCCTCGCTGCCTAGCTAGAACCTAGGCGATGAGAGTCGGTCCCCTCCCGCCCGCGGAGGGGGTAGCTGGCTTCAGAACGCGGGCTCACCCAGGCGGATCGCCCCGTCTGCCAGGGGAAATTTCAGAGGGCTCTATCTCCCGTAGTGCCCGCCGGCGCGGACCCCGGGAGACGAGAATCAAGCGCCGGCTATACCTGTAGACACCATCGCGCTACGACCTCGGACGCCGGTTCAATTCCGGCCGCCTCCATCAACTCGACCGTGACGCAGCCAGGCCAGTACCTCGGCGGCGTTGCGGTCGGGCGGGAAGACGGGGTAGAAGGCCTTGACGATGTCGCCCGCTTCGGCGACCACGGTGAGGCGCTTGTAGAGAGTTATGCCCTCGACCTCGAAGGTGGGCAGCCCCAGCCTCTCGGCGAGCTGTAGGCCGCTGTCACTGAGCAGGGGGAAGGGGATGTGCTCCCGCTCGCTGAACTCACGCTGCTCCTCGGGCCCCTGAGCGCTGATCCCGATCACGCTGGCCTCGAGTGAGGAGAACTCGGCGAGGCTGTCTCGGTAAGCGCAGCTTTGCGGCGTGCAGCCACGGGCGCCGGGGATGTCGTCCCAGCCGGCCGGCAGCGCCTGGCCGGGTTTGCCGGTACGTGGGTAAACGTAGGCGACGAGGCGGCCTTGAGCCAGCTCCGCCAGGTCGATCGGGCTGCCTTGCGTGGACGGCAGCGCCAGCTCTGGAACCGGCATCCCGAGGAGGTGATCGGCGGCGCCGTCGTCCTCCGGGACGGGAAGGTCGGCGGGTAGCTGGCTGTAGTCGGCGCCCATTTGGCCATCGTCGCAGCCCACTCAGCGGCGCGCTTCGTATGGTTGGGGCATGGAGCGCTACGTGGCTTTCCTGCGCGGGATGAACCTCGGTGGCCGGCGGATCAAGAACGACGAGCTGCGATTGCCCTTCGAGGCGCTGGGCTTCGACGATGTCGCGACTTTCCGGGCTAGCGGCAACGTCGTCTTCGGCGTCGGCAAGAGCGATGCCGACGAGCTGACGACCAAGATCGAAGCGACCCTTGCCGAGGAGCTCGGCTACGCGGTGCCGGTCTTCCTGCGCAGCGCCACCGAGCTGCGAAAGGTCGCCGCCAGGGAGCCCTTCGAGACCGATCGGCTGGTCGCTTCGATGGGGAAGCCGCAGATCGCCTTCCTCCCCGCGGCGCCGAAGGCCCCGGCGCGCAAAGAGGCGCTGGCCTCGGCGTCCGACGACGATCTCCTGGCTCTGAGTGGCCGCGAGCTCTACTGGCTGCCCAGCGGCGGCATCTCGGAAACCGACCTCGACCTCAAGTCGCTCGAGTCGATCCTCGGCCCCTGGACGATGCGCACCAAGGGCACGATCGACCAGATCGCCAGCAAGCACTTCGCCTAGCTCACGAAACCGTCTCAGCCCGCCATATACGCGGGCTGAGACGGTTTCGCTGTTTACCCCTCGAGATCGGCGCGGGGGAGGGCGGCGATTTGGGCGTCGGCGCTGACGGCGCCGATCTCGTTGGGGAGGTTTGAGAGCTGGACGTTGGAGACGAACTCCATGCGCTGGCCGAGCGGGCGGAAGAAGTTGTCGTAGTGGGTTGGGACGACGACCTTGGGGTCGAGGCGGGGGAGGATCCGCCGCCAGTAGTCGTCGGTGAAGTTGCGGCCGGCGACGCCGGCGAGGAAGACGTCGACACCTTGTGCGCGGATCGCCTCGTCGATCAGGTTGGCGCTGCCCTGGTGGTAGAAGTGGAGTCCGGCCACCTCGATCGAGATGCCCCAGACCTGGCCGCAGCGGTAGGCGCCGGGGGTGAGGGCGTCGAGGTGCTCGCAGGTGAGGTCGCCGTCGTAGGGCACGGCCAGCCCGAGCAGCAGCTTCGAGTGGACGCTCGGCGTGAAGCTGACCTCGAAGGGCCCGAGCTCGTAGGTGCGGTAGGGCGCGACCTCGACGGTCTGCTCGGCGAGCCCGTGCAGGCCCATCAGCGTCAGCAGCGAGTCGGAGCCGTAGGCCCTGCAGCCGAAGCGCCGCGCGATCGCCGGGGCGTCGACGGCGTGGTCGAAGTGGGTGTGGCCGACGAGAACACCGGCCACCTCGCCGGGCGCGTGGACGAAGCGATCGAGCGCCGCCGGGTCGGGCAACGTCGGCCGGCGCCGCAGCAGGTCTCCGAAAGGGACCCGCGAGAGGTAGGGGTCGATGAACAGCGTCTGTCCCTGAAAGCTGATCCGATAGCCGGAGACGCCGAGCCATTCGACCTCCAGTCCGGCCGGGAGCTCCAGCTGCTGTGCCTCGAGTTCGCCGAGCACCTGGCCGTCCTCTTGTGCAGACTTTTGCCGCGTCAGGCGTGCCTTGGCCAACTCACCGAGATGCTGCAGCGGCCCCGCCATCGTCGCTAGGCGGTCTCGAAGGTAGTGGTCAGCTGGGGGGAGCTGGCGAGCGTCTGGAAGACGACGCAGTAGCGCTCGGTCAGCTTCAGCAGCGTCTCTAGCTCGTCCGGCTCGGCATCGGTGTCGAGCGCGAAGGAGAGGCGGATCGCCGCGAAGCCGACCGGGGCGTCGCGATCGACGGCCAGCGTGCCGCGGAAATCGAGATCGCCCTCGGCGCGCACCGTGCCCTCGGCGACCTCGATCCCCAGTGAGGTGGCCACCGCGCGCAGGGTCACCCCGGCGCAGGCGACCAGCGCCTCGAGCAGCATGTCGCCGGAGCAGAGCTGTGAGCCGTCGCCGCCAGAAGCGGGATGCAGTCCTGCCTCGGCGATCGCACGGCGGCTCTGCACCGAGCAGGAGACGCCCTCGCCGAGCGCGCCGCTGGCAGTGAGGGTGACCACTGCGGCAGCGGGATCCTCCTGGTATCGCTCCTTCAAGGGAGCCTGGATCGCCCGCAGTGTCTCCCGTTCCACGCTGGAGAGGTTACGCCCGCCGGCCGCCGGCCGCGTAGTGTCATGGGTCGCCCATGGCGATCGCCACAGCGACAACCATCGACCTCTATGCCGGCGGCAAGCTGCTCTTTGCCGACGTCTCCTTCAAGCTCGAGCCGCGCGAGCGGATGACCCTGTCGGGGCGCAACGGCGTCGGCAAGTCGACGCTGCTGCGCGTGCTGGCCGGCGAGCGACCCCCCGATTCGGGCAGCCTCACCCTGCAGAAAGGGGCGCGGGTGGCGCTGCACGACCAGCGCCCGCCGCGCGACGCGGCGATCTCGCTCAGCGACTACGTCTTCTCCGGCCGCGCCGACATGCAGGAGACCGAGGCCGAGCTGGCCCGGCTCGAGGCGGCGATGGGCAAGGCCGACCCCGACGACGAGACGATGCGCGCCTACGCGGCGGCGCAGCAGCGCCTCGAAGCGGGCGGTGGCTACCGCTGGCGCGACGACGTCCTCAGCGTGCTCGGCGGCCTCGGCTTCGGCGACGACGCTGCCGGCCGGCAGCTCTCGACCTTCTCCGGGGGTGAGCTGACTCGAGCCTCGCTTGCTCGGGCCCTTGCCAGCCGCCCCGACCTGCTGCTGCTTGACGAGCCGACCAACCATCTCGACATTCCCTCGCTGGAGTGGCTGGAGCGCTACCTCGTCGACCTCGACGCCGCCGTCGTGCTCGTCGCCCACGACCGCTGGTTCCTCGAGGCGGTCGGCACCTCGGTGCTGGAGCTGGAGGCGAAACGCGGCCGCTTCTTCGCCGGCCCATGGCATGCCTGGCGCAAGGAGCAGGCGGCGCGAGAGATCGCCCTCGGCAAGGCGATCGAGCGCCAGCAGGCCGAGATCGAGCGCATGGAGCGCTTCGTCGAGCGCTTCCGCTACAAGGCGACCAAGGCGCGCCAGGCGCAATCGCGGTTGAAGCAGATCGACAAGATCAAGCGCGACGGCGCCAAGGCCGAAGCGCGCGACCGCCGCAACCTGCGCTTCTCGTTCGTCACCCCCGAGCGGCCCGGCCGCATCGTGCTGAAACTCGTCAACGGCAAGATCGAGGTCCCCGGCCGCACGCTGCTCTCCGGCGCCAACCTGGAAGTCGAACGCGGCGAGCACGTCGTCCTGGTCGGCCCCAACGGCGCCGGCAAGACGACCCTGATCGACACCCTGGCCGGCAAGCGCGAGCCCGCCTCAGGGTCGGTGCGGACCGGCCACAACGTCAAGGTCGGCTACCTCTCCCAGCACGCCGAGACGGCGGCGGGGGAGGGGACGGTGCTCGACGCCGCCCAGCGCGAGACCGGCCTCAGCGGCCAGAAGGCGCGCGACCTGCTCGGCGGCTTCCTCTTCTCCGGCGCCGATGCGCAGAAGTCGCTCGACGACATCTCCGGCGGCGAGCAGCGGCGGCTCTCGCTGGCGATCCTGGTCGCCTCCGGCGCCAACGTGCTGATCCTCGACGAGCCCACGAACCACCTCGACATCGAGAGCCGCGAGGCGCTCGAGGACGCGCTCTCCGCCTTCGAGGGCGCGGTGATCCTCGTCTCGCACGACCGCGCCCTGCTGGAGGCAGTCGGCAGTCGCACCCTGGTCTGCGAGGACGGCGAGCTGGAGAGCCATCCAAGCGGCTGGGCCGCCTACCAGCGCCAGCGCGACGAACGCGCCGAAGCCGCCTCGGCCTCGGCGGCGGCGGCGAAGCGCGAGCGCAAAGCCAAAACCGGCAAGGGACGCAGCCCAGGCTCGGTGGCGAAACGCGCTGCCCGCAAGGCGAGCCGCCTCGCCGAGAAGATCGAGGCCGCCGAGGCCGAGCTGCGCGAGGTCGAGGAGGAGCTCGCCGATCCGACCGCCTGGTCGACGCCGGCAAAGTCCGAGCGGGCGACGGCGCGCCACGAGGCGGCCAAGGGCAAGCTCGCCGACCTCTACGAGCAGTGGGAGAACGCCGAGAGCGCGGTCAGCGCAGCGGGCGATCCAGGCTGACCACGGTGCCCTTGGCGGGGGTCAGCGTGGCGTTTTTGAGCTTTACCCGTTCCGGCTCGCGATTCGGGGCGCTGAGCTCGGCGTGTTCGATGAAGATGCGCAGCACGCTTCGCATCTCGTATTCGGCGAAGGCCGCGCCGATGCAGCGCCGCACGCCGCCCCCGAAGGGGATCCAGGCGTAGTTGTCGGCCTTGCCGTCGAGGAAGCCTCGGGGCGGAACTCGTAGGGCTCGGGGAAGAGGTCCTCGCGGTAGTGCAGGGCGGCGACCGCGGGGCGCAGGGCGGTGCCGGCCGGCAGCTGGTAGCCGCCGAGCTCGGCCGGTCCGGTCAGCTTGCGCATCACCTCGGAGACCACGGGCCGCACGCGCAGGGTCTCTTTGACGGTTGCGGCGAGATAGTCCTCCTCGCCAGCGGCAATCGACGCGCGCAGCTTCGCCAGCACGCGCGGCGTGCGCAGCAACCGCTCCATCGCCCAGGCCAGCGCCGTCGCCGTCGTCTCGTTGCCGGCGCCGACGATCGTGACCAGCTCGTCGCGCAGCTCAATGTCGGTCATCGGCTTGCCGGCGTCGTCGCGGGCGCTCAGCAGCAGGCCGAGCACGCTGTCGTGCTCCGCATCACGTCCATCGCGGCGATGGATCGCGATCTCCTCGACGTTCCATCTCCTTCGTCGTGATGTCCCTCATCAGCGCCCCGTAGCGCTGGATCTGCTCGCCGTGAAAGGGCAGCAGCAGCAGCAGCTTGCGCTGGCGCATGTGTGGGCCTCGTCCAGGGTCAGCAGCGAGTTGGGCCCGAGCGACGGCTCGAGCAGCTTTGCGTTGGGCTCGACGGCGTGAACCTCCTGGGGCGAGCTGGTGAAGACCGATTTGACCAGCAGAGATGTTTGTATTGCCGTGACGCGACGGCTTGGCGGATTGGGCCTCAGCGCAGCGGGCGATCCAGCCTGACGCAGGTGCCCTTGCCGGGGGCGAGGGTGATGTTGCGGACCTTGACCCGCTCGGGCCTTGGGTCCGGGGCGCTGAGGGCGGCCCGCCCGACGATCTCCTCGAGGATGATCCGCATCTCGTATTCGGCAAAGGCCGCGCCGATGCAGCGCCGCACGCCGCCGCCGAAGGGGATCCAGGCATAGTTGTCGGCCTTGCCGTCGAGGAAGCGCTCGGGGCGGAATTCCTCCGGGTTGGGGAAGAGGTCCTCGCGGTAGTGCAGGGCGGCGATCGCCGCCATCACGAAGGAGCCCGCTGGTAGCTCGTAGCCGCCGATTTGGGCCGGCGCGGTAAGGCGGCGGGCGACGTCGACGATCACCGGCCGCGCCCGTAGCGTCTCTTTGACGGTGGCGTCGAGGTAGTCGTCCTCGCCAGCGGCGATCGAGTTGCGCAGCTTGCTCAGCACCTGCGGGCTGCGCAGCAGCCGCTCCATCGCCCAGGCCAGGCCGGTCGCCGTCGTCTCGTGGCCGGCGCCGAGCACGGTGACGAGCTCGTCGCGCAGCTCTTCGTCGCTCATCGTGGTGCCGTCGTCATGGCGTGCCTGCAGCAGCAGCGAGAGCACGTCGTCGTGCCCTTCCCCGCCAACCTCGACCTCCTTGCGGCGCAGGCCGATCTCCTCGTAGATGAACTCGTCGAGCCTGTCGCGCGAGCGCAGGAAGCGTGGCCAGGGGCTGCCGGGGCCGAAATTGCGACGCAGGGCGGGGAAGGTGGTGATCAGGCCGACCCGCTTGCTGAAGTCGTCGATCAGCGCCTCGAAGCGCTCCAGGCGCTCCTCGTCATGGACCCCGAAGACGGCGCGCATGATCACCGCCAGGGTGATCCGCTGCGTATGCGGGCGCAGGGCGAAGGCCTCACCCACGGGCCAGGTCTCCATTTGCTTGACGGTCATCTCGCGGATCAGTTCGCCGTAGCCGCGGACCCGCTCGCCGTGGAAAGGGGGAAGGAGGAGCTTGCGTTGCTGCATGTGGGGCGCGTCATCGAGAGTGAGCACCGAGTTGGGCCCGAGCGCTGGCTCGAGCACCGTCGCGTTGGCCTCGCCGGCGTGGAACTGCTCTGGCGAGCCGGTGAACATCGCTTTCACCAGCGCCGGGTCGGCGACGTAGTAGAGACGACCGAAGAACGGAAACGAGACGCTGAAGATGTCCCCGTAGCGGCGTTGCAGATGGATCAGGAAGCCGAGTGGATCACGCGCGTAGCGCAGCGCCTGCAGCAGCGACGGCGCTTTCGAGCCCGGTGGCGGATCGGTGCGCGTGGCGGCAGCAGCGGCGGCGCGCGGAATCGTTGCCTGCTCCATCGAACCCACCATAGACGATCGACTGGCTGCTCAGCCAGTTTGCTTTTTCAGCGGCTGGGCCCAGCCGCGGGAGCGCTTGCCCGCGGTGTTGCATCGAGGCGGCGCTCCATGACGACACGGGCGCCTCTTGCCGGGGTGAGGGTGGCGGTGCGGAACTTCACCCGCTCGGGCTTGGCATCGGCGGCGCGGAGGTCTGCGTGTTCGAGGACGGTCCGTAAGACGGTTCGCATCTCGTATTCGGCAAACGGCGCGCCGATGCAGCGCCGCACGCCGCCGCCGAAGGGGATCCAGGCGTAGTTGTCGGCCTTGCCGTCGAGGAAGCGCTCGGGGCGGAACTCGTAGGGCTCGGGGAAGAGGTCCTCGCGGTAGTGGAGGACCGAGGTCGCGGGGAAGACCACGGTTCCGGCCTCCAGCTGGAAGCCGCCGATCTCGGTGCGCGTGGTGAGCTTGCGAGCGACGTTGGGGGAGACCGGCCGTGCGCGCAGGGTCTCTTTCACCGTCGCGTCCAGGTAGTCGTCCTCGCCGGCCGCGATCGACTCACGCAGCCGTGTCAGGGCCCGAGGCGTGCGGAGCAGGCGCTCGATCGCAAAGGAGAGGAGGTTCGCGGTGGTCTCGTAGCCGGCGCCGATCAGGCCGGCGAGCTCGTCGCGCAGTTCTTTGTCGCTCATCGCCGTGCCGTCGTCGTGGCGAGCCTGCATGAGCAGCGAGAGGATGTCGTCCTGGCCCTCCGAGCTCGCCTGCTGGCGGCGGGTCGCGATCAGCTCGTAAACGAACTCGTCAAGCGCGTCACGCACGCGCAGGAAGCGCGCCCAAGGGCTCCAGGGCCCGAAGTCGCGGCGCAGGGGTGCGATCAGGCTGACCAGCGGGGCACGCTTCTGGTAGGCGCCGATCAGGCTCGCGGCCCGGTCGAGGCGCTCGGAGTCATGGACACCGAGGACGGACTTGAGGATCACGCCGAGGGTGATCCTCTGAAAATGCGGCAGCAACGCGAAGGGCTCGCCGAGCGGCCAGGTCTCGATCTCCTCGAGGGTGATCTTGCGCATCAGCTCGCCGTAGTGCCGAATGCTCTCGCCATGGAAGGGGCCGAGGAGCAGCTTGCGCCGGCGCAGGTGCGGGGCGCCGTCGAGGGTGATCACCGAGTTGGTTCCCACCGTCGGCTCCATGATCGTGGCCATCATCTCGCCGCCGTGGAATCGATCCGGCGAGCCGGTGAAGACGGTTTTGACCGTCTCCGGGCTGGCCAGGTAGACGGCTCGGCCGAAGACCGGGACTGAGACGGCGAAGACGTCGCCGTAGCGGCGATGGATGTCGAGGGCGAAAGAGAGCGGGTCGCGCAGCAGTCGCAGCCCCTGGATCGCCGCGGGTGCCCTGGGGCCAGGCGGGAAGGAAGGCGTCGTAGCACGCGGTCGCGAGGCCCCTCCTCCCATAAACAGGACCTTATCTGAATAGAAGTCCTCCTTCTAGAAACGCGCCGAGGCGCCGTGGCGTCAAACGGCGACGAACTGCTCAGAAGACGATCGTGCGGGCGCCGTCGAGCAGGACGCGGTCGTCGAGGTGGGCCTTGACGGCGCGGGAGAGGACGAGGCGCTCGATGTCGCGGCCGATCCGCTTCAGGTCGTCGACCTCGTCGCGGTGACTGACCCTGGTGACGTCCTGGTCGATGATCGGCCCGGCGTCGAGCTCCTCGGTGACGTAGTGGGCGGTGGCGCCGATCAGCTTGACGCCGCGCTCGTGGGCGCGGCGGTAGGGATCGGCGCCGACGAAGGCGGGCAGGAAGCTGTGGTGGATGTTGATCGCCGGGGCACCCAGCCGGCGCAGGAACTCGGCCGAGAGGATCTGCATGTAGCGGGCGAGGACGAGCAGGTCGACGCCGGCGAGCAGCTCCAGCGCCCGCGCCTCCGCCTCGTCGCGCGCCCCGGGCTCGACCGGCAGGTGGTGGAAGGGCAGGCCCAGCGAGACGACCTGGTCGCGATGATCCGCGTGGTTGGAGATCACCGCGGCGATCTCGGCGCCGAGATCGCCGCTGCGCCAGCGCCAGAGCAGATCGGAGAGGCAGTGGTCTTCGCGCGAGACCATGATCGCCACCCGTCGGCGCTCGTCGGACTCGTCGAAGCGGTGCTCCATCGCGAATCGCGCCGCGATCTCCCGCTCGAAGCGGCCGTAGACCTCGTCGCGCTCGTCGACCGGGACCGCGTCGAAGACCATCCGCATGAAGAAGCGGCCCTCGTCGCTGGAGTGCTGGTCGGCATCGACGATGTTGAGGCCGGCGTCGGCGAGGAAGCCGCTGACCGCGGCGATCAGCCCCGGTTGGTCGGGACAGGCGAGCAGCAGGCGCGATGTCGGCGTCTCGGCGATGGCCCAATCATCCCGTCTTCCGCCGAACTGCATCAAATTTTCCCCCTGCTGGGAGGAGAATTTGATGCAGTTCGAATGGGTAGGGTGAGCTGAGATGCGGATCACCGCTGCGCCTGACGGATTGATGGAGCGGGTTGGGCTGATGCTCAACCGCCTGCCGACGCCGATCGGCGAGGCGATGTTCGCGATGCCGGTCGCCCGCTCGCTCCAGGTTGCTCAGCGCACGGGGATGCTGGCGGCCCTGGCCGAGGGCCCGCGCGAGCCCGCTGAGCTGGCCGAGCACCTGGGGCTGCAGGCCGCCGGGACCGAGCTGGTCCTCGACGTGATCGCCTCGATGGGGCATGTCGAGATGCGGCCGGACGGGCGCTACGAGATGACCGACCGGGCCCGCCGTTGGCTCGACCCCAGCTCCGATCACTACCTCGGCGACTTCCTTGCCGACACCGCCGAGTACTGGCAGTGGTGGCAGGGGCTGGAGGACCTGGTCCGCGACGGCCGCCATGTCGAGCTGCACGACAAGCCGCCCGACGACCCCTACTGGCGCTCCTACATTCGCGGCCAGTACCAGATCGCCCGGCTCAGCTCCGACGAGGTGGCAAAGGCGGTGCCGCTGGCCCGCAACGCGCACTCCCTGCTCGATGTGGCCGGCGCCCATGGCGAGTTCTCGATGGCGCTCTGCCGCCTGCATCCAGGGCTGAAGTCGACCGTCGTCGACCTTCCCGGCAGCGCTCGGATCGGTCGCGAGATCGTCTCCGGCGCCGGCATGGAGGACCGCGTCCATCACCTCGAGGGCGACATGTTCGAGGCCGATCTCGGCGGCCCCCACGACGGCACCCTCTGCTTCAACATCGTCCACCACCTGACTCCCGAGCAGGCCCGTGAGCTGTTCAGCCGCATCCGCACCGTCCTGCGCCCCGGCGCGCCGCTCTGCATCCTCGAGCTCTACGACCGCCCCGACGGCCAGCAGCCCGACTCCGGCTCGATCCTCGGCCTCTTCTTCCACCTCACCTCGGGCGCCGACACCTACACCGTCGAGCAGGTCTCGAGCTGGCTCGCCGACTGCGGTTTCGGCCCTGCCGAGAGGAAGACCTTCCGCACCCTGCCGAGTCTGGCGATGCTCAGCGCCAAGGCCGTCTGAGCACCCGGTTCCGAGAGCCTCGCCCTGCAAGATCCTCTTCGTTAACACGAAAAAATGTCACGGTCCGTGCCTGCGCACGTATCGATCGTCACTCACTATGTGAGCAGTGTGAGCGCGATCACGTTCTGGGGCCGCAAATACCGGCACGGTCTCGCGCTTGCTCACAAAACGCACATACTTTGTCCCTGCCCTGATCGCCTGCATCGCCTTCCCGGCCGCCGCTCTCGCAGCCACCGGTGGCGATGGCTCCGAGCGCATTGGAGTTGCCGATGCCAAGACGGCGAAGATCGCCGTCCTGCACCGGCCGGTCGCGAGCTTCCGCAAGACGATCCGCGTCACCGTCGAGAACCTCGAAGAGGCCCGCGTGGCCAGGCTCCGCCGCGAACGCCGCGAGCGCTACGCGTCCCTCCCCGGTGGCGTGTCCCTGGCGACGCTCGAGTCGATCGCGGCCTGCGAGTCCGGCGGCGACCCGACGATCGTCTCCGCGGACGGCACCTATCGCGGCAAGTACCAGTTCAGCTTCAGTACCTGGGCATCCGTTGGCGGCTCTGGCGATCCAGCCGCGGCGTCCGAGCAGGAGCAGGACTACCGCGCCGCGCTTCTCTACGCCGCCTCGGGCTCCAGCCCGTGGCCCGTTTGCGGCTGATCCCCAAGCGAGCGACTGGGCGGCGCCCGACGCCTCTTCTACGATCATCGGGATGAGCGAGGCGGTTCCCACGCCGGATCCGAAGGGGCCGAAACGCAAGCCCCCGAAGGAAGCGATCGCGGAGGCGAAAGTTCGGGTGCCGACGCGGGGGAACCGCAAGCTGGAGAGGTTCCTCGAGGCGGTCAACGAGGACGAGCAGGTGCGGGCTTGGTGGTACATGACCCAGGTCCATGCCGAGCGGCTGGGGATGTCGGACCATTCGTGGGTCCACATGCAGATCGTTCTCAACATCGCCCTGCGGCTCTTGCGCCTGCTGGTCAAGGCCGGGGTGGAGCCGGCGGTGGTTGTCGACCACGGAATGACGCCGAAAGACGCGGAGGTGGTCGTTGCCGGTGGCGCCTTGCTGCACGACGTCGGCATGTCGATCCATCGCGCAGACCACGAGGCCTACAGTCTCTTCCTCGCCAGCGGCGCGTTGGAACGCCTGCTCGCCGAGACCTACAAGCAGCCCGAGCGCACGATCGTCAGCTCCGAGATCCTGCACGCGATCATCGGGCACCGGCGGCGGGGGGAGCCCTACACGCTGGAGGCCGGGGTGGTGCGGGTCGCCGACGCGCTGGACATGGCGCAGGGGCGCACCCGCCTGCCGATTGAAGCGGGGCAGGAGGGGATCCACTCGATCTCGGCCGCTGCGGTCGACGAGGTGCGGATCGAAGCGGGGGAGGAGCGGCCGGTGCGAATCGAGATCGAGCTCAACAACTCGGCCGGCATCTTCCAGGTCGACGACCTGCTGGCGACGAAGATCCGCGGCACGCCGCTGGAGGGCAAGGTCGAAGTCGTCGCGAAGATCGAGGGCGAGACCGAGAAGCGCCTGCTCAGCGGCTTCCGGCTCGACTAAGGCCCTGACGAGACGGCGGGGTCGTCAGGCAAGGACGCAGGGAGCGCGGCGTGCTCCGCACGCAAGCGACCGAGGACGCCGCCCGGCGGCCTCGACGGCCGTCAGCCGTAGCGCTCGAGGTCGTATCTACGCTGTTCTTTGCGCTTCTCGAGCTTGCCCTGGACGATCGAGAGCACGATCACGAGGATCGCGAAGAAGGCGATCACGCCGAAGCAGAAGAAG
>Ga0164241_10005094_pt1 | contig 12446 bp, 11 predicted proteins | sample OricomyardsoilBY_FD_108780 | JGI IMG/M metagenome (GOLD analysis project Ga0164241, IMG submission 108780) | Backyard soil microbial communities from Emeryville, California, USA - Original compost - Back yard soil (BY) | ecosystem: Environmental > Terrestrial > Soil > Unclassified | place: USA...
CTCTCCCCGGCTCTTGCCACCGAGCACGAGCTCCAGCGCGCTGACGAGAATGCTCTTTCCGGCGCCGGTTTCTCCCGTCAGAACGTTCAAGCCGGCGCCCAGCTCGAGCTCCAGCTCGTCGATAATGGCGAGGTCGTGGATGCGCAGACAACTCAGCATTGCGGAGCCACTTTAGCCCCGGATACGGCGGCTGCGCAAGTGTTCAGGCGGACATTGTTTGGCCGCGAACGCGCGCTGACGCACGCGCGAGACGGCTCGGTCACTTCCATATCAGCCTGTGGAAGCGGTACCATGCGCGAGCGAGGTTGGGAGGAGCTTGTATGGACGACTCGAGGGCATGGGTGAGACCACGAATCGGTTGGGCGATTGCGGGACTGGGCATAGGGATGAGCGGGGCGGGGTGCTCGCCGAGCCCGGCCACGCCAGATCGGCCATCTGCCATGGCAGGTGCGGGCGGTGTTTCCGCAGGTACGCTCAGCGGGGGCGGTGGAGAGCTGGTGCTCAATGTTGCCGAGGGGGGAAGAGCTTTAGGTGCGGCCCCCAATGGTGGCGCCGCGGGCGTGGGTGGCAAAGGCGGCAGTGGCAACGGCACGAGCGGTGGAGGAGCGTGTCAGCCGACGGTGGCTCTCGGCTGCGTGCCCGAGGAGGTCGTCGAGGCCGCCTGCAACGGTAGCGACGATGACTGCGACGGCAGCGTGGACGAGGGGTGCCGCTGCGAGCCAGGAGCCGTGCAATCCTGCTTCCTCGGAGCACCGTCGCAACGCGGCGTGGGCGCGTGCGCCGATGGAGCGCAGATCTGCCTGCGCTCCGGCGAGCTCTCCGGCCGTTGGGGCGATTGCAGCGGCGGCATCCGACCGGCAGACGAAGCGTGTGACGGGCTCGACAATGACTGCAACGGCTGCGTCGACGACCTCGTAGGTTGTGACCCCCAGGGGACCTGCCCGGGGCCAGGTGACCCGCGGACGCCGGACGGAACGCCGTTGGCGCCGTATCCCCTGCGCGGGCGCGACTTCTTCACCCAGCCTGCCAAGGCTTGGTCATGGACGGTTCAAGGCGGGCCGTGCGACGCGCTGAACGCGAGCAATCCCAGCTTCGTCGTCGAAGATGCAACTTCGGAGACGGCGACCTTCAGGCCGAAGTTGAGCGGAGACTACACGGTGACCCTAACCGTAGTTCCCGAGACCGGGCCCATCTTCAAGTGCTCGTGGATCGTGCACATCGAAGGGCCGGGGCTGCGCATCGAGATGTGCTACCCCGAAAGCTCCTTCACTGACCTCGATCTCTACGTCAAGCAGCCGGGTCACCGGACGCCGTGGTTCACCGGCACGGCTCACTTTTTCACGGCGCTCGATCAGTGTTGCTGGGCGAACTGCGAGGCCAACCTGAGGCCGGGCGACATTCAACCGCCCCAGACCGTCACTCGCGCCGACTGGGGCTATCCGAACAGCCCGCTATCCCTTTGCCAAAACGACCTGCATGGCGACGTTTGGCAGAGCTTGGGCTACTGCTCGAGCCCACGGCTGGATATCGACAACAACCTCAGCGAGGCGACCGGCGTGCCCGAAAACATCAACGTCGACGCGCCTAACGACAACGAGACCTTCCGTATCATGGTCGCCAACTTCACGGGTGCCGAAGCCCATCCGCTCGTCAACGTGTACTGCGACGGCCACCGAACCGCGACCATCGGCGCCGCGCCGGACGCGCTGGTCGGGTTCAGCGGCACCAGCGGCAGCTTGGCGATCGGTGCCTTGTGGCGCGCGGCTGACGTGACGACCCACGTCGACGGCACGCAGACGACGTGTACGGTGAACGTGTTGCATCCCCCGGGCGCCAGCGCCGGTTTCGATGTCACCCAGGACGACCCCCGCTACTAGTCGCCAACTAGAGGCGAAAAGCCCCGCGAACGTTCGACGCCGACTTTCGTCCATTGGGGATCCTCGACCAAAATTGTCTCGTCGTTGGCGAAGCTGCCACAGCGAGGCGCCGCCAATAGCCGGTTTTTCTCGGATTTTGTGGCGCTCTTCGGGGGCCGCCTCCGCGGCTGAAATCTTGCATCGAGCTGCCCCCAAGCTAGGTGCCCGTTCGGCGTCCACGCCGACGCGCCCCAACGGAACGAATGTCCAATCTGTCGTCTCGGTCAATCAGTGGTTCGCGCAGGCGTGCAGGCCCCATCCTTCTCGTTGACGACTACGACGACGCGCGCTCGGCCGTGCGCGACGCGCTCGAGGAAGCCGGGCACGTCGTCATCGAAGCGACCAACGGCCAGCAGGCGCTGAATGTGCTGGTTACGCCGGACCAGCACGTAGCGCTCATCATCCTCGATCTGCAAATGCCGATCATGGACGGCTGGCGATTCATCGAGCTGTTGAGCTGCTACGTGAAGCTCTCCACCATTCCCGTCATCGTCGTCACGGCCGCGCCCGAGCCGCAGCTCGACCGAATCAAACACAAGGCCGTCTATTGCTGTCTCCAGGCGCCGTACGAGCTGAGCACGCTCCTGAAGACGATCGACTCCTGCCTGTGCCACGTTCCGCCCAAGCAAAGCTCGGGCGACATCGGCTGATGAAACCATGCGTAACGATGGCGAAGCTCTCTCGAACCCGAATTTTTTGCCTGAAGACGACGTCGCCATAGAGCGACCCGCGGTGCTGATCGTCGACGACCACCCTTCGAACTTGCTGGCGCTCGAGGCGGTGTTGGAGCGTCTGCCGGTTCGCATCGTGCGCGCGCGCTCCGGGGAAGAAGCGCTCGCCAAGAGTGCCGAGCAAGAGTTCGCGGTCGTGCTTCTGGATTGGCGTATGCCGGGCCTCGATGGCGTCGAAACGGCGCGGCGGATGCGCGAGCGCGACCCGACTCGCCAGCCGCCAGTGCTGATTCTCACGGCGCATCTTCCCGACTTGAGCGAAATCAAGATGGCGTACGCCACCGCCGGCGTCGTCGACTTCCTTCAGAAACCCTATGCGGCTGAGGTGCTCACGGCCAAAGTTTCCGTATTCGTCGAGCTGCTCGTGCAACGCGAAAAGCTGCGCTTGTACGAGCGAGCTCTTCGCAAGCGCTTCGAGCAGGACCTGGTTGGGATCGTGAGTCACGACTTGCGCAGTCCGCTCAATGCCATCTCGCTCGCGGCCGAGTCCGCGCTTCATCGAGGAGATACGAACGAACGCACCCAGCGATCACTCCGGATCATCCAGTCTGCGGCTGGTCGCGCCACGCGTTTGGTTCACGATCTGCTCGACTACACCCAGGTGCTTCATGGTGCAGAGCTGCGGATCAAGCGCGAAAAGTTCTGTTTGTTGCACCTGGCGCACGAGATCGCAGAGGAGCTGCGGGCGTCGTTTCCCTCCGCACAGCACGTGTTCGACTGCGAAGGTGAAACAGAAGGCGACTGGGATCGAGACCGCATGGCCCAACTGCTCGCGAACCTGATTGGCAACGCCTCCGCGTACGGCGGCGGTGCTCCCGTGAGCGTGCGCATCATCGGCAACGAGTCGGATGTGAGCCTTCACGTCCACAACGACGGCGAGCCCATTCCGGCCGAGCTCATCCCGGAGGTCTTCGAGCCGCTCCGACGCGGCGCGGGCAACGGAAGCGCCGGCAATATCGGACTCGGGCTGTTCATCGTGAACGAGATCGCGCGCGCCCACGGCGGCACCGTGACGGTGCAGTCGTCGGTCCAAGACGGCACGACATTCTCGGTGAGCTTGCCTCGAGGTACGACGACGGCCGCTCGCGCTCTCAGCCCGCCTCGATTCGAAGCGCCCGACCTTGCGACGGCGGCCGCGGCTCTGGCCTCGACGCTGTGATGGCATTGGGGGAGCGGGCACGGTGGTGCGAGCGCGCGGCAGCCCGATCATGGCGCTGTGCCAAATTGAGCCTAAGTTGTCTTTAACTTACGTGTATTTGTGCGCTCGTGGCTGGCGCAATACTTGCTGCGGGGCAGGGGTCATGGAACGCGTGCGAACGGGTTGGGGCGTTGGGGCGATTCTGGGTTTGGGCGGCGTGGGGCTGCTGCTGGGCGCATGCGCCGGTGACGCCAGCGGTGACCAGCCCCCAGCTTCGGCCGGTAGCGCCGGAAGTAATGGCGGAGGTAGTGGTGGCGGAGGTAGTGGCGCGCGTAGTGGTGGCGGAGGTGTTGGCGCGCGTAGTGGCGGAGGTAGTGGTGGAAGCGCAGCCGTGATTTCCGAGCTGCACAGCGGCGAGGAGCGAGTCATGCCGGCGGCCAGCGACGCTGCGCCCGCCAGCAAGGGTGAGCAAGCTTTCGCCTTCAGCTTCTTGCACGCCTTGCCCGTGGACGAAAACGTCACGTTCTCACCGCACAGCATGAGCGCCGCTCTTGCGATGTTGAGCGACGCCGCCGCTGGCGAAACCTTGCAAGAGCTGGAGCAGTCGCTCCATTTCGGTGCCACCGACGAAGCCTTCCATCGTGCACAGGCTGCGCTCAAACTCGCCCTTTCGGCGCGCAACCGCGCTGCGGAGGCCAACGCGCTCCGCAATGTCGACGCCCAGATTTTGACCGAGTCCAACGACATTTGGGTGCGCAGTGACGTCACCCCGGCTACGTCCTATCTCGACACGCTCGCGCGCTACTACGGCGTAGGCGTGCATCGAGCCGACTTCGAGAGCCAGCCGGAACAGGCTCGCTTGGCCATCAACGCCAAGGTCGCGACCGATACGCACGGGCTGATTCCCGAGCTGATTCGACGCGACGCGCTCGATGAACGAGTCGTCACGGTGCTGACCAACGCGCTCTACTTCAAGGCTCCCTGGGCCACGCCATTCCCGCCGCCGGGAGCGGGCGACTTTCATCTGTTGGACGGCAGCATCAGCCACCCCAGTGTGCTCAGCATCATCACCCCGCTGCGTTACTACGCGGGCGAGGGGTTCGTGACGGTGGCGCTGCCCTACTACGGTAACCAACTGTCGATGTTGCTGGTAGTACCCGATGCCGGCGCGTACGAGCAGGTGCGCGAGCAGCTTTCGGGTGAAGGCTTCGGTGACATCGTAGCCGGGCAGACGAACGAGCTCGTGGACCTGACCCTGCCGGTCTTCAAGCTGACGAGCGCGTTGACGGCCCAAGAAACGCTTGGCCAACTGGGCCTGGTGCGCGCCTTTGATAAAGAGAAGGCCGAGTTTCCGAAGCTCGAATCGGAACGAATCAAGCCCGTCCACCTCAGCGCCGTCCTGCATCAGGCAACCGTGGCTATCGACGAGCTGGGTACGGAGGCTAGCGCTGCGACGGCCATCATCGCCAGCGGCGGCGGTAGCAGCGTGGCCCCGGAGCCGCCGCAGCCCAAGGTCGTCACCGTCGATCGCCCATTTTTGTTCGTGATTCGCGACAACGAGACCGGGTCGCCGTTGTTCGTCGGACAAGTCGTCGCGCCGTAGCGCTGGGGGCGGTATGCTGCCAGACCAACCTAAGGGCCCGCGAATGGCTAAGTCGAGCGATCTCGCGGCCGATGCATCGCGCCTGGCTTCGTTGCTCCTCAGTTACCTACTGCAGTATGCGCCTTCGTCGCGCCTCGCCATCCGGGCGTCTCGACCACGATCTTCGACCGACTTAGCCATTCGTGGGCCCTAACGCGCTTCGGGAGGTCACAGCAGAATGCGGGCAGTCGGATACGGATTAGTCTGGGCGTGTCCCTGAGGGCGTCCTGGGCGTGACGATCGCAACTTCGTGGAAGCGGTCCTGTGGTGGAGGCGTACAGGCGCGCCGTGGCGAGATCTTCCCAGCGACTTTGGCCCCTGGAAGACCGTGTTCAACCGGTTCGACCGTTGGGCAAGTGGGCGGCATCGGCAGCAACGTGTACCGCGCCGAGCGCTGAGCGGCTCTCTGGACCTGACGACCGAAACGAAAAGACCACGCAACTGGAGCGCGAGCTGACCGAAAGGCGCTCATGCGACTCCGAATGGCGGTCTTTTCGACCCTTATCTGGGGGTGCTCGTCGCCATTGACGGAAGCCCGCACCAGTTTCGAGGAGGCGCGCTATCCGGATGCGGCCGCCGAGTACCGCGCTATCCGGCCCGGTGACGAGCGGCTCAGCCTCGCCGAGCTGTTCGAATACGCTCTCTACCGCGGGCTCACTCATCTCGCGCTCGGCGACGCGGCGCCGGCCGAGCGATGGCTGCTCGTCGCCAAGCGACTCTCCGAGCAGTCACCTGGTTTGGCGACCACTGAGCAGCAGGGGCGTTTGATGTCCGCGTGGCGCAGCATGGGCCACATGCCGGGCGACTGATGGCCGGACCGCTATCTCCGGCCCGCAATGCGCTCGATGCCGACGACCTCGTCCCACGCCGCTTCGTGTCCCTCGTAGTGAACCTCGAAGCGATCTTTGGCGATCACCTTGATGACGATGCCCGAGTACACGCTGCCGCGCCAGCTCACGCGCACGCGGTCACCTTCTTTGTATGGGCTCACCGCGACCTCGCCGGCGCTGCCCGCGGTCTTGGGCGACGCGACGCCGGCCGCGAGCGCAACCTTGGGCGGCGGGGGCGGCACTGCGACCGGGCCCTCCACGCGCCCCAGCAGCCGTTCGAAGCTCACGTCTTCGTCCCAGCGCGAATCGTAGCCGTCGAAGTGCACGCGATAGCGCGACGCTCCGACCCGCTCGGTGATGTACGCCGGGTACGGCGGCTGCTCTTTCTCCCACTCCACCAGCACGTGCTCGCCGACGCGATAGGGCTTCTTACAGCCGGAAACCAGCAACGCGAGCAGCGCTACGACGGCGAATGGTCGCGACATCATGGCGGCGTGATGGTGAGAGGCGGCGCCGGTACCGACGCCGAGATCCGCTGCACGAAACCGGCGCGCGCCAACGCGGGGTGGCGCTCGGCGAACGCCTTGGCCAAGAGCGCACGGGTGTGACGGTAGGCATGCTCGAGCATGCCGCGGCGCGCGTCGTAGCTGGCCGGGTTGAACATGGCCAAGATGCCGTCCTCGCGCTGCGGCTGCAGCACCAGCACCGATGCCTTGCCCGACTCTTGAATGCGCGTGATGGCCGCCTCCACGCTGCGTTGCACGCCGATGCGGCGCGCCTGATTGAAGACCCACATCATGCCCTTGTCGCGCAAGCTGTCGCGCTCGCCGTGGCCGGTGGGCACGGTGCTGCCGGCCGAGATAGCGACCATCGGCCGCACCACCACCAGCACCTCGGCGCCTTCCGTCACCGCCAGCTCCAGCTGCTCGACCTCGGCCGAACCGGAGCTGATGTAATGCTTGTCCTCCAGCCGCACCGGCGAAAATAAGGGCGGAATCGCCATCGAAGCGATGCAGGCGCGCGAGACGGTGGCGCGGTCGAAGCCCGACCCACCGAATGCCACCGGCTCGCCCGAGTCGAGGTCGTGCGCCAAGATGCGCAGCGCCCGCGGCATGTCGGAAAACGCGTTCGGCACCCCACGCCGCACGAAGAACGCTTCCAAGAAACGCTCGTAGCCGTCGAGCGTAAAAATACCCGCCGGCAAAGAGTCGTACAGGCGGTCCAGCTCTTGCGCGAGGCGCGCCGGCATCTCGGTCTTCTTGCCCGACAACAACGAGCTTGCGCCATGCCGCAGCGCCACCGCCGCCGACACGACCGTGCGCCGCCACTCGGCTACGTCGATGCGCAGCAAATGCCCGCGCTCGAGGCCGAAGTAGACGTCCGCCGGGTCCAGGAACGCGCGATAGATGCGCTGCACCGGCAGGCCGCCGGCCAGGCCCGCCGCCACGCTGGCGCCGGCGGAGCTACCCAGAAACAGATCGAAATCGTTGGCTTGCAAGCCGACGACGGTGTCTTCCAGCGCGGCCAGCGCACCGATTTGGAACATGGCGCCCATCGCGCCCCCGCCGAGCAGACATAGCGCAATCTTCATGATTCAGCTGGCCTCGGCGATGCGTCGCCCCGCGACTCGCCCGAACAACCAGACGCCGCCGATGCTGAGCGCCAGACCAATGGCGGCCAGCGGCCACGAACCTTCCTCCGGCTTTACCTCTACGGGGCGCTGCATGAACACGAACGACAGCGTTGCTGCGTTGAAGGCCGCGTGCAAGGCAACTCCCGCCCAAATCGAGCCGCCCAGGCTGCGCAGCACGCCCAACGTCAACGCCACCACCAGCAACGGTCCCCAATTGCGCGGCTCCTGATGGGCCAAAGCGAAGCCGATCGACGTCGTCCAGATGGCCACCAAACCCGGACCGGTGCGGGCCAGCGCCGAGAACAGCGCGCCGCGAAAAAATAGCTCTTCTGCGAACGGCACCACGACCGCGACCGACAACAGCATGCCGATACCCAGCACGGCCGAGCTTGGCGTCAAACTCTGCAGCTGCGCGCGCAGTAGCTCGGGTGGGGTCGGAAAGCGCCGCTCGACCAGCGCCCCCAAATAGCCGGCCGGCAGGTGCAAAATGATGCCCAATGACGCGCCCAGCACCAGCTCCAGCGGCGATACGGGGCCGAGCGCGAACGCCTTCTTCGGGTCGCGGTCACCGTACAACTGCGCGATGAAGCGCGCTGCCGGCAGCATCAGCAACAGCTCGGCCGGACCCGCCACCACCACCGCCAAGTTGGAGCTGCCGAACAGCGTGCCCACCACGACCGCAACGCTGACCAAGCCCAGGGTCAACAGCAACGACCAGCCGAGGGCGAGCGCGGCGCTGAGCTCCGCGGGCCGGTTCATCGTCCACGCAGGTGCGGCAACACGCCGCGCTTGGTCACCGTGTCTTGGGCCCAATCCTCGAGGGTCGCTTCGTGATCGATGGTGTAGTGCAGGCCGCGGCTCTCGTGGCGGCTGGCCGCCGAGGCGATGATCAGCTGAGCCACGGTGGCGATGTTGCGCAGCTCCAACAGGTCGCGCGTCACCAAATGCCGCCAGTAATACTCGCGGATTTCCTCCTCCAGCAACGCCACGCGCCGGGCCGCGCGCCGCAGCCGCGCGTCGCTGCGCACGATGCCGACGTAGTTCCACATCAAACGTCGCAGCTCGTCCCAGTTGTGACTGACCACGACCGCTTCGTCGCTGGGAGCCGCGGAGCCCGTCTGCCACTCGGGCACGCTCGGGTGCGGGGCCGCGCGCAGCTCGGTCATCTGCCCGCTCAGCCGCTCGACCGCGCGCCGCGCGAACACCAAGCCCTCGAGCAATGAATTGGAGGCCAAGCGATTGGCGCCGTGGAGCCCGGTACAGGCCGTTTCGCCGATTGCCCACAGGCCGGGGAGGGTGGTGCGCCCGTGCAAGTCCGAGGTCACGCCGCCGCACATGTAGTGCGCGGCGGGCACGACCGGAATCGGCTCCTTGGTCATGTCGATGCCGAAGCGCAGACACTCGGCGTGAATGTTCGGAAAGCGCGAGCGCACGAAATCCGCCGGTCGCCCCGAGATGTCGAGCAACACGTGCTCACTGCCGGAGCGCTTCATCTCGAAGTCGATGGCGCGGGCGACCACGTCGCGCGGCGCCAAGTCGGCCAGCGCGTGGTGCCGCGGCATGAAGGCGGCGCCGTCCAGGGTGCGCAAGACCGCGCCTTCGCCGCGCAGCGCCTCGCTCATCAAGAAGCTCTTGGCGCGGGGCTCGTACAGCACGGTCGGGTGGAACTGATAAAATTCCATGTTCGCGACCTCGGCGCCGGCCCGGTACGCCATGGCCACTCCGTCGCCCGTGGCGACGTCGGGGTTCGATGTGTACAGGTAAACCTTGCCCGCGCCGCCCGTCGCCAGCACCGTGGCTCGCGAAAGAACCGTGATCACCTGGCCGGCGCGTTCGTCGAGCACGTAGGCGCCCACGCACTGATCGGGGCCGCCGAACTTGCTGAGCGTGATCAAATCCACGCCCATGTGCCACTCGAGCAGCGTGATGTTGGGCGACGCGCGCACCGCGTCGAGCAGGGCGCGTTCGATCTCGCGACCAGAAATATCGCCCGCGTGCACGATGCGCCGTTGGCTGTGCCCACCTTCACGACCCAGCTCGTACTGGCCGTCGTCGTCACGCGAAAAGCGTGCGCCCGTTTCCGACAACCACTTGATGGCCTCCGGGGCCTCGCGCGCGCAGATGTCGACGACGACTTGATGACAGAGCCCGGCGCCGGCCACCATCGTGTCTTCGGCGTGCTTTTCGAACGAGTCTTCGGGCGCCAAAACCGCGGAGATGCCGCCCTGCGCCCAGCTCGTGGCCGCCTCTGCGGCGGCGCGCTTGGTCACGACCACGACCTGCCCGTGAGCCTGTGCGCGGAGCGCGAACGAGAGCCCGGCGATGCCGCTGCCCAAGATCAGAAAGTCGGTCGTGATTTGCATGGCGAAGGACGAGCCCTTCATAGCAGGCCCTACGCCCAGAAAAAGCGGCTAGCCCTGGGGATAGAGCGGGACCCCGGCCGAAAGCGCTGGGCGTCCCGGCAGCCGCCGGCCTTTTGGCCGAGCAATATCGTGGTTTTGTGTCCCTCGGAAGCCGCCCCGACGCCGTCCGTGAGGTAGGCTCCCAAGCAGAGGAGCCACCGTGAAAGTCCTAGTCGCGCTCAAGCGGGTTGCCGACCCCGACAACGCAAACAAGGTGAAGGTCGCCGCCGGCGGCGCCGCCGTCGATACCACCGGTCTCGAATGGAAACCCAACCCGTTCGACGAGTACGCGCTCGAAGCCGCGCTTCGTCTCACCGAAAACGGCAAGGCGCCCAAGCAACGGCTGGGCGAGGTCGTGGTCGTCACGCTCGGCCCGAAAGAGGTAGAGCAGACGTTGCGCGCGGCCCTGGCCACGGGTGCCGACCGCGCCATCCGGGTCGACGTCACCGACGACCAGCTCGACGGCCGCCTCGTTGCCGGCGCGCTCAAGGCCATCGTCGACGCCGAAAAACCCGACGTCGTCTTGATGGGCAAGCAGGCCGTGGACGGCGACAGCAACCAGGTCGGCCAGCGCCTCGCGGAGCTACTCGACTGGCCGATGGCGACCTTCGCCGCCACCATCAAAGAAGAGGACGGTGCGCTGCTGGTGGGCCGTGAGGTCGACGGCGGCGTGCTCACGCTGCGCGTGAAGCTGCCCGCGCTCGTGACCGTCGATTTGCGCATCGTGGCGCCGCACAGCGTGTTCTCGAAGGTCACGGCCGGCGAGGCCGGCTTCAAGTACAACGACGGCGTGCGCTTCGCGCCGCTGCCGGCGATTATGGCCGCGAAGAAGAAGCCGCTCGACGTGAAGACCCTGGCCGAGCTCATGCCTGGGGCAACCCTCACGACGCGTTACCTCAAGTTCGAGCGCCCCGCGCAACGCGCGGCCGGCGTCAAAGTCAAAGACGTGTCCGAGCTGGTGGAAAAGCTGGCCAACGTGGCGAAGGTGATTTGAATGGCAAACGTGCTCGTCGTTGCAGAGCTGTCCGAAGAAGGCACGCTCAAGAAGTCCACGCTCAGCGCCATCACGTTCGCGCGGCAAGCGTTGCCGACCGTGGGCGGAACCATCAGCATCATCGTCTTGGGCTCCAGCACGGCCGCCGCCGCCGAGCTCACCGGCTACGGCGCCGCCAAGATCATCGCGGTCGAGGATGCGTCGCTCGGCAAGTACACGGCCGAGCACTACACGCCCAGCGTCGCTGCGGCCGCGCAGGGCTTTTCGTTGGTCGTGGCCACGGCCAGCAGCTTCGGCAAAGACTTGTTGCCGCGCGTGGCGGCGCGCCTGGACGCGGCTTACGCTGGCGACTGCTCGGGCGTCTCCGGTGAAGGCGGCAAGCTCGTGTACAAGCGGCCGATGTTCGCCGGCAATGCCAGCGGCTTCTGTACGCTCGACACGCCCGTGCAGGTCGCCACTGCCCGTCAGAGCGAGTTCACGCCCGCCGAGCCAAGTGGCGGCAGCTCGCCGATTGAAAAGGTGGCCAAGGCGCCGGTGGGTGCGGCCGCCGCACGCGTCGAATACGTCGGCCTCGAAGCGGTCAAAAGCGCACGACCCGAGCTCACTGAAGCCAAGGTGGTGGTTTCGGGCGGCCGCGCCTTGAAAGAGAAATTCTTCGAGGTCATGGAGCCGCTCGCGGACGCGGTGGGCGCAGCCATCGGCGCCAGCCGCGCGGCCGTCGACGCCGGCTACGCGCCCGGCGACTTCCAAGTCGGGCAAACCGGAAAGATCGTCGCGCCGCAGCTGTACGTGGCCGTCGGCATTTCCGGCGCCATCCAGCACATCGCGGGCATGAAGAGCTCGAAGGTGATCGTCGCCATCAACAAAGACGCGGAAGCGCCCATTTTCCAGATCGCCGACTACGGCCTGGTGGCTGACCTCTTCCAAGCCGTCCCCGCTCTCACGGCCGAACTAAAAAAACGCCACGGGTAGGGGCAAAGCGTCCTTGACAGGTCGAGGCCCGGCCCTCATTCTCCCGCCGCCTCGACCGGCCCGCCTCGCAAAGAGGACGGCCTTTCAAGGAGCCCACTCGGGGCGTAGCGCAGTTTGGTAGCGCGCACGGTTCGGGTCCGTGAGGTCGGCAGTTCGAATCTGCCCGCCCCGACCGAGTAGGAAAAAAG
>Ga0164241_10005095_pt1 | contig 12442 bp, 9 predicted proteins | sample OricomyardsoilBY_FD_108780 | JGI IMG/M metagenome (GOLD analysis project Ga0164241, IMG submission 108780) | Backyard soil microbial communities from Emeryville, California, USA - Original compost - Back yard soil (BY) | ecosystem: Environmental > Terrestrial > Soil > Unclassified | place: USA...
CGGGGCCGGATGATATAAAGTCCAGATTTTCCTGCTCGGTATGGGTAATTACCTCATCAAGAGTCTTCTGATTGATAAGGTAGTTGCTCAGGCCCAGTTCGTTTGTTAGCCTGAAGGTTTTATGCAGCTTTGAGCGTCTAAGGTCCGCAGCTATAATGATCACTTTTTTATCAATAAGGGCAAGTGTGCTGGATAAATTAACAGCAACGAATGATTTACCCTCGCCGGCAATTTCTGATGTTACGCAAATAACTTTACTTTGCTTTTCGGCGGCCAGAAAATTAAGATTGGTACGTACCGCCCTAACAGACTCTGCAAAAATGGACTTGGGTTTACTAAGCGCCAATATTTTTGATCCTTCTTCATCAAGTTCATAAGGAAACTTTCTGATAACTCCGATAATAGGAATGGTAGTAAGGCTTTCTATGGTTTCCTTATCATATATGTAGGGATTCAATATTCTTATCAAAATAATCGCACCTAAACCCAATAACAACCCATATATAATTGCCTGTCTTTTTACGCCGGCTTCGTCAGGCGAAACCGGGGAGCTATTTGGTTGGGCCGGTTCAATTATGCTTGCGCCAGGTAGTATGGCCGAGCGGCTTATCTGAGCCTCCAATTTCTTTTCAGACAAAAAAGAATATACTTTTTCGTTGATCTCAAAATCGCGTTGAAGGCTTACCAGGTTTCGCTCGGCAACAGGCAATCTGCTAATGCGGTCATTTACCCCCGAGAGCTGGTTATCTATAAAGTCAATATTTTTTTGAATACGTTGGCCCGTTGCATTTATGTTTTGATAGGCATTGTTTTTTACCTGCAATATTTGCTGATTGATGTTTTGTATCTGGGGCGACGAATTGTTGTATGTTTTTAATAAGTTTTGCCTATCGGTAATCAAACTATTCAGGCTGGTTACCAACCCGCTAAGCAAGGGATCGATGTCGCCTTCAAAATTAAAGTTAATGGTTAGGTTATTTCGTTCCTGCTCTACCTGCTGTTTAAGCTGATTAACTGCTATAAGCTGCATTTTTAATAATGCACGTTGTGATTCCAGGTCGCTTGCTTTACCGAGTTCAGCGCTGGAAGCGCTGTTTACATCTAATATTCTTGAAGTTTGCTTAAAGTTTTCAATTGATCCTTCCGATCCTTTAACACGCCCTCTTAAAGTATCCAACTGATCGTCAATAAACCGGATCATCTGGCTTGCCGATTGCGTTTTATGTTCCCGGTCATACTTCAAATATTCTTTCATTATAGCATTCAGTATGTCGGCAGCGAAATCGTAATTTGAATCTTGCTGCCGTAATGATATAATATTTGAATTTTTTGCTGTTTCGCCGGCGCTAAAACCGCCACGCACCCTTCCAATAAAACTTTCGGGCGTATTAAACTTAAAAAGTAAAACAGAGTTTGGGTTTATCTCATCGGTAGCGGCAATTGTAAAGATGGTATTGCCTATAGTTATGGGGTTATAATACAAACATTTCTTTTGTACAACAGTGGCACCTTCGGCATACGATATGCTGAAAGTGTTCTTATCCACGGGTTTAAAAGTGATAAGCCCACTGTAAAAAGCGGTATCTAATTTAATAAAAGTTATGTTTAATGGTTTGTTAGGGTAAAGCTCGCGGGTGCGAAACCGGCCTTCTACATAAAAACTTATGCGGTAGTCTATATCTTTTATTGCACTTAGTATCAGATCACTGCTTTGCAGCACAAAAAGCTCCCCTTGAATTCTTGAGGGCCCTTTATCACTGCTGTTTATAACGCTAACCAGGTCAGATATTTCCGACTTCTTTTCGTCAAACTTCATTGTCCCCGACGTAGCGTATGTTTTGGGTGTATACCACAAATACACGTAAGCCACTATCAGAAATACCGCCACTGATCCGGCTATCCAATACCACCGGCTGGTTAGTATTTTCAGGATCTTAAAATAATCCAGCTCCTGGTGAGGTAATTTTTGCTGTATGCTATTTCTCTCTTCCATTATTGCCTGGCAAGCGTAAATATTATCAATGCGGTATTAATCATTAGCAAAACGGGCTGTGCAATAACAGAGAAGTTTTGAACTTTTTGCGCACGTATGGCGGAGTTATTTTGTGCTACGTATATAACATCATTATTTGCTAAAATAGTCCTGCTGTCGTGAAGCGTAGTTGTTTCTCTAAGGTTAACGGCGGTAATGTCCGGGGTTTGTTCTTCGCCCCGTATAATTTGTATGTTTTGCTCGTTAGCTTTTTCGGTTAACCCACCGGCTTCACCTAATATGTCAATTAGCTTAGTGTTGTCTTTAGTTAGTGCGTAATTGCCCGGGCTCCTAACCTCGCCTAACACGGTCACTTTCAAATTGAGCAGTTTAACATCAAAAAGCGCCTCTTTAAGATATTTTTTATTATAAAGGTCCTCAATAAATTTTCGCGCCTCTATGCGTGTAAGGCCCGCCACTTTTATACGGCCCAGGCCGGTTAAGGGTATTGTGCCGTCCTCATCCACCTCATAGGTTTCTCCTTGTTGGGTTGCCGTAGCCTGGCTGTTTGCAACCCCGCTTCCGGCAGCAAGGTCAACAAGGCTTTTGCTCTCCTGCATGTTACGTATTTGCAGAATATCCTGTGGCCGAAGGCGGTAATTGCTAACATTGGCACGAATTTTTTGATATACGCTATCGGCGATAATGTTTTTTCGCTCAAAAAGCAATTGATTTTGTTTGTATGAACATGATGACAAAAGCAATCCGGTTGCTATGCAGACAAGGAAAGAAAAGCGGATAAGTATCAAAATGTCTTGCTTAATTTTTAACATGGTTAGCGGTAAATCCAAAACTACATAATTGCATTTATAACTAAGCGTATTTTTTTAGAAGTGCTGGATCCAAAAATATCTTTAATAACGGTTACCCGAAACGCCGAAACCACTATACAACGCTGTATAGAATCCGTTTTATCCCAAGATTATGCCAATGTTGAATACATTGTAATTGATGGCCTGTCAACAGATGGTACAGTTAAAATTATAAACCAATACTCCATCCGGATAGACCATTTTGTTTCTGAACCGGACAAGGGAATATATGACGCGATGAACAAGGGCATTAAAATTGCCACTGGTGATGTGGTTGGAATATTAAACGCCGACGATTGTTTTGCCGATAAAACGGTGTTAAGTGAAGTAGCTAAGGCTTTTATGAATAACGAAATAGATGCGCTGTACGGAAATCTGGAGTATATAAAACCAGGAGGTAGTATAATACGCAGATGGCAATCAGGTAGTTATAAAGTTAGTTCATTTAACTGGGGATGGATGCCGCCGCACCCCACATTTTATTGCAAAAGGTTGATTTTCAATAGATTAGGTTATTACGATCAAGAATTTGGAACAGCTGCAGATTATGAGCTAATGTTAAGGTTCATGTATCTAAATAAATTGGCTGTTTTTTATTTAAATAAGGTGATGGTTAAAATGAATACCGGGGGTGCAAGCAATGAAACTTTAAACAGCCGAGTAAAGGCATGGAAGTTTGATTTTAAAGCGATGGGGAAAAATGGGGTGTTATTTCCCCATATGTGTGTAATTTTTAAACCATTACGAAAACTGGTGCAGTACTTTTAAATGCGAATTACAAATCGTGTCAATATGTTTATAAATTAAAATACGGCATATAACACTTATTAAAAAACTCTATGGCCGACATCCTTCTTAATAACCCATTGTACTACTGCATTTTCGTGTTTTTACTGTCTATGGGTTTTTCCTGGGCAGTTATACCATCCATATTACATGTAGCACGCGCACGCCATCTTTATGACGATATAGGGCATTTCAGGAAGCAGCATGATCACGGTATACCCCGTCTGGGTGGCGTAGCCATTTTTATTAGTTTTGCCATGGCCGCGCTTATTTGCTCTATGATTGATAATAAATTTCCGGTAGGTTATATACTGGCCGCTGCTATTATTCTTTTTGTAATGAGCCTTAAAGATGATCTTTCAGGGGTCAACCCAAGTACCAAACTTGTTTTTCAAATAATAGCCGCTTTAATTTTGGTTGTATGGGGCGATGTCAGATTAACAAGCATGTATGGTGTTTTGGGAATATATGAACTGCCGTATACCATTAGTTGTATTTTATCGGTACTGGTGATTATAATGATCATTAACGCGTTTAACCTTATTGACGGGATAAACGGGCTGGCAGGAGTAACGGGTATTATTACTCACGTTTCATTCGCGGCCTTATTTATCTATACCAATCAGTATCATTTAGCGCTTATTTCGGTTATTATGATAGGAGCTATCGCCGGTTTTTTACGTTTTAACCTGAATAAAGCCCAAATTTTTATGGGTGATACGGGCTCGCTGTTTATCGGACTGATATCGGTTATTATGGCTATACAGTTTATCGAGGGGAATAAATTTTCAACAGCAGGTTCTCCGCTCATCTATTCTGCACCGGCGTTAACAGTAGCTATACTTATAGGGCCGATATTTGACACTTTAAGGATATTTTTTGTAAGAGTATTAAACGGAGTTCCGCCTTTTACTGCTGACCGCAATCACATCCACCACCGTATGTTAAGGTTAGGATACACGCATCTGCAAACCACATTTATTTTAGCTGCAATTAATATATCGTCTATAGCAGTGACGATGTTTTTTACAAGCCTGGGCAATTACACGCTTATTTTAATGATATTCCTTATATCTATGGCATTCAACTGGGTGGTGACCTTCCTGATCCGCTCAAAAGAACGCGAACAGGTGGCCCTGCGTAACCTGTTTGTTTAATCTCAATGTCTGTTTTTATTAGCAAAGGGTTAAGGTAACCTTCTTTTTGGTAGTTTTGGGCATAACAAATGCCTTCAAAATGAAGATAGCTATTAACGGTTTTGGAAGAATAGGCCGCATATTTCTACGCAGTATTTTAACAAAGCCAGGTATACAGGTCGTTGCCATTAACGACCTAACCGATGCCCGTACGCTTGCTCATCTCTTTAAATACGATTCGGTACACGGCGGGTTTAAAGGGGATATTAGTTTTAACGATGAATACCTTTACATCAATAAGCAGCAAATAAAGATACTTGCTGAAATTGATCCTAAAGCATTGCCGTGGAAGGAATTGGAAGTTGATCTTGTAATTGAGTCTACCGGCAAATTCACATCAAAGGCAGGCGCTCAAAAGCATTTAACGGCGGGGGCGAAGCAGGTAATATTATCAGCGCCATCTGCAGACAAAAGCATTCCTACAGTAGTTTTGGGCGTTAACGACGATACTGTTGATCTGCGATCACCAATTCTTTCCAATGCATCGTGCACTACCAACAACGTAGCCGCCATGGTAAAGATATTAGACGATAACTGGGGAATTGTTGATGGCTATATTACCACCGTACACTCCATGACCGGAGATCAAAACCTGCATGACGCGCCGCACAAAGACCTGCGCCGGGCCAGGGCCGCTTCTGCATCTATTATTCCAACCACTACCGGCGCGGCTAAGGCTATTACCTCAATATTCCCGCATTTGGAAGGTAAGCTGGGTGGTGCGGGTATCCGCGTGCCTGTTCTTAACGGGTCGCTTACCGATTTTACATGCCTGTTAAAAAGAAAACCCACAGTAATTGAAATTAATGCCGCTTTTAAAGCCGCTGCCGAAGGTAGGTTAAAAGGGATATTGGAATATACAGAGGATCCTATTGTATCGTCAGACGTGTTGGATAACACCCACAGCTGCGTGTTTGATGCCCTGCTTACCTCGATAGTTGGCGATCTGGTTAAAGTGGTAGGCTGGTACGACAATGAAAGTGGCTACAGTGCCCGCCTTGCCGACCTGGTCGAGAAAATAGATTTGTTAGATTAATGATCAAGTTTATAACCGTTGATGAAGCTTTGCCACTGCGCAATGTTGTTTTGCGCGAAGGAAAGCTAAACCCCGATGAATGCCGTTTTCCCTCAGATAATTTACCGGGTAATTTTCATCTGGGTTATTTTGATAATGAAAAACTCATCTGCATAGCTTCGTTTCATCCCCAAAGCTATGGCGAATACCCGGGCATAGGTTATCAGCTTCGCGGCATGGCTACGGCTGATGGTTACAGGGGAAAAGGAGTGGGTAACCAGCTTGTTAAATTTGCCCGGCAATACCTGCGTGGCTGTAGCGCAGACTATGTGTGGTGCAACGCGCGGCAGGTTGCTGTGAAGTTCTATGAGCGGTTAGGTTTTTTGATTATTTCACCGCAGTTTGAAGTACCGGGTATAGGGCCGCATTATGTAATGTATGCCGATTTAAATTTAAAAGGCCCGGCAGTGTTGCCTTAATAGCCGATCTCGGAATGCTATAACATGAGCGAAACGCAGCAGAAATTTAATTTCAGAAGGCAAGGCATTACTGCCCAACCACAATCAAGTCCTTTTTCCTGAGCCAGCCTTTGCTGGTTTGTCCTTTATCGTTGGTATACACCACATAAATAAAGCCGTTTTGGTCGTCAATGGCTGTTAAGCGTGCGTTGTTCCATTGATTTATATTTGCGGCACGTTTGCTTGCCTCGTCCGGGCGGCTGTGGAAGTAGGCGTAAGTACTAAACAATGTAAATACTTTACCTACATCGCTGCCCTTACCGCTATTTACCGGCGCAGGTTCAGCAGGCTTTGGTTTAGGCTCTGCTTTTTTTACTACCTTTTTAGCTGAATCTTTTTTTGTTTTCTTAACCGCCGGCGTTTCGGGTTTCCCAATGGGCTTCTTTACCGTTACCTCTGGTTCTTCCTTTATGTTTTTCCGGGGCTCTGGCTCCGTCCGGGCTTGTTTTGAGCTGTCGGTACTTGCAATAGTATCTTGTGGAACTGAAACAGCCACTGTCTCCCCGCTATTAAAAAGGTAATGGCCGGCCAACACACCCATGCAGGTAAGCAGCAGCCCAATACCCATCAATAGGGCCTTTGACATACTTTTGCCACTATTGTTATGTGGCGCCGATGCGATAACCGGCGCTGCCTTAAATTCCACCCGGCTATTTTTAAGCAGTGTTATTTCCTGCTGTAACCGGCTTGTCTTCGCAGCCTCTTCCTGTAGTTTTAATTCAAGGGCATCTTTTTCATTTTGCAGGATCAGGAAACGCTCTGTATCATCTTTTACGCTGATCACACTGTGTTGTATCACCTCGCGCAGTTCGGTGCCGTCGGCGTAACGGTCGGCGGGATTCTTTTGCAAACATTTTGAGATGAGCGTTAGCAACCACCCGGGTACCTGCAATTCGCGGCGGCGCTGGTCCTCTGGCCAGTTTAAAGGCATGTTCTTTTCACGCAACGCCAGCAGATCAGGGGGCTCTTGCTCCAGGTGTGCTATCATTACGGCATTACGGGCGGTCTGGCCGTTGTCATTCAGTTTAAAGGGAACGGTACCTGCCAGCAACTCGTAAAGGATAATGCCATAGCTGTAAACATCGCTTTGCGGCAGCAGACTGCCTTCGCTTTGTTCCGGCGCCATAAACTCTACCGCCCCTGCGTTTCGTAAGCTGCTCCGCCGTTGCTCGTCGCTCATAATTGCGAGACCAAAATCAAGCAGCATATAGTTGCCTGTATTGATGTTCAATTTAACATTGTTGCTTTTGATATCGCCGTGCTTTACCGATACCCTATGGCAATGGCTCAGCGCATTTGCAAGCTGATAAGCCACCTTGATGGCTTCAGCAATGGTAAAAACAGGTGTTTCTTTTTCGGTAAGCAGTTCCGCAAGATCAGGACCCTCAATAAATTCCATCTCGATGAACGGGAGCGAGCCGCTTTCGGTAATGCCTGAGTTGAGGATCTTAACCACGTTTGGGTTTGATACCTCGTTAACTTTTTTTAATTTCTCTACCTCGTTAATAAAATCTTTATAGTGCTTGTCGTTCTCATCTTCGGCGTGAATTGGGGTAGGCAAAAGCTTTACTGCTACAAAAATCTCGCCGATGCGCCTACCTTTATATACCGAACCCTGGCCGCCTGTATGCAGAGCGCCCATGTTTTCGAGCCCCTCGGTTATCGTAAAAATTTTACCCATTTGGTTTTGTTAACGCTAAAGCTGTTTTGCTATAAATGTACCCATCTCAAAACCCCACTCCACGAAAATAGTTTTTTTGAACGGTAAGTATTAGAGCCGGCCTGGCTGCCAGGGTTTAGTATGCCTGGAATTATCAGGGCTATCAAAAAAGCCCAAATAACCATCGCAGAGCTATGTAAGACACATAGATAGTTGACGCAAGGAAAATTGCCAGTACTATTAATATGAAGGCAATAATACCTTTACCGCTCCCTTGGTGCTTGCCTTCCTGGTAATGCTCTTTTAGCAGCTTAATATTGCGGGTATTCGCTTTAAAATAGAAGTCGGTGATCTGCCCGAGGAGGGGGATTCCGCCAAGAAGTGCATCCACGCAAATGTTAACAGTCATTAAAACAAGTACCCTGCGACTCACACCGCCGTTCTTTGCAATTACATAAAGCAGCGCTGCTGATACGATAAAGCCTGAAGCATCTCCTGCAAAGGGGATGAAGTTTAGGACAGGATCGAGTCCAAAGCGAAAATTAGTACCGGGGAAGCGGAATTTGTCGTCCATAACGGAGGCTATCCGCTCAACCCATTTTAGCTGCCCTGTAAGTGCTGTGTTTTTTGGTAATTGTTTCATTGCTATTAAAGGAATGAAAAGCACAGGGATTTGTTTTGAACTTTTAGGCCTTAAGCATCGGCCAGAGCCGGTAATTTCATTTTCCATTGGGGTATTAAAATTAAAATGCTGATTTTGGCACCCGCTTAGCGCAAAACATAAATTGGTATGAAAACAATAGATCAAATAAGCTTTTCAGGTAAAAAAGCCCTTATACGTGTTGACTTTAACGTTCCGCTTGATGAGAACGGAAACATAACAGACGACAACCGCATAACTGCGGCACTGCCTACTATCAAAAAAATTCTCGCCGACGGTGGCGCGGTAATTTTAATGTCGCATTTAGGAAGACCAAAAGCCGGCCCTAATGAAAAGGACTCGCTAAAACATGTCATTAAACATCTTTCTGATCTGTTAGGTCAGCAGGTTGAATTTGCTAATGACTGTATTGGCGAAGAAGCCGTAACAAAAGCCAAAGCGCTTTCAAATGGAGAGGTGTTGTTACTGGAGAATCTTCGCTTTTACAAGGAGGAAGAAAAAGGCGACGCTGAATTTGCTAAAAAGCTAGCCGCACTGGGCGATGTGTATGTGAACGATGCGTTTGGGACAGCTCACCGCGCTCACGCTTCAACAGCTGTGATCGCGCAGTTTTTCCCGAACGCAAAATACTTTGGCTACCTGATGGGAGCAGAGTTAAACAATGCCGAAAAAGTGTTGAATAATCCGGAGCGCCCTTTTACCGCTATTATGGGCGGATCAAAAGTATCTGACAAAATATTACTGATAGAGCGTTTGCTGGATAAGGTGGACAACCTGATAATAGGCGGCGGCATGGCTTATACTTTCGCTAAAGCCAACGGGGGCAATATCGGTACATCATTAGTGGAGTTGGATAAACAACAATTGGCGCTTGATCTGATAAAGAAAGCGAAAGATAAAGGCGTAAACCTTTTATTACCTGTGGATAATGTTACCGCTGATGATTTTAATAATAATGCCAATACCGGCGTTGCCAAAACCGGAGAAATCCCTGACGGTTGGATGGGGCTGGATATCGGTCCTGAAACCGTTAAACTGTTCAGCAAAGTAGTTGAGGAATCAAAAACCATCCTTTGGAACGGCCCGATGGGTGTATTTGAAATGGAAAAGTTTTTAATAGGCACAAAAGCCATTGCCGAAGCAGTTGTTAAAGCTACCGAAGCAGGCGCATTCTCGCTGATTGGTGGGGGAGACTCAGCTGCAGCTGTATCTAAATTTAACATGACTGCCGACGTTAGCTACGTATCAACAGGCGGCGGCGCATTGTTAGAATACATGGAAGGTAAAGAATTACCGGGCGTTAAAGCTATTAACGAGGATTAAGATTTGTAGGATTTCCAGATTACAGGATTTTACAACAAAAGCCGCCCATTGGGCGGCTTTTGTTGCTTTAAAGACCTTGTTTTTTGGTGTTAAATCGAGTGATCCAAACCGTTGCTAAAGTGATCCAAAATGATCCAAAAAACCACTAATTTCCTGTTTTTTCAACAAATTGATAATCAACATTTTAACTTAATTTTACACATAATATTACTGACTTAAAAGTCGGCGTTATGAAAAACGTTAAAAGCCTGATAATCAAGTTAAATGTGATCCATTTTTTAACGGGACATATATTTTTTGGATCACCTGATTAGTCTACTTTTTTACCCTTCATGGCATGGCTTATCGCGGTATCCATCAGGCGCTCGGCAAAGGGGCGGGTATATTCATTAAGCGCATCAATTGCTTTGTGGATGCGGTCTTTATCGCCGGCTGTCAGTTCAGTTTTAAGCGTCTCAACCAGTTTATTGGTTTCTACACCTTCTTCCAGGGTAACATGCTCGCCGTTCTTTTGTAAAAAGCGCTCAACGGTGTAAATCATTTGTTCACCCTCTGTGCGGGCCTCAATAACCATTCGTTGTGCTACGTCATCTTTAGCATGGGTAATGCTGTCCATCAGCATTTGCTCCACCTGGTCGTCTGTAATGCCGTAGGTGGGCTTAACCTCAACCTCCTGTCTAACGCCAGAACGTAATTCAATAGCCTGTATCTTTAAAATACCATCTGCATTCAGTAAAAAGTTAATATCTACCTTGGGGAAACCGGCAGGCATAGCGGGGATGCCTTTTAACTCAAACTCAGCAAGTTTACGGTTTTCGCTTATCAGGTCGCGCTCGCCCTGGTAAACGGCAATTTTCATGTTCACCTGCCCGTCTTTTGATGTGGTGTATTGCCTGCCCGCCTTTGTAGGCACTTTGCTGTTACGGGGGATGATAACATCCATCAATCCGCCCATGGTTTCAATACCTAATGACAGCGGGGTAACATCCAATAACAAAATATCCCTGCGGTTACCCGCCAAAATATCCGCCTGAATAGCGGCACCTAAGGCAACCACCTCATCCGGGTTAACATCGTCGTGAACCGGTCTACCGAAGAAATTAGACACCATTTTCTTAACCAAACCCGTACGGGTGGATCCGCCTACCATTACCACTTCATCAATCTGCTTAACATCAAGCTTAGCATCCCTTAACGCGTTCTCGCAGGCTTTAATGGTTTGCTGTACTTTAGGCAATATCAATTGTTCAAAAGTCACCCTATCCAACGTGCACCATATATCGTCTATCTTCTCGTTAAACAAACTTTGATGGGTAAATGCCTTCTTGGCTTCTTCTGCTTTTAAACGCAGCTGCTGTGCGAGTTCTCTATTTGCGCTTACCTCGGCGGTATTCAATTGGTTTTGTTCTATCCAGTAATCAACAATAGCGCGGTCAAAATCATCGCCACCTAAAAAGGTATCGCCATTAGTTGAGAGTACTTCAAATATGCCGTTCTGTATCTGTAAAATGGAAACATCAAACGTACCGCCCCCCAGATCATACACAGCAATAGTTTTAGTCTCATCAGGATTTAAACCTATGCCGTAAGCCAAACTTGCAGCGGTAGGCTCGTTCACTATACGTAATACGTCAAGCCCCGCCAGTTTACCGGCATCACGTGTAGCCTGCCGCTGCGAATCATTAAAATAAGCGGGCACAGTTATAACTGCCCGGTTAACAGGGGTTTTAAGCGCGTGCTCGGCACGCGCCTTTAGTTCTTTTAATATCAATGAGGATAGCTCTATCGGAGTGTAGAACTTATCGCCCACGTTTATTTTAACCAGGCTCTCGCTGTCATCGTCAATAACTTTGTACGAGAAGAAGTCTTTGTAATTAGCAACATCTTTGAAGGAGCGGCCCAGTAATCTTTTAACAGAAAATATAGTATTCTGCGGATCGGTTATCAGGTAGTTTTTAGCTTCGTTGCCTACGGTAATATCACCGGCCTGGCCGAAGTGCACTATAGACGGTACCAAAACACCCTTACCGGTATCATTTATCACCTGTGGGTTTTTGTCGGGATTGATAAAGGCGACCAGCGAGTTGGTTGTACCCAGATCAATACCTACAATGATTTCTTCTTTTTGTATAGAGCCTGTTGCCAGGTTGATAGAAACTTTAGCCATGGTGTTACGTTAACAAGGGGCAAAGGTATACAGTTTTGCCCTATGCTGTGTCATGATATTGTGAATTGCGTCAAAAGGTATAAATTGCATCTTCTAACCAATATGAGCGCTAAATCGGCTGTCCACTGTTTCCTAATTATTTTGCTGTTTGCTATAACTACAACAGCAGGTTTTGCTCAGCAATTCGGCGGTAATCCACCGTCGGTTAAGTGGAAGCAGGTAAATACGCCAGCTGTAAAAGTAATATTCCCACAGGGATTGGATTCAGTAGC
>Ga0164241_10005096_pt1 | contig 12441 bp, 7 predicted proteins | sample OricomyardsoilBY_FD_108780 | JGI IMG/M metagenome (GOLD analysis project Ga0164241, IMG submission 108780) | Backyard soil microbial communities from Emeryville, California, USA - Original compost - Back yard soil (BY) | ecosystem: Environmental > Terrestrial > Soil > Unclassified | place: USA...
AGAGGTTGTACAAGCCGCTCATGGTCTTGGGACCGGGGGGCACCACCTTGAGGCCTTCAGTCGCGACCTGATCGGCTTCCTTGTAGAGCTTGTAGGTCAGGTACAGATCGGCGAGCGGCCCGTAGAAGAACGGCTTCGAGGAGTCGTGCTCGATGGCCTTCGAGTAGTTCTCGATCGCGGCCTGCTCGTCGCCGGTCATTTCGTAGGCTTCGCCGAGCTGGTGGTAGCACTCGGCTAGGTTCGGATCGCGCTTGATGCACTCCTTGAGCGGCTCCTTCGCCTGCTCGTAGGCATCGGGGTTGCCACCCTCGGCCTGCATCAACAGGGCGTTGCCGCGCTTGTACCAATAGTTGGCAAAGTCCGGCGCAACGGTGGCGGCGCGCTGTAGCGTCGACGCCATCTTTTCCCAGTCCTCTTTCTTCTCGTAAGCCGAAGCCAGCTTCCAGAGGATGCGGTGATTGGTCGGATCGAGCTGCGCCGCTTGCTCGAACTTTTGAATGGCGCCCTCGACGTTGACCTTGACGGCCTGGTCGCCCTCGTTGGCGAGGTTCACGGCCTCGATATGGTCGCGGCTGCAGGCGCCCAGGGCGACAGACAGGCCGATTGAAACGAGACTGACCTTCAGGAGCTTTTGGAGTGTCATCGCGAGCATTCCTCTGTGTAACGCAATCCCAGAACTACGAGGCGCGGGCAGCAACCAAGCTGGGCGTGGGCAGCCATGCGCAGGACCTTCAAGCGACTCGATTCTGAGGCGAACTAGCCTCGATCCGGGGCGATTTCCGGACCACGAAAGAGAAGCGAGCATAGGCGGACGGACCGCATGGAGTAAAGCCGCATCGTAATCGAAATGCCTCGCGATTTCGGTCGCGTTCGCTCCACTCCGCCTCGCCGCGTTCTTCCCATCCCGCCGCCATCCGGCCGCCTCCAGCCCTACCCCGCCCGCGAAGAAGCGAAACAACAGCGAGCTCCCCGCCTCCCAGCCTCCCCGTTGATTCGATCTCGTTCTTGCGCTTTCTCGAGCGGTAGTGGGGCACAAAAGCGGAACGGCGTGTGCGGTGGACACCGACACACGCCGTCGCGCTCGTGACGTTTCTGATTCGCTCAGCCCGGAGCGAGCATGATCGGATACACGACGGTGACGATACCGCCTTCAGGCTGCGGGAAGCTCAAGCCGTAGAAGGCCGAGAGCACGCAGCTCACGACGCCACCATCGGGCAGATCCGACCCGCCGTTCGACACGTTCGACACGGCGCCGTCGCGGCCGATGACGAAACGTGCCGAGACGCGGCCTTCGAGGTTCGGGTTGCGGCCGAGCCCCTGCTCGTAACACATCCGGAAGCGACCAAAGTTCTGGCGCACGATGCGCTGAATGACTTCAGGCGGTAGGCGGCCGCTGACCGTGGTCGCACCCATGCGCACCTTAGGCGCCTTCGTCTGGTGGGAGCCGCCGAGACGACCGTGGCCAGCACCGAAGCCCTGGCCCGTGCCGACGCCCGCGCCATGACCGAGCGTGCCGATGTTGCCGAGGCCGATACCTTCGCCGCGGCCACCGCCACCTTCGCCGATGCCGGACAGACCGAGACCACCGGCGCCGAAAGCGTCGCCAATTTCATCGCCCCACATGTTACCGCGGGCGCTGATTTCGTCGGAACCGAGCGACGTGTCACGTCCCCACGGAGCCGTCGGAGCGTTCGGGTCACCGGACGCGCCCGTGTTGAGCAGACCGATCATGCCGAACTCGGTGGCCTCACGCAGAGCGGCCTGGCGAGCCAGGTGCATGTCCTGGTTGTCCTTCGGACCCTGCACGGCGTAGCGCTTGTTGGTGGCTTTGGTCGTGGGATTACCCATCGACCCTTCTTCACCCTTGGCGCGGGTACCGGTGCCGCCTTCCTTGTTGTCCGAGTTGTCCTGGACGACCTCGGTCTCTTTCTCCTCTTGCTCGCGCTCAGCAGCCGCTTTCAGGTACTGCTGCATCAAGTAGAGGGCGTCCTTGTCGAGCTCCTCGTCATCCGTCAGGCCCATGGGCGGGACGAAGAACGCCATCGCCGCCAAAAGGCCGCCGACGGTCAGAAACGACAGGCCGAAGTACATCGCCACGGCCCACTCGAAGTTGGTCGCGACGCCGTGCTTGAGCGGCTTGCCGGCGTTGACGGCGGCGACCTGGAACACGAAGTCGCCCAGCTCGATGCGCGCCTTGGCGCCCCCGGGCAAGGACAGCTGGTGGCCGCCCGACAGCTCGGCGCTCGGTTGGGCCCGAGCGCGAGCCTCATCCATCGACATCTTCGGCTGACCCGGAATTTCGACCGAGCCGCGCGCGTTGGGCGGAATGACCAGCGCCACGGAAGCGCGATCACCGACCACCACCGGCAGGCGCGTCGTACCGAGCCGCTCGCTCGGAATGAAGAAGTCACAGGCGAAGTTCTTGCCCTGCTCTTCGCCGACGTAGAAGTTGCGCGGCGGCGTCAGGTGCGAGACGTGCAGCACGTTCGTGCCCCACAGCACCATCACCTCGACGGAGGCCAGGTGCGGAATTTCGACTTCGTCCGGGCTCACATCGGGCCCGCTCTTCACCATCGTGTAGGTGTAGGTGCCGGGAGCCGCGTCGTCGGCGACGTGCAGCGCTTGCTGCTGACGAGCCGCGGCGGCGCCGGCGGCAAACGGGTTGCTGGCCGTCGCGAACGGGTTGCTCGACGCCGCGAACGGGCTGGAAGCCCCCGCAGCCGCGAAAGGATTCGGTGCAGCAATGGGCGGAGGGGGGGGCGCTTCGGCACCGGCACCCTCAGCGCTCTCGAGGATGATCTTCGTGTCGCCGACCTGAATCTGATCGCCGACGTGCAGCTTGCACTTGTTGACCCGAGCACCGTTCACCATCGTGCCGGGCTCGTTGCCCAAGTCGATGAGCGTGATGTCTTCGGGACCGGCCACTTCGATCACCGCGTGCATGCGCGAAGCGAGCTCGTCGTCGACGCGAAGATGGCTCTTCGGATCTTTACCGACCTTGACGATGTCTTGCGTCACCGTCTCGCGACGGGTCAGTTGATCGGCCTGGTAGAGCGCGAACGTTAGAACAGCCTTTGCCATCTTGCTTTTCTCAGTCTCGGTATTGGGAAGGGTCGGAAAACCGGCGGCGGTGCAATCCGAAAATCACAGGTTTTCGACGGACTTGAGCATCTCGTCCACGAACTGAATGCGCGGACGGATCAAGGTCGTGCGCGCAGCACGCGGACGGACGCGAATCGTCGCGTCGTTGGGGCCAAAGCCACCGGCAGCGAGCGGGTCGTCGTCGAACTCGTAGCCGTAGCCGTCACCCTTTTCGCCTGCAGCAGCGTCCTTGGCCTGCGCGAACGCAGCCCCCGACGCCATGAAAGCGGCAAGACCTACAGCCACCGATACGACTCGAACGCGCTTCGACACCATTGCAGCCTCCTCAAAACTTTCTACGAATCTTTACAGTCACATTGTAGCGGCGAGGACCCGTCTCCGTCAATCACCGAGTCGGCGCCGCTAGAGGTTTGGCGTGGAGCCGCTGACTCGACAGCGGCCCGACGCGAGGGTTCCCGTTTTTCTTTCGCTCACTTCACTTTTTGCCAGCAGCCGGCGGCTTGCCGGCGGCCGCTCCACCAGCCGGAGCGGCCTTGTCCCCTGCTGGGGCTGCGGCCTTGTCGGCAGCAGCTTTGTCGGCAGCAGCTTTGTCGGCGGCCGCTTTGTCCGCGGCGGCCGCTTTGTCAGCCGCTTCCTTGTCCTTCGCAGCCTGAGCCTCCTGCTCCTTGGCCGCCTTTTCAGCCTCGGCGGCGTCCTTCTCGGCCTGGGCGCCTTCCTTGATGAACTTGATCGTGTCGTCGATGTCCGTGCTGCGCTCCTTCGAGCGCTTCACGGCGTCGGCGAACTCAGGCCCGTCACCGGCCTTCGCCACGAAGTCACGGTACTGCTGGGCCGCCTTCTCGAGCTCGGGCACCGCGGACGGACCTGCCGCGCGCTTGGCCTTGAACTCGTGGGTGAGAATGGCGTCGTTGTAGTAGGTCTCGGCTCGCGAGCCGTCGATCTTCTTGGCTTCCTCGAGCTCGGCCTTGGCCGCGGCCACCATTTTCTCGAAGTTGCCGTCGTTGATCTGACCGCGCAGCGCGAGGGCCAAACCGAGGTGAGCCTCGTACTCCTTGGGGCGCAGCTTGAGCGCGTCGCGGTACGCCTTCTCGGCTTCCTCGTAGCCTCGGAATGAGAGGCTGACCGCGGCGTAGTTCATGTGCGCCTCGAAGAACTTGGAGTCGAGCTGACGCGCGCGACCAAAGCTCTTCACGGCACCGTTGAAGTTCTTGAGCTGAACTTGGATGAGGCCAGTCGTGTTGTGGATGGGCGCGTAGTTCGGGTTCTTGCGCTGCGCTTGCGAAGCGACGAGCGCGGCCAGATCGAGCTGTTGCTCGTCGACATCGACGCCCTTCACGCCCGAGACTTCCATTCCGCGACGGCCGCGACGGCCCTTCTTGGCAGTCGCGCCCGCCTTGGCCTTCGCCTGCTCGAGGTAATACACCGCGAGCTGGTTGAATGCGGGCATGTAGCTATCGTCGATAGCCAGCGCGCGCTGCAAGTTGCGCTGCGCGCGCTCGAGGTCGTTCTTGCCATCGCTGTCGGCCTGATCGCCGCCACGCTCCATCTGCAGAGCGGCGATGGCGACGAGCGCCTCGACGTTCTGAAACTTCGCGTCGCGGATGATCTGATCCAACTTGGTGATGGTGGCGTCGACGTCACCCGACTTGGCGTAGTCGTACAAGGCAAGCTGGGCCTTGGCGCGGTGGAAGCTGCCGTCGGCCTTGAGCGTGTCCTCGAACTTTTCGCGGGCCTCGGCATCCTTTCCGCAGCGCTGGTAAGCCAGCCCCGCGTTGTAGATGGCCTCTGGGAACTCGGCCCTGGCGTCCGACTTCTGCGTGCTGGCAGCCTTGCTGAAGCTATCCGCGACGCTCGAGCACACGCCCTCGGCCCAATCCTGCTTCTTGTCGTGCTCGACGAATTGGTCGAGCGCGTTGTCGAAGGTGGAAGCGGCCTCTTTGCTGACACTAATCGAGCCCGCGCTCTTGCGGCCGCTGTCCTTTTCGGGAGAGAGAACGGCCTTGCCGTTGACCATGGTGGGACCGCCGCAGGCACCGAGGCCTGCGACCATTCCCACGAGCGCGATACCCATCAAGCGCTTCATCATCACGCTCCGCCTTCCTTCTTCTTGTCGTCTTTCTTCTTGTCGTCGCTGTCGGCGGACTTCTTCTTCTTGTCCGCCGGCTCGGCGCTCTGCACGACCATCGGCTCACCACCGATGCGCAGGGGGCTTCCCTGCTCGCGCAGCACGCTGTTCACGCGGTTCGGCGAGCCGCGGAACTCATCGACGACGTGGAACTCGTTCTTGTAGTTCTCGGCCAACCAAACCTCGCAGGTACGGCTGAACTCGTCGAAGTACTGGTACTTCACGGAGTACCCGAGGCAGGTGCTGTAGGCGCCCTTGGCCTGCTGCTTCTGCGGCTCGGAAGCCTCATCGAGCGCGCCGTAGTACGCGGTGCGAATTTCGTAGTCCTTCTTCATGCTGTCCGGAATCGGCGCAGCACGGAACTCCTTCACGAACTTGCCCCACATGTCACCGACGCGAGAGCCGGCCGCGATGACCCACTTCGGTGGCGGCACCGGTTGCAGGTTGACGATCTTGATGTACTCGGCCGAAGCCTCGTCGATCAGCGGACGCTTCTTGCCAATCCAGTCCTTGACCTTGGTCTGAATGTGCTTGAGGACCGCTTCCTTCGATCCGCTGCCCTTGTATTCGGGGAACGCGACCTTATCGACCTTGGCCTTCTTCTCTTCAGCGGTGAAGAACAGCGCCTCGCCGACGGCCTCGAGGGCACGTCCCAAACGACGCTGCTTGGCGTTGGCGTCTTCGTCCGGAATGCCCTCGATGCTGGCAACAGCGGCCTTGGGATCTTCCCATAGCTTGCGCACCGCCGCGTACTCCTTCGACGCCACGGCGCCCTTGTTCGCTTTGACGTAAGCGCGACCCAGCAGCGCGTGAGCCTGCGCGCGGACGTCGGTCGTTGCCTTGCTGTCGATGAGCTTCATCGAGCCAGCGAGGCGCTTCTCGACGTTGCCCCAGTCTTTCTTCTCGCCGTAGTGAGCGGCGATGGCGAAGGCAATTTGCGCAGTTTGGGTCGGCTTGCGAGCGCCGTAGTACTTGTTGAAGTTGTTGGCGTCCTTGATGGCCAGATCGTCCTGACCGGTACCGAGACGAAGCACCACGGCGTCGCTCAGCGCCTGGTCGGCGAACTCGCCTTTGAAGGCGGTCGCTTCGCAGTAACGCTCGAAGAACTCCGAGGCCTTGTCGTAAACGGCGATGGCTTGATAGTTGCCGCCGACTTCGTACAGCGCCTTCTTCGCGAGCGGCGAGTCCTGCAGGCCGTACGTCTTGTTGAGCAAGATCGTCAGGCGAACCTGAATCGCTTTCGCGAGCAGACGAGAGGCCTGGTAGGCCTTCGCCATGTTGTAGACGATTTCGTCGGCCTTTTCGCACTGCTTGGGCTTCTCGCCCTTGCTGAGCGGGCCTTCGCAGTAGGTGCGCCACAGGTCGAGGTACGCTTCGGCGCCCTTCTTGTAGGTGTCGAGGCTCTCCTTGTAGTTGCCCTTTTCGGAGAGGTTGTCGCCCTTTTCGACCAGCTTCTGCGCCTTGAGGCGCATGATGTCGAACTGAATGCGGGTCAGCGACTCGCATTGGTCCTTGTTGTCCTCGAACTTACTGCCCTTGCAGTACAGCTCCAGGAAGGTCGGCACGTCCTTGGCCATGTCGTCGAAGCAGCTGGGGCGCGGAGGCTCCGCGCGGCTGCCTAGAACGTTCACGGACTCGAGGTACAGCTGGGCCGCGAAGATGCCGGCGTCCTTGTCGGCGTGGTTGATGGCCACGTCGCGGAACGCCAACGCCGCTTCCTCCCAGTGCTGCGACTCGAAGTAGGTGCGGGCACGAGCGTACTTCACTTCGACGTACTGCTCTTCGGCTTCCTTGTCGCCCTTGGGCGGCGTGATGTAGCAGACGTAGCGATTGAAGGCCGTGACCATACCGGTCTGCATGGTCGTGAAGGGCTTGGGCTTGAACTTCTCCCATTCACCCTTCTTTGCCTGCTGATCCTTCTCGTCGGCGCCCGTCGGCCCAAGTCCCTTGGACTTGCGATCCGAGTCGCCCTTGTACATCTGGTCGTACATCTTCTGGTAGCAGAGCACCGAGGCGTACGCGGCTTCGGCAGCCTGACCACCCTTCGGATCTTCCGCGACCACGGCGTCGAACGCCGGTCCACATTCCTCCCAGCGCTGCTGGAAGTAGAGCAAGTCCGCCATGGCGTACTTGATCTTGTACATGGTGGGCCAGTCGTCCTTCACGATGCGCGGAAACTGGAACTTGGCGAAATCGGCGGTGGTGAAGTTGTCGGCGACCTTCTTGTAGAGGTACGCCGCCAGATCCATCGTCTTCTTGTCGCCGGTGCCGCGCACGCCGCCGGTGCCGACGGCCTCCAAGTGCCAGCTCATCGCGGTTTCGGCTAGGAGCTCGGCCGTCTTGTTGGCGCACTCGCCCTTCTCTTTTTCCGGCGAGCCACCCTTCATGTACTCGTTGAAGACACGGACCTGCTGGTCCATCTCTTTACGGACGGCTTCCTTGTCGCCCGACATCAACGCCTGCGTGGCGGTGGTGATCTGGCCCTGATAGAAGCAGCCCTTCACGCCCTGATCGCGGCTCAAAAGATCGCGATACAGCGTGATCGCTTCCTTGTAGTGACCGGTGTCGAGGTACGCCATGCCGAGGTCGTTCAGCATGCCGACGGTCTTGACCTGCTCGCCGCCCTTGTCGCCGCTGACCGGCTTGAAGAAGTTGAACGCCTTGTCGGGCGCACCGGCGACGGCGTAGACGGGAATCATGTCGCGACGCGCGGCCTTGGCGAGCTGAGTCGCATTCGGCACGTCGGTGAACTGATCGCCGTATTCGATGACCTTCTTGAACTCGTTGAGCGCGTTCGCGTACTCACCCTTGTTCCAGAAGACGTAGCCGAGCTTGTAACGCGCGTAGCCGAACTGCTTGTTCGTCGGCGGCGGATACTTGACGACTTCCTTGTACGCGGCCGCCGCCAAGTCCCACTTGGCTGGATCGCCCTGCGCTTCTTGGAAGAACAGCTCGCCGAACGCCAGGTAGGCGTACGGAATGAACGGGGACTTGGGCGCCTTCTGGATGAGCTCGAAGTAGATCGAGCGAGCATCCTTGAGGTTGCCACCCTGCTCGTGCTCGTACGCGAGGTAGTACAACACCTCGTCGAGCTTCGAGTAGTCAGGGTAGTCGTTCTTCATCATCGTGTAGTAGACGATCGCTTTTTCGCGAGCGGCCTTCACGATCTTCTCGGCTTGAACCGCGTCCGCCTTGAACTTGGCGGCCTTACCGGGGTTCTTCTTCTTCGCGTCCTGCGACTGAACGTCGGCGGCGATCTTGTCGCGGTTCGCCGCGCTCTCGAGCTCGACGTACGCTTCCGCCAAACGCCGCGTGAGCTGCGGGCGATCCGCCGACTTTTTGGCGGTGCGCTTGTACAAGCGCTCCAGGCCTTGAATCTCGGTGATCAACAGCGCGCGGGCACGAGCCTGCAGGCGGTTCTTGCGCGTGTCGCGCTCGGCGTACTTCTTCAGCTCGTCGGGGTTGACGGGCTTGACGTCGTCCTCGCGCTTCTTCACCTCGCGCGGCGGGGGGGCGCTGTGAAAGGCGACGGCCCGCTTCTGCTTGGGGTCGAACTTGGCCGGACCTCCGGGGCAGGTCATCAGCGTCGTCTGAGCTTCCTTGGAGACGCACTCCAGGCTCAGATCGGTCGGCTTCGCTTCGGGGACTGCGTGCGCTGGGCTCGTGGTCAACCACAAGCCAAACGCAGCAACAGCGACGGAGAAGAGACTCTTGTTGCTCATATGCATCACCTTCCGCAAGCCGACTCGACCACCTGACGGTAGTAGCCGAGCTCGTCACGCCAATACTCACCGTTGAACGGCCAAATCACGTGTTCTTCGTCGGGCTTGACGACGCCGAAGATCTTCGCCTCTGCCTTGCTCACCTGGTTGGTTTGCAGCTTCTCGTCGAGCAAGTTGCGTTGCGCGGCGGTGATGTCGATCAAGATCTTTTCACCGTTACGCAAGTGCTCGTTCAGCTCGTCGACGTAACGCTGGTAACGACCCAGCGCGAGCTCGCCGGCTTGGCGGACCGCCAAGTCGCGCGCCAGCTTCAGCGCGTCGGAGACCTCCATACCGAGGCCCGAGCTCTGGAAGTCCGAAGGCGCCTTCTTGAAGCGCTTTTCTTCCTCTTCGAGCAGCTTCACGTAGTCGATGTTGCGCAGCAGCTGGCGGTCCGACAGCGCGATCTCGACGATCGGTCGAACCTGTGCCGGGATGTCGCCCTTGCCCTCACGCACGTCGAGCAGGAACTTGAAGAAGGCATCTTCGCGGTTCTCGCCCTTGTAGTTCTTGAGGATCTTCTCGAGCTCGTCCTTGATGGGCGTGTAGCGCAAGTTGAACTTGGCCACGATGGTGGTCGCCGCGTCGTAGTTGCAGTTCGTGAAGTAAATGATCGCCTTCAGAACTTCGGACTCGGGATAGAACGAGTTCGGAAAGTACGGAGCGCCCAGCGTGTGAATGTTGCCGAGTGACCGCGGATAGTCGCCGGCCATGAAGTACGCCCACGACTCCTCGAACAGCGCGTCGAGCCAGTACTCGCTCGTGACGTCGACCTGGTTCCAGTACTTCACCGCCGCCGACAGCTTGGTGCTGTTCACGGTGGGAGCGTTGGTCTCGGCGTCGAGGGTGATCGACGACGAGTAGTACGTGCGCGCCATCGACAGGTACGCGAGATCGCGCATGCGATCTTCGTCGTCGACGCCCTCGACGCCTTCGTCGAGCGCCTTTTCGATGCGCTGGAAGGCCTTCACGGCCGGGATCGCTTTGCGTAGCTGCACGTAGCTGACACCAGTGAAGAACTGCGCCTTCACGTAGTACTCGCTGCGGCGGTCTACCTTCTGGAACAGGCGGATCGACTCTTCGAACTGGCGGTTACGGTACTTGTAACGGCCGAGCATGAAGTTCAGCTGCCAGTACAGATCGCGCTGCTGCTCGTTGTCGAAGCGCGCCAAGTCTTCGTCGTTGTACTTACCGACGCGCTCGATGATGTCGGCAGGCTCGGGCAGCTGGGTGGCGAGCTTGGCCAACCACAGCAGCGTCTCTTTGAACTTCAGGTGGTTGGGGTTGTCGGCTACGCCGCTGAAGATTTGGTAGCTGGCCTGATAGAACTTGAGGCGATAGAGCGAGATCGCCAAAAAGTACTCAGCGAGCTGCTTGTTGCCCGGGTCATCGCCGGTCTCACCCGAGCGCACGCGATGCAGCGCTTGCGCGGCCTCGCTCCACTTCTCTTTGTCGAAGAGCGCCTTGGCTTGCGCGGCCGCCTCGGTCGGGTTGCCTGCGACGACAGCAGGCTTGGCCTTGCCCTTCGGTGCGTCCTCGTCGAGGTCGATGTCGACGCCGCCCTTCTTCTTTGCCTCGCCCGCGGCACCAGGCGCCTTGGGGGCCTTCTTGCCTTTGGCGGGCGTGGGGGCGTCTAGATCCAACACCTCTTGGGCGCGGGCGATGTTGGTGATGCCGAGCGCGCTCGACAAGACGGCTGTAGCCAGGATGCTGACCGCGACCAGACGCTTTCGGAACATGAATCCTCGTAGATGGGTGTGAGAGGCACCGCCCGCTCCTAGATGGAGGGGGCGCCGAACCCCGGGCAAGGGGGCGTCGGACGGGCTGGAGTCTCGAGACGAAAAAGCCTAATAACTACCGGTAGATACAACCCGCAGGGCTGCGGCATGTTAGATAGCCGCGGAAGCCGTTGTCAAGTCTCGTTGAAACTCGGGAGGGCTTATCGATGCGTTTGGCGCGGGGTCGCAAAATTCGCGTCGTGGAACATGGCTCGCTGAAGTGAATCGAAAAGGTCGGCTTGCGTCCTGACCGCTACCGACCCAGCGTCCGAAACGCAGGCCCGCCTGATGCTTGGGACCGAGCCTTCGATCTCGAAAACGCCCGAGACCGCTCAACCGCGACGTCTCGGACGACTAACTGAGCAGCGACGGGCGAACTTTCTTCGAAGCGATGGATGATTGCGAAGCGAAAGCGGGACTGAGCCCGTTTCGCGTTGACGGAATTCCGCGCGCTCGATTAGCGTACGCGCCGGTCAGCGGGCGACTGTCGGAAGCCTAACGCTCCCCACGTAAAAGCACACAAGGTTAGCGAGCAAGATGACAAGGATGCTGAGTGCTGGTTCATGGTCCGCGGCGTTGCTTTTGGGTTTGGCGGCGCTGGGGTGTACCCCTGGCGGTGTAGGTGATCCCTGCACGCCCGAAGACGAATATCAGCAGAATTTCAACGGCTTCCAGGTCACCGAGACCAACGTGGAAAGCCGATCTTTCCAGTGTGAAACCCGCCTGTGCCTGGTCAACCACTTCCAGGGCCGCGTCAGCTGTCGCCTCGGACAGCAAGCCCAGGTGGACCCCGCCACGCAGGCTCCCATCGCCGGCTATCACCCCTCCTGCTCGATCCCGGGCACGGTGGCGAGCGACAACCCCGACAGCGCCGACAACGTGAACGTCAAGGTTCCGTCGCAACTCGTGGCGCGCCAGACCGAGAAGGCAGTTTACTGCTCCTGTCGCTGCGATGGTCCGGACAAGAACGCCCGTTATTGCGAGTGCCCCGAGGGCTTCCAGTGCGAGCCCCTCGTCCAGAACCTCAAAATCACCAGCGGCTCGGGACAGCTGGCCGGCTCTTACTGCATCCGCTCGGGCTCCAGGTACAACGCCAACGAGCCGACCGTCGACACCTGCCTCGACAACCCCAAGGCGTGCGGCTGCGACGGCCCCAACCCGTCCTCCGAGTGCGGCCGGAAGTAGTAGTCGCACCCAGGGCGGGCGCGGTGCTGAGCAGGCCGTCGCCCGCTTCCTGAGCGAGCGCGGCTTTCAAATCGTCGCAACCAACCTGCGGCTCTCGTACCTCGAGCTCGACGTCGTGGCGCGCCGCGGCGACCTGGTCGTCGTCGTAGAGGTGCGCTCACGCGGCTCTGGGGCATGGACGAGCGGCTTCGGAAGCATCGACGGCAAGAAGCGCTACCGCATCCGCTTAGCCGGCCAGCGCCTCTGGCAACGCCGCTACCGCAACGACCTGTCCGTCAAGCGCCTGCGCTTCGACGCGGCGAGCGTGGTCTTCGGGGCGGCTGGGCCAGTCATCGAGTACGTCGAGGCGGCGTTCTGAGTTTTCTCTTTCTCCTCCGTCCTTCGTATGACGGCCCCGCGATCCGCGCGACCTGAAGCGCAGCGGGCGCTCGGCCATTTTTTCTTGTTCTCCTCCGTCCTTCGTATGACGGCCCCGCGATCCGCGCGACCT
>Ga0164241_10005097_pt1 | contig 12440 bp, 14 predicted proteins | sample OricomyardsoilBY_FD_108780 | JGI IMG/M metagenome (GOLD analysis project Ga0164241, IMG submission 108780) | Backyard soil microbial communities from Emeryville, California, USA - Original compost - Back yard soil (BY) | ecosystem: Environmental > Terrestrial > Soil > Unclassified | place: USA...
CCCGAGCTGCTGCTGCCCTACATCGTCGGCCACATCGGCGGGACCCAGCGCCACGCGCGCACGCTGATGGCCGCCGCGATCGCCGAGGGGCAGGCCGACGGCTCGATCCGCGACGGCGAGCCGCTGGTGCTCGCCCAGGCGCTGCTGCTGGTCACGCAGTCGTTCGTCTTCTCGGGCGAGACGGCCGACGACGTCCCGCTCGCCGCGCTCGACGACGAGCTCGCGCGGCTGCTGGAGGCCGTCCTCGCGCCATGATCTCGCTGGTTTTTCACAGCATTTGATTTTCTCTGTTCGATGCGGTTAGGCTCGCCCCGCAGGGCCCTCCGTTCCTCTGGTTTATGGTGTAGGAGTCATGTCAGACACCCCCTTCCTCGGCGAGCTTCGCCTCATGAGCTTCAACTTCGCGCCGAGCGGGTGGGCCCAGTGCAGCGGCCAGCTCCTGCCGATCAACCAGAACCAGCCGCTGTTCTCGTTGTTCGGGACGATGTACGGAGGCGACGGGAGGACGACGTTCGCGCTGCCGGACCTGCGCGGCCGCGCCCCGTTCCACATGGGCGAGGGCCTGACCCAAGGTCAGCCGCTCGGCCAGGAGTTCCACACGCTGACGCTCTCCGAGATGCCGGCCCACAACCATCAGGCGATGGCGTCCTCGTCGAACGGGGACCAGCCGGTCCCCTCGATCCTCGCGTCGGCGAATAACCTCTACGCGCCGTTCAGCGACCTGACGACGATCAACCCTCAGACGATCACCAACGTGGGCGGCAGCCAGCCGCACGAGAACCGCCAGCCGGCGCTCACCCTCTGCTGGTGCGTCGCCCTCATCGGCATCTTCCCGAGCCAGAGCTAGCGAGAGGACCCAGAGATGCCCTACGTCGGTGAGATCCGCACGTTCGCCGGGAACTTCGCCCCGGTCGGCTGGGCCGTCTGCGCGGGTCAGACGCTCCCGATCTCGGAGAACGAGACACTCTTCAACCTGATCGGCACGACCTACGGCGGCGACGGGCAGGAGACGTTCAACCTCCCGGACCTCCAGGGTCGCCTCCCGGTCCACATGGGCCGGGGCCCCGCGATCACCCAGACCTACGTGATCGGCGAGCCGTTCGGGGTCGAGAACGTCACGCTCACCGCCCAGCAGATCCCGATCCACAACCACGCGTTCCTCGCCTCGACCGCGCTCGGCACGTCGACCAACGCCCGGGACAACATCCTCGGCCAGCCGTCCGACATCCGGATGTACCTCCGCGACGGGCCCGGGAACGCGCTGCCGGCCCAGGCGCTCCAGCCCGTGGGCGGCTCGCAGCCACACGACAACCTCGCGCCGATCCTCGTCATCAACTACATCATCAGCCTGTTTGGGGTGTTCCCGCACCAATGACCGATCCCTTCGTCGCCGAGTGCCGTGTCTTCGGCTTCAACTTCCCGCCCAAGGGCTGGGCGTTCTGTGACGGGCAGCTGCTGCCGATCTCACAGAACACCGCCCTCTTCTCGCTGCTCGGGACCATGTACGGCGGCGACGGCAAGTCGACGTTCGCGCTCCCGAACGTCCAGGGCTCCGGCCTCGTCGGGTTCGGCCAGAGCTCCACGGGGACGCAGTACTTCGAGGGCGAGGCCACCGGCTCGCAGCAGGTGACCCTGCTCGAATCCGAGATGCCGCTGCACAACCACACGATGCAGGCCTCGGGCGATCCCGCCGAACAGGCGGCGCCGGCGCCCGACCGCGCGCTGACGCGCGCCGCGCCGGGCCTGCCCTACCAGTCCAACGCCACGGCGAACCTCGTGCCGATGAACCCGCAGACGACGTCGATCACCGGCTCGAGCTTCCCGCACAACAACATGCCGCCGGTGCTCGTCCTGAACTTCTGCATCGCGCTGCAGGGCGTCTTCCCGCAGCGTCCGTGAGCGGCGGGGCAGCGCCCGCCGTCTCGCTGCGGCCCTCGACGCCGGAGGACCGGCCGTTCCTCGCGCGCGTGTACGCGAGCACGCGCGAGGAGGAGCTCGCGAACGTGCCGTTCAGCCCCGAGGAGAAGGCCGCGTTCGTCGAGCAGCAGTTCAGCGCGCAGACCGCGCACTACGCACGGCACTACCACGACACCAGCTTCGACCTGATCCTCGTCGACGGCGAGCCGGCCGGCCGCCTGATCGTCGGCCGCTGGCACGACCAGGTGCGGATCGTCGACGTCGCGCTGCTGCCGGAGTTCCGCGGCCTCGGCGTCGGCACCCGGGTGCTCGAGCCGGTGCTCGCCGAGGGCGAGGCGCGCGGCGTCCCGGTGACGATCCACGTCGAGCAGTTCAACCCGGCGCAGCGACTCTACCGCCGGCTCGGGTTCGAGCAGGTGTCCTCCGAGGGGATCTACCTGCGGTTCGAGCGCCTCGCGGGCGGCGCTCAGGCGAACACGGCCTCGTAGCGCATGCCGTCTTCGTCCCGGGAGATCGGGACGAGGAACAGCGCGAGCGCGCCGAGGCCGGGGTGCGCGAGGTCGTACGTGCCCTGCGCGAGCTGCGGCTCGAGCGGGCCGCGGAAGACGAGCGAGAACGGACGCGGCTCGGCGCGCTGGGCCTCGGCCTCCTCGAGGACGATCGCGATCGCCCCCGGCTCCCCCAGATCCAGGGTGTAGGTGTCGCTTACGGTCGGCGCGAAGTCGCCGACGCCGAGCGTCTCCAGGGAGGTCACGCGACCTCCAGGATCTTCCGGATCGTCGTCACCCGCCCATCATGACCGATGAGCGTGAGGACGACGCGGTAGTGGCTGCGCCGCAGCGGACTGCGGGCCGAGAAGCGGAGCTTGATGCGCGTCGACTGCCTGGCCGAGACGTGGCCCCGGGCGACGACCTCGCCGTTGGACATCAGCAGGGCGCGGACCGATGCGACGGTCCCGGCCTCGGCCAGCGAGAGCTCGAGCGTGGCCCGGCGCGCGGAGGCGGTGCGGGTGAGCACGGCGCGGCGCAGGCGCGGCTTCGGGCGGGCGACGGCCACTTTCTTGGCGGCGGGCGTCGCGTAGACGGCGGCGACGCCGGGGGCCGCGATCGAGGGGGGCTGACCGCCGCGGTCACCGGACGGGACGGCGGCGGGCGCGCCCTCCTCGTTGACGCCGGCGATGCGGATCGTGCGGTCGACGATCGCCTCGTACGAACGGGCGCCGCCGGTGTCCGCCTCGACCGGGCTGACGAAGAGCTGCACGTCGCCGAGCTCGTCGTTGTGCAGCGTCCAGCGGCCTTGCTCGATGCCGTCGGCACCGGTGAAGCGCACGGCGAAGGCGCCGTCGTGGCCCCGAAGCGCGGGGATCTGCGCGGCGATCGGGAGGTCGGCGACCTCGGCGAGGGTGACCGCGGCGGTCCGCCCGTCGCGCGTGGCGCGGAAGGTCCGGTCGGTCACGCCCAGCCAGGTGGAGCGCTTGAGCTCCGGCGTGAGCGGCGCCGCGCTCGCGACGCCCTCGAAGGCCGGCCAGCGGCCGGCGACCCAGACGGTGGCAGCACCGGACGCCCCCGCTTGGAGCAGGCGTCGACGGCTGAGGAAGGGAGCGGCGGGGACGTGGGACAAGCGTGGGCGCTTCGCGGACAGTCGACGGCTGGGTACCGTCGCTCCAAGATTGTGACTGTCGAACCGGTCGCCGGCAACGGTTTCGGACGAAGAGCCGATGCCCGCAGGGCTCAGTTGGCGCGTTGTCGCTCCGATGGTCGTGGCCGCGGCGCGATCTCGCCGCGTGGCGATCGTCCGGCGCGTCATGGCCGCAGCGCGACCTTCCGGGTGGCGATCGTCCCACCGGGGCCGGTGACGCGGAGCGTCGCGGCGATCCGGCGCCCCTTCTTCAGCAGCCGCTTCCCGGCGCGCGTGACGCGGATCGTCAGCGTGGCCGGCCGGCCCGCCCGCGTCGCCCGCGAGCCCGAGGCCAGCGTGCGGTGGGCCGCGTCCTTGAGCGTCGCGGCGCAGCGGCCGGGACGCGAGGTCGTGCAGCGGACGCCGAGCCCGTGGCGCAGGAGGGTCGCGACGGCCAGGGCGCGCGGAGCGGTGGCCCGCAGCGTCGCGCGCACCGGCTTGGCCTTGGCGTGCACCGGCGCGGCGGTCGTGGCCGCGAGGTCGACCGGGGCCACGGGCGGCGGCAGGTTCGGGGCGCCGAGCGCGGCCTGGGCGTCGAGCAGGCCGGCGCCGAAGGTCGTATCGGTCCCGGGGAGGCCGAGGTCGCGGGTCGTGGCGAGGATCCGGTCGATCGCCTGCGGGCCGCTCATCCCCCGGGCGATCAGCAGCGCCGCGGTCGCCGACACGAACGGGGTCGCCTGCGACGTGCCCGACAGCTGGGCGTAGCCGGACGGGACCGTCGAGACGACGCCGCGGGTCGTGCTCCCACCGGGCGCGACGAGGTCGACGCGGACCCCGTAGTTCGAGAAGCTGCTGCGGTTCAGGGTGTCGTCGACCGCGCCGACGCACAGCGTGCGCTGCCGGACGATCGGCTGCTCGCAGAGCGGGAGCGCGTCGTTGCCGGCGGCCGCGACGACGACCACGCCGGCGCTCGCCGCGCGCTCGATCGCGACCACGACCGGCGAGGTCGGGGTCAGCTGGTCGACGAACCCGGAGGCCGAGAGCGAGAGGTTGACGACCCGCGCGCCCGCCGCCACGGCGGCGTCGATGCCGCGGGCCACGGTGTTGCTGTCGCCCTCGTCGTCGGCGTCGAGCACCCGGATCGCGAGGATCGTGGCGCCGGGCGCGAGGCCGGCGATGCCGATGCCGTTGTTCGCGTGCGCGGCGATGATCCCCGCGACGTGCGTGCCATGGCCGTTCTCGTCGGCGGGATCGCCGTCGCCCGTGACGAGGTCGGGGCCGTCGACGATGTTGCCCACGAGGTCGGGATGGCTCGCGGCGACGCCGGAGTCGAGCACCGCGACGAGCACGCCCGCGCCGGTCGAGACCGCGCCGGCGGCGTCCGCGTTGACCGCGTCGAGCCCCCACTGGTCGCCGCGCAGCTCGTCGTTCGAGCTCGCCGCCGCGGGAGCCACGGCCACGGCGAGCGTGGCCGCGATCGCGACCGGCACCGCCACCCAGGTCCTGCCCCACCGGCGCATCCGTGCTCCCCGACGATCGGTCCGCTCGCCCTACTCGATATCCAAGATAACGGTGTATACGAGTGCGCGCGCCGGTTGGATGCACGCCGCGGCGCGAACGGAGATACTCGGCGCTCCCCGATCGCTGGAGATCCCCCTTGCGTCGCATCCTGCTGCTCTCCGTCCTGGTCCTCGTCCTGCTGCCGGCGGCTCCGTCGTCGGCCGCGGTCTGCGCCGACTATCCGGACCAGGCGTCCGCCCAGGCCGCGGGCGACACCCGCGACGCCGACGGGGACGGGCTCTTCTGCGAGGCCAACCCGTGCCCGTGCTCCTCGGGCGGCGGCGGGGAGTCCTCGGGCGCTTCCGCGCCGGCGGACGTCGATTCCGGGGCCGACGAGCAGCGCCGGCGCGACGAGGCCGCCGCCAAGCGCAAGGCGACCGCCGAGCGCCGCGCGGCGGCCAAGCGCAAGGCGGCGGCGAAGCGGCGTGCCGCGGCACGGCGGCGTGCCGCGGCCAAGCGAAGGGCGCAGGCGCTCGACCGCAAACGACGGCAGGCGGTCGCCGACGCGTCGGCGCGGCTGGTCGACGTGATCGACGGCGACACCGTCGTCGTCTTCCTGCGCGAGGCGGGACGGCGCGAGACCGTGCAGCTGCTCGGGCTGATCGCGCCGACCCCGGACCAGTGCGGCGCCGAGCAGGCGCGCGGCGCCGCGATCGGGCTCGGGTTCGAGCACGTCGCCGACACCGACGCCGACGGCGTCCTCGACGCCCACGACGGCAAGGGCGTCGACGTCGCGCTGACGCCCGACGCGGCGCTCCCGCTGCGCGACGGGCGGGGCCGGCTGAACGCCTACGTGGACGTGCTCTCAGGCCCGCCCGCGGTGGGCGAGGACGGCTACGACCTCGGCCGTGCGCTGATCGCGAGCGGCTGGGTGACCGAGGCCCCGGACGACGAGGATCTCGCCCGGTCGGGCGGGAACGCCGACGCGCAGATCGACGCGCTGACGGCCTCCCGCGGCGCGTGGGGCGCCTGCCCCTAGCGCTCAGGCGGAGCCCAGCGAGGCGGTGTTGAGCTCGGCGCCGCCGTCGATGCCGATCGCCTGGCCGGTCACGTAGGCCGCGTCGCAGGAGGCGAGGAAGGCGACCAGCGCCGCGACCTCCTCGGGCGTCCCCATCCTCCCCATCGGCATCAGCCGCGGCGCGATCCGGGCGACGACGTCCTCGGGCATCGCCAGCGCCGCGGGGGTGCCGATCATCCCCGGGAGCACCGCGTTGGCGGTGATCCCGTGCCCCACGTTCTCCGCGGCGACGGTCTTGACCATCCCGACGAGGCCGGCCTTCGAAGCGCTGTAGGCGACCTGCCCGGGGCCGCCGAAGCGGCCGGCCATGCTCGAGATCACGACGATCCGGCCGAAGCCGCGGTCGCGCATCCCGCCGAGGCAGGCCTGCACGACGCGGAACGCGCCGCTGAGGTTGACGGCGAGGTCGCGCTCCCACTTCGCGCGCGACATCCGGTGCGCCGGCGAGAGGATCGTCGTCAGCCCCGCGTTGGAGACGCAGACGTCGATGTCGGAGAGCTCCGGGACGTCGTCGGACTCGAGGTCGAGCACGATGTCCGCGGGGTCGGTGACGTCGAGCGTGACGACCTCGAGGCCGTCCGCGCGCAGTCGCGCCACGAGCGCCGAGCCGATGCCGCCGTTGGAACCCGTGACCAGCGCTCGCATGTGGAGACCCTAGGTGAAAGAGTGTCCTCATGAAGAGGATCGGAGGAGCCCTCGTCGTCTTCGCCTGCCTGCTGGTCGCCGGGGCGCCGGCGCGAGCGGCCACCGGCCTCGCGGTCCGCGGGAGCGTCGAGCAGGTCGACGTCACCGGTGCGAAGAAGGGCGAGCGGCTCGCGCTCCTCGATCGCCGCGGGAAGGTCGTGCAGACCCGGCGCGCGGGCGCGCTCGGCGCCTCGCTGTTCCGCGACGTGCGCCCCGGCACCGGCTACCGCGTGCGCCACGGGAAGTCGGCGAGGAGCGCGCCCGTCACGGTGCTGGCCGACGTCTCGGCGCCGCCGAGCACGAAGGGCTACGCCCAGCGGATCCCCGCCGAGGGCTACGGCTACCTCACGACCCGCGACGGCACGCGGCTGGCGATCAACGTCCACCTGCCGGCCGGCGGCACGGGCCCCTATCCGACGCTGGTCGAGTACTCCGGCTACGGCTACGCGCGGCCACCGTCGGGCCAGAGCTCGATCGCGCAGATCGCGACGCTGCTCGGCTTCGCGGTCGTCGACGTGAACATGCGCGGGACCGGCTGCTCGGGCGGCGCGTTCGACTACTTCGAGCCGCTGCAGGGCCTCGACGGCTACGACGTGGTCGAGACCGTCGCGCGCCAGCCGTGGGTCCTGCACCACAAGGTCGGGATGATGGGCGTCTCCTACGGCGGCATCAGCCAGCTGTTCGTGGCCGCCACCGACCCGCCCAGCCTCGCCGCGATCGCGCCGCTCTCGGTGATCGACAACACCGCGACGACGCTCTACCCGGGCGGGATCCTCAACACCGGCTTCGCGCTGTCGTGGGCCGAGGACCGCGTGCACGACGCGCTGCCGGCGTCGGCGACGGGCGGGCAGGCGTGGGCGCACGACCGGATCGAGGCCGGCGACAAGGTCTGCGAGGCCAACCAGGCGCTGCACACCGAGGCGGTCGACCTGCTCGCCAAGACACGCGCGAACCGCTACTACGTGCCGAAGGTCGCCGACCTGCTCGCGCCGGTCACGTTCGTCCACAAGATCAAGGTCCCCACGTTCCTCGCGTGCCAGTGGACCGACGAGCAGACCGGTGGCCACTGCCCGACCCTCGCGTCGCGCTTCACGGGCACCACGCGCAAGTGGTTCACGTTCACCAACGGCACGCACATCGACTCACTCGACCCGGCGACCTTCACCCGCTGGTACGACTTCCTCCAGCTCTACGTGGCCAAGGCCGCGCCGAAGCTCCCGGACTCCCTCAAGGCGCTCGCGCCCGTGGTGTTCAAGACGTCGTTCGGGATCGACGGCGTGACCCTCCCGGACGACCCGATCCAGGCGCAGCCGTCGTACGCCGCCGCGCTCGCCGCGTTCGAGGCGCTGCCGCCGGTGCGGATCCTGTTCGACAACGGCGCCGGCGTCGCTCCCGGCGTGCCGGTCCCCGGCTTCGAGCGCTCGTTCGCGAAGTTCCCGCTCCCCGGCACCGCCGCGCGCTCCTGGTACCTCGGCGCCGGCGGAGCGCTGACCGCCGCCCCGCCGGCCGCGAGCGCGTCGGACGCCTTCACGTGGAAGCGCGACGCACGGCCGCCGACCGGCTTCACCGGCCCGACGGACTCGAGCCCGAACGGCCTCTGGACCGCCGTCCCGCCGTACGCCTGGACGCAGAGCCCGGCCGGCGACGCGGTCTCCTACGTGACCGAGCCGCTGCCCGCCGACATCGCGGTCGTCGGGGCCGGCGCCGTGCAGGCGTGGGTCAAGTCGAGCGTGCCCAGCGCCGACCTCCAGGCGACCGTCTCCGAGGTGCGCCCGGACGGCAAGGAGAGCTTCGTCCAGAACGGCTGGCTGCGGATGAGCCGCCGCACGCTCGACGCGAAGAAGAGCACGCTCCTGTCACCGGTCCCCAGCCTCACCCGCGCCGACGCCCGGCCGATGCCGAAGGGCGCGTTCGACCGCCTGAACGTCCCGCTCTACTACCAGGGCCACGTCTACCGCGCCGGCTCCCGGATCCGGGTCACGATCGCCGCGCCCGGCGGCGACCAGCCCGTCTGGGCCTTCCGCGAGCTCGAGCCCGCCCGCGGGACGGCGACCGTCACCATCGCCCACGCCCCCTCCCGGCCGTCGCGCCTGATCCTCCCGGTCGTCGGCGGGATCACCGCCCCCACCCCGCTCCCGCCCTGCCCGTCGCTGCGCGGCGAGGCCTGCCGCGACTACGTCCCGTACGTCAACCGGGCGGGGTGAGGAACAGCACGACCTTCGCGCGGAACACCGCGGCGTCGATGGCCGGGTAGCGGAACAACTGCGGCTCGATCTCGGCGAACAGCTCGCGGAGTCGGGACGGGTCGACGAGCCCGTGTTCGAGCATCGACCGCACGTCCTCGAGATCCAGCGCGAAGCCACGCTCGATCTTCGCCAACGCCTGCGAGTAGAGGTCGAAGTGATGGACGTCGACGGCCCCGTCGCTCAGGACGAGCGGGCTGCGCTCGCGCCACCCCGGCAGCTCGGGGATGAAGTCCGGCGGCGACGCGAGCTCGATGTTGACGCCGAGCCGCTCCTTCAACGCGCTCAGCTCGCGGAAGACGTCATCGCTGTCTGGCTCCACACGGATGTCGATGTCGACCGTCGACGCCCTCCAGCCTTCGACGACCGCGGTCGCGCCACCGGTCAGGTAGATCCGGACGCGGCCCTTCGCGATCCGGCCGAGGGCGTGCGCGAGCTGCCGTATCCGCTCCTCGTCAACGGGAGGTCGCATGCTCCGCCGCCCGCGCGAAACTGACCATCCGGCCGACCAGCGCGTTGTACCGGCTGTGCGCCCCGTCGCCCGACTCCGACAACAGCTCGTAGAGGCGATGCGACGGCCGCTCGCCGCCCCCGCTCGGAACCTCGAGCCCGATCGTCCGGAGCCGCGGCGCGGCCATCGCTACCAGCAGACCCGCCTCGGTCTCCCGGCCGGCTGCCAGGTCGTCGATCCCCGCGCTCACGAGGTCGTGGCCCGGCAGATCTCGCGGGATCGCGTTCACGGCTCGAATGGTAGGTCGGAACCAGACCGATCGTTTGACCGATGTTTGGGCGCCCGGACGTCGAGCAAGACGCAAAAAGAATTCACCAGTATGTGGCGTTCTCGGCGAAGATGCCTTCGATCGATGCACCACGCTGACTTCTACACGTCCTCCGCCGCGGTGGGGGGCGCGGCGCTGGCCTTCGGCTTCGGGCTCTTCGTGTTGCTGAGCGCACCCCGAAGCCGGCGCGCCCACCGGGGGTTCCTGACCCTCGCGTTCGCCAGCATCTACGCATGCGCCGCTTCGGCACCGGCGCTCGCCGCCGACTGGGATCCCGTCGCGCTCCGGCTGACGACGGCGGCGGCCGTGCTCCTCGCGTTGCTCGGCGGTGCCGTGGTCGCTCGCGAGTGGTGGATCACGCAAGGGCCGCCCGCGGTGGCCGCGGCGCACCCGACGATCAGCTGGACCGTGCGGGCGGTGATCCTCGGCGGCGCCATGCTCGCGGGCCTGACCGCCGTCGGATACACGCTCGTGCGTGCCAAGCCCGCCGCGAGCCCGTACGCGGACTACCCCGCTCACGTCGCGTACGTTCGCGGCACGTGCACCAACAGCTGCGGCCTGAACCGCCGCGCCGCGCCTGATCTTCACGCCCGCGCCCGAGGGGAGCAGCTGGCCGACGGCGACCGCGTGCGCGTGCTCTGCCAGCGGTACGGCGGTCTCGTCTCGCTTCCCGGCAACCGACGCTCGTGGCTCTGGGACCTGCTGACCGACAAGACCTGGGTGAGCGACCTCTTCCTCTCGACCTCCAAGAGCGGCGCCGTGTCGGTCGAGCTCCCGCGCTGCCCGGTGAAGCTTCCCGCATGAGGCCGTCGCCGAAGCTCCTCGGAGCGATGCTCCCCGTGCTCCTCGCGGGCGGCCTCACGGCGGGGGTGTTCGCGCGCGCCGTCGGGAGGGCCCACCCGCAGCGCCGCGGCGCTGCTGCTGAAGACGAACGTGAACAAGGGGTCCGGCGCCGTCGGGATCAGCATCGAGGCGATCACGGCCGACCCCCGCAGCCTGTGCCGGGGCACCATGGCGCACGATCATGCGACCCGGAAGCTGCCGGCCGTGGTGACCAGCGACACGGGTGGCGCGCAGTGGTCGTGGCGGATACCGCGCGCGGTCCGTGCCGGCCGCTGGGACATCAAGGTGACCTGCGACCTGCTGACCGGCTCGAGATCGACGACGGCCCACTTCCTGGCCGACGGCGGAACGGGGCCGGGCAAGCGCAAGGAGCTCTACGCCAGGCACAGCCTCCAGACGCGCAGGGTCGACACGACGATCGGGCAGAAGCCCGGCGGATCGGGTGCGGGGTCCGACGCCTCGCTGTACCCGATCGGCAACTGCACGTGGTGGGTGGCCAAGAAGCGGCCGGACCTTCCGTACTTCCCGGGCCGCTCCGGTGACGCGAAGAACTGGGCGAAGTCCGCGGCTCTGGCCGGGTGGCCCGTCCGCACGGTGCCCGAGGTGGGCGCCGTGGCGGTGTTCCAGTACGGCCAGCACGGTGCCGACAAGGACGGCCACGTGGCCTACGTCGAGAAGGTCGAGGGAGACAAGATCGTCGTCTCCGAAGCCCACTTCGGAGACTCGCGCCCCGGCTCGACGCGCCGGACGTCGTGGGCCGGGATCGTGTTCGTCTATCGCAAGCCCGTCAGCCCGCCGGTGACGACCACGCCGGCCACGCCACCACCGACGGCGCCCACGACCATCCCTCCGCAGTCCACGCCCACCGATCCACCGACGACGCCGACCCTCCCACCCGAGATCCCCCACGTCACCCACTACCGGTGCGAGTTCACCGGGGCCACGCTCAACCACACGGTCGATCCCGGGCTTCACTGGGGCGTGCCGATCATCACCCAGGGGACGACCATCACCAACGGAACGCTCTTCGTCGCCGCCCAGGACGACAAGCCCGACCACGCGGTGCATCGAGCGACGGTCGGGATCTACGACGACATGTCCATGGGCGTGACCAGGGGAACGGTGACCGTCGACGTGCCCGTCGGCGGTGACGGCATCGAGTTCACGTTCGCGCACCCGATCTCCGTCGCCTTCAACGAGCACCTCTACTTCGCGATCACGGCGATCGATCGCCTCACCGCGTACGACGTGGACCAGACGGCGACGCATCCGGCGGACCCGGAGGGATGCCTCATCGGCAGCCTCGAGGGGACGTCGCCCCCGACGTTCTCGGAGCAGGTCAACTACGCGTTTCCCGCGCGGACCTTCACGGACCACAGGAACGCCGGCGGCGAAGGTCCCCCGATCGGCGCGGGACAGGTGGTGAAGGTGTTCTGCAAGGTCCTCGACACCACCATCCCGAGCGCGAACCCGGACGGCTACTGGTACCGGATCGCCTCCGAGCCGTGGCGGGGCGACTACTACTCGCCCGCGAACACGTTCCTCAACGGCGACCCGCCTGGCGGTCCTTACCAGCACGACACCGACATGGCGGTACCGGACTGCACGTGACCTCGCCGCCTGCCCGCCCGGCAAGATGCCCCCATGGATCCCATCGCGGCGTGCGAGCTCGCGCTCGAGCGGGCGCAGGGCGAGGCGGCGCGGCACGCGTTCGTCACGCTCACGCCGGACCGCGCACGGGAGGAGGCGCGGGCCAGCGCCGAGCGCCATCGCGCCGGC
>Ga0164241_10005099_pt1 | contig 12439 bp, 11 predicted proteins | sample OricomyardsoilBY_FD_108780 | JGI IMG/M metagenome (GOLD analysis project Ga0164241, IMG submission 108780) | Backyard soil microbial communities from Emeryville, California, USA - Original compost - Back yard soil (BY) | ecosystem: Environmental > Terrestrial > Soil > Unclassified | place: USA...
TCCGGGTCGGTGCCCATCCATGCGTGCGGCGGAACAGCTCGGGCACCCACAGCCCACTGCCGAAACTCAGCATGGCCTTGATGCCCATGGCGGCGAACATGGGCAGGTAGGTGCGATCATGGGCGCGGAAATAGTCGTACACCTCGCGCAGCGGCAGCACGGTGCTGACGGCGCCGGGCAACAGGCCGCGGCGACGCGGTTCCTGCACGCTGGTCATCACCACCGAAAGCACCAAACCAGGGACCGCGACCAGGATCAGCACCACCTGCCACGGCGCCAGGCCACTGAACCAGGACGTCGACGACTGCGCGAGATGGGTGGCCACGATCAGCATGGAAGCGCCGAGCATGGCGCCGAAGCTCGTACCCCAGGCGAAGCCGATGCTCATGATGGAAAACACCAGCGGCAGCTTCTGCGTGGGAAACGAGTCCTGCAGGATCGAATACACCGCCGGCGCATAGGCCGACTCCCCCGCCCCGACGCCGGCACGCGTCGCGAAGAACTGCGCGAAGGAATTCGCGAATCCGCACAGCGCGGTGCTCAGGCTCCAGACCGCCATGCCGATTGCGATGATCAGCCGCCGGCTGCCGCGATCCGCCAGCCTGGCGATCGGCAACCCCAGCAATGCGTAGACGCTGACGAAGGCCCAGCCATGCAGCACGCTGAACTGCGTGTCGCTGATGTCGAGATGCGCGCGGATCGGCGCGACCAGCAGCATCAGGATGCCGCGGTCCACGGTGGCGATCAGCAGCCCGAGCGTCAGGATGGCGAGCGCGTACCAGGCACGCCGCGGACTGGGCCAGTCGCTCGCGGGCGAGACCTGCGCCTGAGACAACTCCGCGGTGCGCGCATCCATCGCTGGATTCTCGTTGCGCCTCCCCACCGGGTTCAACCGTGGGAGAAATGGGACTCCACCGGTGCTGCATTGCGCCGGGTTAAAGTGCGCGCGAGCATCGCGAAGCCTCGCCGGGAGCCGCCATGACTTTCACCATCAACCGCCTCGGGCCGCAGTTCGCCACGGGCGCCTTCGCCGCCGAATTCATCGGCGCCAACCTGCACGAGCCGCCCACCGATGCGCTGGTGGACGCCTTCGAAGCGGCCATGGCCACCTATGCGGTGGTGGTGATCCGGGACGCACGCATCGACGACGCCGAGCAGGTGCGTTTCGCGCGCGCCTTCGGCCCGCTCGAGCTGCCGCCCCACATGGGCATGCGGCCCGCGGCCATGAAGGTCCGCGTGGGTTACGGGCTGTATGACATCTCGAACCTGGACGCCAACGGCGACTTCCTGCCGCCGGATTCGCTGCGGCTGATCTTCAACAAGAGCAACGAGAACTTCCACACCGACAGTTCCTTCAACATGCTGCCGACCAAGTGGTCGATGCTGTCGGCGCGGATGGTGCCACCCACCGGTGGCGACACGGAGTTCTGCGACGCGCGTGCCGCCTGGGACGCCTTGCCAGGCGAATTGCGCGAGCGGGCGCGCGCCGCCACGGCCGAGCATTGGCTGTGGAAAACGCGCGTCGACGCCGGAAAAATGCAGGTCACCGAGGAGATGCGCAGCGCCATGCCGCCGGCGCGGCATCCCGTGGTGCGCACCGTGGCGGATTCCGGGCGCATGTCGCTTTATCTCGGCGCCCACGTCACGCACATCGTCGATTGGCCGAAACCCGACAGCGACCGCTTCATCGCCGATATCAACGGCCACATCGCGCGGCCGGAATTCCGTTACCGGCACCCGTGGCGCGTAGGCGACCTACTGGTCTGGGACAACCGTTGCACGCTACATCGCGCGACCGCGTACCCGGTATTCGAGCAGAAGCGCGACATGCGGCGCGCGACCATCAATGAGTACGGGCCGGAGGTCTCCTCGACCACGGCGCTGGGCATTCCCCCACCCAGGCCGGAGCACGCCTCGCCCTACTGAATACCCCGGCTTCGCGCCAACGTACGCGCGCCGCTCACGTCAGCAAAGCGCCGGCGCCCAGCGCGCAACCCAGCAGACCCAGCACCAGCGCCGCCAGCGCAATCCGCCGGGTCGCCGCGCGCTCCGCCGCGGCGGCAATACCCGCCTGCTCCAGCGCCGACACCACGTCCTTGAGTTGCGCGGCCAGTGCGCCGATCTGCTCCGCGTTGGCCGCGGCCGCGGCCTGCAGTTCCGTGATCTGCTGATCGAGCAGCTCGGCCTGCGTTCCAGCAGCCGGGTTTCGGCGCGTGAATCCGGGCCTGACCACCGCCATGATCTTGTCGAGATTGCCGAGTACCAGGCTTCCGACCGCGAGCCAGGGAACTGCCATGCAAGACTCCTTGAGTTCAGATCCAGCAGGTTCGCCTGCGAGACCGTGAATAACACATTGGCGTACGATGCGGCCATGTCGTCATTGCCCGTGCCCGCTCCCACCGCGCGGACCGCCGCCCAATGCCGCGCCGGACGCTCGCTCATCGAATGGTCGCAGGCGCAGCTGTCGCAATCCTCATCCATCGACAGCCAGTCCATCGCCGATTTCGAAAAGCGCTTTCGCGCCATCGACGAGACCACGCGCCGCCGATTGCGCGCCACGCTGGAAGCGGCCGGCGTGATTTTCATCTCCGAGAACGGCGGTGGTGCCGGCGTGCGGCTCAAGTTCAGCCGCGAGGAAGTGTGGGAAGTAAATCGCTGGGAAGATGAAGGCGGCGTCGCCGGCGAAGACGATATCCTCTGAAGCCGGCAATGACACTGTAAAACCTTCATCGGCTGTCGCGGGTCACCGACGTCCGCAGCGTCGGTGCTCATCCGCCTACAAGCCACACCCGCAGTCGTCCGTCAGTCACTCGGGGCGTTTGCGAAACCCGAATCTCCTTTACGCGCGTCGCTGTTCACCTGCACGCACCCGATGATTCTGCCGCGGCTGCCACAGCAGCTGCATACACGCAAAAACATGCAGGTGGTCTAATGCGAACTTTCTACAAATCGGCCGAACTCGTGACCTTGTTGTTAGGAGCGGTACTAACGGGCTGCGGTGGCGGCGGTGGAGGCGGCGGATCTGCGCCACCTCCGGGTGGTGGTTCGCCCCCGCCTGCGCCTGCTCCCGCCCCTGCTCCAGCTCCGGCGCCCGCCCCGGCGCCCGCCCCGGCGCCTGCTCCCGCCCCGGCACCGGCACCGGCACCCGCTCCGGCACCTGCTCCGGCACCTGCGCCCACGCCGACTCCGTCGCCCGGCGACACGCCGCCGCTGCCGACGCTGTCATCGACCGTGATCGACCTCGACGACAACCACCAGGTTGGCCGGACCTACTGGACCCCCGACGGCGATACCACGACCGGCGGACAGGGCCAGGACGTGGCAGGCCTCAGCTGCGAGATCAACATGGTGGAGACCTACCACGTGCATACGCACCTGTCGGTCTTCCTGGATGGCGAGGCGATCTCGGTGCCCGGACAAATCGGCATCGTGCCGCAGCCCGCCGGCGGCCATTGCTTCTACAACCTTCACACACACGACAAGTCCGGCAAGCTGCACATCGAAGCAGCGGCGCCCGGCACCTTCACTCTGGGACAGATCTTCGACATCTGGGGACAGCCGCTGCAGGGCGATAATTTCGCCGGCATCACCGGCAAGCCCATCGTGGTCTATGTGACGGATGCCGGTGTGGTCACCCAGGCCACCGGTGAGTGGCGGGACATCGAGCTGACGACGCACCGCGAAATCACGGTGCAGATCGGTACGGCCATCACGGAGATTCCGAACTTCACCTGGAGTGCCAACTGACGCAGGAAATCGGGTGACGTGCGGCGGTCAGGTCCTCGCGCCTGACTGCCGCAGGATCTCCGGCACCTCGGCCTCGCCGCCGATGGCCATGATGTGCACGCCCTGGCAGATGCGCTTCATGTCACCAACCACGGCGGCGGCGAGTTCGATGCCGCGTTCGCGCGCGCGTCCCTGCCTGGCGGCATCGTCCATCGCCTCGAGCATGTCCTGCGGCACCACCACGCCGGGCAGGTTCGCATTGAGCCAGGGACCGCTCTTCTCCGACTTCAACGGAATGATGCCGGCCAGCACGGCGACGCCGTCCGGCTTCACCGCGTCCATGAAGCGCTGCAGCTGGTCGACGTGATAGATGGCCTGGGTCTGCAGCAGCCGCGCGCCGGCATCGATCTTGCGACGCGTGTTCTCGACCTCGGCTTCGAACTTGGGCGCGCCGGGGTTGGCGGTGGCACCGAGGAACAGTTCCGGCGTGCCGTGCAAGGCGTTGCCGGCGTAGTCCTTGCCATTACGCAGCGCCTCGGCGGCGGCTAACAAGCCGGACGCGGTGAGGTCGAACACCGGCTTGGCGTCGGGATGATCGCCGCCGGCGGGTGAATCTCCGCCCATGAACACGAAATTTCGCAGGCCCAGCGCCGCCGCGCCCAGCAGGTCCGACTGCACCGCGATGCGGTTACGGTCGCGGCTGGTCACCTGCACGATGACTTCGATGCCGCGATCCAGCAGCAGCTTGCCGACGGCGCGTGGATCCATGGCCATGCGCGCACGCGGCGACTCGGTGACATTGAGCGCGTCGACCGAGCTGCGCAGCAGCTCCGCGGTGGCAAACAACTTGGTGAGATCAGTGCCCTTGGGGGGCGTCAGCTCGCCGGTGACGACGAAGCGCTTGGCGGCGATTTTCGCCGCGAGGGTCAAATTCATGGGACGCAATACTGACACGCCCGCATCCCGGCGGGCAGCGCGCGAGTCATCATTTTCATTGATTTGGGCTATTGAGCGCTCAGGCGTCGCCGATCGGGACGATGCCGGCGTTTTTCACCATCAGGATCACGGCACGCCGGATCAGGCCACCGGCACCAGTTTTTCTATGGCTGAGCGTGCCGTGGGCGTCAGCCCGTCGCCGCCCTTGCGCAGGTGTTCGATGATGGCGCCACGCATGCGCTTCTCCCAGTAGCGCGAGATGTGGAAGCGCACGCCTTCCACCGCAACCGCCTTGTCGGGTTCCGAATCGAAGAAGGCCGCGATGTCGTTGGCCATCGTGACCAGGTGTTCGACGTCCATGTCAGGCCGGATTGTCCGCGGGCGCCCGTCGCTTGCGCGGGCTCGCGGGAACCGCCGCCTGCCGCCGCAGTTGCCAGGCGGCCGGCTGTGTCACCTTGACCACCTGCACCGCGGTCACCTTGTACTCGGGACAGTTCGTTGCCCAGTCGGAATTGTCCGTGGTGATCAGGTTGGCACCCGACTCGGGGAAGTGGAACGTGGTGTACACCACGCCCGGCGCGACCTTGTCGGTGATCTCCACGCGCAACACCGTGTCACCGGCGCGGCTGGTGACGCCCACCCAGTCGCCATGTTCGATGCCGCGCGCCTCGGCGTCATGCGGGTGGATCTCCAGCCGGTCCTCGCTGTGCCAGGCCAGGTTCGGCGTGCGGCGCGTCTGGGCGCCGACGTTGTACTGCGACAGGATGCGGCCCGTGGTCAGCAGCAGCGGGTACTTCGACGTGGTGCGTTCCTGGGTCGGCACGTAGGCCGTGACGTAGAACTTGCCCTTGCCGCGCACGAAGGTTCCCACGTGCATGGTCGGGGTGCCCGCGGGCGCCTGCTCGTTGCACGGCCACTGGATCGAACCGAGGCGGTCTATCTTCTCGTAACTCACGCCCGCGAACGTGGGCGTGAGCGCCGCGATCTCGTCCATGATCTGCGACGGATGGGTGTATTCCATGGGATAACCCAGCGCGTTCGACAGGCGCATGGTGACTTCCCAGTCGGCATAACCGCACAGCGGCTCGATGACTTTGCGCACGCGCGAGACGCGCCGCTCGGCGTTGGTGAAGGTGCCGTCCTTTTCCAGGAACGAGGTTCCCGGCAGGAACACGTGCGCGAACTTGGCGGTCTCGTTGTGGAAGATGTCCTGGATCACCAGGCACTCGAGCGACGACAACGCCGCGGTCACGTGCGAAGTGTTCGGATCCGACTGCGCCAGGTCCTCGCCCTGGATGTACATACCGCGGAACGAGCCATCGAGCGCGGCCTCGAACATGTTGGGCAGCCGCAGGCCCTGCTCGGCGCTCAGCTGCACCTTCCACATGGATTCGAACGTGGCGCGCACCGAATCGTCGGACACGTGCCGGTAGCCGGAGAATTCGTGCGGGAACGAACCCATGTCGCAGGAGCCCTGCACGTTGTTCTGGCCGCGCAACGGGCTCACGCCCACGCCTTCGCGGCCGAGGTTGCCGGTGGCCATGGCGAGATTGGCGATGCCCATGACCATGGTGCTGCCCTGGCTGTGCTCGGTCACGCCCAGGCCGTAGTAGATAGCCCCGTTCGGACCCTGGGCGTACAGCCGCGCGGCGCCGCGGATCAGCCCGGCCTTGACGCCGGTGATGGGTTCCATGGCCTCGGGGCTGTTGATGGGATCGGCGACGAACTTCTTCCACTTCTCGTACGAGTCGCGTTCGCAACGCTCGGCGATGTAGTCGTCCTTCGTGAGCCCTTCCGTGACCACCACGTGTGCCAGCGCATTGATGACGGCCACGTTCGTGCCGGGCTGCAGGCGCAGGTGGTAGTCCGCTTCGACGTGCGGGGACTTCACCAGCGGAATCGCGCGCGGGTCCACCACGATGAGCCTGGCGCCGGCGCGCAGGCGGCGCTTCATCTGCGAGGCGAACACGGGATGCGCCTCGGTGGGACTGGCACCGATGACCATGATGACGTCGGCGTGCTGCACCGAGACGAACTCCTGCGTGCCCGCGGATTCGCCCATCGTGTGCTTGAGGCCATACCCGGTGGGCGAATGGCAGACGCGCGCGCAGGTGTCGACGTTGTTGGTGCCGAAGGCCGCGCGCACCAGCTTCTGCACCAGGAAGGTTTCCTCGTTGGTGCAGCGTGAGGAGGTGATGCCGCCGATGGAATCCTTGCCGTACTGCGCCTGGATGCGTTTGAACTCGCTGGCGGCGTAGTTGATGGCCTCGTCCCAGCTCACCTCGGTCCACTCGTCGGTGATGCTCTTGCGGATCAGCGGCTTCGTGACCCGGTCCGCGTGCGTGGCGTAGCCATAGGCGAAGCGACCCTTGACGCAGGCGTGACCCTGGTTGGCGCGGCCGTCGCGGTTCGGAACCATGCGCGAGACCGCGCCATCGGTGACCTCGGCGATCAGCGAGCAGCCGACGCCGCAATAGGCGCAGGTGGTGGTCACCGCCTGCTGGGGCAGTCCCGCGGTCAACACGGACTTCTCCATCAATGCCCCCGTCGGGCAGGCTTCGATGCAGGCGCCGCAGGACACGCACTCGGATTCCAGGAACGGTTGGCTCTGCGAAGCGGACACCCGCGACTCGAGTCCGCGGCCTTCGATGGTCAGCGCGAACGTCCCCTGCGTTTCCTCGCAGGCGCGCACACAACGCGAGCACACGATGCACAGGTCGTTGTCGAAGCGGAAATAGGGATTGCTGACGTCGACGGGCTGGTGCGTGTGTACGTGCCGCGCGGTCTTCGGCCCGGCGAAGCGCGACTGGCCGATGCCATGTTCGCCCGCCAGGGTCTCGAGCTCGCAGCGGCTCGAGTCCGGGCAACTGCCCATCGGATGCTCCGAGACGTACAGCTCCAGCACGCCGCGCCGCATCTTCGTGAGCGCTTCGCTCTGCGTGCGCACTTTCATGCCGGCGGCCACTTCGGTGGTGCACGAAGCGGGGAATCCTTTGCGACCCTCGATCTCGACCAGGCAGACGCGGCAGGAACCGAAGTGTTTCAGCGTGTCCGTGGCGCACAGCTTGGGCACGTCGCGATCGGCCAGCGCGGCGGCGCGCATGATGGACGTACCGGTGGGTACGCTTATTGGCACGCCATCAATTTCCAGCGCGACTTCGAGTGTGACGCTCTCGCCGTTCGCGGCCGGAGTGCCCAGATCGTGGTAATCCTTTGCGTACATGGTGCTACCCAACTCTCACGGACGCCGCTGCCGCAGCGGCGTTTGAACTCGGGGCGTGAGCCCCTGGGGACGGCTGGAAATCTTCCCGAAAATGCTTGAGCGCGCTGCGCACCGGGAACGGCGTCATGCCGCCCAGGCCACACAACGAGCCGTTGAACATGGTGTCGCAGAGCTCATCGAGCAACGCGAGGTCGGCGTCCTGGTTGATATCCTGTTTGATATCCCGGGCGCCATTGCGGGCGCCGTTCGTGCGGCCCGCGATGATGCGATCCACCAGCTCCACGCCGCGCGCGGAACCGATGCGGCAAGGCGTGCACTTGCCGCAGGACTCCACGGCGCAGAACTCGAGCGCGTAGCGCGCCATGCGCGCCATGTCGACCCGATCGTCGAACACCACCACGCCGCCGTGGCCCAGCAGCGCGTTCTTCGCCGCCAGCGCCTCGTAGTCCAGCGGCGTGTCGAACTCCGCGGCCGGTAGATAGGCGCCGAGCGGCCCGCCGATCTGCACCGCGCGGATCGGGCGGCCGGTGGCCGAGCCACCGCCATAGTCGTAGACCAGTTCCTTCACCGTGAGACCGAAGGCGCGCTCCACCAGGCCACCACACCGCACGTTGCCGGCGAGCTGCAGCGGGATGGTGCCGCGCGACCGGCCCATGCCGAATTCCTTGTAGAACTGCGCGCCGCGCGCCAGCACCACCGGCACAGTGGCCAGCGTGACCACGTTGTTGACCACCGTCGGCTGGCCGAACAGGCCCTTGATCGCCGGCAGCGGCGGCCGCACGCGCACCTCGCCGCGACGTCCCTCGAGGCTCTCGAGCATCGAGGTCTCTTCGCCGCAGATATAGGCGCCGGCACCCAGGCGCACCGCGATGTCGAAATCCCGGCCGCTGCCGCGCAGGTTCACGCCGAGATAGCCGCGTTCACGCGCCGCCTGCAGCGCGCGCAACAAGGAGCGCGCCGCGTGCGGGTACTCCACGCGCAGGTAGATGTAGCCCTGGGTCGCTCCCACCGCGATGCCGGCGATGGTCATGCCCTCGAGCAGCGAAAACGGATCACCTTCCATCTGCATGCGATCGGAGAACGTGCCCGAGTCGCCTTCGTCTGCGTTGCAGGCAATGAATTTCCGCGCGACCTTCTGGTCGAGCACGGTCTGCCACTTGATGCCGGTGGGGAAAGCGGCACCGCCACGGCCGCGCAGCCCGGACTCGGTGACGGCCCGCACGATGTCCGCGGGCGCCATGGCAAGCGCGGCTTCGAGTCCGCGGTAGCCGCCGTGCGCCAGGTAATCGTCCAGGCTCGAAGGATCGACTACGCCCAAGCGTTCGCCCGTCAGGCGCTGCTGGCTGCTCAGCCAGGGATGCGCGGCCATGTCACCGAGGCGCAGCTCGTGCGGGCCGCCGTCGAGCAGGCCGGCGTCGAGTAGTTTGGGCACCTGCGCGGCATGCACCGGCCCGTAGGCGATGCGTCCCACCGGCGTCACCACTTCCACCAGCGGTTCCAGCCAGTAGAGGCCGCGTGAACCGTTGCGCACGATGCGCACGCCGCGGCCGCGCTTCGCAGCCTCGATTTCGAGCGCGCGCGCCACGCCATCGGCGCCGACCGAGGCGGCGCTGGCATCACCCGGCACGTACACGGTGACGGTGCTCATGCGGGCACGCCCCACTCGCGCGCCAGCTCGCCGATACGTTCGGGAGTCACGCGGCCATGCAACTCGCCATTGACCATCATCGACGGCGCGCAGGCGCAGTTGCCGAGGCAGTAGACGGCCTCCAGCGACACGCGGCCGTCGGGCGTGGTCTCGCCGAAGCCGATGCGCAGGCGGCCGCGCACGAATTCTTCCAGCGCGTGCGCGTTCATCGACTGGCAGGCCTCGGCGCGGCACAACTGCACCACGTACCGGCCCGGCGTATGTTCACGGAAGTGGTGATAGAAGCTGACCACCCCGTGCACTTCGGCGCGCGAGAGGTTGAGCCCATCGGCGATCAACGGCACCGCCTCGGCCGGCACGCAGCCCAGCTCGTTCTGCACGGCGTGCAGGATCTCGAGCAGCGGACCGGGTTCGTGCGCGAAGCGCACCAGCGCGCCGCTCACGCAGCGCTGCAACTTCTCTTGGCCCGGCGTACTCATGACTCCTTCTGCGCGACCCGCACGCGTTGCGGATGGGAATATACGTTGCAGCCGCCCGGCCGCAGGAAAGCGACCAGTGTGATGCCCGCGGATTCCGCCAACTCGACTGCGAGCGTCGAGGGTGCGCCTATGGCCGCAACTACCGGGCAGCCCGCCATCATGGATTTCTGCAGCAGCTCGAAACTGGCGCGCCCCGACAGCAGCAATACGCGTTCGCTCCACGGCAGTTGGTTCGCGAGCAGCGCCGCGCCCACCAGCTTGTCCATGGCGTTGTGCCGGCCCACATCCTCGCGCAGCGCCAGCAGCTCGCCGTCCGCGGTGAACAGGCCGACCGCGTGCATGCCGCCGGTCTCGGCGAACCCGGCCTGGGCGGCACGCAACTTGGCCGGCAAGGCGCGCAGCACCTGTTCCCTAACTACTATGGTCTCGTCGGGATTGGCGCTGGTGATGCGCCGCCCAGCCGCGCTCGCGCTCACCGCCTCGATCGACGCCTTGCCGCAGACACCGCAGCTCGAGGTGGAGTAGAAATTGCGCGCCAGGCGTGCCAGGTCCAGCGGCAGGTCGGCACGCGCGGTCACGCGCAGGATGTTGCCGGTCGTGCCGCAGTGGCCGGTATCGACCACGTCGCCCGCCTCGCGCAACAGGCCTTCGCCGTGCAGGAATCCGACCGCGAGTTCCGCGTCGTGGCCCGGGGTGCGCATGGTCACCGAAATGGAGCGGCCGGTGCCGCCGTTCTCGTCGGCCTCGGGCAGGCCGTCGCGCATCAGCCGGATTTCGAGTGGCTCCTCGACCGCGATGACGTCGCTGCGCCGTGCGTTTCCCGCATCGCGCAGGGCGTCGATCTGTACGCCGCGCTGCACCGGACTTTTCATGCGGGTGATCTTACACCCGCGGGCAACTACGCGACCTTGACGCCCTTGCGGGCCAGCGCCGCATCCACCGTGTTGGACAGAAGCATCGCAATAGTCATCGGCCCTACTCCACCGGGAACCGGCGTAATCCACGCGGCCCGTTCGGCCGCGGGCGCGAATTCGACGTCGCCAGCCAGTTTCCCGTCTGGCAGCCGGTTGATTCCGACATCGATGACCACGGCACCATCACGAATCCATATACCTGGGATGTAGGCGGCCTTGCCGACAGCGGCGACCACCAGGTCGGCGCGTTGCACTTCGCCCTGCAGGTCACGTGTTCCCGTGTGACACACGGTCACCGTCGCACGCGCCAGCAGCAGCTCGAGTGCCATCGGGCGGCCGACGATGTTGGAGGCGCCCACGACCGTGGCGCGCATGCCGGTGACGTCGAGCGCGTATTCCTTCAACAAACGCATCACGCCCCAGGGCGTGCACGGCCGCAGGCCCGGACGCTTCTGCGCCAGCAGGCCGGTGTTGGTCGGATGGAAACCGTCCACGTCCTTGGCCGGGTCGATGGTGTCCATGATCTCGGTGCTGTCGAGCCCCTTCGGCAAAGGCAGCTGCAGCAGGATGCCATCGACCGCGTCGTCGCGATTCAGCCGGTCGATGACGCCTAACAACTCCGCGCGCGTGGTGGTGGCGGCAAGGTCATGCGCGAAGGAGTTGATGCCGCATTCCTCGCAGGCCTTGCGCTTGTTGCGCACGTACACCGCGGAGGCCGGGTCCTCGCCCACTTTCACCACGGCGAGGCCGGGTGCGCGGCCAAACCTGGAAACGAAGTCGGCGGCTCGTGCCGCCGACCTCTGCCTCTCTTTTGCTGCGACGGCTTTTCCGTCGAGGATTTTTGCCGTCACTCGCAACCTTTCTTAATAACGGTAGTGATCGGCCTTGTACGGGCCGTCCTTGCCGACGCCGATGTACTTGGCCTGCTGGTCGGTGAGCGTCGTCAACTGCGCATTCAGCGTCTTCAGCTGCAGGCGTGCCACCTTCTCGTCGAGATGCTTGGGCAGCACGTACACGCCCAGCGGGTACTTGGCCGTCTGCGTGAACAGCTCGATCTGCGCGATGGTCTGGTTCGCGAAGCTGGAGCTCATCACGTAGCTCGGGTGGCCGGTGCCGCAGCCGAGGTTCACCAGGCGCCCCTTGGCCAGCATGATGATGCGCTTGCCGTCGGGGAAGATCACGTGATCCACCTGCGGCTTGATCTCTTCCCAGCCGTACTTGCCGAGCGACGCGACGTCGATCTCGTTGTCGAAGTGGCCGATGTTGCACACGATGGCGTTGTTCTTCATCGCCTTCATGTGATCGTGCGTGATCACGTGGAAGTTGCCGGTGGCGGTCACGAAGATGTCGGCCTTGTCGGCCGCATAGTCCATGGTCACCACGCGGTAGCCTTCCATCGCGGCCTGCAGCGCGTTGATCGGATCTATTTCCGTGACCCACACCTGCGCCGACAGCGCCCGCAGTGCCTGGGCCGAGCCCTTGCCCACGTCGCCGTAGCCCGCGACCACGGCGA